>Ga0172375_10000311_pt1 | contig 77168 bp, 75 predicted proteins | sample LakKiv1m_FD_114537 | JGI IMG/M metagenome (GOLD analysis project Ga0172375, IMG submission 114537) | Freshwater microbial communities from Kabuno Bay, South-Kivu, Congo - kab_092012_11.1m | ecosystem: Environmental > Aquatic > Freshwater > Lake | place: Democratic Republic of the Congo... | reverse complement strand
TCTTAAAACCATCGGCTCGAACCGCCGCCTTGCGGCGGGAAAATTGGCGATTGATTTCAAAAACCCTTGGCATTTCCTTGCGGAAATGCCCGCCGAAGCGAGGCGCGAAGCGCCGAGCGAGGCAACTAATCAACTTTGGTGGACCTGAGGGGACTCGAACCCCTGACCTTCCCCATGCCATGGGGACGCTCTACCAACTAAGCCACAGGCCCATTTATACAATTCTGATTATCCCTTCCCGTATAATTCGCTCAATTATATCCTTTCGCCTCAATCTCTTCAATCGATATTCTATCCTTCTTGCCATTTTTAATGTTTTATACCTTTGGTTAAAAACCAACTCTATTGGCAAAATCTCCCTCGTATAGGTGCTCCTTCCTTCTTTGTGCTCAAAAATCCGTCTCTCCAAATCTCCTGTACTCCCAATATAGAAAGTCCCATTACGAAGTGATCTTAAGATATAAACGAAACCGCTCACTGTCACCATTCTAAACCCCTGACCTCCCCGACGTACGTCGGGACGCTCTACCAACTAAGCCACAGGCCCTTCAAGACTTACCTATTTTACCAAAATTAAATTTTATCTCCGCCTTAGTTCAAAACCCAGTTCCGCCAGACATCTGTCAACTAAACCCATTCCCCCGCCTTCTGCAATTTGCCTTTTCGCTGCTTCAAAATTATTCCCAAATCTTCTTGCCAATGCCGGTCTTCTCTCCTCCAACAATGCAATCCCTCTGACTCTGGTATATGCATCTCTCCACCTCCAACTTTTGTCCTGACACAATCTTTGCGCCAACCTTATCCCAGCCATCGTTGTCTGCCAATCTTCCCTTTTCATAGTTTGCTATTATATATCTTACATATGCCTATCACCAAAGCTGTTATTGCCGCCGGTGGCTGGTCCACCCGCTTCCTCCCTTCAGTCAAAACTTACGCCAAACAACTCGTTCCCATTCTTGACAAACCCCAAATTCAATGGGTCATCGAAGAACTCATTGGCGCCGGCATTACCGACATCGCCCTGATTCACCGTGACGGCGAAGAAAGCCTCAAGAAACACTTCACTCCCGACTCCGAACTCGACCAATACTTAAAAGATACCGGCAAAGAAAAATGTCTCGACAGCCTCCGTTTCATTTGGGATCATCTTAAAAACATCGAGTTTTTACCCCAAACTAAGGACTTTCCCTACGGCAACGGCGTCCCTATTCTTGTCGCCGAAAAATTTATCGGCGCCGATTCTTTCATTTATCTTTGGGGCGACGATATTACTATCGAAACCACTCCTGGTACTTTTCTCAAAGGCGCTATTGACCTGTTTGAAAAACATCACCCGGCTATCGTTGAATGTATTCAATGGATGCCCGACTCCGAACTTGTTCGCTACGGCACCGTCAAATTTATGGACAACCCCAAAATCGAGGGTCAGATCTGTGCCCTGATGGAAAAATTACCCGCCGGCCAAGCCCCCAGCAACTATATCCAAGGCGGCCGCTTCGTCGTTTCCCCCAAAGCCATCGACACTCTTAAACACACTGCCGTTGCCCGGGGTGAGCTCTGGTTTGCCGACGCCGTCAACTACCTGGCCCAAAATGACCTTGTTCTTACCCATGATTACCAAAAAAACAACGCTCTCTGGGCTACCACCGGCGACCCCAAAAATTGGCTCCGGGTCATCCTCACCCTGGCCAAATCTCATCCCGACTTCAAAGACCTGACACCATTATCGTAATAAGAGTATAATTCCCTCATAGTTTTACACTATGAGACAACTTAAGGACTGTCTAGTTCACTGTGCCGCCGCTATAATTATTTCCACTTCGGTCCCCGCCTGCGCCCCAAAACCAACTCATTCTTCAGACACCGTTCCATCATCCCCAACTATTACTATCACCCCCAGCTATCGTCCCCGCGAAAGCCAAATTCACACCCCATCGTACGATTTTCAAAGCCAGACTTTCATTGTCCGCGGCCAATCTCTGCGACTGACCACTCGCCTCCCCCGCAACCCCAATATCCTTGCCGCCCCCGGACAAGGCACGATTTATTTAATTGCCATCACCAACTCCGAAGGCAACATTGTTGATGCCCGATGGGCAATTGATTCCCAAAGCAACGGGGTAAACATCCAAAACGTCGCTATCGACACTCAAAAACCAAGTCTTCGCATCACCTTTGACCAAGACGACCGTCCTGCCATTATTCCTTTCGATCCCGTTACCGAACAATCTCGACCGGTCAGCAATCCGAATTTCTCCCTCTAATCTTGACATTATAGGCTATTGTCGCTATAATATAGGCCATTGTAAAGGCTAAAAGAGAATGTGGGGTTGTCGGATTCAAACCCCCTCAACTCCATATCTCTTTTGGTCTTTAAGACCAACCCCGCACCTTTAAAAAAATTGACAAAACCACAAAATTTTGGTATAAGTAACCAAGGTTTTGTGAAGGGCTTGACCCTGGCACACTTAACGCTGATAAGCTTAAAGTGGAGACACAGAACCTTTTTTTGTTTTTCTCACCATCACCGAAAAGAAATATTTTTTATTCGTCGATTTTGGAGAACTCACTATTACCTTGATTTGCACTCCTTCAATCACTCCCCAAAACGCATAATAAATATATTTTCTTGTCTCTCATTTTTCTTGGAACAAAGGCAGTGTCTCTAAAATTTGCCGAGCATACTTCAAGCTTTTTAGCCGTCTTACCACATCGGAAATTTTGTGCCTCGGATGATGAACTATATGCTCCCAACCCAAATGGGTAACTAATACTTTTTCCTTAAAGGCCGGGCTTATCTTCTCACTGCCTCGCCATTCTCGAAAATAAAACTTCCAAGCCCTATCAATCAAATTTTTGTTACTAGTCATAATCCATGGTAACAAATTTTTCTTGTCGCAAAAAACCTCCAAGTCCTGTTACAGAACTGGCCATTCTCTGTCAACTTAACCGTCATAGGTGAGCGAATTTATTAAATTAATTCACCTTTGATGGTTCAACCATCAAAAACTATCGCGGCTACTGCCAATACTGCATTGGCAACTAGCCAAAATAGAAGTTCTTTAACATCTCTTTCTTCAAAATCTTTCCTTTGTCTTCTTTCGGGCATCACTTAGTGATACCGTTTCGGGTATAAATTTTTTTTGTGTCCAAAACGGTATCACTCTAAAGTGTAGTGAAACCTCTACATTGGGAGAATCCCAATTTTTTGTGTAGTGTTTCACAAGCCTATCTCCCTTTGGGAGAGGGCTAGTTTCTGCCTAAGGAGGCAAAATGTCCAGCAGTGGCACTCCCCAGCGTCCCTCGCCGTTGCAACTTGGTCTCGGTATTGTGGTAGTCGTGGCGTTTCTGGTTCTGCTTTCTGGCCTCGTGTGGCCGGGATGGATGCTCGGGCACCCCATCTGGGGACCCTCCACGTCTGCGACCCCCATCGCGTCCACGCCTGTCGCCGAGTCGGCCGACAAGATCAGTGTCGTCGCCACGCCTTGCGCTCCCTGCGCTACCGCGTCAATCAACGCGTCGACCGTGGTCACGGAGCCGATCCAGCTGAAAGACATGCAGGATGCCCTCGGGTACCCTGTCATGGTCAAGTACAAGGTCGGATCCGGGTTCTATTGCACGGCCTGCGCCAAGGGCGCTGCCATGCCCGCCGGGCACGTCCCGATCGAGCGCTGGGATCGTGGTCAAGGAGATGGCAACTACCTGCACAACTCGGGTGACTACAGCATGGCCGCCTTTTGCTCGGACGACCCCGTGGCCAAGCACTTCGCCCCCGCAGGGACGAAATGGACAATGGGTCTCCTGGAAATCGACGGGTTCAAGCCCGCCACCTTCCCGCTCAAGTAGGCCGCCACCCCCACCCCCCCGGGAACTTAGCCAAGACATCGGCAACAGTTCCCGTGGGGGAGCAAGGGAAAGGAAAGAAAGAAGAAAGAGAGGAAGTCTCCCGATATACGTCGGGGCTGATGAGTCCAAAAGGACGAAACTTCCTATGACTAACCAACCTCTAGTTTCTGTTGTCATGACCGCCTTCAACGCCTCAAAATACATCAAAGAGGCTCTTGATAGCTTGGTCTGCCAAACCTACCCCAATCTTGAATTTATTATCGTCAACGATGGTTCTACCGACTCTACTCAAAAAATTATTAAAAACTACGCCAAATCCGATCCCCGTTTTCGCGTTTTTCAACTCAAAAAGAACTCCGGCTGTTCTGTTGCCTCTAACTTCGCCCTAAGCCTGTCGAAGGGCAAATATATTGCCCGCCTCGACGCCGACGATGTCAGCTATCCCGACCGCTTCCAAAAACAAGTTGATTTCTTAGAATCCCACCCTCAAGTCGTTATGCTTGGCGGGCAATGCAACATTATTAGCGAAGACGGCCGATTAATCGGTGAAAAAAACTTCCCCCTTAAGCACCAGAACATTGTTAATGCCTTGTTTTCCATTAACCCCATTCAACATCCTGCCTGTATGTTTCGAGCCAAAACCCTGAAACTTGCCAAGATTAGGTACCAAAAAGATCTTATTATTTGTCATGATTTAAAAATTATTTTTGAGCTTTTATCGTGGGGCCACCTGGCCAACCTTCCTGACAAAATCCTATATTACCGTCACCGCCCTCAATCCCTCACCCACCGCAACCCTAAATTTGTTTTTAGAGAAACTTTGGCTGTTCGCAATTGGGCTAAAAACGCCGGGATCTATACCCCTACCCTCACCGGCCTGTTAATCCACAATCTAGAATCCCTTTTGGTTGCTAGTCTTCCCAATAAACTAATCAATTCTCTTTTCGAACTCTGGCGCGTTAAAACCTATCGGCTAAACTTACAACCAGCCCTTACCACTCTCGCCGCGCTAATTCTTGTCAAAAACCGCTAAAATAGTCTAGTGAAAGCTAAAGTTATTTTTGCTTCAGTTTTTATCCTCCTCGCCTTCCCTATTTCTCATCTTCACCTTTATATCGACGACTACCTTTTCCTCTACAATACCCCATCCCTTATTCAAGATTTCCCTCTCTGGGCTTCACACTACATTACTGAATTCGGCATTTACCGTCCCATCGCCATGCTCTATTACTACCTCATTTTCTCTTTCTACCGGCTCTCTCCTATCGCAGCCCACCTTTTTCCCTGGGCTCTACAAGTCATCTCCGGTTATCTCCTCTATAAAATCCTTCTCCGCCAGCAGCTATCCCACTTCTTTTCCCTCACACTAGGACTGTTTTTCGTCCTCCATCCATTTGCCAGTGAAAGCTATATGTGGTTGGGCGCCAGCCAAGGAACCCTTGTTTCTTTTATTTTCCTCCTCCAACTCATTATTATCCCAAAAAGTCTTTTTCTAATCATTCTCCTTTCACTTGTTTCCGCTCTCACCTATGAATCCACCCTTCTCTTCTTTATTCCCATCCTCTACTTCCTCCATCAAAAACACCCTACTAAATTTATCAAAACTGCATTCTTAAGCATCATTCCCCTGACAGTTTTCTTTTTTACCAAATTTCTCATCACCCCCCAAAATCCACGACCCCTGGTTAACAACCTCCCGTCGCTTTTCTTCAATTTTTCCGAACTATTAAAAAATCTTTCCAACACTCACTTTAACTCTTACTATCAAACCAATTTTTGGAGCAACTATGCTTTCCAGGGTTATCAGTCATTTCTTCGATTTCCCGTTTTACTCATCCTCCTGGTTTTTTCCTTCGCCTTTATTATTTTTACCCTTTACTCTCTTCCCAAAAACACCACCTCCACTCCTAATCTCAAAGCACCTCTCCTTTTCTGGCTTTTAGTTTTTCTTTGCAGTCTACCTCCGCTTCTGGCCAATCAAACTTTTTATTTCGGTTTTCGTTCTCTTTTTCTACCCTCTATTACTGGCCTTATCGTCCCCGCTTTCCTTTTTCAAAAAATCCTCCGCCAAAACTCCCTTCTCGTCTTAAAAACCCTTTGTCTTATTTCTCTCCCCTGTCTGATCTTTATTAATACCCACATTGCCAACCAATATGAACAGATATACTTAAACGACGTACAGTTAGCAAAAAACATCACCAAACTTTCCCCTCCCGCTACCACCATCGTTCTTAAAAGCGATGTTCCCTTTGACAGCCAAAACACTTTTCTCCACGCCGATCATTTCTTGAGTTGTTTCTTTTATGAATGGTGCGCCCCGGCAATCCTCAAGGCTTATTCTCCCGATACAAAAAATATTATCGTTAAAAATTTCGATCAACCTCTTCCCCCAGGACCACTACTCTACCTACTTTATAAACAGGACCGATCCCTGATCATTACCGACCAAAAACTATGAATTCCCCAAAAAAATATCTTTACCAACTGCTACTGTTCCTGATCGTCCTCTCCATTTTCATTGCCAATCTAAAACCGAGCACTTATCTAATTGGCTGGGATAATTTTAATTCCGAACTCAATCCGGTCTCAGCTATTTCCCAAGCCTTAAATGCCGGTTGGAGTAACTTCCGCAGCTTCGGCCTCGTCGCCGGTATGGGTTATGCCGCCGACCTTTGGCATTCGCTTTTTGTTCTAGTTACTAGCTTTTTCCTGCCTCAAAATGTCATCCGTTATTTTTTCCACTGCTTTCTTTTATTTACCGGATCCCTGGGAGTTTTTTCCCTCTTCACCCATTTTAAATTCTCAAAACTTTTAAGTTTTATCGGAGCTCTTTTTTATCTTCTAAATTTCGGCACTGTCCAAATCTTCGGTTTACCCTATGAACCTTTTTCCATTTTCTTTGGTTTGCTTCCCTGGGCCTTCTTAACCTATTTCCGACTCCTTAATCAATCCACCCGAAAAAATATTATTTACTTTTTAATTGCCAATTTCTTTCTATCCGGCGCCTTTTATGTCCAAACCATGTTTCTTGTTTATCTACTTTGCCTTCTTTGCCTCTCCCTCCCTTTCTTCTTCGCAAATCGTAAATCATACTTCACAAACCACCTTAAAATCATCTTCTTAATTTTGGCGATCAACTCCTATTGGCTTTTTACCCAAATTTATTTCCTCGCTTCTGGGTCAGTCGACACTGTTCGCGCTGCCAAACAAACACTCCTCGGTTGGGATATCCCCTATTATCAAAACTACGCCCGCTCCTCTCTCCCTGACTTTTTTACCCAAACTGGTTACTACTCTGACTTTACCAACAGCTCCGGTTCCTCTATTTTCCAAACTTGGTTAAATTTTCGAAAATTACCCCTTATCGTCATTCTTCAAATAACTATTATTTTTACTCTTATCATCGGTATTCTCGATGGTCAAAACAAGTCCAAAAAATACTTCCTTCCCTTACTTTTACTTCACACTTCTGTCCTGCTGATGTCCTTACCTATATTCAGCCAGCTAAATCAACTTCTACGCCAAGTCTCCATAATTGATCAAATTCTTCGCTCGCCTTTCTCTAAGTTTACTATGTCGTTATCCTTGGTCTTTGCCTATTTCTTTATTCTTGGTCTTCAATCAATTTCATCTAAAATTAGTGTTTACCTATTGGCCGCTATCTCTCTATTTATTCTCGCCCTACCATCTTTTCAGGGCCACTTCTTCCAGGATGAAGTCAAAATTACCATCCCCTCAGAATATTTTGAGCTGTCAACCTTCTTTCACAAGCAACCCAAAAATCTTCGCATCGCCCTCTTCCCCGAAACCAATATTTACGGTTGGTACGATTACGATTGGAACTACACCGGCTCTGGTTTCCTGTGGCACCTAATCGACCAACCAATTGTTTCCCGAAGCTATGACGTTTGGAGCCGCAATTCCGAAAATTACTATTGGGAAATCACTCAAGCCATCAACTCCCGCAATTACCTAAACATCAAAAATGTTTTTTCTAAATACCAAATAAACTATTTAATCGTCGATCATAGTTTGAACAACGGCTCTGCTAAAACTCGTTCCAAACAACTAGACATTCTAGACCCACTTCTCAATCAGTTCACCCCTGTCTTTAAATCCAAAAACATTATCGTCTACCAAATAACTAACACTGATCTTTTTTCAACTACCGATCTTCTCCCTAATGTTGGACCTATCGCCGGCAGCCTCAACCAAGACATTGCTTTTGCTAACCATGGCCATTATCAAACCAACCCCCAACAATCCTACGATTTTTTCTACCCCTTTATTAACCTCCAAACCCAAACCCACAACCCCGCCCAACTCTGGAAAATAAAAGAGTTCCCCAATTACTTTCAAATTGCTACTCCCATACCGACTATTTCCTCCCCAGTCGTGACCGACCCCTCACTAACCACTTCCGTCAACGACAATCAACTTACCGTCTCTTTCGCCAAAGTTCCCATCAATTTTCAAAACCATAACCCCGTATCCGACTGTTCGTCTGACAATCATCCCAAAAAAGATACAGATATTTTGGTCTCATCAAATTTAAATTTAACTAATATTTTCGTCACCAACCAGTCTAAAGCCTGCTGGAGCTATTACTACGATGATATTTCCGGATCCAATAGCTACCTTCTTTCAGTTTCGCCATCAAAAATAGTCGGACCACCCCCGTCCTTCCTCATCAACAATCAAACTACTCACTACAACCTCGTTGACCAGCAACTAAATAAAACCGGTCCTAATCTATATATTATTCCCAGCACCTCTGTCGAAGATTTGGGTCTGTCCATCCATTTCCAACTCCAGTCATATCATCGGTCAAATAGTTCATTCTCCTCTGCCCCTCCCCAACTATACTTATTCCCCGAGCAACCAATCAAAAATATCTACTTTACTTCTCAAATCGGCGATATCTCTTCCTGTCCAATCTCTATTAATTCAAAACAAATCGCTCCTTGGATTCACCAAATCCCAAATCAAAATTTAAACAATTATCTCATTTTCAACCAGTCCTATTCCTCCGGCTGGTTGGCTTTTTATTTTAACGGCTTCCGGCTCATCTTTCTCCAGCATACCCTTATCAACAACTGGGCCAACGGTTGGATTATTCCAGATTCGAAATTCCAGATTCCAAATTCTATCTACATCCTCTTCTGGCCCCAGTTACTTCAATTCCTCGGTTTCGGCTTACTTATCTTTGCCTTCGCCCGTATTATTCGGAAATAATCTTTCTCCTTTCTCCTGCTTGATACTTTTCTTTCCCACTCACAAACCTCCGCCATGATCTAATCATCTTAATCAGACGCATCTTTTTTCTCGAATACAACTTTCCTTTTCTCCTCAAGGCCATTTACAGCTTAACCTCTATCTTTCCGTCCGCATACTGATGCAGAATGGTCGCCATCAAGGTTTGGTACGGTAGCCCATTTTTTGCCGCCCTAATTTTTAGTTTATACCAATCCCCTTCACTCATCCGGATATTGACGTTCTTCAGTTTGGCTAAAGTATTTCTTGCGGCCTCTTCAAATTCTTTTTTTAGTTCAGAAAAATTCTCAACCGACTTATAATCACCGCTCTCAGCTCTTTTCAAAACATCACTTTCATATTTAGTTAACTTCAACTTCTTCATTTTGTTTTTTAATCAATAATTTTTTGGTGAATTTACTGCTCGGAATAATTGTTTTTAAAAAGAAAATATCTTTATTTCTTACGAATGGCACCAAATAAACATAATTTTTTATATTTAAAAATATTATTTTCTGTTTTGGATATTTTTCTCTATTCGGATGATCAATAATTTTAATTAATCCTCCCCCTAGAAAAGCTTTGACCACATCCTCAAAACCAATGCCACGTTCTGATTTTAATTTTTCGTTTTTAACCTCATTCCAATCAAAACTAAGCATTCTAAACATTCTATGACATTGTATATTATTTGTCAACAACCATCTTCTTTGCTTTTTCTCTCCCCAAGCCCTATATTAAGCCATGAAGATTTTCCCCATCGTCGAGCCCGACCCTACCCTTTTCCGTGAACAATGGCTGACTTTGATTATGGAAGACTCCGACTCCGAACCCTCGACCACGGCCTTTAACCCCATCTACCGCTCCGCCCTGGCTCAAGCCAGAAATTTTCCCGAAATCGATATTCAGTTTCCCTATGCTTGGGACAAATTTCCCGCCGTCCTTACTGCCCTCGGTTTTTCCCGGATTATCACCCACTATCAGATTTCCCTTCCCACCCCTACCGGTATTCGCCATCCCGTTAAACCCGGCCCCGCTTCCATCGAGCCGCTCCTCCCTCTTCTTCGCCAACAGGCGGAATTTCACCACCGGCTTTACCCCGACTACTACAAAAGCTGGAGCCAAATCGATCTTCCCCGCTACCAATCTCTTTACCAACACTACCTCACCGATCCCCACTTTGCTTCCCTTTACCTCCAATCAAACGACCAAATTATCGGCTTTATCCTCGGCGAACTCAACGGCCCCGACACCAATATCCGCGAAGTTATTGTCGACGAAAACCACCGCCGCCAGGGCATTGCCACCAGCCTGGTTCATTCCTTCCTTGCCCTCTGTCACCACCGCCAAATTCCCGCCGTCAGCGTTGAAACCGGCTACAACCAGCCCGCCAACCTTCTCTACCAAAAACTCAGCTTTACCCTCGCCGCCCAAACCTGGTACAAAAACCTCTAATTACACCGATATACCTGGTCGTGCCTACCCATCTTGTAAAAATAGGCTTCGCCATCTTCTACAAAATAAACCATCCTGAAATTCATTCCCACCGAAATACTCAAACTTCCCGATAACTCCCCTCCCAATCGGTGGTTTCTCAACGACGGATGTCTCTCGCTAGTCTCAAATAAACTCAACTGCTTTCTCATCGACTCAAACAATTCCCGATCCTTCACTTTCAACCGTCGAATCCCCCTGTCCAGCTTCGGGAGAATGTGATACCGCACTCCTACATCTTACCAAAATAATCCTCGGTACTCTTTACTTCAATAAATTTATCTTTATTTTTAATTGCCTCTTTATAGGCTTTAACGGTGCTCGTTGACGGCTCAAACACCGGATACTCGCTTTCTTTAATATCTTTTACCATCAAAAACTTAGTATATCCCGCCAAAGTCATGCCATAACCTTCGGCCTTAACCTCGACTTTCCTTTTCAAACTCGGTGCTAAATTTATTTTAATCTGGCTTTGTTTCTGAATCATAGCCTCATTATACCCCAGTTTCAGTACCTTTCAAGGACTATCTTACTATCCTATAATCTTGACAAATTGACATATTTTTGATACAATAATTACATAGTTTTAAGCCATATTTAGGCATAAACGCTTAAAAAATAGCTTAAGGCTGGTTCCTTAACAACCGACCGCAATTGGATTGACGGACGCACCTAGTGGCACTCCCAAAGGCCATTGCGCGTGTTCGTCAATCAGAAAAAGAAAATAGGAGGATCTGTGGGTATCGATTTTTCCGCTATCGCATTGGGATTTCTGCTTTTCATCGTATCTGTCGCCAACAAGTTTTTTTCAGAAAGGGGTCCAAAAATGTGGGGAAGTAAACGTCAGCCTAGTCTTCTCGGTATCGGAATCATGGCCGCCATCGCGCTCCTCGCCATTGGCTTTTTCGCCATGTGTGGCTCTGCCAAGGCCGAAAGCCCAATCACCAATCGCATCGTCGTCTCCGACGGCGCCCCGGGAACGGTGGTCTTCACCGCGGACAACCACGCGGTTGTCCGTGTCGCTTGGTGTTCCAGTTGTGAATTCGCCACGACCTGGCATATCTACCCAGGCCACAACGAGTTCCGCTTTGACTATGAGGCAGAAGGGTTTGGCAGTTGGATTAAGTTCCAACTCGACTGCAACCCCGACTTCGGCCAAATCACAGAGGAAAACCATTCCAGCATCTGGCAAAAACAAGGAAACGATTGGGTGCGGTTCTTTATCAACGTCACCCCTTCATGCTATAACCAAGACCCGGTCATGCACGTGACTGGACGCATCGAAGGATGGTACACCATCCAGCCCGATGGCTACGATGAGTTTGCCATCGGTTACTTTCGCGATGGTACCAACCTGAACGAGTTCCTCTCCCTCCGACACCCGATCCAGGGAACCAGATCCCCCTGGCCTATCTACTGGCCGAGCAACGGGGCACGGTGTATCCTTCGCGCAAGGACAGGCAGCTACGAGGAAGGCCCCAATCAGCTCATTACCGAAACCAGCTTCACTTTCCAAAACGACGGATGCACTCACCGCTCGTTTCTCCCCTTCGTCATCGTCACCTCCTCTCGCTAACCCATCTTTCGAGAGAACGCCATCCTCGGCGTTCTCTCGCCCTTTCGGGGGGTTCGGGTTCTATTGCGGTCGGTTGGTATAAAAAATCAACCCTTATTATTTCTATCCCGATACCACAGCTTTGGATTATTGCGAATATAAAAACGAATTTCTGTCAAATTGGTCTTCCGATTTTTCTTGATACCGACGATTTAAATCCCTGAACTATTTTTAATAAATACATCTTCAACCAACGCCAATTATTTCCTTCCGTAGTAGGGAACGCAGATCTGCGTTCCCTACAATCAGAATTTTTCCAAATATTTTTTTATCTCCCCCCGCACCGCCTCCCGATCTCCTCCGCAAATTATTTTATCTATCCACTCCCCTACTCTTTTAAAATCCTTTTCCCCAAATCCTCGAGTCGTCATCGCCGGTGTTCCCAGCCGGATTCCCGACGGCTTCAATGGTCCGGCCTGATCATGCGGCACCGTATTGGCATTACAAATTATTTCTGCTTCTTCCAACGCCTCGGCCATCTGTTTTCCCTGACCCAAACCAATTTCTACCACCATCAAATGGTTCTCCGTCCCAAAAACCTTATATCCGCGTTTTACCAACGATTCGGCCAAAACTTTTGCATTTGCCACAACTTGTTGTCCATATTCTTTAAACTCCGGTTTGGCCGCCTCGGCAAACGCCACCGCCATCGCCGCAATCGTATTTTCATGCGGCCCGCCCTGCAACCCCGGGAACACTGCCCGGTCAATTTTCTTTGCCAAGTCACCATCCCTGCTTAATCCCTTCTTTGTTACTCCTATCACCGCTCCTCTTGGCCCGCGTAAAGTTTTGTGAGTCGTTGAAGTAATCACATCAACAAAATCCACCGGGCTGGGATGTACCCCGGCCACGATCAATCCCACAATATGGGAAATATCGGCCACCAACCACGCCCCCACTCTATCGGCAATTTCTCCAAACTTTTTAAAATCCAAAATCCACGGATAGGCCGTCGTCCCCGCCATAATCATTTTCGGCCTTTCTTTTTCCACCAATTCAGCCAATTTATCATAATCAATTCTCCCATCTTCCTCCACATCGTACTGCACACTCTCAAAAAATTTTCCCGAAAAAGTTATTTTTGGATGCCCATGAGTCAAATGTCCCCCGGCAGATAATTTTAATCCGCAAATTTTATCGCCCCGCTCCAAAAGTGCCATTTGCACCGCTCCATTGGCCGGACTGCCCGAATACGGCTGAACATTTAGATGCTCTACTCCTAATAATTTTTTACCCCGATCAATCGCCAGATTTTCAATTTCGTCAATTATTTTGTTTCCCTGATAGTACCGCCTCCCCGGATACCCTTCGGCATATTTATTGGTCAAACAACTTCCGATCGCCCCAGCCACTTCTTTACTCACAAAATTCTCGCTCGGGATCAGCTGTATCTGGCTCCTCTGCCTTTCCTCTTCGGCTTTAATTAATTCAAAAATTTTATCCATTCCCTATTATAACCTTCCCCCGCCATTTCTCCCCGGCATCCTTTCTCCAAAAAAAATTCCCACACTCGGCACCTCCCCTTCCGCCGCCAGACACCTTTTTCTGGTCCGGCATTCCCGCCGGCATTTCGGCAACCCATCCGCCCTCAATTCCTCTCCTTCCTGATAACACCCGGGGACAAGATGTTCCTTTCCTTCAGTCAAAACTATCATATTAATTTCCTCCTTATCAGCTCAAACACCTCTTCTCTTGTTCCGTTTCCGTCTACCCAGGCCACTCTATCACCCGAATTTTTAGCATACCAAACATATCCCTCCCGACATCGTCGCAACGACTCTGCTCTATCAAAAATATCTGCATCACCCCGACCGATCACTCTTTTTGCCGCTGTTTCCGGATCAGTATCAATAATTACTACCAGATCCGGCCTAGTCACAATTTCTTGATTTAATCTCAAAATCACCCGCCTCCACTCCTCTGGACAATAAGCCACCGTCGTCGGATAAGATCTGTTCCCGACAACCGTTTCTCCTCTCGCTAATGCTGGCTTAATTACTTCTGCATCATGGTTCCTTCTGTCAACTACAAACAAAAGTTGCAAAGCCAACGGGTCGATCTGATCTTCCTGTTTTTTAATAATTCTCTCAATCAAAATTCCCGGTGGGGTATCTCTGGTGTGTTCTCTTGTTATCAAAACCCTATTTCCCTTCTCTCCAAGATAATCCGCCAGCATTTTCACTTGGGTATCTTTCCCGCAACCCCCTATCCCTTCAATTACAATAAATTTCCCCTTGGTTTTATTCATAAATCATATTTCATAAATCAACTCCTCGCTCTCAATTCTCCTCCTTTAATCCTCTTCCACCTGCCGCAACTCATCTTCCCCTCCCAGCAAATCTTCTGGCTTTCGCATGTTGGCCCCGCTCCTGCAAATATTATCGGCGCTGCCTTTTTTACCAACTTCAACATTTCCCCCGCCAAAGCCCTGATCTCCCATTGGGCCCGATCACACAGCCTCTCCTGGAAAAAATTTAGCAGCGCCCTGGCGTTCATTGTCACCACAATTTTCGATTCGGCCGCATTGGGCAAAACAAACCTGGCGTCTTCCGGCTTTATTCCGCTCTCAACCAAACCTCTATAGCCATCCTCCACTTCTTTCATTAACTTTCGATATCTTCGATAAACAGCTTTTATTTTCTTAATCTCCGGCGGCACAATATACTCCATCCCCCCTTTTAACTCCGATACATATCTCTGCGACTGTTGGGAATAACTGGCAATCCGATGGCGCACCAGCTGATGAGTACAAGCCCGGGAAACTCCCTCAATGGCAAAAGTAAACACCGCATGTTCTAAAGTCGAAGTATGCCCCGATCCTTTTATTTGAGCAATCAGCCTTTTCCGCGTTTCCTCATCAGTTTTCCTCTTCAGTTCCGCCGCTCCTACCGCCGCATAACACTGCCGAATCGCCGCCGTTACGTTTCGCTCCGGCTCCTTGGTACAAGCCAGCAATTTAACTTTTAATTTTGCCACTCTAGCCATTTTATTTCACCCCATACTTAACTTTTAACTTCTCTATTTCTCCCCTTCTCACCATCTCGATTTCCTCTTCACTCCTCTCTGGTAATACTCCATCAGTAATATCCCGACCATGATATTGACTCTTTTCAATTTCTGCCACTTCCGTCAACGGATGAAACACAATCTGGCAGAATCTCTCTCCGGGATAAACTCTAATCACCTGTGTTCTGGTATTGTTTCTTACCGGAATCATTAAATTTCCCTCATATCCGGCATCAACTATTCCCGTCAAATCCAACGACAATCCTCTCCTATTAACCGATGATCGTGGATACAACACCCCCATCATCGACAATGGCATCTTAATTTTTTCCATTGTCAACACCACCACATATTCTTCCGGCAGTATTTCAAAATACTGCCCCGGTTTCAAAACAATTTTCTCGAACCCGTTTTTCACTTCTCCAAACCGATCCATATTCAGCACCACCCTCCCCTCCTCTTTCAATTCCCACAGCTTCGGCACCATAAAAGTCCACCCTAGTCTCAAATCCACCGAATGGCCTTGTAGTTGAAAAATATCCAACCCTGGGGTAAATTCTAACTCTCCTTTCTCCATCAAAGCCTTTATTTTCTCCCGTATCAAAACTGCCATTTCCCTTTTATACCCGCCCCTTGTTCCAAAAGCAATAACTCTTTACAATCTACCCATGACTCATCTTCTCAACCTCATTATCACCGCTATCAAAGCCAATGGTAACTTAGCCATGTTTGGCGGCGGTTTTGTCGAACAGATCATTGTCCCCATTCCATCCCCGATTATTGGTATGGCCGGCGGCGCTTTTATCATCGACCGTCCCCTACCTCTCCTTTCAACCATCATCCAAATTTTCCAAAAAGTCTCTCTGCCCTATGCTATCGGTGCCGCTATCGGCTCCAGTCTTGTCTTTCTGGTCGCTTATTTTGGCGGCAAACCCTTCATTGACCGCTTTGGCAACTATGCCGGCATTTCCTGGAAACTGATCGAAAAAATTAGAAATGATTTTAAAAAAACCATCAACGATGAATTGTTCATCGTTATCTCCTGCTCCATCCCTGTAGTTCCCGTTTCTCTTATTGCCGGACTTTGCGGCGCTATTAAGGTCGCTCCCGCCAAATATTACCCCATGGTTTTTATTGCTCTGCTAATCCGTTCAACGATCTTAGGTTTTCTAGGTTACCAAATGGGTGAAAGTTTTATGAGTCTGGCCAACGGTCTTAACAACATCGAATCCATTCTTACCGTCGTTGGCGCCGGATTGATTCTTGGCTTCCTCTTTTTAAAACGGGAAAAATGGCTCAAAAATAATGGCTAAATCCTATCTTTTTTGCCTTCTTATCTGCCGATCATCCCAATAGACTCTTCCCACCGCCGCCATTGTTACTACTGCTCCCAATATTCTTAATTCCGGTGTCGCCGCCAAAAACGCCAAACTCAATCCTCCAAGTGTCGCTCCTCCAATTGCCAATGCTTCCAAATTCGACCGTCGATCAGGTAATTCGACTTTTTCTTTCGTTCTCATAAAACAGCCCAAACTATCGACCTTGTCCAGTTCGAACCACTAACACCGGCAACAATAATGGATCAACCACATGCTCCACCCAATTGCCGTTCTTACCCTGAACCAATCTCCGTTCCAATCCCGGTTTTCCCACCCGCCTTCTCACCTCATCCACCGACGCCAAAAAACGATCTGGCTCCGGTCTTCCTAACTCCACCCCGATTGTCTCTCCCATATACCCCTATCTTATCACATCATTTAACCCATCTCTCTCAATCCCCGTCCAAACCTCTCCAAAGCCCCTAAGCTCATCGTCACTTTCTCCGTTCCGCAAAGACCTTTCGATAGTAAACATCTTCCTGACGAATACTTGACACACCCCCGATACTTCAACTCCCCCAAACTATCTTTCACCACTATCTCCGAATAATAAATAATTCCTCCGGCTTCTGCGCCAGGACATTTTTCTGTTGTTTTAGATATTATTTCTGCCATTTGGCCTATCATATCAGAAAAAATTATCTTGACAATTTGAATTTATTCTCTAAAATCGATACCAATCGATTCTGTTTTTTCATTGTATAATCCTCATATGTTCATTATTCCCATTTTCATCATCGTCCTTTTCCTCATTTTAAAATCCATCATTATCGTCGATCAATACGAGCGCGGTATCATCCTCACCTTTGGCACTTATTCCTACACCCTTCAGCCCGGCCTAAAACTGGTCTTCCCCATTGTCCAACGCGTCATTAAAGTCGACATTCGTATCAACACTGTTGATATCCCCCAGCAGGAAGTCATTACCAAAGACAATGTCCCTGTCGGTATCAACGCCGTTGTTTACTTTCAGGTCGTCAAGCCCGAAGACGCTATTCTCAAAGTTAAAGATTTTTCCTACGCCATTACTCAATACGCCCAAACCGCCCTTCGCGATGTTATCGGCGGTGTTGAGCTCGATTCGCTCCTGACCGAGCGCCAAAAACTTTCCGACGAAATCAAAACCATCGTCGATCAGGAAACTACCGATTGGGGTGTTGACGTTACCGCCATCAAAATTCAGGATATCGAAGTTCCCGCCGACATGAAACGGGTTATGGCCAAACAGGCCGAAGCCGAACGTGAACGCCGCGCCACCATCATCCGCGCCAACGGCGAACTGACCGCCTCCGAAAACCTCAACAAAGCCATGAAACAACTGGTCGAATCCGGGGCTATTTCTCTGCGCACCCTCCAAACCATCGAGGCCACCATGGCCAACCCCAGCAACACCATTGTCTTTGCTTTGCCTATTGAAGTGTTGGAAGGATTCAAAAAACTCAGCGGTAAATAACTTGTGTACGGGCGCGATTCATGAATCGCCCGAATAATTGGCGAATTACAACCACCAACATAATGGGCGAATCATGATTCGCCCATACACCAATGGAGAACAAGCGGCATTCAATCCGTCTATATCACCGAAACTATTCCCAGGCAGGCTACTATTTTGTTACTATCGATACCGACAAACATGAATTCCTCTGCGGTGACATAAAAAACAAAATATTCATTCCCAATTCCACCGGATTAATTATTCAAAAATGGATTGGCCATCTCCCAATCCGCTACCCACAAATAGCAATCGATTGTTATCAATTAATGCCAAACCATCTCCATCTAATTATTCTTATTAAGGGCAATTTTGAGGTAAGGGCGATTGACGAACCGCCCGACACTCACCACCGTCAATTGCTTCCCCAAATTATCGGTTATTTAAAGATGAACTCGACCAAAGAAATTCGAGAAAATTCACTATTAACCACTCCAAAAGTCTGGTTACGCAACTATTATGAGCACATCATTAGAAATAAAAAAGAGTTGTTGTCGTTTCGCCTCTACATTAAAAATAACCCCCAAAATTGGTACTTTAGCCGGCAGAAATAATTTGTGTATGGGCGATTCACGAATCGCCCATACACCAATGAATCGCCTAACGATGTTACTGGTTACTAACTTATTTCACTTCTTCCAAAAACTCCTTCGCCATTTCCGGCTGTTTCCAAATCACCACAATATCGGCATCATTGAATACCGCCCGCTGAACTTCCCTAATCGTATCTCCCCCCGCAATCGCAATCATCACCCCATAGGCGCTTCTGATTTTATTGATCTGAATATACGGGATCGGCTTATCGTGATTAAATTCTTCCTCATCGACTCCCCGATGTAATATCACTACCTCCGGCATTTTTTTCAGTTTTCTTAAAGTTTTTAACGGCTGATCGACATTCATCATATCCACCATCGAATCAATGCCTTCCTTCCGGCAATTTTCAATAAAACTATCTATTGTTTCCACCGGCGCCTGTCCCAGCGCCACTGCCGCACTCGCCCCCGCTTCTTTGGCCATCTTCACCTCCGTTCCACCCCGATCCATAGTTTTCAAATCGGCCACCACATATGGCCAAACATCAGCCAGTCTTCTCACCGCTTCCATTCCGTACTTTTTAATCAACGGTGTCCCCGCTTCCACAATTATTCTCTCGCTTCGGGGCAGTCTCATTGCCATCATTACCGCCTCGTTTAATCCCCGATTCATCGCCACCTGTAAATACTTCTGCCGCTTATTTAAAATCATGGCTTATTCTATCAACAATCAAGACGATTTTAATTATTTCTTGAACAATACGGACAATGCTCTCCTCTATACCATTGATGACAAAACTCGCACCACGATAATCTTTCCCCATTTGCCGTAATTTTGGTTGTTCTTCCCTCATTAAACATAAAATTAAACGCCCCACCCAACAGCCCCGTGTTTGTCCCACCGTGATTTCCTCCCACAATCTGGTAACCTCTTCCGGCCATTATCCGTTCAAACATTGCTCCAGCCAAAATCGAATTTACCGCATCAACTTTTCCAAACCTCCTCATCACTAATTCTTTTGCCTCCGCCGCCACTGCTACCACTTCCGCTTTCCTGACCACATCTTCCCCTCTTTTTATCGCTTCCCAAACTTCTCCCATTCCAAAAATCTTCTCACAAAAATCCCACAAGTTACCATCAAAATTCACTCCTATTGCCTGCTCCCTCAAATCCTCGGCTTCTCTAATTTCATTCTTTGATATTCTATTCGCCATCTCCAGCATTCTTTCCGCCGTTTCCAGTATCGGTATTCCCCGGCATTCAATTTCCCGTTCGTTTACCACTTTTCCCACCACCAATCTTCCTTCTGTATAAACGCTTCTTCCTCCCGGTGGACTCAGCCAAAAAACATATTTGCACCCGTCTCTTGCCAATTCCCACATCGACCGCATGCCCCGATATTCCGCCATTCCCAATTCGCTTTCCTTCTCATAAGGAAAATTCGGCTCCCCTTTTTGGTCAAACGCCAATTGATACGGATTAATTCTCTCCTCAACTCTTACCGTTCGCCGGTTCTCCAGCAACACCCCACCCAATTCCGCCAAATCGCTTTTTTCCAGTTCAATTAATCTACCCATACTTTAGGCTCGAAAGTTTTAAGTTTTCGGACTATCACCGTTGCGGCCCAGCGGAGGATTTACACCTCTCTTTCCCTTTTTTAATTTATCTCACCTCTATTCTAATCCCTTTTATTTCTTTTTCCACCGCCTTCTTCCACTTCTCCAGTTTTTCCTTCCCATACCCCTTCTTCTTCAAATAACTTTCATCCAAACAATTTTCCGGCCTAAAATCCTGCCAAAACCACCTGCCCGCCATAGCTGTCCGCCGAGGCGGACTGCGGGCGGGGCCGCCCAATATCTCACCAATTTCTTTCCCCATTTTTCTTAAAACTTCCTGTGTGTGTATCCCCGGTACCACCGTCGTCCTCAATTCAAAATCAATACCACTACTAATAATGATTTCTATTGTTTTTTGTAAGGAACGCAGATCTGCGTTCCCTACCACCACCGAATAACTCGCAAATTGTGTCTTATAATCCATCGCCACATAATCAATATACTTTGATCTAATTAACTGCTCCACCACCTCCGGCCTTGATCCATTGGTATCCAGTTTTACCGCCAACCCCATTGTCTTAATCTTTCGACAAAACTCCACCAAACCCCTCTGCATTGTCGGCTCGCCTCCGGTTATCACTACCGCATCTAGGATCCGTTTTTTCTTCTCTAAAAATTCAAAAAAATCTTTTTCCTCAATCCCCTTTAAACCCGACTTTTCAAACAATTTTTCCGATACCAAATCCTTGTTATGGCAAAACCCACATCGGAAATTACATCCTACTGTAAACACCACACAGCTTAATTTCCCCGGCCAATCCAATAAACTCGATTTAATTAAACCTCCAATTTGCATTACTGTACGGGTCGACCGATGTGTCGACCCCTCTTATTTTTCAGGGCGGACACGCCGGTCTGCCCCTACATTGAAAATTGATTATTGAAAATTCGTTATTTTATATTCTTTCCTCAAATCAAATTCCGCTGCCTTGCCATCGTTCCACTGCTGCACCGGCCGCAGGTATCCCACAATTCTCGAAAACACCTCGCACGGCTGTCTCTTTGCCTCTACCGCCACCATATTTTTCTTTTGTTTTTTCATAATTTATTTTGAAAATTGATAATTGAAAATTGGTTATTTATTTTTATATCCTATTTCTTCATCGCACTTCGGACAATACCGATGCTCCCCCGCTAAATACCCATGCTTCGGACAGACCGAAAACGTCGGTGTCACCGAAAAATACGGCAATTTATAATTCTCCGCCACTTTTCTCACCAGCAATTTCACCGACCCAGTATCCGGCAAACTCTCCCCCATAAACCCATGCAATACTGTTCCCCCGGTATATTTTGTTTGCAACTCATCCTGATGATCCAGCGCCTCAAAAATATCATCGGTGTAATTTACCGGCAAATGGGTGGAGTTGGTATAAAACGGTGGCATCTTCTTTTCTTCCCATTCCCTCTCATTGGCCACCACAATTTCCGGCCACCGGGCCTTATCCATTTTGGCAAACCTAAAAGCCGTCCCTTCTGCCGGAGTCGCTTCCAGATTAAACATCTCCCCCGTTTCTCTCTGGTATATCAAAATCTTTTCCCTCATATAATCCATCACGTCTAGAGCAAATTCCTTTCCCTCGCTATCGGCTATCCCCACCCCCATCAAATTCAAAAGCGCTTCATTCATCCCGTTTATTCCAATCGTATTAAAATGGTTTCGCCAATAAACTTTATTGCGCTGATGAATCTCCGACAGGTAAAACCGGCAATAAGGATAAAGCCCCTTGATCGTCCACTCCTCTACCTCCTCTCTTTTTATCACCAGCGACTCTTTGGAAACATCCATCATCTCTCCCAGCATCGAATAAAACTTTTTCTTGGCCGCCTCTGTTCCCTGCCCTTTTTCTTTGGCCGCCAAAAATCCCAACCTCGGCAGATTAATCGTTACCACCCCAATTGACCCTGTTAATGGATTGGCCGAGAACAAACCACCCCTTTTTCTTAAAACCCGGTTATCCAGTCTCAACCGACAACACATACTTCTGGCATCATCCGGATCCATGTCCGAATTGATGAAATTGGAAAAATAGGGTACTCCATATTTTCTCGTCATCTCCCACATCGGTTCCAAATTGGGATTGTCCCAATCAAAATCCTTGGTTATTGAATAGGTCGGAATCGGAAAAGTAAACACCCTTCCTTGGGCATCACCCTCCATCATCACCTCGGCAAAAGCTCGGTTAATCATGTCGATTTCTTTTTGAAAATCCCCATACTTCGCCGCCACCGGTTTTCCTCCGATAATCACCGCTTCCTCGGCCACCTGCTTGCTTGGTTTCAGATCCATTGAAATATTTGAAAATGGTGTCTGAAACCCCACCCTTGTCGGTACGTTCATATTAAACACAAACTCCTGCAAGCTCTGTTTCACCTGTTCATAATCCAGTTTGTCAAACCGGATAAACGGCGCCAGATACGTGTCGAAGTTCGACACCGCCACCGCCCCGGCTACTTCTCCCTGAATCGTGTACAAAAAATTCACCAGCTGACCCAAGGCCGTCCGCAAGTGTTTCGGTGGTTTACTGTTCACCTTCCCCGATACTCCCCCAAATCCTCTAGCCAAAAAATCTTTCAAATCCCAACCGGTGCAATAAGGGCTCAAAGACGCCAGGTCATGAATATGAATATCGCCGTTCGTATGGGCTTTTCTTATCTCTCTCGGGTAAATTCGATTCATCCAGTAATTAGCCGAAATTATCGACGCTACATGGTTATTCAGCCCTTGCAGTGAATAGGTCATGTTGGCGTTTTCTTTTACCCGCCAGTCCTGCTGGCTCAAATACTTCTCAATCAATTCATCCGAATCCACCAGGCTGGTAATCTCCCGCTGTTTCTGGTGCAGTTCTCGGTAAAGCGAAAAAGCTGTATACGCTCGGTCATATCCCATTTCCTGCATTGTTTTCTCAATCAAGTCCTGAATTTGCTCCACCTCCGGCACAATCGTTCCATTAAATCTTTTTTCCAACTCTTCCATTACCCGCCGCCTCACCTTCTCCACCCCTTCCCCGCTAGTGTCTCCCGCCGCCTTAAACCCGGCCCTGATTGCCTTTTCGATTTTCGCCGGGCTGAAAGCCACTACTTTCCCGCTTCTTTTTTTAACCTTCCTGATACTCACTTTTAGTTTATTTCTTGCCATTTTTACTTTTTAAAATCTTTAATTAACTTCTCTAACTCTGTCATATTCTTAATATCCAGATAAACCGTCGCAAACCGGACATAAGCCACCGGATCAATTTCTTTTAATTTTTCCATCACCAGCCGCCCGATTTCCTTTGACGGAATTTCCACCTTTTCCCAATTTAAAAGCTTCATTTCAATCTCCTCCACTGCCCTTACCCTTTCTTCCCGCGACAATCGATAGCACGCCTTCTCAAAACACCTTTCCAGCTTTTCCCGGCTGTAATCTTCTACTCGGCCGTCCTTCTTCACCACCTTCAACTCCACATTTCCGACTTTCTCGTAAGTCGTAAATCGCTTCTGGCATCTCAAACATTCCCGCCGCCGCCGCGTCGCTCGCCCTTCGGCCGCATCGCGGCTCTCCAGAACGTTCGATTCATCGAATTGACAATATGGACACAACATTTTTAGACGCTATCAATAGTGAATAGCTACCATCTTACCTACTGTCCCTAGCGTCTGTCAACTAGAATTTTTTATGGCAAACTATCTTAAAACCAAATCATTTCCCTACTCCTTGTTATAATATCCCATGCGAAAAATCATCCGCTTCCTCAAGGAAGTCCGGGAGGAATTCGGCCATATTACCTGGCCCAAAAAAGACGCTTTAATTCAGCTGACTTTTGTGGTAATATCCATTTCGATCATTATCTCCCTTGTTTTAGGAGGTTTTGATTATCTCTTTACCAATTCTTTTGCCCTTCTAACTCAACTTAAAAAATCTGGCAGTCCTGCCAAATCGGCTCCGATTGAAGCCAGCCCCAGCGCTTCCTTCAACTTCGTTGTCTCCCCCGCCGCCAGCCCAACCATCAAAAAATGAAAATTGGATTTTGAAAATTGAAAATTAAACCCATGCCCAAAACCTCTCACGCCACCAGCAAAAAACAATTCCTCTTCCCTCTTTCCGATCGCGAAGCCGCGTTCGACGCCGCCTGGTACGTCATCAACACCTACTCCGGCCACGAATACAAAGTCATCGAAGCTCTTAAAACCAGAATCAAAACCATGGGCCTTGAAGATAAAATCTTTCAGGCCATCGTTCCCATCCAGTCCAAAATGGTTATCCGCCGCGGCCAAAAAGTCAAAACCCAGGAAAAAACTTTCCCCGGTTATGTCATCGTTCAGATGGTTCTTGAAGACGATTCCTGGATCACCGTCCGCACCACCCAGGGAGTTACCGGCTTTATTGGTGTTGACAACAAACCCACTCCTATCTCCCAAATCGAAGTTGACCAAATTCTCAAGACCACCGAAGAGGACAAACCCAAATTTCAAACTCCTTTTGCCATCGGCGATGTCGTCAAAATTACCAACGGCCCTTTTGCCGACTTCATCGGCACTATCGACAGTGTTGATCAGGAAAAGGGCAAGATCCGCTGCCTGGTTTCTTTCTTCGAGCGCGAAACCCCAGTGGAATTAGACTTTTTACAGGTAACTAAAGAATTATAAGTTAAAATCACAAACCCCAAATCACAAATCACAAACAAATCCCAAAATACAAATCACAAACTAAAAAACATTTGTAATTTGAAATTTTGAATTTGGAATTTGTTTGGAAATTGGAATTTGTAAATTGTAAATTTTTTCAAAAGTATGCCACGCAAAATCAAAACCATCATCAAGCTCGCTATTCAGGCTGGCGCCGCCAACCCCGCTCCCCCCGTCGGCACTGCTCTTGGCCCCCAAGGTATCAAGATCATGGACTTCTGCAATGAGTTCAACGAAAAAACCAAAGCTCTTAAAGGTTCGCTTATTCCTTGTGTCATCACCATTTTCGAAGATCGTACTTTCACTTTTATCACCAAACAGCCGCCGGTTTCCGATATGATCAAAAAAACTCTCGGCCTGTCGAAGGGTTCTGGTACTACCGGTCGCGAAAAAATCGGTAAAATTACCGACGCTCAAATCACCAAAATCGCCGAAAGCAAAATATCCGATCTTAACACCAAAAATATCGAATCAGCCAAACACATGGTCGCCGGTACCGCCCGCTCCATGGGCTTGGAAGTTACTGCCTAACCCAAAACCCACATAAATATGTCCAAAGACAAATTAACTGTCTTAACTGTCGTCGACCGGGTTCCCTCCAGCGCCAGCCCCCTTCTTCGACCAACTGAAGCCACTGATTGCGCTTCCCGTCATCCCCACGGTGAATCTCCCATCAAAGTCGTCAATGGTTATCCTATCATCGACCCCTCTCAATGCCACACCTCCTGCCGTCCCCGCCCTACCGTCAAGTAATTAAGTGATATACTTAACTATGCCGACATCAGTACCATATTTCCCCTATTCCAAAGAAAAGTTTACCGAAACAAGAGTAATTCTTGGGGATCGTCCCTGGTGTCTTAGAATTGACGCTAAGTGCGACCAGGCTTATCGCGATGACATAGCTATTTTCCTCTCCCAGTTTCATTTTCGCGTTGAGTCATGTGCCAAATGTCCTCATCCACGAACCATTCCCGCCACTAAGTGATATAATTTGATAGTTTAATCACAAACTATCAATGCCCACTTTTATTTCTGAAAGAAATCCCCTCCTCCCCGACCTCTCCGGTTTCACCGCCGCCGGCGGCCAGCCGCTTTGTGCCCGCCGCCTCTTCACTTTTTGTACTGAAGTCATCCCCACTCAACCCGACGACTCCCACCCCAAGGCTATTCTCAAAACCAACTCCCGTGGTTGCCCTCATTGCTCTGTTACCAAAACAAACCATTAAATTTATGCCAACTTATCCCCGAATCGAATCCAAACCAAAAGATTTTCCCGATATCCGAACGGTTCTTCTCCCCGACCGACCGTTAACTGCCGAAAAAATCTGCCAGTGCCGCCGAAAAAGCGACATTGACAACGGTCATTGTCCTCACGTTCGAGTCGTCCTTGTCGGCGAACCCCAAAAACCGGGCTTTATTGAAATTTTTGCCGGCTACTCTCCCAGTGACCGATCCCAACGCATCTCTATCGAACCGATTGACGGTATAACCTGCCGCACCTGCCCTGTTCCAAAACAAAAATCATAACTATGCTCAATGTTCCTGAAAACCGACAAGCTCAAATTCTCCCGGAATTTCGGTATTTTTATCCTCACATCGTTCCTCTCCGCAGTGCTTTGTTCCCCGGCACCGTTGTTTTCGGTTGTCATCTTGTTCAGGGCAGTTGCCTAGCTGAAAACTATCGTCGGGCTAAAGGCGGTAGCCCACTTTTTGTCAATGAACTCGCCACCAGAATCGAACCCCTCGACCCCGGTTATCACGATTGTCGCGTCTGTATCATCGCCCGCGCCCGCCAAAAAATATAAATCTCTTTAATATGCCAAATTCTAAAAAAGAATATCCTCTGCTGGAAATCAACGACGGTTGGCCTTTATGTTTCCTCCGTCGCCGACCCTACAATCATCGGCCTCAAGAAAATTGCTGTTCCCAAATCGATGCCCTGATTCAAACCATTACTACTACCACCACTGTCTCCGGTCAAACCAAAAAAGCTGAAATTCAAATCCATGCCCAGCGCAACGGCGGTTGCGCCGCTTGCCCCGTTCTCAAACAGGACGGCGACGAGTCTTTTATCGTCGGGGCAAAAATTATCCAGTCATTCCCCGACCTCCGTGTCGTTTCTTTTTTCCCGCCAAAAGAAAATGGGGCCGACGTCCCGCTTTCCACTTTCTCTTCCCCAATCTGTCGCAAAGCTATCACCACCAACGCCCACCAGCATCATTGTTTGGCCGCCTACGGCGACACCTTCCGCGGCGATACTGTCTCCGTCCCCAACACTATTCTCGTCCACACCTTCACCCCCGCTCCCGGCTCCCTTGCTACCTCTTGTGGCGATTGTCCCCGCTTTCCCCATCAAAAATAGACTTTTCCGCTTATTTGTTAGATAATACCTCACTTATGAAACCTTCATCCCCGGAATCCGCTCCAGTTAAAAAAATAAATTGGGCTCATTTCCCCAAACATTTCCAAAACGATGCTGGCGGCCACTTTTGTATAATCAATCTCCAGCCATGCCTAAGTACTTATGCTTTACCTTCCGGAGAACTCCAAATGAGAGAGCCTTCCTGCAAAGGTTGCATTATCGCAAATCGTAAATCATTCCTCTAAAAATTATTATTATTTTAAACAAATCCCCATGAGCAAAACCTCAAAAGTCCAAAAAACTGCGACGGAAGCCCCGGTCGAAGTATCGGAGCGCCCAGCCAAAACGATTAAATTGAGTCAGACGAAATCCGCCTCTGGCGGAAAGGCCAAAAAAACCAATCTTGATCAAAATACTTCTACCAATAAAACTGTAGAGACGCATCATGATGCGTCTCTACCAAATAATCCCCCCGCCGACTCCGTCATCCTGACCCCGCCACTGCGGGGGAAGGATCTTTCGGCTAAAACAGATTCAGATTCTTCCCCCGACGAACGTCGGGATCAGAACGACAATGATCAAACAGTCAAAAAATCCCGTACCCGCGGCAAAAAATATCAGGCCGCCAAAAAGCTGACTGATCCGACAAAATTCTATCCTCTGACCCAGGCCATCACCCTGGTCAAAAAAACATCTTTTGCCAAATTCGGCGGCAAAGTTGAAGCCCACATTACTACTTACGACATCGGTTCTGTCGGCGAAATTGTTTTCCCCCATCTTGAAACCGCCGCCAAAAAAATCGTCGTTTTAAACGACACTATTTTGGCCGAAATCAAAGAAGGCAAACTCGATTTTGATATCCTTATCGCCACCCCGGCCACCATGCCCAAGCTTCTGCCTTTCGCCCGCACTTTGGGCCCCAAGGGTCTTATGCCCAACCCCAAAAATGGCACCTTAACCGACAAACCCGAAGAGGCTGTTAAAAGGCTTTCTGTGGCCAAACAGGTTATTGCCACCGAGAAAAAAGCTCCAGTCATTCACCTCGTCGTCGGCAAAGTCGATCAGCCCGAAAGCGAGCTGGCGGCCAACATTGAGGAATTAATTAAAGTGGTCAAACCCAGCAAAATTATCAAGCTTTCCCTTTGTGCCACTATGGGCCCAAGCGTGAAAGTGGAAATTATCAAATAATGGCCTGCGAAAAATACCAAAAAAACGGCTCTACCGCTTGTGCGGGTTGCGAGACTAATCACTGTCTAACAATCTCCCGCCGGCCACGTCGACCTCAACCGACCGCGCCAGCTACACTAGCCGAAACCCCCTCCCGTCCTTACCGCTCCAAATTCGGCAACCGCAGCGGTAAATAAAAACTATCTTTGCTCCATCAAACAATCTCTCAAATCCCTTACTCGGCTATGTGGTGTTACAAAATGGCCCCTCCTATCCGGAGCCCCAACACACTTACAAACCAACTTATATCCTCCATGGTCCATATCTAAAACATGGCGACCATTTTCAAAACCAACCGTAAAACGCAACTTAGCCTCCCAGCAGTTTAAACTACACCTAAGGCCGCTATTTCCAACTATAGTAAATTCTCTTCCTGTCGTCATAATTTTACCCCCCACTTCTTGCCATCAAACACGTCCTTCCCCAACAAGGCGGGGTCAACGCCGTCATCACACCCCTCCCAATCAAGAGCGCACCGGGAGCCAAACAAACTCTTTTAAAGCCATAATCCGATCCTAATCGACGGCTATGTTGCTCTTTTTCTGGATCCCCTAAGCATGACTGGCTGCATCTCACCCCATCCTCGCCCTCTTTTACGAACGTTCTTCTCTCCATAGTTACCAGATTATAACAAATCTAATTACTATAAGATAATTTAAGCGGCCAATTCTATTATCCTCTCCAGCAATTCCGGATAGCTTATGCCCGCCGCTTTTGCTTCTTTTGGCAATAATGACTGCGGTGTTAGCCCCGGAATCGTGTTAATTTCCAGCACATTCGGCTTATCCTTAATTATCATATCCACTCGCCCTACCCCCCGACATCCCACTGCCTCAAATACTTTTACCGCCAAATCCTGAACTTTTTTCGTCATCTCCTCATTAAGCCTCGCCGGCACTATCTCTTCAGACTTATCCTCGCTATACTTTGCCTCATAATCAAAAAACTCATTTTTTGGACAAATCTCCACTACTGGTAAAGCCATCGGCTTCTCATTTCCCAGTACCCCGCACGACACTTCCATCCCCTCTAAATATTCTTCAATAATTACTTGATCATCATATTTTTTCGCCAATTCAATCGCCTTTTTCAAATCCTCTTGTTTTTTGACTATCGTTACTCCGACACTTGATCCGCCATTAGCCGGTTTCACCGCACACGGCGCCCTATCCGTTTCTTTCGCCATCAAAATCCCCCGTTCCTCCATTACTTTTCTAAACTTTCTTTTATCCATCCCTATCCGGCTGGCTTCCACTCCACTGCCAGTATATTTCAGATTCTTACTCTCCAAATACTGCTGGATTTCCCCATCCTCGCCGCCCTTGCCATGCAAAGCTATAAAAACCACCTCGTAAAGTTTATCCAGCTTCTTTATCTCTTCCGGCAAAACTACCGCCTCCACTTCGTATTTCTCCCAATCCAGATTTCTCACCACCTCCGCTCCTGATTTCAGCGACACCTCCCGCTCGCTACTCTCTCCCCCCATCACCACTGCCACTCTTAGCTTTTTCATTATCCCCATTATAAAATATATCCAGTGAAAAAATACCTGTCTCTGGCTCTTCTCTATTATCTTCGCTTCTTTGCCCGGCTTCAGCTAAAAAAACTCCGGCTTCTCAACCCCCATCTTAAAATCGTCGGCGTCACCGGCTCGGCCGGCAAAACCTCCACTATCCTCGCCTGCCAGGCGGCTTTGGGCCCAAAGTTCAAAATTAAAACCACCGCCGGCTCCAACTCCGAATCCGGCATCCCCTTAAACATTCTCGGCCTCAAAAACACCGACTTTTCCCCTCTCGACTGGCTCCGCCTAGGCCTTTTAGCCCCCTTCAAACTTCTCCTCGATTGGCCCCGGCTCGATATCTATCTTATCGAAATGGGTATCGACTCGGCCGCCTCTCCCAAAAATATGGACTATCTTCTTTCTATCGTCCGCCCCGACATCGGTATTTTCTTAAATGTCTCTCCGGTTCATCTTCAAAATTTTTCCTCCCTCAATCAAATCGCCGCCGAAAAGGCCAAACTGGTCAATTCTACCCCGGTAGCCATCATCAATTGTGCCGATCCTCTGGTTAAAAAATATACCAAAAACCCCGATGCTATTCCTCTTCGCCCCGTCTCCGTCAACTTCCGCCGCTATCTTCTTCCCGATATCTACCAAATTTCTTTTGGGGCCGCCATTACTCTCGCTCAAGCTCTGGGTATCAATCCCAAAACCGCCGCCAAAAATATCCGCCGCCATCTCCACCTTCCTCCTGGCCGTTCCTCCGTCTTTAAGGGCATCAACCGCTCCACCATCATCGACAGTTCCTACAATTCCTCTCCTCTGGCCTGTGCCGAAATGCTTAAGTTCCTCTCCACCTTTCCCTCTCCCCGGATTGCCGTTCTCGGCGACATGCGCGAAATCGGTGCCAATAGCTCAAAATACCACCATGAAATATATCAGACTGCTATCAAATCAGCCGATTTACTTATCTCCGTCGGCCCCGAAACCCAAAAATATTTTAACGGTAGGGGCGGGTCGCGACCCGTCCCTAACCATCAGTTTTTATATTGGTGGCAAGCCGCCGATTATCTTAAATGTCATCCTGAGCGTAGCGAAGGATCTACCATTCTTATCAAAGGCTCCCAAAACACTATTTTCCTCGAAGAGTTAGTCAAAGAATTACTTTTAAACCGCTCCGACGCCAAACACCTCTGTCGCCAGTCCCCCTACTGGCTCAAAGTAAAAGATGGTTTTAAAAAATTGAAAATTGAAAATTGAAAATTTCCCCGCTTATCCTTTAAATTCCTTATCTTTCTTCATTTCTCTCTCAATCAAATCTCTCAAAAACACCGACCTGGGGATCATTCTTTTTTGGGCCACAAAATCCAAATATGCCAAAATCTTCGGGCTGACAAAAAAATTAAATCGAACATCAATACCTTTCTGGGCCTCCGCCAGAGCATTTCTCACTTTCTCGTCTAAATCCTCCAACGTGTACTCGACTACTTGTAATTTCTCATCATTCATCCCTTCTAACATCACCGCTCCAGTACCTGGCGTATGCAAAACTACTACCGACTTGTTTAACTCCAGGGCGGATGTTATCTCATAACCAATTGATATACTCGGAGTCGAAATCTCCGCTACCACCAAGTCTGCCACCTTAAGCCTTTTTGTTAGTTCCACAAAAGCATCATGCCTTTCGACTTTCGTCTGTAATCGTATTTTGTCCTCCGATCCGGGAGTCAGTACATCACTCGCCAAAGTCTTATACCCACTACCTTCCATAACTTTTACTATTCGGGTATAATTAGCTAAATATTTATCCTTTTCTCTTAGCGAAGCTGTAAAATATGCTTTCATCGCCCGATTTTAACAAAAAAGCCCATAACAAACAATCATTACACATCTATCTCACTCAACACTGTAATCTTGAATGTCGACACTGTTTTTTGTCTGCATCTCCGCATCAAAGTCAGTCTTTAAACTGGAAACAAACTAAAACCATTCTCGATTTCTATCGCCAAAATGGCTCTACCTCCATCAATTTTTCCGGTGGCGAGGCATTAACCGTCCCATACCTCAAAAAAGCCATAGTCTATGCCCACCGCCTCGGATACAAAAACATTACCGTTGCTACCAACGGTGTTTCTCCCTCTATCTTCAAACTTCCTTGTAAAAAATACCTTCAACTCTACTTTAGCCTAGACGGTTTTACTCCAAAAACTAACGACCTGATCAGAGGACCAGGTTCTTATAACAAAACCATTGAAAATCTCAAAAAGGCCATAAAAATAGGTTACCCTGTTTTCGTCAATTTCACCGTTAATAAAATTAATCAAACCGAAATCATTCCTCTTGTCCACTTTTTAGACCAATTAAAAGTCACCGCCATTGGTTTCAACTTCCTCTCCTTAAAAGGTAGGGCTAAAAAAAACACTGGCCTTAGTATTTCCGTTAGACAGTGGAGAAAAATTTACGATCAAATTGTCAATCTCAAAAACCTAAAGCACAGCACCATCAGAATACCTCCAAACTTCCTCACCCTAAAAGAAATTCAAAGCCTAAAGCCCAAACAGTTTCGTTGCCTCCTCTTTTCTCCCTCCCGCACCGAAGTCACTCCATCAGGGCAATTATTTCATTGTTGCCTGTTGGTCAACCAACAAAAGTTCAGCTACGGTCAAGTTTCCAACACCAGAATCACCATCGACTCTCAAAACGAATTCTCTCTGCTAAAGAATTACGGCCAACAAGGCTATTGCCCTGCCCGGCTACTCGAATTTCCCAAAATGACCATTTCTAAATCATCCTCGAAACTGATTCCCATCTGCTTCTACTACCGAACCGTCGTCAAACCAAACAAAAAATCATAATCTTTCTCCATACTTTTTGTTTCTCTTCATGTCCTTCTCTATTAGCCCCCTAATATACCCACTTCTATTTACCCCCAAATTCATCGCCGCCCAATCCAGCTGTGCCAGTAAATTCTTCGGTAGGAAAAAATTAAACCTCATATTTACCAACCTTGCCCCGCGACTTAGCGCGCCCTCAAGCACCTTATCAAGATTTTCTTCGTTATAAGAAACAGCTATCATCGCTCTCGAATTAACACTTCTAAACAAAGAAAGCAACTTTTCGCTCTTGCTTAACAAAATCACAATTTTCCCTTTACTCAACGCCATACTCGCCAAAAAGCCGACAGATAAACTTCGAGAAGAAACCTCAAAAACACAGATGTCCGCCTTTCCAACTTCTCTTTCTGTCTGTTCTTGGTGCTCAATCCATTCCCTCTCACTCATCTTATAAAACATCTCCCGGCTCACCTTCTTCACCCAAACACTTGTATGCCGATATCCAAATTTATCAATCAGGTTATAAATTCTCTCTATTACTGTCCTGTTCTTTTCCTTATTATTTGGACTAGTTCCAAAATATACTCCGATCATTTTCTTTTTTTTGCCTCCTTCTCTATCAATCTTCTAATATACTCGCTCCTATTTATCCCCACGTCTTTCGCCACCCAATCCAAATATGCCATCAATTCTCTTGGGATAAAGAGGTTAAACCGAATGTCCAGCATCTTCCTTGCCTCCTCCAAAGCCGCCAAAAGTTTCTTTTCCAGATTATCTTCAGTGTAAGACACCCACAAAACCTTCTTGCTCTCAATCCCTCTGAATAAAATCGGCTCGTATCCTTTCCCTTCTCGGTATAATGCAATTACTGGTTTGTTCTTCCAATACGACAGGGTAATCTTATGTCCGGTATGAATCGATGATGGCCACGACGCTTCAAATACCGATAAATCCGCCTTATCCATTTCTGCTATCATCTTGTGATAAACCTGTTTTTTGTCCTTATCGGTCAGGGCTAATACATCAACGTCCAAAAAAGCCTTAGTATCATCGTAAACTTGAAAACTTTTTTTCTGCAGTGTTTCAACTATTTTTTGATACACTCCTCCGTATTCACTTCGGGCACTTCTAGCAGCCGAAAAAAACACTTTCATTACCTTATTTTCCCACACCACTACCCCAAATCCAAATAGGATCAACAATCCTTTTTAGATTCCCTCTTATTACCATCGGCTTCATCGCCTTAATTTCATGGTAATAATAGTCAATCTTGGGAATCGGATTTAATAAAAAAGTCGGTTTATTAATAAAATAAGCAAAACCAATCTCTAAAAATGAATTCCCTCCAATGTAGTTCTTGACAGAATTTTTGTCGTAATTAGCTACTAAAACACAATCACTTATCATAATATTTGCGAAATGTTTACGGATATAGTCATACTTCAGTTTCAGTTTATAAGTATCAACATAGCTTCCCAATTCTATTTCTTTTTCGTGAACACAAATTGCCGGCTCGGGTAATATCACTACGTGTCCTAGCGCCTCCAATTCTTTCCTTAGTTCAACAAACTTCCCATAGTTACTCATCGACCCACAAACCGTTATTTTCATCTCTTGACCAAAACTTCAATTAACTTCTGGTTGATCTCCTTTGTCTTTCCCAACACCCATTTTGCATTATCCACTGCCATCATTGCCGTTTCTTTGTCATAACCTTCCTCTTGGTGTAACGCCGGCCCGCGTTTCCTCGACAAATCTGCCGAAATACTCTCTATTTTTTTTCTATCATCAGCCAACTTCACCCCTTGGGACTCCAAAATTCTCAACAAAAGCACCGCTTGATCGTGGTTTTTTGGGTAATGAACCCCCAAAAAAGCCAACACCCCGCTCAACCCCAATTCTATTGCCTCCTGACATCTTCTGACCGTCAAACCCCACGCCTCTCTCTTAAAAGAAAATCCCGCTTCGGCCAAACTCTCCCACGCCGCTTTATATAAAAATTCCGATCTTTGTTTATTATTCATAAATTTAAAAACTAATATTTTCTAAACAAATCTTATAATCAGGAAATAAAATCCAGGCCCAGCTACCATCCGGGAACATCACTCTTCTTCCCCCCATTGACATTATTTTCTGTTTCAGCTTTTTCAAAAAGTTCTTTCCGAAATCTTCCACATCAAAGATAATTTTTCCTTCCTCAATACTATCCAATATCACCCAGGGAATGTTGTCCGTATCTCTTCTCTCAACTAGAAACGGATATATCTCCGGCCAAATATTTTTATCCGTCAACTTCCGATATTCTTCATTTTCCCTTAATTTAATGACTATTTCCACCAACCTTCGGTTTAACAATTTTCGAGTAGTCACTCCTTCGTCATAAAAAACAAACATGTCAATATCACTATCACCCTTTGCTTTTCCTCTAGCCACTGATCCAAAAACGATCAACGACAACACCGCTCCCGCTAACTCCTTCTCAACTTCATCGACAAATACATTCAAGAAAGTTTTATATACGCCTAACCCCAAATCAACCGGAATCCCGTCAGTTACGCCTTTTAAAAATCTTTCAATTAATCTCACGTCATTTTTATCTTTTTCTCTCGAAAGCTTCTTCTTATACTCCAAAACTTCCTCGATTCTTACAAAAGGAAATCCTCCGACTAACTCCGCCTCGGCAATCATTATTGGGATATTTTTTCTGGTTGGGACAAACCACCAGTTAGAGAACTTGACATTGCCTATTCTTATAAAACCCTCATTATCCACCTGGTTTTTTTCAAGCAACTTTTCCCAAAGACAATCAGTCACAACTACATCAATATTCGGGGCTTCCCTTAGTCCACGAACCGCCATAACAGCGCTACCAAACACCGCATATTCACCAAATGGCAAATCTATTTTACCTAATTGATCTAATAGTCCCCCTATCTCCATTTACGAGAATTTTATCTCTCGTTAATACGTATGTCAATACATATGCTAGTACGCCTTCAGATACGTATCAATCCACTCCTCGCTCCTCTCCGCCGCCTCATCCCAATTTTTTGATAAATTGTGATCATCGCTCGGATAAACAACCAGTTCCGCTTTTTTTCCCAATCCTCTTAATTTGTCTCTTAATTCCTCTTGCCATTCCACCTTGCACCATTCATCCGCCGTCCCCTGCAAAATCAGCACCGGCGCTTCGATCCACTCCAAATAATTCTCAAAAGCGTATTTTCTCGAATCGTATTTTTTCAAAAATTTGTCAATTTCCGCTTTAACATACCTTCCTCCTTCGATATTTTCGTCAACCGTCGACACTACACTTTGGGGAAATGCCTCGGTCATCGGCGCCCATAGCACCGTCGGATAATTTTCTCCCGTTACCTCCAGTACCGACAGGGCTATCTGCCCGCCGTTACTGTGCGCCCAAATCCCAATTTTGTCTTTATCCACCCACGGCAAAGCTTTTACCACTTCAATTAAATCCAAAACATTAACCACTTTTATAAACCTCGCTTCTAAAATATCCGTCGATTCTTCCTCCGACCCGCCAAAACCCAAAAAATCTATGCTGAAAGTTGCATAACCTTTCCCCGCCAGATAATCCGCCATTTTCCAGCTCCCCGACCCGGTATAATAACCCTCTTTGTCCGCATATCCTCGAATCATAATAATTGTAGGGAACGCAGATCTGCGTTCCCTACCAATCGGTTGATTCACCATCCCCATTATCCATTTTCCCTGACTCTGAAATCTAAACCTTTGTGTAAGGAACGCATATATGCGTTCCCTCCCCAATGCCTTTCTCCTCTCTTCCACTTCCTTAATCTCTCCCAAAAATTCTATTTCGCTCGTACGGGCCGCATATATGCGACCCCTCCCTTTTCTTAAATTATCAAAATCATACTTCTCCAATTTCCTCTCCTCCACCTCCCTCTCCCTTCCCTTCGGGCTTAATATTTCCTCCCCCCTCCAAATCATCATCCCGCCGATCCCCACCCCGATCGCTATCGCCGCCACCCCAATCCACCGTTTCATCCTCAATGCTATCATCGTCTAGTGGCCAAAACCAAACTTTTTCTAATTCTCATCCTCTTTTCTTCTCTTTTCTGGCGCTTTTACCGCTACCCTTCCCGCTGGGTCTTAAATCAGGACCAGGCCCGCGACGCCCTGATTGCCAACTACGCTCTCGATCATCGTCTTCTGCCCCTTATTGGCTCCCCTTCTTCTGCCGGCCCTTTTAACTTCGGCCCCATTTACGACTGGCTAATCATGCTTTTTGTCAAAATCTTCCCCTTTGATGCCGGGCCCTGGGTCGGCTTTACCCTCCTCTCCTCTCTTTCTCCTCTGCTCTTTTATTTCCTTGGCAAAAAAATCCAAAACAAAACCTTTGGTGTTTTTCTTGGCCTAATAGCCGCGTTTGCCAGCGCCGAAATCCTCAACGCCCCCGACATGCTCAACACCGTTATCACTTCCTTTTTTGTTACCCTCACTTTTCTCGCTCTGGCCTATCAAAAATATTTTCTCTTGGGCCTTTTTGCCGCCGCTACCATGCATTGTCACTTTCAATCTCTCGGCCTTTTTGCTCTTCTCCTCTCCACTCTCCTTGTCAACCGCCACCCGATTGCCGCCCGTCTCATCATCGGCTTTAAAATCGCCACCGGTTTCCTACTCACTTTCATCCCCCTCCTAATTTTTGACCTTAAAAATAATTTTGTCTGGATCAAAAGCGTTGTTGCCTACTACACCGGCGGGGTTAACAAATTCTATGTTCCTATCCGCTGGCTGACCGACATCCGCGATTTCTGGCCTCATCTTTGGGGTAACATTATTACCAATTTGCCCGCCTCCGGCTACTTCTTTATTGCTTTTTTTCTTCTGGCTCTCTATCTCGCTTTCAAAAAACATCTTTTTAACCGCTATTTCTTAACCATTTTAATCGCTTTTATTATCCAGGTTCTTTTAGTTCGTTACTACCGCGGCGTCCGCTCCCGCGAATACCTCATTGCCTTCCACCCTTATTTTATTTTCTTCACCGCCTGGTCGTTCTATCTTCTCTCTACTAAATTTCGTTTTCCCTTTCTCCTCCTTCCTCTCCTTCTCTCCACCGTCTCCAATATCACCATCCTCTCCCAAAGCTCTCAAGCCCCAAAAATCTATTCTCTTCTAACTACTCTCCCCTCCGGCCAACTGGCCATTTATTCCCGGCCCCAATACGATCAATCCGCCCTGCCGATTTTTTATCTGCTCTACCGCCGCCACCGCCTCGACCCCACCGCCGCTCCCATCCAGATCACCATCAACCCTTCTAATACTTACTTGGTTGCCCCTCTTCAAACCCCTACCAGCCTCATTCCCTATACTCCACAATCAATCTACCACCGTCTCTATCTCAACTACCCCGTACCTTAGGCAAATTTGTCAAAACTTCTTCCACTAGCTCTTGTCTATCATCCCAAAAACCCCTCCTCACTTCCTCCGGCACCTCACACCCCAAAACCCCACCCAAAAAAACCCTCATCTTCCTGACTCTCTCCTCCACTCCCGCTTTGACAAATCCATTTCTGTCTTCAAAATACTGCCTCCAGATAATCCTACTCACCCTACGGTCGCCCCCGCTCAAAAGCCTTACTACCGGCAACATCACCCGAACCGCTTCTTTTATTATCAATTCTCTATCTCTCTCCATTACGCTCCTAAAATAACTCTCTTTCCCGCCCTTGCCAACCCCCCAAATCGAAACTGCTAACGCAAATCCCTCAGCCTCTTTATTATTGTAACAAAATGTAATACAATTCATTACATGAGAACTATTGTCAACATTTCACTTCCTCAAAAACTTTCAGCCATCGTCAACCAAACAGTCTCCTCTGGAAAATATGCCACCAAAAGTGAATTTTTTAGGGAAATCCTAAGAGACTGGATCGAGACTCAAACCTTAAGGGAACTAAAATCAAGCCAAAAACAACTTCATCAGAACCAGGGTGTCCTCCTCCGCTCCCTTAAGGACCTACGCTAAAATGCAAATCTACTATTCCAGCAAATTCGCCAAAGAATATCGTCAATTACCAAAAAATATTAAACTCCAAGCCGAAAAACAGGAACAATATTTCCGACTCACCCCTTTCAACCCTCGGCTTAAAACCCACAAACTAACCGGCAAACTTAAGGACTTCTGGTCGTTTTCAATTAATTATCAGTACCGAATCATTTTCGAATTCGCCGATGAAAATACAGTTTGGTTCCACTCCGTCGGCACCCATAGCATTTACAAATAATTCCTGTTATAATCCCTCTTGTCCTACCGAAGACAGTGAGCAATGGCAATAAGCCTCACCGAGGCCAAACAATTTATTTTGTTTATTTCGCGCCTCGATCTTCGAGGCCTTTTTAGTTTTTAGACTTTCAGACTTTAGACTTTTAGACTAATCTTTATGCCTAATCAACAAAAAGTCGCCAAGGTCGACGACTTGGCCAAAAAACTTTCTGCCGCTAAATCCAGCGCCCTTCTCCAATATCAAGGCCTAACCGCCGCTGATGTTGCCACTCTTCGTGACCAAATCAAATCCGCCGGTGGTACTATGGAAGTTGCCAAAAACTCCCTTATCATCCGGGCTCTCGAAAAAATCGGCATTAAACTGCCCGAAATCCTCACCGGCCCTACCGCCATCACTTACTGCGACCGCGACGAAATCGCCCCTCTTAAAGAAATTGACAAAATCAACCGCGAAAAGGACAAAACCAGTTTCAAATACGGCATCTACGATCAGAAACTTCTCTCTCTTGATGAGCTCAAAAAATTTTTATCATTGCCTTCCAAATCAGCCTTGGTCGCCCAGTTTATCGGCGGCCTTAAAAATCCACTTCAGCGTCTGGCTTACGCTCTCCGTTATAACCAAACCAAATTGGTCTTTGCTCTCAAAGCCATTTCACAAAAAAATAACCAATCACCAACAAACCAATAACCAATTATCAAATAAATTCCAAATTACAAATCACAAATTACATACAAATCTCAAATCACAATTTTTCAAACTATAAACAGTTTGAATCTTGTAATTTGGTTATTGGAAATTGTTTGGAAATTGTAATTTGGAGCTTGTAATTTCAAAAATTAACATTTTATTAATTAATTTTTGTATTATGGACGAAAAATTAACCAAAATCCTCGACCAGATTTCTGCTCTGTCGGTTCTCGAGCTTGCCGACCTGGTCAAAGCGCTCGAAGAAAAATTCGATGTTAAGGCAATGGCCGCCGCCCCTGTTGCCGCCGCTGCTCCCGGAGCGACTCCCGCCGCCCCAGTCGAAGAAAAAACCGAATTCGACGTTGTCATCACCAATGCCGGCACCAACAAAATCGCCGTCATCAAAGTTGTCCGCGAATTCAAACCGGAACTCGGCCTTAAAGAAGCCAAAGATATGGTCGACGCCTGCCCGGCCCAGCTCGGCACTATGAAAAAAGATGCCGCTGCCGACGCCAAAACCAAGCTCACCGCCGCCGGTGCCACTGTAGAATTGAAATAAAAATATGTCATTCTGTAGGTACATGCCACGGCATGTACCTACACTGCCTACATTGATTTCTCTGCCGCTTCCAAAAACCCCACAAATATCGGATGTGGACTTAAAGGTCGGCTCTTGTACTCCGGATGGAATTGTGTCGCCACAAAAAATGGATGCCTCTTTTTGGGCAGTTCTATCGCTTCAACCAATTTCCCATCCGGACTCACCCCCGAAATCACCAGACCTTTCTTTTCTAGCACTTCCCTAAATTCATTATTCACTTCGTATCGATGCCGATGCCGCTCATGAACCATTAATCCCCCCGCCCTGTCAAGGGAGGGGCAAGGGGCGGGTTTTGATTTCAGATACATCTCTTCTAATAAACTTCCCCTCGTAATCCGGCACGGCCACGCCCCCAACCGAATAGTTCCCCCATACTGATGGGCTTTAAGATACTTCTCTTGTTCCGGCATTATGTGGATCACTTTATACCTAGCTTTTGAATCTACCTCTTCCGAGTTGGCCCCCGCCAACCCACACACATTCCGGGCGTACTCAATCACCGCCATCTGCATTCCAAAACATAATCCTAAATACGGAATTTTTTTCTCCCGGGCATATTTTATTGTCGCAATTTTACCTTCTACTCCCCGGCTCCCCCATCCCTGTGGCACAATTATCCCCGCCGCCTCGCCTATTGCCTTTTTCACTCCCAATTTTTCGACCTCTTCAGAACTAATCCACTTAAACACTGGCCTGACCTTTAATTTCGCCGCCGCATGCTTCACTGCTTCAATGACGCAGAGATAAGAATCTGATAATGTGTAGTCGCCAGTGGCAAAATACTTCCCCACCACTGCAATCGTCACTTCTTTTTTGGCTGTCTCAAAATCATTTACAAATTCCTTCCACTTTCCCAGCTCGCATTTTTTTACTTTTAACCCTAATTTTTTCAAAACTTTCACCGATAACTTTTGTTTATCTAAAAACAACGGCACCCGATAAATATTGCTCAAATCCGGATTAGCAACAATATCTTCCCGCTGCATGTTGCAAAACATCGCCAATCTCTCCCGTCTTTTTTCGTCAATTTCTTTCTCACTTCTGGCGATCAAAAAATCAGGCTGAATCCCCATTGAATTTAACAATCGAACACTTTGTTGCGCCGGTTTACTTTTCAGCTCCCCGATACTTTTTATCACCGGTAAATATGATACGTGAATCTGAATAACATCCTTCGGTCTCTGCAATTTTAATATTCTGCTGGCCTCAAAAAACAAACCGTTTTGATACTCTCCTACCGTCCCTCCTAATTCCACCACCACAATCTCCGCTTGGTTTATTTCCCCTGCTTTTTTTATTCTGCCGATTATCTCATCGGTAATATGAGGGATAGCTTCAACATCTTCGCCGTTGTATCCAAACGATCTCTCTTTTTGAATTACCGACAAATATACCTGTCCGGTAGTCATATAATTTTCCCGCCTAAGCGATTTGTCCAAAAATCTTTCATAGTTCCCCAAATCCTGATCAGTCTCAATTCCGTCATCGGTTACAAAGACTTCTCCATGCTCCTGCGGTCTGATCGTCCCGGCATCGATATTAATGTACATATCAATCTTTACATTGGTTACCCTATATCCTCTCGCCTGCAACAGCATCCCTATTGACGCCGCCGTGATCCCTTTTCCCAATCCACTAACCACCCCCCCGCTGACGAAAATAAATTTCATTGTCCGATTCTAACCACCCCCATCCTCTTTTTCAATTCCTTTCTTTCTCCGCCCGTACTATAATATCCTATCACTTGCCCACATAAGTATCAGTAACATATAATACCGCTATGGCTGAACGTCGTGAACTTGCCAGTGGTGTCTGCCCTGGCGACCACCGCACTATCACTATCTTTGAACTCTTTTCCCATCCTCAAAAAAGATTTCGTCGCGATGTTAACATGCGTGGCGGTGGCTGCGCCTGTTCTGCCAGCGGCCACTGTCCACACGAAACTGCCGTTGTTTTCCGCGCCCTCCGCCGCCCCCTCCGTGTCACCAAAATCAATAAATAATCCTCAACGGGAATGATTATTTCTGTCCCGATACCACAACTTTGGATTGTTTCGAATATAAAAACGGATTTTATCGCATTCTTTCTCATCTCGAATAATCCGGTCATAAAATGATTTCTGCCAAATTGGTCTTCCGATTTTTCTTGATACCGACGATTTAAATCCCTGAATTATTTTCGGTAAATACATTTTCGTCCGATCATAATCTGCCATTTTCAACCAACGCAAATTATTTTCCCTTCGTAGGGAACGCAGATCTGCGTTCCCTACAATCCCAAATTTTCGCCCATCACCCATCCCCGCACACCCATTTAGAATAACAATTCCGTGTACGTGATTCGGCAGGATAATAAATTCATCCAACCCAACACCTTCAAAATGATTTGGAATTTCATCCCAACATTTTTTCACCACCATCCCACAATCATTTATTTTTATTAAATTATTTTCTATTCCGCCAAATAAATCTTTTCTTTCTCTGGTACAAATGGTTACAAAATACCAACCATTTTCTGAATAATCCCAACCCCGCCATCGGTTCAATTTCCGATGATGTTCTTCCACACAATCCATTGTAACAATATCCAACCCGTAGGGAACGCAGATCTGCATTCCCTACAATAATTCTCCCCTTCCCTCTTCCTTCAATTTATCCACCACCTGCCCCACTTTTCCTGTCTGATCTTTTTTTACTATCAACAGGGCATCGGGGGTATCCACCACCACCAAATCTTCCACCCCAATCAGTGCCGTAAACTTTTTCGACCTCACATAATTGTTCTTCCCCTCAATTTCCACTCCCCCAAATTGATAATTGATAATTGATAATTGATAATTAACTAATGATTCCCATGTTCCAAAATCTACCCAATCAAAGGGTAATTCTACTACCAGCGCCCCGCCGTTTTGATACACCTGCTTGGTCACTTCTTCAATTGCCCCTTTCGGCATTTTGGCATACTCTTCGGCCACTACTCCATCTCCGGCGATATTTACGAGTGGCCCATACCATTCGGCTCTGTACTTCTGGTACATTTTAATCAAATTATTCGGCGTCATCGCCGTATGATTGGCGTGCAACACCAACTTATCTGTCCCCAAATACTGTTTGATTTTTTCCTCTTCCGTCCGGTCAATATAATCGGCCACCTCATAAACTTTTACCCCGCCCTCCTCCGATACCAATTCCCCTTTAACCAGATAATCGACCCCCCGCACCACTGTCGCCGGCACAAATCCCCCGGTAATATACTTATCATTCACTCTGGCTAATCTGTCGATTTGTTCCGCCATCGCCAAAAATTTCTCTCCCGGCTTTCTTAAAACATCCGCCTGGACCAAAATAAACGGCTCGTCCCCAAATCCTCTTTTTATCAGCTGTGCCGCCGCAAAACCTGTCGCCGGCCCCTGATTCCTCATTTCCGGCTCGATAAAAATGTTCTCTGCGACAATTTCCGGCACCAACCTTTTGGCGATTTCTGCCTGCTGGGCATTGGTCTGTAAAAAAATTTCCTCCGCTTTAAACTGTTTTCTCAATATCTCCCAATTAATTTCAAACAATGACTTACCGTCTAACAGTGGTAAAAAATGCTTCGGACTCTTCTGCCGGCTCTCCGGCCACATCTTACTCCCAATCCCCCCGCAGATAATCACCGGTTTCATTCCGCAGTATACCAAATTCTATATTCTATATTCTATATTCTAAAAACATACTCATTTGTAACACACCTAACTCTTTGCTATAATCCTCTCATGGAAATACACAAAACCTACCCAGATCCCCTAAGATTTTGTCGTCGCGCCCTTCACGACCAAAAGACTGGAATGATGATACCACCCGAAAAAATAAGCATCAGAGCCGATCGCTGTGTCTGTGATAAAAGTACCCACTGTCAATCAGAACAGGCCATGGTTACCCTCTTGCAGTCACCATAAACTCCTCAATATTTTCCACCGTCGTTTTAACGATTCTTTCAATCGCTTCCCGGGTATTAAAGGCATTATGCAGCGTAAACACCACATCGTCTCTGTCGCGCAACAAATGAAAGCTCAACAACTCTTTTAAATCGTCCTTTGTTGTTTTATCCGTCGTCACTATCGTGGTGTCCCCCACTTCCGCCTCTTCTTCGGTTACATCCAATCCTACTCCCGCCAATATCCCGTGATCCAGCGCCCAAACAATCGCCTCTACCTCTACCACCGGCCCCCGCGAAGTGTTTACCAAAATACTTCCCTTCTTCATTAATTTAATATTGTTTTTGTTAATCAAATGGAACGTCCCCTCTACCAGCGGCACATGCACCGTTACTACGTCTGCCTGTTTCAAACATTCTTCCAAACTCACATACTTAAACCCTAATCTTTTAGCCAATTTCTCATCGGCTTGCCTCTCCACCCCGATCACTTTCATTCCCAAACCTTTACCCATCTTCACCATATTTTGCCCAATCTTCCCCACTCCGATCACTCCCAAAGTCTTACCGTCCAGATCGATTCCGGTCAGCCCCTCCGGCGAAAACTCGCCTTCTTCGACACTCTGATGAGCCACCACAATTTTTTTGGCCACCGCCAGCACTAATGCCAAAGCGTACTCCGCTACCGTTCGCGACCCGTACTCCGGCACATTAGCCACGGTTATTCCCCTCTTTTGGCATTCCCCCTTGTCAACATGATCAATCCCCGTCGACCGGCAGGCGATCATTTTTAACTCCGGCAACTTAGCCAGCACCACCTTGTCCATTTTTGAATAGATAAAGGGTGAAATCACCTCATACTTCGCCGCCAACTCCAGATTATCCTGCACTTCTCCACCAAAAATTCCCACTCCCACCGCATCTAAATTTACAATTTCCTTCTCAATTACTTCCCTCTCCCAGCTCTTGACCCCGAAAAACGCTATCTTCATCAACTTCATTCTATCAAATTAAAATTTCCTTTTCTCCTATTTTTACTTGTTACTGATTACTTGTTACTGATTACTGATTTTTGATACATTGACACACAAGTAGTCCTTATGATTAACTGCATCCAGTTAACAATTACTTTGATATTAGAGGAGCCACCCCATGGATTATCAAACCATGCCACAAGATAACCTTGTGAAACAACAATCCCCGCCCAGCCCCAAAAAAATTAATGGTGTCAGCATCGACAACCTTCCCGACCTTCTAACCGTCGCCGAAGTCGCCGATTTGCTTCGCGTCAGCAAACTGACCATCAAGCGCTGGGGCAAACGCGGTAAACTTCCGGCTATCCGCATCAATGCCCGCGGCGACCGCCGCTACCGCAAAGAAGCCGTTTTATGGTTACTGGGTATCCAAACCGAATAACATGGCCCAAAAAACCGAAACAATCGAACTGTACACCGTTTTCGACGGCTATCTCCGTTCTAGTGAAACCACCGAAATCTCTCTTAGGAAACTCCCCCGCCTCTGTGTCCGACGCATTGAGGGTAAGTGTTGGCCTCAAGGCACAAACGATCGTTATCGTTGCCAACCAAATCAACGCTGGTGTCTCAATGCCGGTGCCGCTATCAACGGCAGTTAACTCTTCTTTTTTGCCACTAAGCTGTCAGCCTCCGGTTGGCAGCTTTTTTGGTGCTTGTCCTCAAAATCTTCAATCCCCTTATCCGGCTGAAATGTTTTTTATTCCCCGTCACTAGTGTTAATCCATTAACCAAGCATGTCGCTGCAATCAGCAAGTCCATATTTTCCAAAAGCATTCCTCTCTTCCTTAACTCTCTTCGCAACTCCGCAAAAACTCTCGCCACTTCAAAATTTACATTGTAAACAATCACTTTACTCAACAAATCTTCCGTTTTATCCAACATTTTTTTCGAACTGCCTTCCAGCACCTCGGCCACACAAATCACGCTCGTTGCCCACAGGTCATAACCCAAACTTTCCAGCTTTTCCCCAACGCTCTCCACTCCATTTAAATAATCAATCAAATAGCTACTATCAATCAGGTACATCACCGCTTCACTAAATATTTCTTAAACCTCGAACCGTCCCGTCTCCCTTCTCTTACTATCTTCTTCATTCTTTTTGCCTCTTTATCGCTAATAATTCCGAAAAAATCCTTAAAGCTCTTTTTAGGAGCAACTGGCTCCAGACAACTTATTTTAACCACCGGAATCCCGTCTTTTTTAACCACCACTTCCTCTTTTTTGGCGTAAACCGCCGCCAGAATATCAAAAAACTTCTCTCTGGCTTTGCTGGAATCAATATATCTTATATCCATTACTCGATTGTACAACGATGTACAACCAACTGTCAATCTCCCCCGCTCACCCTTCCTTTCGGTGTTCTCTTGATTAAGCCTTTCTTCATCAGGTACGGCTCGTAAACATCGGTAATCGTCCCTACATCCTCGGTCAGCGCCGCCGCAATATTTTCCACCCCTACCGGCCCGCCGCCATATTGCTTTTTTACTACTTCCAAATACTTCCTATCTGCTTCAGACAATCCCATTTCGTCCACCCCCAGCTGATCCAGCGCCTCCCGAGATTCCTTTAAATTTATCACTCCGTCGGCTCTCACCTGCGCCCAGTCCCTTACCCGGCGCAATAGTCGGTTGGCAATCCGCGGCGTCCCCCGCGACCGCCGGGCAATCTCTTCCGCCGCCATCATTTCAATTTTTATTTTCAATACCTCAGCTGTCCTCACCACAATCTCGGCCAAACTTTTCTCTTCATAAAAATCGATTTGCTGAACATACCCAAACCGATCCCGCATCGGCCCCGACAGCAAACCAATCCGAGTCGTCGCCCCCACCAGAGTAAATTTCGGTAAATTCAACCGCACCGTTTTTGCCGCCGGCCCCTTGCCGATAACGATATCCAGTACAAAATCCTCCATCGCTCCATATAAAGTTTCTTCCACCGGTTTGGCCAGGCGGTGAATCTCATCGATAAACAACAGATCACCTTTTTTCAGCCCCGATAGTATCGCCGCCAGATCTCCCGACCGGGTCAGCGCCGGACCCGAAGTTATTCTGAGATTACTTTTCATTTCCTTTGCCAAAAGATTGGCCAAAGTAGTCTTACCCAATCCCGGCGGACCGTAAAACAGAATATGATCCAGGCTTTCGCCTCTGGCCTTCGCCGCCTCCAAAAATATCGCCAACTGTTCCTTTAGTTTTTCCTGGCCGATAAACTCCCAAAGCGACTGCGGCCGCAAACTTTTCTCAATTATTTTCTCCTTTACTTCCGCCTTCGGATCCAAATCCTGATTGACTTTCATCATCTTTTTTATTATACTTCTCCCAATCTCGCCCCTGGTCTACGACCGGGGGGCATTTTTTTGGTAAACACATCAACTCCAAACCTGGTTATCGCCACTTTAAAAACTCCCCTCTCCATCTTCCAAATCTCCCTTCCCAAATTACCATGAGCATACACTACAATCACCTGTTTTTTTCTCTTAATCAATCTTTCATATAAAGTTGCATAATCACCATCACCAGACAAAATAATAAAAGACTGATATTTCTCCGACATCTCCAAGGCATCTAAGCCTAGCTCCAAATCCAGATCGCACTTTCTCTTCCAAAAAAAACTTTTTTTATCGTCATCGTATATTTTTATAAACTTTACTTCCTTAGTCACTACAAAATATCCGGTTTTTTTAGCATTCTTCAAAAACTCACCCGATTTGGGGTGTGTTTTATCAGTCCCAAAATACAGCCTCATCTCCCCAACCTCACGATAACCGGAAAAATATTCCCATAATTTTTTCGGATCAACTTCAGCTTTTAAATTACCTCTCCATCCCCAAACATTAGCCCAATCCACCAAAACCACCGTTTTACCTCTTAGTCTTAATCTAAACTCTTTCTTCTTCACTCCCCATTCTACCAAATCAAACCCGAAAAAATTATTTCTTTTGACACTCCGCTTGGTTCTCCGGTCTCACCAGCGCCTGACAATCCACCGCCCCTCCCGAAGCCTGAACTATTCTCGGATGAAAATACCAGCACCCTTTGCACATCCCTTCAATCAGCTGTTCGCCCGTTACTTTTCTCCCTTCAATCCACGCCACCCTTCCCCACCCCACCGGACGAACTACCAAACCGGTTTTATTAAATTCCTTATCGCTCATCGGATTCCTCCTTCAATCTATCAAATTCTTTTAGGCTTTGATTTAAAATTTGAATACTTTGTCGTCCATTCGTAAGTTCCCGATAACGAAAAATTTCTCCTGATTTTATTGCTCCTCTTAATTCCGAAATCGTTATACACCTACCACCATATCGCGGTGCAGCCCACCCAAGTGCATGGGCAATCTTCGAAGGTAAACACAAGTGAGCAATCGAATCTGGCCCACTTTGCTGTATCACCCTCAAAGCATCCAGCAAATAATCTCGTTGTTTGTATTGAACCTCACCATCTATCAACCTCAGGCTAATCAATTCCGGCGACACATACGCTCCCACTCGGCACTCTCTCAAAATCATCGCCCCACCAAGATCATTTCTCCTGGTTTCTATTTCACCACCCAGCCTAACCTCCGATCTTTCAACTCCTCTTGACATGCTCAAATTATACCAAACTATCCTATATTTCTCAAGCACCAGCCTAATTTCTCCTCCACACTGGTCAATTCCGGCGGTAATTTCATGGTCGTTTTTTCAATCTCTTTTTTCTCAAACCCTAGCTGTTTTAAGCCCAAATACAGCTCATCCTCCTCCGGCTCACCGGCTAAATCAATCTCCCCCAGGCCTCCGATTTTTGATTTTAAATCCACAATGATTCTCTGCGCCGTCTTCTTCCCCACCCCTTTGATTTTCTGGAAAAAATCAACATTAGCCTTTCCAATCGCCATTTTGATCTCTTCTACTTTCCCTCCCACCATCACCATCATCGCTGTTTTCGGCCCCACCCCGGATACCGTAATCAGCAGTTTAAACATCTCCACTTCCTCCTCCGTTTCAAATCCAAACAAACTGATATCCTTATCCGAAACTATCATCTGGGTAAAAATCTTAATCTCCTGCCCAATTTTGTGATTTGTAATTTGTGATTTGTAATTTACTTCGTACCCTACCCCTCCCACCTCCACCTCAATCCACCCATTTCCCACCCTCCCCACCGTTCCCTTTAAGCTGGAAATCATGATTTCAAGTTTAACTGATTAATTCTCTCAAAGTGTTTTTTATTCAAAGTCCACAAAACCATCCCTCCCTCGAGACACGAACAAGCTACCAACAAGTCATTGTCGGCTATCGGCTGGTGTCTTAACTGGTGTTTCAGCTGTATATAAATTTTAGCCGTATTCAAGCCCACCTCACACAACATTATCTTTTTGCTTTCCAGAAATTTGTCCCAATCTTCAAGTCCCCTCCCGATCCCCACCAAGCCATATCCGACTTCAGCGTAAACAATCGGGTTGATAAAATAACTGTCGTTATCGCAAAGTTCGATCTTTTTTTTTAAAATCCCAATCACCACATTCGAATCTAAAAATACTTTCATCCTAAAAAGAAAACTTAAACGATTTTCGGAACTCTTTCATTCCTTTCTCTAAACCTTCTATTTCTTTGTCCGACAATGCCAAATCAAAGTCATTCACTGCCGGGCTGATAACCACTGCCAAACTTCTCCCTCTTTTCACCAACACCTTCCGTCTCTTGGAGACTACCTCATCTATCAAGGCCCCAAAATTATTTTTGGCATAAGTCGCCGTTACCATCGTTAACATAATCAATTTTAGCTAATTTGTTTAATTTAGTCAACTCCCAAAACACTTCCAATTGTCTCCTCTTGCCCGCTATCAACACTCGCCTGATTCCCATATAGCACTATTCCCGCCGCGTATTTCATCCCATCAGCAAACCTCCCAATTGGTTGATGAGTGAAACCCACCATGTCGGTTTTCATTCCCCTCTTCCACGCTTCTTCCAAATTAAAACCTTCAGTAAACTTTTCCAGGTAATGGCCAAGTTCATGGTCTATCGTCTCTGCTCCACCATTACCGGCTAAAGCCCGATTTAAATAAACCGTCGCTTTCCCCGTCTCCCCTCTTATCATAAAAAGACCACTAAATTTAACCGAATCTTCCACCAACACTACATCAACCTTCTCTCCGGCAACGCGACCAATCATGAATTTTCCCATCGCCATTAATCGTTTCTCGTTATCTGATGTCGGTTCAATTATTTTTTCCTCCAATGTCCTGGCCTCATCTTTGATTGCCGCATCTGTTTTCCCTTGCTCCACATAAGCCCCAAATGCCGCCATCCCTTCCCTGGCATTACGCACCTGATCATCGCTCATATCCATTCTCAACCGCTTCAAAGCCTCTCTTTCCCGTCTGGCCGATGAAGCATTGGCCATTTCCATTACCGCCTGTCTTCGCGCCATTAAACTAACCTTCTTCCCATTTTTTCTGTCAATAACCTCCAACAAAATCACTAACTTCACCTGCTCGTCTACACTGCTCGACGATAAAAATCCTCTCAACTCTTCTATACTTAAATCCTCATATCGTCCCAAATTGATCTTTTCCGCCACTTTAGCCGCTTCTTGCAGATTTTCAAAGGCAAATTTGTCAGTATAGTCGCCACTAATCATAAAATCATCGGGGTAGCCGCTAAAAGTAAACGACGCGGGATCGTTTATTTTCTTAAAAGCTATCGCCTTATACACCTCTATCGCTACCCTCTTTTGTATCGCCTTCAAATAATAATCCTGATGTTCAAACGCGCTCCGGTTGCGGATCAGCGGCAAGGGAATCTGGACTATCCACCCCAGCTCCTCCACCTGCCGTCTGATCCCCGCCGGCACCAACTCCAAAAATTCCGGTGGCACCTCTGAAATTCTCAACCCCGCCCGATCAACCATTTCCGCCGGCATATCTTTGGCTTCAATTATCCTTATCTGGCCAAAACTAGTTTCTTTGGCCTCCGTCGGCTTTTTCTCTTTAAATTCCCCTTCTGCTAAGACTTCTTTCTCAATTGTCATTGGCACTGGCATCCCCGAATCGTCCACTACCATTTCTATCGAAAAATTCTCGTCCTGTGACAATCCGGCAAAAGTCCGCCAGTTTCTCTGAGCAATCATTGCCTCCAACTCCGGAATAATTTTTTCTGCCTTTTTGATTCTTCGCACTGTCACTCCCTCCGCCAATTCCGGATCGTCAATCTCCCTTATCCCCACCAGCCGGACATTAATCGCCTTACCATTGGCATCCCGATCGACCACCAGGCTGAACATTACCGCCTCCTCGCGGTTTTTGCTGATTATTTCCACCCGATCCACCCCCTCGTAAATCGTAAATTTACCCGTCCCGAAAAATCCGGTTTGCGTCAGTTGGCCACCATCGGCCTTGGTCGATTTTGGAATCAACATCGCAATTTCACTTAGTGCTCCAGTTCCCTCATCAGTCGCCTCTTCCACAAGTTCTTCTACCCCGTTGACCTCTTGGGTATAAAAATCCACTGTTAATTTCCCTTTACCGCCCTTAGCTTTAACCGCATCCCGCGAATTTTGGGCAATCTCGGCCGTGTAGGCTCCCGCTTCCCGTTGGACAGCGATATTCTGCCTCAAATCAGACAAATAATCCTCCGGTTCCCCTGGCATTTTATCAATATTTTCTATTAAATAACCTAGCGTCATTACTTCGCCCAACTCCCGACTGCTTCTATCCCTTTCCAGCGCCCTGACTGCCGCCAACCCTACCCCGTTCGCCCTCATCGCCACTTCTTTCCCTGCCGGCATTTTAACCTCGGTTTTCTTTCTCACCAGCGCCGCGTCATTGGTCAAAAATCTCATATACGGCAAAGCCCTCTCCAACTTTTTGGTCTTGCTCGCATCAGCCAAATAGCCCTCAACATCCTCGCTTGTCACCTCCTTAAACCGCCCGATCAAGTCGCTCATAATTCTTTCTCTGGCTTTTGAAGCCATAACCCGCTCCACCTGTTTTCCGACAATCTCTGCTTTTTCCGCGTTGCCATTGGCCACCCGGTTTAGATACCCAACGACCACCCGCGTTCGGTCCCACGCCCCCACCTCCTCTACTCCCGCCAATCCTTCAGCAAATTTTGCCATTATTTCGGAGTTTTCCCCGTGCCAACCCATTGTCCAGGCAGTATAATTCGCCGCCAGTCTCGCTTCGTTATTACCGGCAGTCCTTAATATTCCTTCCAAAAGATTGGCATAATCTTGCGCCATTACCTCGCCATTATTCCCCAATGTTTCCAAATAATTTCTAAAACCATCTCCGGTTAGGGTCGCCAACCTGGACCCGATTTGATCAAAGGACAAACCTTCCCAATTATAATTTCCTGCTTCAAATCTTTTGGCTATCTCCGCCTCTTGCCGCTGATACCACTCCTCGACCACCTTTCCCGCCACCTGTCTAGCCATGCCCCGGTACTGTTCCGGCACCATTTCCACCACCGGCTGATACATCGCCCTCGCCTGCTCCACCCACTTTCTCTTCTCCACCAATACTTTTTCTTTCCACAGTTTTGTTTTTGCATCATCAACCACGACTCTCTCCTCTCCCGCCACCGCTACCGGATCCAAATAATTATTTCCATTCGGCCCATAAAATACAAAATAGCGGCCATTAGCTCCGACAATCGACATCTTTGTCGGGTCAATTTTCAATTCTGTTTCCTGACCGCTCTTCATATCCAACAGCCAATACCTTCCATCCCTTTTGCCCACGATATAATCCTCTGTCTCATTAACCACTAAGTTCTCATATCGAAAGTCAAAATCCTCTCCCAACACTACTCGACCATTACCAAGATACTGCTTATACACCCTCACCAAACCATCCCTCGACTTATACAACTGTCCATCAACCATAATCTGCTTCCTCCCGCCCGAAAAAGGATTCCTCACCACCTCCCTCTCAACACCCTCTCTCGCCGTAAACCACACATTCTTAGTTCCTAAACGATACATGGTATCTTGATCAAGCCTTATCCGTTTAAGCTGCCTTCCTCCAACCATAAAAACTTTCTCCTCTGTCGTATACCTCTCCCTAATTTCAGGCATTTCTTCAAGAGAAACCATCTCCTTTCTTCCCTCAAAATCGAGCTGAGCATACTGGGCATCTTCGCCAACCTCCTTCCAGGCAACATAAGTTCCTCTCTGGTCACTCGCCACCTCCACCCAACCGTTTATTTCTGTTAATGGGAAATAACCCAGGTCTAGGTCAAACACTTGTAACCCGTCATCATCAGTAAGTACAACAAACCGCCCGTTTTGGGACACTACCATCTTTTCACCAATAACCCGATCTATAAGTCGTCCACGGTCCAAATCGTATAGCCGAACTTTCCCCTCAATATCCAACATCACCACGTCCGCCCTGTCCGATACCTCATAATAGTCAATTTCACTCCCGCCAATTTCCTTCTCTACCCCTTGTCTATTGACCCTCATCAATTTCCCCTCATTGTTTTTATAAATCAAATACTTTCCCGATGACGATACTGCCAACCCATTGGCAAAACTACCATCTCCTCTCGAGTCCAAAACATCAATTACTCGATAATTACCACCGCTATCCCTAAGTATTATTAGGTCATCCCTCACCTTCGCTATCTCTTCATCCGGAAATAGCCTTCTCCTTACCCTCACATCGTCCTCTGTAACCAAAACTATTTCTCTTAATGATCCTTTTTTTACCAAATACAAATCCTTGCCCAATCCAACCGGCATTTCATCATAAACATCTGGTGTATAGTTAAACACCCAACCCCCATCCCCGTGCAAAACCTCCACCTGGCTCGGAGCGTCATTCGGTATGGTTGTCGTCATTATCGCCGTCTGATTCGGATCATAATACTGCACTTCTCCAGTGTCGCTATTCACCATCACATATTTCTTAGCCAGCCCATCCCACCGAACGTCATTAAACTTAGTCGAAATCCCTGTCGGTTTTCTTTCGCCACTGGCTACATCCAACAATTCATAAAATTCATTAAGGCCAAAATTACGCGTTACCAATGCCGTTTTAGCCGGAATTCCATCATGCGTTCCATATCCATGAAATATTCCGTTTTCACTACCAGGTTTGTACTCCCAAACGATACTGCCACCATCATCAAACTGCGATTGATCCACAAATAATGTCTTTCGGCTCCGGTCATAAGCGATTATTTTCCCCTCAAATGGGTATTTATCTTCAGTCACTGGATCAAACGCATATTTCTGATCACCATCTCTTTCATCAATAAACAAATCAAAATCCGGATCTTTATAAATCTTCCCGCCACTTTTATCAACCATCTCACTAAAGCCCGGAAGTGATCCACTTGCTTCAAAAACATTATGATCCCCTTCGCGTCTAAAATTATCAACGTAATCATAATGACCTCCTCCGGCCGGCACAAAAACAAACTTTCCATTTTCCCAAACAAGCGCATACGATGCTCCATCCGTACCAATCACCATCGTCGATACTCCATCCCTCCAGAGTGTACTCATTACCGTTATCCTCAAACGGCCTTTATTTAAATCGGCCGCTCGATATCGCAACCTTGTTTGATGAGAATAAAACATCATCTCTCCGAGATCCGTTATTCCTGCAGTATATCTTCCGCTTGAATCCGTCCATGCTGAAGTCATCGAGAAACCACCAAAAACCGGACCGGGTTCAGAGCCAATCCACCCAACTGCCAAATCATAGACACTAACACGACCGATATCTTGAATCAGTCTCAAAATCGACGATCCTCTGTCAATTTCAAATCCCCAATTTTCCAATCCGTCGTTACTTACTATTTTTCTCGCTTCTCCAGTTTTTAAGTTTACTCTGGCAAAACCAGTAATCTCACTATCACTATATTTCACTACCGCAAGATCTCCCTTATCGTCAAACTTTATCTCTCTCGCTTTATTTACCCTCCCCACGTTCGGGTCGTCAAAAGACCAATCAACCAGCATCCCGCTTGTCGTATCAAAAACATTTTTCAGATCAATTCCTCCCGTTGTGTCAACAACATACACCCATCTTTTATTCGGAGACACTGCCAACTTTTCCCCTGGCGCCATCCCCCACCTCCTCCCGAAATTCTCCCACTCCCTCTTAGGATTAAAAAGTCCTGGACGTCCACTAACAATAGTAGCCATCAAATAATATCCGTTAGCCAGATATTGCATCGAGACAATATTTCCTGCACCAAATACCACCTCTCTTGTTCCAATCCTTCTAGTCACTCCATCATTTCCTTTAACCAGCCATTGACCTCCATCAGAAGATTGTTCTTTTACCACTGCCACTTTCGGACCTAAAAATTTATTCACCGCTGAAGATTGTTCTTTTACCACTGCCACTTTCGGACCTAAAAATTTATTCACCGCTTCGGAGTCATATTCCCCGCTACTCATTCTTGCTTCCTCCCTACTGGCCATTCGAAGGTTGCCCCCGGCCGCCTCTATCTTGTAATGCGTCTCTACCTCGCTGGCCGTATAAGTATCAACCAACGTCAGTAACGACTCCAGCTCTGCTTGCTCTTTTTGGCTCCTCTCTAAATTTTCCGCCAGTTGTGCCACTCTTCCTCCCAATTGTCTTGGTATCGCTACAAACCTGTTCGATTTAATCACCGTTAACCACTCCTCTGCTGTCTTCGTGGTGAATTCCTGCTGATCAAAACTGCTCACCCCTTTCACCGCTTCGGCCGTAAACGGTACCACTACCAGCGGCACCTGTTTTGCTCCCATCGTTACCCCTACCACCACCTGACCTCCCAACGCCCGCAAATCTTCTACCCCTTTCCAGCCAAAAGTCACTTCGTCCATAAACACTACTCCTTTTTTATCCGATGGAACGGCAATTTTTTCATACTCTACCCCGTCGGGCAACACCACATAACCCTCGCCCTTAACCGCTTCCACCGTCACCGCCATCAATCCTTTTACTCTTTCCTTTAATCGTCCGATCAAATATCTGTTTTCATCATTGTTGGCAATCAACCCGTCTAAGCCTTTCACTATAGTATTCACATACCGGATTTTTTCTACGTTACCCAAATCTTTATTGGCCAGAATCCCGCTTACCGCCCTGACCACCGCCCGGTCAAAATTCGACTCCTGGCCTTTTCCCGGCCGGGATAATTTAATATCATCTCTCGACTCCGGCACATCAAACAACAATGCCCCGTCGACCATCACCCCTCCCTCGACTGTTGCCCCTTTGGCAATTTTATCGCTTATATCCACTGCCACTACCACCTCGCTGTTTCGGGCAAAAGAAAGCCGGTGGGGTAGAGTCTTGTCGGCTACCACTTTTACCTGCGCTTCCTGCTGGGCTATTTTTTCCGGAGTATCGATCAACTCCGGCACTTTCGTCCCTCTTTTGGGCACAAACATTCTCGCCAGCACCTCCTCGTCCATCCCTACCCCATTGTCTACCACCGTTATCGTTTGAGCTGTCGTTTCTACTGTCACTTTTTTTCCTGTCTCTGTATGGACTATCTTTCCCCCCTCCGGGACGATTTCCGTTTTGTTACCAAAACCATTAACCTCTCTTCCCTCCCCCTCCCCTTCTCTCTTCGTCCTTATTCCCAAAGCCGTTACAAACGGAAACCGCTTGTGTATTCCCGCCACGGTTTCTTCCTGTGAATTTACCCGATTAGCCTCGGTCTCCGCCGCCGTCTTGGGAATTCCCTCCTTAACAAAAATTCTCAAAGCTGTCCCGCTTTCCTGATCCCCTGCCACCCGGCGGTATTCTTCCTGATTACTGACGGCCGTTTGTATGTACATCTGTCCGGTTGAGCTTTTCATTACCGTCAACCGCAAATATTTCCCATCATTTTTTCTGGTAAAAACCTCAATCCTGTCCTCCCCATTGGCCGCCAGCCAATCCAACGCCTGCTTAACTCCCTTGCCAAATTGCCCAATCGAAAAACCTCCGCCCATCAAAGCGTCGATACTGTTGGCCACCGCTTCATATACCCCCTGCACTCTCGGGCTTTTGTTCTGACTGCCAACCACTACCTCATATCTCACCTCTTCCGCCTTAAATTTCCCCCCGTTAACAATGTCAACCACTTTAGCGCTGTAGCCAGTTTCCGCCAGTTTTCTATAGATCTCCTCATAGCTCGCCGTTGCCAACCCCAGCACCTTCCCCAGTTCGCTCAACTGCTCCTCCCGCAAAGCCCTGTCTCTTAATATTCCCTGTGCATAGGCAAAATGCTCAATATCGACCCCTCCCCGGTACTCGGCAGCGGTCAGACTACCTTTTACTTCTTCCGGCCGGGGATTTAGTTCTTTTTCCGCTTCCAACCTTTTCATCTTTTCCCTGATCTGCTCCACTGCCTGCTCCGCTGCCTTTATCCCCTCTGCTTTCCAAAACTCCCACGCCTTTTTATCTTTTCGCAGTGCTTCAAGTTTCTCTTCCGCCGCTTTCAATTCTCTTGCCGCCGCTTCCTCCACCGTCTCCACCTCTTCGACTTCTTTTCTCATCTCTTCCAAACTCTGCCTAAATCCTGTCAGGGCCGCTTTATCCTCTCCATCAAGATCACTTCTCGTCCTCGATACTTCCTCAATTTTCTCCAGCGCTAAGGCAATATGTCTTAGGGCGTCCTGCTGTTCCGCCGAAGTTTTCTTACCTTCAAAATCGGCCACTTCCACCCCGGCATCGGCTCCCGTCTGTACCACCTGATTTTGCATGAAGTGGTCATTAATCAAAGCTCTGACCGCATCAATCTGCTGGTTAAAACCACCCATGTCCCCCTTTGCCTTCGCCTCTCTGGCCTTATCTAATCCCGCATTAACATTGTGTATTAAAAGTGAGCAATTGGAACAACCTTGGGGGTCAAAAGCTTCCGCCAATGTCTCTATCTGGCTAGACGATCCACCTATTTCCTCATATAGCCTTCCATCCCCATCAAATCTAAACATCATAACTCTGACTTTTAGCGAATCGTCAACGGCCCTCCTTGTTCCTTCATAATAGTCATTAGAACTCTGTACGGGATTCGCCAATTCCTCAATCATAATCAAATTCTCCTTTGTCCTAACCGCCCTGGCCGTCACTCTTTTAGAATCATCAAAAAGATAAATCTCCTCTATCGAATTCGGATCCACCCCACCCGCCAAAAAAGTCTGCCACCCTTCACTGTACACATATCCACCCTTTGGCCTTCTTGCTACCACTAATAATTTAGTTCCCGTCACCACCCCTTCCCCGATTTGCACAGAATTAGCATATTCAAAAGAGGTTTTCCATTCATTCCCCATACTGACAAAAGGCGAAAAAATAAAATCGCTATCCTTCCTGCCCGCGGAGACGCCGGCATGGTTTCTTATCTGAAATTCAAAATAGTCACCAGACCATAAATTGTACTTCACCCCATTCTTGAAAGAAGCACTCATTCTTTTTGCTACCGCCGATAAGGCATCCAACTCTCTCTTCATAAAAACAAACCGTCCAATCTGTCCTCCCAGTCCAACACTGCTACCAGCCATAGCGTCAAAATCATCAATTGTCCGCCTGGCCGAACCGACTAAGTCTCCATCATCTAACCCTAAGGCTCTATAACCTGCCATCATCGGGTCTAATCCCTCAAAAAATTTCACCAGCTCTCGAGGTTTTGTTGATCCTTTCTGTTGAGCTCCCCGATACATAATATTATCCGAATCCTGATAATACTTACTCAGATATTCCTGTCTTTTCCCCGGTCTTGTATCACCAAAAGCTCGGCTGTAACCTAATCCCGGAAGTACTAAAAAACTACCTCTCCTTCCATTTTCCGACAATTCTAATTCCTTCGATATTTCCTTGCCTATTTCTACCCAATACTGTTCATGACCCAAAACCAGCAATGGTTTTGCCATCCCCCTGGCTCTCAACTCACCGACAATTGCTTTCCTCGCCTGATTGCTAGGAGTTACTACAAACGGTGCCGGAATATAAATATCTTTTTGATGAATCGGGCCATCCAAACGAACTTCTCTCCCGTCAGGATCTTTTACCATCATCATATCAAATTCACCATTTTTTCTTTTACTTCTCAAAACCGCCGTCGCCCCATCAGAGTATACCTTTCCGTCCAGCATCGCTCCGGGAGGAATTTCAACCTCAACCTCTTCCGTCGACTTCGAAAGACGATCCATGTAATAACTCCCAAAAGGGGTTTTTATAAAGTCCGTCTGTCCCGCCGCTGAACATAATTCCCAGAACAACTCTGGAATAATTGCATCAAGCAATCGACCTTCTCCCTGTCTATAACTCCCATTCAAAACTTCTTGTATATTGCCATAAGCCGCAACCCCTTTTAGCAATTCTCCCCTCCAATCGTCCAGCTTGTAAAAATAGTCTCTTTCTGGATGCGCCAATATCGCTGGCCTTTCGCCATGCGATTCCAAAGCCCAATTCATCAACAGTCTCGACATCCGACCATTCCCATCAGCAAAGGGATGAATTGAAATAAACCTCCTCTGTAACTCCGCCGCCACTGCCACCGAATCATAGTTTTCTTTCTCCAGTTCCCCGTTATACCAATCCACCAAATCCTGCAACATCGCCTCAACCAGGGCTTTATCAGTCTTATTTTTTGATTGCCAATAACTGTTCCCCTTCGCAGACAACATTGCCTTAATCTTGTCCCCGCTTAAACCAACCGAAGGATAAATCACCCACCCTTTTTGTCTTTTTCCTTTAACCTCCTCCACTGGAAACCATCTTAAAAACGGATTTTCTTTAATCGACTCAATGTCGCTTATGTTCTGATACTCTGGCTGCCCTACAGAGCTATAACTTCCAGCTCTAACTTCACCCTCCCTCAAAGAAGACGCATCGGGAAACATTTCCTTGCCTAATTGTAAAATCCCCTCGACAGTCAGCCTTTTTTCCATCTCTTTTGATGCTTTTCGTGCTCTTAACCATCCCAACCAGGCATCCTCACCAAAAAGATACCTCGGATCTTCCTTTCCCCATATTAACTCTCCTCTCAAATATGTCTGATCGATATACAACAACAATTCAGACAACTCTTCACGACTATACTCCAACTCTCCGGCCAACGACGCCCCAACCTTTCCCTTTTGGATATCAAGCAAAATTGCATTCCTTATTTTCCTTAGCAAATCTATTTTTGATGTCTGGCTGGGTGTTGTTGTTCTTGGCCTCCCGCTGAAAAAAGAGGATGACTCCATGGCCTTCCACTCTTCTGACACCTCAACCTTTTCCAAAGTTTTTAAAAGACCTAATTCCGGATTTTGTCTTATTACCCGGCCGGAGACTTCCCTAACCACCATGTACAAACTCTCAAGCACCTCCCTGTCCTTGGCTTCCGCCCTAATTCCAATGTACTTAATTCCCTCACTCTTGCTAACATTCCCGACCCACCAATCAGACGCTTTCTTTATGACTGAACTTCTTCCACTCGTTCTTGCCTCAATCACTGATTTCTCTTCTCCCGTCTCCACCCCTTCCACCTCTTCTCTTCTCTCCTCCAACCTCCTCTGCCATTCTATCAATGCTGTTCTCTGTTCTTCTGTCAGATCACTTCTCGTCAGTGCTTCTGCCACCCTCTGCCTGGCCAGATCAATTGCCCGCAGAGCTTCGTCCTTTTCCTTGGCTGTTTTGATCACTTCCGCCTGCCTGGCTTCTCCCTCGGCTCCAAGCCCGCTTTGCACCACCACATTTTTTACCTCATGACCATAAACCATGGTCAATGCTTTTTCAAAAACTGCCAGTCCTTCGGTAGTTTTCCCTTGCCTAATCAATTCATCACCCTGATCAAATTTCGCCCCCACTCCGTGAACATACAAGCTACAATCCGAACAATCGTTTTTCATATAAACCGCCGCCACTTCTCCCAATACCGCCATCCCCCCTCCCGAAACCGGGACTCTTACCGATTCCTCGTTTTTCCTCATCAACTCGTCCCTGAAATCTCTCAACGCCGATTTCTCTTTTGGCAACATTCTAAAATCACTATTCAAAAGCGCCTCCACCATCTCAATTGTCAATCTGTTGGCATCCACTACAGTCCCTCCGACCTCTTCAATTGATTTAAACAAACCATTTAGCGTCGATCTTCCATCCGAAATTCTTCCGTCCATAAATTCTCCCTTCGCTCGATCTAATATTTTTTCTCCAGCCCTCTCCAACAATTTTTCTTTTAACTCTCTTTTTTCCGTTCTCAATTTGTTCTTCAGCCCCTCTCCCAACCCCAGCGGTAATTTCTCTTCCAATTTCCTCAACGCCGCCCCGACCGATCTCATATCTCTCTGAATGTTGGCTACCACCGGATTTAGCGATACTTCCTCCTGATCAATCGACCGTAAGTGGTTTCTCATTTCCGTCATTATTTCCATCGCCCGCTCCGGCCTGGTTTCTGCCAGCTCTGCCGCTTCCACCGCCAGCTCATCTACCCTTTGCTCTACCAATTTTCGCCATTCAGCTTCCACTGCCGTCCTTGTTTCCTGATTCATTACCAAATCTCTATCGCCCAAACTCGACCTCAATTCGTCGACTATTGCTTCCGTTGACAATATCCTTTTTAAAATTGCCAGCCCCTCTCCGGCATTTCCCGTTTTAAAAGCCGCTCGGGCATCAAAGATCGCCCTCGATCTTTCTTTCCTCTCTCTATATGTCTTAATCTCTTTTCTTTCCTTTTCAATTTTTTTAATTATTGTTTCTCTTGTTGCCTCTCTGGTCACCTCTTCGCCCGTCAAAAACTGCTCCATTACTTTTGTCAGCAGTTCCGGATCATCCAAAATTCTGTCTTTTTCCTCTCCCGCCGGCATTGTTGCCCAGGCGTCCAGAATTGCCCGGCCCAAACCATCAGTCGTCGTCTCCGGCATCGCCGCCTGACGGACTATCCTCTTCCATCTCTCCCGCTGTTTGCTGTTATCCAGTTTTTCCCCGATCACCCTCTGCATAAACAGCACCAAATCAGTTGGCGTTTCTACCTTCGTCCCCACTCCCAAGCCCTCCTGTTTATCCCCAAACATTACTGCTTCTTTTGCCAATCTTTTGGCAAAAAAATCCACTGCCACCCCTCTCATCCCCGCCGCCTCCAACTTTGTCCTGATTTCATTTTCATCCTCCGGAATTCTCCCTGCCCCGGCAAAATCTTCCAGCTGTCCTTCCCGCCAATCAGCGTTTTTGGCCATTTCCCGGGTCGACACTCCCTCGCCATACAATCCGTGCAACAAATCAATCAACGCCACATAACCTATCCCATCGCCCGCTATCGCCACCAATCTTTCCCAGTTCTTTTTTTCTTTGATCGCCAGTCTTTTTCTCGATTCATATAATTTCTTTGTATCCTCTTCTTCTTGGGCTGACATCGGAATCGGCTCGCCGGTCGTTGGATCCCTCGGCCTGATTATTTCCAAGGGCAAGGGCTCCGCCACCAACCCGACCACCCCGTATTTTTGCCAGGCCGCCACCAGCAATTCCCTCTGCAAAACATTGCTCTCATCAGGCTTTTTGCCGTTTTTTTCCAATATTCGATTAATTTCCATTGTCGCTTCCGCTCTCGCTCGCAAAAACTCTTCTCCTTTTTCTCCTGTCAGTTGTTTGATCGCCGCTTGCTGGGCAGTCATTGTTTCCGCCTGCTGTCTCATCTTCAGACCCTGTTTCGTCTGTGTCCACAATTCCGACCACTGTTGCTTCGCCGGATCAAATGCGTCCGTCTCTCTGGCCGAATCCTGTAATTTTCCCGCTTCCCGCCCCAATCTGTCTCGCAACAAAACCGCCCGGATATATTCTTCCGCCGCCAATTCCATCGCCTCCGCCGACCAACCGCTCGCTTTGCCAAACTCTTCCAGCGCCGCCAGCCATTCTGTCGTCACCAACTTCATCCTATCAACCTCTCTCATTCTTCTTACCAACGCCCACATTTTGTCGATCACTGCTTTGTCCTCCCCGACCATAAATCTTTTTACCACCTCCTCCTCGGCCAAACTCATTCTTCTTTCTTTCTCGCTACTCATTCCTCCCCACATCGCCGCTAGTTGATTCCTAACCTCATCATCAATTTTTTCCGCCTCCGCTCTTGTCTGTTCTATTTCCACTTTTACCGCCTCCACCGCTTTTTGATCTACTTTCTTTACCTTAAAAATTCCCATCGGTACCGACTCCATCGCCTTTGCCAATTTCTGCGCCAATGGACCATTGTCACTTATCATCCCCTGCATTTCTTCCTGCTTTTTTCGTTTGGCCGCTACTGTTTCCGTTTGTTTCCTGTCTCTTTCTGCCGCTATTCTTAATTCCAGCTCCACCTCTTTCATTCGATTGAGAAAATATCCCATCTCCTGCCTTCTTTCCACCGACAATGCTCCTCCCGCCAGCATTCCTTCCCCTTCATTAATTACCATCTCCACATATCCTCTGGCATCTTCAACTTCCCAATAAGTCGGTTTCCCCTTAGCTTCGGTTATTTCTTTTACCGCTTCCGCCATTCTTCTCACCCAGGTATTTTTCATTTCATCATCGGCAATATATCCCGCCATTTCTGCTATTTTTTGCGCAAATTCCACTTGTTTCCCTGCCTTAGCCAGCTCCAACGACTTCCCTGCCATATTTCCTATCTGCCTCATTACCAGACTGCAATCCGAACAACCACTCAACCCTCCCTCTCCCGCTCCCATCACCTCATCCGACGGCATCGGCGGCATGTCTTTCATCGCGTCAATTTTTTCTTTCATCCCTTTTACTGTCAGCCCGCCCAACTCACTCTCTTCAATTCCCGCCGCCACCGCCTCCGCTCTTACCTTCTTTTCTTCAGCCACTATCACTTCCTCGGAAGCATTATCTCCAAATCCCGCCGCCCTCGCTCTGACAACTTTTGGCACATATTCGGCCTCTATTCCCATTTCTCCCGCCAGAATACCAATCACCTTATCCCTTAAACCACCACCTCTGGTAACGGCCATCAGCGACCGCCGACCATCCCTTACATCATCAACTATTCTTCTTACCTCTTCATAACCGATCTTTCTCCCGGCGGAATCAACTACCCCGTCGGTTTTCTTTATTTCTTTAAAAAGACCTTCCCATTTCACGTCATACCTGATCCCTCTCGCCTCTCTAAACCGCCTTACCGGCTCAAGATTATTTATCAGCGGAGTGATATCCACATATTTATCACTAAAACCCAAATAATCAGCCTTCCCCAGCATCCCTATCTGACTCAAGTACTCAATCGGTTTATTGGTTATCGCCCCGCTATTTAAAACTTCAGCATAAGTCCCATAACTTGAAATCGCCGCATCAGCAAAATATATTCTTTCTACCCACACCCGTCCTGCTTCATCGTAAGCCATTACCCACTTCACTTCTCTCCCATTCAGTCTGCCCGAATATGTTTCCAGGGTTACCGACCCCAGCAATGTATGCACCGTTTTTTCTGTCTTCTCCGCTCCTTTTGCAAAATCAGGAACAAAACCAGCTGGCAAACTTATTCTTCCAAAAATCTCACCACTCGCTTTTACCTTGCTGTAAGATCCCGGCATATATTTTCGCGCTTCAGCCATCGCCTTGCCACCATCGTCAACTCTAGTTTCCTCATAATAAGTATGAATTCCCTGTTCTTTTAAGAGACTTTCATCAAATTTTTCTTGTATCAAATCTCCGGGATAATCCTGAACCTTCCCCTCCGCTTCCAATTTCTCAAGATAAGCAATAATATCCTGGTGTGGCTTAGTTTCTTGGGTATAATGACCTCCTTGGCTGATCTTTCGTCCTTTACTATATATCCCGTCCTCGTCTTTCCACCCCGGAGTGCTTCTCCACCCGCCGTCACTTTTCGATTTATATAAAACCCGCGGATAAAATTTTCCATTTTCACCCTCCACAAACATCACTGTCTGTTCTCTGTTTCCGCCACCTTTAGCCCTCAAAAGTTGAGACATGTAGAAGAACTTTTTTCCTTCAATTTCCAAAACCCCTCTCGGGAACAGCCTCTTGTCAGCCAGTAATTCTCTCGTCAACGGTGGCTGGGCTCTATCAGTCATCACTTTTTCAAGCTTCCGTTTTTCTCCCTCCGTCAAATCTCTCCCCAACTCTCTCTGGCCAGCTCCAATTTCTTCCGCTTTCTGGGGTTCAATTTCCACTGTCAAATCTTCATCTTCTCTTTCCATTAATTCTCTCCTCATTCTCTCTTCAAACATCGCCAGAGTTTCACCGTTTTGTCTAATCGTCACCAATCCATAATCTGAATATTTTTCCACTATTCTCATCGATTCCGCCTCCATCACCTCCATCGCCGCCGCTATTTGATCCATTGTCATTCCCTTAGTATCTATCCCCATACGAGTCGCCCGCTCAATAATTCTCATTTCACCTTCCAGCCTATACACCGCTTCGTTATAGGCCGTCAGCATTTCCCTCAATGTTCTTCCTCCACCCACTCTTGCCTCAAAACCAACTAAGTTATTTTCTCCCGCCCGCCTGGCCAACTCCGCCGCCGCCGCTCTTAGCCACGCCTCGCTTCCTCTCCCTTCTACTGCTTCATCACCCAACAATCCCCTGGCCAGCTGTCGGTCTCTCTCCGCTTTTTCCATTAATCCCTCAACTCTGGCTCGATACTCCGCCGCTCTAATCCCCACCGTCGACCCCAGATAATAGCTCACGTCCACCAGCCGATTTTCTTCCCTTATTTTATTTTCTTCCTTTTTCGCTTCCAGCCATTCCGCCTCTTCCTGCATCACTCTCATCCTGATTTCTTCCGGTGTCCCACTGGCTACATCCAAGCCCGGCCCAAATTTCCCGGTCGCCTCCGTCACTCCTGTCCGATACAGCCCTTCGTCAATTTCCAATACTTCGGCAGTATCCATCAGCATCATCCCCTGATGTTCCGCCGCCAGCGGATCGTCTCCCCGCACCTCATTGGCCATACTCGAATCGACAATAATATCAATTAGTTGTATCTCCGCCGCTCTAACATCCACCATCAATTTTTTCACTTCTTCCCACGTCACTCCGCCATCATCCCTCGTCTGCAAACTTCTGGTTTCATCAAACGCCAACACAAATCTCCTTCCTTCCGCCCTCGCTTCGTCCCGCTTCTTTTTTATCAAATTAACCAAATCCTCTCTGGAATTAACGCTGGCTTCTTCTCCACTCATCCCCGTTATCGCCGCCGCTACTCCCTGGTAAAAATCAACCTCATAGCCCTCACCGTAAGCCAACCAAGCCCTTGTCCAATCAACCACTCTCACTACCGCTTTCGGATCAGCTCCGATTGCCTCCACTATTTCCGACTTCCCGCTCCGGCTCGAGCCCTTTAACACTACACTCCCCCCTCGATAAATTTCCCTTCTTACTTTCTCAAAAACTCCCTGCCACTTCTGGCCATTAAATCTTCTCCAAGTTTCTTTCAAAGAATCCTGGCCTTTTATTTTCACCACTTTCTCTCCGCCTCCATAACTGATTGTCGCCTGACTCTTTTCCTCGCCAAAACTCACCTTCGTCATTTCGTTTTCCCCTGCCAGCGGCACTTCTTTTGGCGGTGGGGGCAATTTTGCCGCTATCTCCGCCGCCAAATCCGTCCTTCTCAACGCTTCTATCCATCTTTTTTCCTCCTCTCCCACTGTTCTTTCCAGCTCCTCCACCACCCCTATTCCGCTTCCCAATAAACCGGCAATATTGTTTTTTATAACCATAAAAGCCTCTTTTCTTTGCCGCAATTGCTCCTCGCTTACCTCCACAAATCCTCCCGCCGCCTGCCATTGTTCCAAATCTCTCGCTACTGCCACCACTTGTTTGGCCAGCTTTTGGCTTTCTGCCATCGTTCTCAACCTTCTTGCCACCGCCAGTCTTTCCGCTTTCGCCATCGCCTGCCTTCTCTCTCCATCAGCTTCATAAACTGCCTGATTAATCCTTACCCTAAATTCGGCCAAACTCTCACCGTTTTTCTTCCCCTCAATTCCCAATTCTTTCGCCTTCAAATTCAACGGCGTTACCTCTCCCATCTCTGCCAATGTTCTTTCCAATTCCGGAATCTTGTCTGTCGTCGGCCGTTCTCCTCCTAATTCTGTTATCCTCGTTTTCAATTCCCTCAACCTTTCATTAACTTTTTCAAAATAATCACTTAACTTTTCTCCCGAATTTCTCCTCACTCCATATCGGCTTTCATTCTCCCTTTCAATGGCCAAAATCTTTTCTACTTCCGCTTGCAAGACCTTCAAATCAGCATCATTCCTTGCCGTCATCACCCACATCTCTCCCCTATACTCCCTCACTATCGCATTTAATCTCTCTGCTTCTTTATTTCTTGCCCCTACTGCCGCTCTAAGTTTTGCCACTCTCTCCTCTACCAACTCCGGCGATTCACCCCTCGTCCACCACGATCCTGTCTCTGTCGTCCATCTGTTCGCTGTCGCTTCGGCAACGGCCGCCTCAATCCTTCTCTTTGCTTCTGTCATTCTCTCTTGAATATCTTGGCTGCTACCGCTAACATTAAAATCCGGTCCATACCATTCTCTCGCCCTGCCGGTAATTTCCTCAACTCTCTCCACCTCACTCATCCTGCCCATTTCTTCCAACTCTGCATTTGTTGTCTCAAACGTAACTTTTGCCGAATATGTTGGAGTCAATTTCGCCCATAATTTCACCCGCAAAGCCTCTCCTCTTTTTTGGAAAACCGGCAACGCTTCACCCGGCTCTCTTTCAATCCCGTATTTTTTTCGATGGTCATCCTCTATTGACTTCAACTTTGCCACCACCGTCTCTAATCTTTTCAAATCCCCATCTGTCGCCACCGTTATTTCTCTTTCTCCATATCCTGTTAATTCCTGATTTAACTCCGCTGCCTTTTGTCTCCTCGCCGCTTCGTCTGCCTCCTTTTTTGCTTCCAAATCTACTGCCATTTTTTCCAAATCCGCAATCACCATCGTCTTCGGCGCTGTTCCTCCAGATCTTTCTATTCTTTCCGATAATTCTTGTTGCCGGGAAACTGCCCTATTCCGATAATCAAGCACCTCTTCTCCCGGATTTCTTTTAATTCCAAATTTTTCTTCAATTTCTGCTGTCTCTCTTCTCAGCTCAGCCACTCTCGAAGTTAATACTTTCAGATCAAAAGCATCCTCCACCGTCTCTGCTTTCCCGCCAAAATCCGTTACCAAAATGTTATTCTGCTCCGCCGCTTTTCTGGCCAATTCCGCCTTTGCTTCAGCTATCATTTGTTCCAATTCCGGTATCGGTATTTTTTTGTCAGCCGGTAAATTTCCACCAACCCGGTTTAACTGTGTCTTTAATTCATCCCTCATGCCATATACCCGTTGCCAATAATTCGCTACTTTTTCTCCCGGTTTTCTTTCCACTCCATATTCGGCTTTGATCTCTTCGGCTCTTTGTTTTAAGTAATTCGCTCTCTCGATCAATTTTGTCAAATTGGCTCCACCGACTACCTTCATCGCCGGTTCACCAAAATCTGCCAAAGTTCCATTAAACTGCGCCACTTCCCGATCCATCTCTGCCGCTATTTCTGCCGCCGCCAATTCGGCTTGTTCTTTTTGTGCCGCTACTTTCTTTTCCACTGTTTCTCCCTTTTCGCCTTCACTCCACTTAACTTCCAGACCTTCATTTTTTGCCGCTAATACGGCAGTTCTGATTCTTCTCATTTCTGCCGCCACTTCACTCCTAACCGTCGCTTCGGTTTTCCCTTCAATACTGGTTATTCCCACTTTGGCCGCCAGGTTTTTCAGCTCTTCCGCCGCCGCCGCTCTGGCTCGAACCGCATTGGCCTCCAGCTCCGCCGCCTGTTTTACCATCGCCGCATTTCTTTCTTTAATTTCCTGATCTTTTTTCGCTATCTGCTCATACAAAGCATTGGCTTTTTGCACCTCCTCTTCCCAACCGGCTATTTCCAATTCCATTTCTTTTGCCAGCTCTGCTTCCAACTGTTCTCTCAATTCAACTCTCTGTTTGGCTAAGTCCGCCAATCTCCCCTGCCAGCTTGCCATCACCCCATCCATTGCTTGGGCCAAATTCCTTGCCCTGATCGCCTCCGGCGATTCCAGTAATCCGGCTATTTCTACCGGAGCCTGTCGCTTGGCCGCCTCCGCTTCCTGTTGCTTTCTTCTCAATTCTGCCGCTCTGGCTTTCTGCTGCGCTATTTGCTGTCGAATCTTATCGGTTGCCGTAGTATCGGCCGTTGCCTCACTCACTGGCACTGCCAATTTATTTTGTCGCTCTTGAATTCTTTCTCTCAATTGCGGCACTGTCAACCCGCTCCAATCAATCGCAACCATCCCCACTTCTTTAGCCCCGGCTCTGGCCGTTGCCATTTCTGCCTCGACCCGTTTCTGATAATCAGCCACTTTCTCTCCCGCATTTCGTGGCAAACCAAACACCCTCAAAATTCTTTCCGCTTCTCGTTTTAAAGCCGCTATTCTCTCTTCCAATTTTTTCAAATCTCTATCGGTCTTTACCGATACTTCATTTTCTCCCCATTCTTGGGCTAATATTACATTCAGCCTCGTCGCCTCCGCCATTCTTTTCGCCTCGGCCACTCTCGTCGCCGCCCTACTTTTTTCTACCTCCAATTGCTCAACTGTCATCTCTCCTGGATCAAAAGCCGGATCAATGGCTCTGACTTGGGCAATCAACTGCTCTCTCAACTTCGCCCTAAACGTCTCCTCATCATCTATCGGCGCTGTCCCGCCATCATCTTCCTCTACCGCCACCGGCGCCGGATCTGGTTTCACCTCTTCTTTTTTCGCCTTAGCTCTGGCCAAATAATCATCTAATTTTTCCCCATTATTTCTGGCCACCCCGTATTGGCGAAAAATCTCATCCTCTTGTCGTTCCAAACCATCTACCCGAGCAACTAAATCTGTCAAATCTACCCCTTCCCCCACTTCCGCCTCTCCAAAGGATGCCAAAATTCCATTCATAGTTTTTACAAATAATCCTTCTACCTCTCTCACTAAAAATTCTGTGTCCTCCTGACCGTTCTCCAATCTATCTATTACTAATTCAAACTGCCTTGCCAAACGCCCATATCTTTTCAAAATCAGCTGATTGCTTCTCTCCTCCGGTGTCTGCGACATCCTCGGCTTGCTTGTCTCCAAAGATCCAATTCTGGCTTGCAACCTTTCCTCCATCGATTTTAAGCTCTCTCCTTCTCTTCGCTTTTCAATCCCCAACGCTATCGCTGAATCGTCCATTACCCTCTCCACCATCCTTACCCCCGTCTCAACCACTTCCAATTTCCTCTCTCTGTCTACCGCTTCTCCCATCCTCTCTTCCACCGCTTGCCATCTTTTTTCTTCCGCCGCTTTCGCCTCCACCATTCTCTCCGCTCTCGCCCTCATTGCCGCCACTGTTTCTCCTGTTTTATGCTCTATATTGATACCTTTAGCCAACGCCTCTAATCTGATTTGATCTATTTGTTGTTTTGCCTCCTGAATCCTTTGTCTTATCACCGGTATTGTCAGTCTGTCCCAATTTATTCCCAGTTTCCCCGCTTCCGCCAAAACTGCTTTCCTTTCAGCAGCTTCCTTTGCCTTCCCCTCGGCCAACCTTTGTTCAGCCATTTTTATATCTTCAGCACCGTTTATCACCACCGGTGCTATCCCCATTTCTGCCAATTGCCCGTTTAGTTTTTCTCCTTCGGCTTTTATTACCGCCGCCGCCGCTGCCGTCTTGGCGGCAACATGAGCCGCTACTTTATCGGCAATTTCTTTGGGTGTTTTTTCCGTTCCCTCCAACACCACTCCAATTTCCCACGCTTCTCTTTTTGCCTGATTTACGGCATTAACTCTCGCCAATGCCAACTGCCCCATATTTTCCACCCAAGCCGGTGCTTCCCAACCTTCTTCTGCTTTTACCCGATTTTTTTCCGCCTCCAGCACTCTTTCGGCCGTTTCCTTTGCTTGCTTTTCTTTCTCTTCTTCTTTTTCTTTTATCGCCTCATTTATCTCGTCCACCGTTTTCCCTGCAAAGACCACTCCCGTCGCTACCGCTCTCTGCTCCGCCAAAGAAATCATTCTTTTTGCCGCCCGCTGATACTCCGACCAGCTTTCCCCTTCATTCTGCGGCCTGGCTCTTTGGGCTAGCTCCGCCGCTTTTTCCTCTTTCGCTTGTTGTTCCGCCTCCATCACTGTCAATTCTTCTGCCGTTTTTGGCATCACAAATCTGGTTCTGACTGCTTCAGCTCTTGTTTTCAAGTCCTCCACTCTCGCCGTCCACACTCCCCCGCCAACTTCAACTGTTCCTCCTTCATTAATCGCCACCGTCCGTCCGCCTCTTCTGGTTTCTGCCGGAAATTCTTCCGCCGTATATCTTTTGCTGATCGCCGCTTCCAATTCCACCAAATTTTTTGATTCCAACAACTTCACTCCCTTGTCGCCCTGATCGGCAAATTTCAGCCCCGTCACTGCATCGCCCTCGGCCAAGCTCTGATCAGCTCCCCACTTGGTCGAAAAATCCTCCGACGCTTTCCCTTTTCCTATTGCCTCTACCTGTTCTTTTAATTTTGCCGCCACTTCCTTAACCTGCGCCTGACCGCTCTCCAAAGCGCTTTTCAATACTGTTCCTCCATGCGCCCCCTCTTGGGCAATTGCCTGGGCTCGCAATTGCGATTCTCGGGTAAAATCAGCCATTTTCTTATCATAAAACCCGTTGATCTCCGTTATCTTCCGACCTCTTTCCCCTGCCCCAACCACTCCCGCCCAACCGCTATATTTTTCCTCCACTGCTTTTAGAGCCGCCGCCCTCGCCTCCTCAATCGCCTGTTTTCCCATTGTCGTTATTTCCGACATTACTGTCGACTGCCTCACTTCCGCCTCCGCTTTCACCTGGTTTTTCTGATAAGCCGCCACCGCCTCTGCCGCCGTTATATTTTTCTTCGCTCCTACTACAATATGGTCGGCTCCAAACAATTCCGCATTACCCTTGTCGGGATTATTTCTCAAAAATGCCCGAACATCGGCCTCAAAGTTGTCCATCGACGGCGGACTGCCGGCGTTGGTCATATCTCGAACGATGCCGCTGTAAAATCTGTCTCTGCCCGTTCCCTGAACGGCGCTATCCATTGTCGTGGTGCTGTCGGTAATCATTACCCATCGGGCATTTTTATCCACTGCCAAATTCAACCCGGTATCCCGATGCTGAACTTCCAGCACATAGTCCGACCCTCTCTTGCTTCCCTTTGCCCCGTATGTCTGCTCCACATAATCCTTATATTTCTGAATATTCTCAAACCCTTTCGTCTCGGCCACTGTTCCGTCGGCATTTTTTATTATCACTGTAAACAGATTGGCATCCGGATTGACACTATGGTGGTCGCGGGTCGGGAATTTTTTCTCAATCGACCGCGACACCTCGCCCACCACTTCTCCCTGGCTCATGTTCAAAATCCTCACATTTTCAAAATCCATCTGTTGGCTGTCCACCGCTCTCGCCCGCCCCGCCAAGCTTCTGATTTCCGTCTCGCTTACTCCCGCCGGTAATTTTGTTCCATCAATCGAGCCCCCGTTTCTTGCCGCTATCAATAGCGCGTCCAAATTTCTCTCTCCCTCTACTCCCCCTACCTCTTTAAATTTCTGATTCAATCTTTGCCCTTCGGCTCTAACCAAATCCCTTTCTTTTTCAAATTTGGCTCTCGCCAAATTATATTCCGCCTGATCGCCATAACTTCCCAGTTTCAAACCATCGACTGCTCCCACCGCGCTTTCCACTCCCTGAATCGACCTTGGTGTCAGAAGCGGCGGCGCTTCGCCCACCACTACTGCCTGTCCGCTTAATTCTCCCAAACCCTTTTGTACCAAACTTGGCGTTGCATCCATTACAATCGTCCGCCCGCCCTTGGCATTGGCAAACAATTCCAAACCATTGGTTTCCGTTGACTGGTCGTAAAATTTCACCTGGTTAATATCCAATTGCGCCGCCCTCGCCCCGCCCACCCGGGTCATGGCCGTGTCGTACATCTGCCGCCCGGTATCGTCCCCCGCCAGAATTTCCAAAATCAACGATTTTGTCTGTCCGGTTGCCGCTCCTTTTTCCAATACTTTAAAACCGCCGTCCTGCCCGTAAGAGTAGCTCACTCCCGGCACTTGTTTCAGTTGCTCCAACTCGGCACTGACCACCGATAACCTCACCTGCAATTTCTGATCCAAATCTCCCGGTGCCATCAATTTGGCTCTCAATTCCCTATCCGACATTGCCAACAGCCTCGCCGCTTGTTGCGGATTTTCTCCTTCCGACGTTTTAATCGTCTCCCGATAAATCCTGGTTACCAGGCTATCGTCCACCGGCAACCCCGTCGCCGGATCAAACAACGTCGCCGTCGGCTTTCCATTCTTCAAGCTGTCTACCACTTGCTGCCTCAACCCCATTAGTCCCGCTTGATCCATCACGCCTTTCCGCACGTCCCTCAATTCGCCATAAGTCAGCCCCAGCGACGAATCGCTCGCTTTCATCTTTGCCAACACTACTCCCTCGCCCGTCGTCGTCCGGTAATTTTTCCCTGCCTGGACATATTTACTGCCCTCGTCGGCAATCCTGGTCGATTTATCAAAAATACCCTTAAGCAAGGCACTATCGTTATCTCCCCTGTGGATGCCGAAATGCAGATCGGCATCGGTCGTCATCAAAAGCACTTTTCCTTCCTTGGCCAACCGCGCCACTTCCACTGTCGCCATTTTGGTCTCCACCATCTTCCCATCACTGCCTACCGCCACTTTCCGCCAGCCCGCATCGGTATCGTAGTACACCCGGGTAATTCCGTTCTGGTCACAAAGCTTGGCATACGATTCATCAAACGCTCCCTGCCGATAACTCCGGTCGGCGAAAATCTGGGTCACCGGTTCCCCAGTTTTGGCATACTTTATCGTCAACACCTGGGCCGCCACCACACTTTTGCCATAGCCGGTTTGGGCCGACAGCACTACCACCGGACTATCATAGGTTGCTATCTCTACAAAATCAGATAATTGCTGGTCGGTCAACTTAAAACTTCCCTTGACTTCTGTCCCCGCTTCTTCCACTTGCTTTACCGCCCTATTAATTTCTGCCACCGCCTCGGTAACTTTCGCCACCTTTTGACCGTCATCTCCCACCACTCTCTTAACCGCCTCCTCGTTTACTGCCAGCTCGTTTCCGTTTCCGGTTTTCTTTATCAGCCCCCCATCTCCCACCACTGCCACTCCCTGTTTCTTCGCTTCTACTACTGCCTCGGCTATTATTTTCCCTGCCTCATCCGGTACTTTTGTTTCCACTGTCACTTCCGCCGGTTTCTTTCCCAAAATTCCTCCCGCTGCTTCGCTTATTTTTTCTCCCGCCGCTTTGGCCGCCGCCGCCACATCTCCACCCACTGCTTTTGCCTGCCCGCCTAACTGCGCCAGCTGTTGGCGGGCCCATCCTGATTCTTCTTTGGCCACCGCCGGTTCTGCCACCTCAACTGCCGGTTTTCGATCCATCCCGTATTGTTCGTTTCTATAATCCGCTATCGCCCGCCTGATTCCCGCCTCTGTTGTCAACCCATCGGCTATCGACTTTGGCACTCCTGCCGCCTCCGCTTCGGCTCTGACCGCTTCCACCACTGCTTTTCTTTTTTCTTCCGCTATTATTTCCGTCGACGTCCTTCTTGTTGAAGTTCCCCCCGGTTCCCCTGCCGCTTCTTCCGCCGCCACCCTGGCCGCTCCATCCAAACTCGACATTTTCGGCGCTCCGCTCTTTAACACCGCCAAATCCTCCACATCCATCGACGCACTATGGATATCACGGATGGTGCTGTTGATCGCCATCATACATTCCACACTCTGCAACCCGCCTTTTTTACACTGCTCCACCGCACTTGCCGACCCCAGTCCAAAGTTGGCCACATCAACTCCTATTTCCACCGTTTTAAGGACCACCGTCGACCCGTTTCTGGTCACTACTCCCAAAGAACCGTCAATTAATGCCGTTACCGCATACGCCCCGGCCACCCCACAGGCTTGCTTTGCCTCCGGCGTTGCGCTCGGATTTCCCAACACATCTTTACAGTTAAAAATCGCGTTACCACTGGCATAAACTCCGTTGTACACCCTCAACCCCACCCCCACCGCTTTAGTCGCGGCGCTGGCCTTCGACCCGGCCACCGCCGTTCCCACCGCCGCTACTGTCGTGTTCAATGCCGACAAAACACAATCAGTCTGCTCCGCCGTTAGCCCCGCTTCTACCAAAACCCCCGACCAGTCTCCCGATTTTTCACAGTTTTTGTAAGTTGTCACCGACGAATAAACCAAATTCGGTAGTCCAGTCGCCAAGTTAACCATCGCTCTCGCTCCGATTCCCGCCGCTCCGGCTCCCACCGCCACCGGCGCCAAAATCAATCCGGCCGCCACTCCCCCCGCAATCATCAGATTATCGTTTCCCCTATCTGTCCACTCTCTTTCTGTCTCTCCGGCACATTTCTTTGGCGATCCCATCCCTGCCAACGGTTGGCAAAAACCCGTCTGGCATTCGCTGTCGGTTTCGCAACTCCACCCTGCCTGCTTACTTGCCGCCACTGCCACCAGTTTTTCGCACTTTCCAGTTGTCCGATTACATGAAGTTCCCGCTTCGCAGGCGGTCGCCACATCGTACACCACGTCTTTAATTCCGTATTTTGTTCCGGCACAATCGGCTGTCGCCTTTATTCTTGCCTGTTCTTCAGAAATAATTTTAGTCGCCTCTTCACTGGTCACACAAATATTGTTCAGACACTTCAAATCTCCTCCGCAGGGAAACTGATTCGAATCGCAAACATCTCCCGCCTTCTTGCTCCCCACATCCTGATCGGCCACCACACATTTATTTCCCAAACAAATCTCACTGTAATCACACTGATCCTCCTCCCACCCGTCAGCAGTACACTTCATCACCAACGCCTTTGACATGCACTTTGTCTCCCCAACGCTGGAACACGGCTCCAATTTCGGTTTTTCTCTCTCCTTGCAACATGTCCCTTCCCGACAATCGTCAAAAAATCCCGATACTTTATTTCCACAAAACAACGCCGGTATCCCGGTCAGACATTTTCCCGGACAATTTTGCCCCGACGACGTCTGGCAAATTCCATATTGGCAAAAACCGCCGATACAAGCCGTCGGACTACTCCATTTCCCATCACTGCCACAAACTATTGCCGACCTATTGGCAGAATCACACTTTTTATCTCCCGGCCAACAATCCTTCACTTCCGGCGGCTGGCATTTATCTTTTCCCGACGGGCAGGTCCACCCCGCCTCACAATTCCGGCCTTCCCATTCTCCATCAATACAAATGTTAAATCCCGTCCCCGACGCATTACACGCAGTCGTCATATTCACACACGGCTTCACTCCCGCTTCTTTTTTTGTCCCGCAACATGTCCCCCCCTGGCAATCGTCAAAATTTCCGACTATCTTATCAAAGCACAAATACGCCGATATTCCCCTCCGGCACTCCCCCGGACAATTCACTCCCGACAAAAACCCGCCCGGCGGCTGGCACTTATCCTTTCCCGATGGGCAGGTCCATCCGCTCTCACAATCGCGGCTCTCCCATCTGCCGTTAAGGCAGATATTAAATCCCGTTCCCGATCCGTTGCAAACGGTTGTCATGCTCGGTTTCCCATCGCATGTCAGATCGCTCAAAAGCCCTCTCGTTGTCACACACCGACTGCCGTCACAGCTCAGCCCGTTATTGCAATAACCAGTTCCACCGCTCAAACCGCAACAGCTATCCCCCGCTTTTTCGCAAATCTCTGGTGGTCTTGATGTCGGTGTTGCCGTTGGCGCTACGCAATTTCTCTGGCATTGATTAATATCGGTATAACTTCCCTGACTATAACTCCCGCCTCTTTCCGAACAACTTCCGATTAGCGGATTACAGGCATAAATTACTACCG
>Ga0172375_10000310_pt1 | contig 77292 bp, 65 predicted proteins | sample LakKiv1m_FD_114537 | JGI IMG/M metagenome (GOLD analysis project Ga0172375, IMG submission 114537) | Freshwater microbial communities from Kabuno Bay, South-Kivu, Congo - kab_092012_11.1m | ecosystem: Environmental > Aquatic > Freshwater > Lake | place: Democratic Republic of the Congo... | reverse complement strand
GAAACCAGCGAGCGTGTGCGCACCGAAACCCGCCTGTCGCAGACCGCCCTGCACTACAAGCTCAGCGCCGAGGTGCACCGAGCGAGCGAGCAGCGCCTGCAGCTGGCGCTCGAGGCCAGCGACCTGATCGGCATCTGGGACTGGGCCCTCGGCAGCGAGGGGATTCCGCCCGGCGCCGAGCTGTCGCGCATCCTCCCAGTGGAGCAATCGGGCCCCAAGGGCCTGAGCAGCGAGGCCTTCTTCGATCATGTCCATCCCCAGGATGCGCCCCGGCTGCGTGCCGCGCTGGAACGCTGCATCGCCGAGCGCGGCGCCCTCGACCAGCGTTATCGACTGCAGCTGCCCAACGGCGAGACACGCTGGGCCCTGGCGCGCGGCCGCTGTCACTGCGACGAGCAGGGCCGCCCGCTGCGCTTTCCCGGCGCGGTGATGGACATCAGCCGCCAGCAGGCCAGCGAAGATGCGCTGCGCCAGAGCGAAGCGGAACTGAAGATGATCACCGACGCCCTGCCGGTGCTGATCGGCTACCTCGACCACAAGGAGCGCTTCCGCTTCAACAATCGCTACTACACCGAGTGGTTCGGCTATCCGACCCAGTGGCTGCTCGGCAAGACCGCCCGCGAGGTGCTGGGCGAGCAAGGCTATGCCGAACGCGAGCAAAGCATTCGTGCCGCACTGGCCGGCCAGCAGGTGGTGTTCGAAGCCTACAGCCCGCACCGCGACGGCCAGGCCCGTCGGATGCTGGTGCACTATCTGCCGCGCCGCGATGCACAGGGTGCCGTGCTCGGCTTCTTTGTCATGGCCCTGGACGTCACCGAGCGCTGGCGCGCCGAGCAGGCCCTGCGCGAGCTCAACGAGACGCTGGAAAGCCGCATCCAGGAGCGCACCCAGGCGCTGGCCGAAGTCTACGAGCGCCTGCTCAAGGAGATGGCCAGCCGCGAACAGGCGCAGGAAGCGCTACGCCAATCGCAGAAGATGGAAGCGGTGGGCCAGCTGACCGGCGGCATTGCCCACGACTTCAACAACATGCTGACCGGGATCATCGGTGGCCTGGACCTGATCCAGCGCTATATCCAGTCAGGCCGGCACGGCGAAACCCAGCGTTTCATCGATGCCGCGGTGACCTCGGCCAACCGCGCCGCGGCGTTGACCCACCGCCTGCTCGCCTTCGCCCGGCGTCAGCCACTGAACCTCAAGCGCGTCGAACTCAATCAGCTGATCGAATCGATGCACGACCTGCTCAGCCGCACGCTTGGTCGCCATATACAGATCCGCAACCAGCTGCAGGCCGGCCTGTGGCCGGTCTCCAGCGACGAGAACCAGCTGGAGAGCGCTCTGCTCAACCTGGTCATCAATGCCCGTGACGCGATGCCCGACGGCGGCACGCTGCTGCTGGAAACCCGCAACACTGAGCTGCGCCAGGGCGAGGTGGGCGACCTTGCCGCTGGCCGCTACGTCAGCGTTTGCCTGACCGATACCGGCTGCGGCATGAGCGCCAAGGTGCTGGCCAGCGTGTTCGAGCCGTTCTTCACCACCAAACCGATCGGCCAGGGCACCGGCCTCGGCCTGTCGATGGTCTACGGCTTCACCCGCCAGGCCGGCGGTCATATCCAGATCGCCAGCGAACCGGGTGTCGGCACGCAGGTCAGCCTGTACCTGCCGGTGTTCGACGAACAGGACGCCGTTGCGGCGCCGGCAGCGGAAACCGAGGGGCCGCTCCGGGCCCAGCAGGGGGAAACGGTGCTGGTGGTCGAGGACGATCCCGCGGTGCGGCTGCTGGTGATCGACGTCCTGCAGATGCTCGGCTACCAGACGCTGGAGGCGACGGATGGCAATGCGGCGATCCGCCTCCTGGAAAGTGCGACAGCGGTGGACATGCTGGTCACCGATGTCGGCCTGCCGGGAATGAACGGCCGCCAGCTCGCCGATGTGGCGCGCCAGCAGTACCCGGGTTTGCCGGTGCTGTTCATGACCGGCTACGCCAGGCAGGCCGCCAGCTCCGACTTCCTCGAGCCGGGCATGGACATGATCAGCAAGCCGTTCAACCTGGACGCTCTGGCCAAGCGGGTCAGTGACATGCTGATGGAGCGCGACCAACGGTGAATCGTCCGCGGCCGGCCGGGGTCATAACCCTATCCGCCGGCCGCCGCTGTCACAGGCGTCGACCGGCTCGGCATCCACCACACCGAACGAGCCTGCCGATGAATGCCCCGTCTCGCCTGACCGCCTCCTTCGCCGGCACGGCGCGCGCGCCGTCCGGCGCCAGCCAGCGCTACTGCTACCAGCCCATCGACGAGGACGGATCGTGCTGCGTCGACCTCGCCGAAGAGTGCGCCCTGGCCATCGCCTACAACGGGCTCAGCCAGGCGGTGATGATGATCTCACCGGCCAACCTGGAAGATTTCGTGGTCGGCTTCAGCCTGGCCAACGGCTTCGTCGAGTCGCTGAGCGACATCTATGACATCCGCCTGCATGGGCGCGGCAATGCGCGACGTGCGGAAGTGGAGATTTCCAGCCGCGCGTTCTGGCGGCTGAAGCAGCAGCGCCGCCAACTGCCCGGCACCAGCAGCTGCGGCCTGTGCGGCGTCGAAGCGCTGGAGCAGGCGTTGCCGCAGCTGGCCAAGCTGCCGCCCTCGGCCCTGCCGCCTTCCCACTGGCTGCTGGATCTGCGGCAACGCATCGGCGAGTTCCAGCCGCTGGGACGCGACTGCGGCGCGGTGCACGCCGCGCTGTTCATGGATGCCACCGGCGAGTTGCGTCTGGGCCGCGAGGACATCGGCCGACACAACGCGCTGGACAAGCTGATCGGCGCCATGGCGCGCGTAGGCTGCGAGCCCGCTGGCGGGCTGGCGATCGTCACCAGCCGCTGCAGCCTGGAGCTGGTGCACAAGGTTCAGCGCGCCGGCATCCCGACGCTGGTCAGCCTGTCCTCGCCCACAGGGCTCGCCGCACAATGGGCTCAACGGCACAACCTCAACCTGATCCACCTGCCACAGCACAGCCCGCCGCGGGTCTACAGCCCGGCTGCAGGTGACGGCTGCGCCTGACTCGCACAAGCGAGCTGAGACCTGCTTTTCAGGACCAAGTTCCAGCCAGAAATCAAAGAGTTAGCAAACAGGAACTGGGTCACGCATTTCATCGGGAAGCCCTTGCCGGAAGCGAAGCGGCACGTGAGGATCACGCCGCAATTCCTCATACGGGATCACACCATGAAGTACGCCTCGATTTTCCTGTTGTCCACCAGCCTGCTCAGCGCCGCCGCCTTTGCCGGCAGCAACACCGAAGCCGCCGTTGGCGGTGCCCTCGGTGGCGCGCTAGGTTCCGTGGTGGGTGAGCATCTGGGTGGCTCGACTGGCGCGACCATCGGCGCCGGCGTCGGCGGTGCGGCAGGTGGCATGGTCGGCGCCGACAAGCGCAGCCGCACCGAAGCGGCCATCGGCGGTGGCCTGGGCGCGGCAGGCGGTAATGTCATCGGCCAGAAGGTCGGCGGCAGCACCGGCGGCCTGATTGGCGCGGCCGTTGGCGGCGGTGCCGGTGGCGCGATCGGCAACGCCTACGGCGACGATGACGACCGTTATCGGGGCGACCGCCGCTACCGGGATGATCGCCGCTACTACGGCCATCCAGGCAAAGCCAAAGGCCATTACAAGCACAAACACAAGCACCACTGAGTGCCGCAGACAGCACCGTTGCCGTCTCGCAGCAACCGCATCGCCCGGATCGGCCCAGCCGCTCCGGGCGATCTCGTTTACGGCTTCAGCTTTCCGCGCCGAGCGGATTAGCTCAAGGCCTCCAGCGCGGCGCGCAGGCGCCCGGGGATGGCAGTGGGACGATTGCTTGCGCGGTCGACGAAGACATGCACGAAGCGGCCCGCCGCGCAGGCCTCCTGCTCGCCCTCGCGGAAGATCGCCAGCTCGTACTGCACCGACGAGTTGCCCAACCTGGCCACCCGCAGGCCCACCTCGATCAGGTCCGGATAGGCGATCGAGGCGAAGTAGTCGCAAGCCGAACTGACCACGAAGCCGACAATGTCGCCATCCTGGATATCCAGCCCGCCCTGCCGGATCAGATAGTTGTTCACCGCCGTGTCGAAAAACCCGTAATAGACGACGTTGTTCACATGACCGTAGATGTCATTGTCGTGCCAGCGCGTGGTGATGGGCTGAAAGTGCTTGTAGTCGCGGCGCAGGTGTTTGGGTTGCTCGGGCATGGTCGTTCTCGCGGTACGCAATGAAGAGGAAGACTGGCTTAGTAGGCAGCCTGATAGATCGCCAGCGCATCGGCCTCGCTGACCTCGCGCGGATTGTTGACCAGCAGCCGCTGCTGCAGCATCGCCTCCTTCGCCAGCTGCGGCAGCATGTCCTCCGGCACGCCGGCGTCGCGCAGGCGGGTCGGCAGGCCGACGCGGGCGCTCATCTGCTCGAACTCCGCGATCAGCTGCTCGGCGTAGGTGGACGGATCATCCGTGCGCAGGCGCTCGCCGAGAATGATCGGTGCCAGTTCGCCGTAGTGGGTGGCCGCCGCGCTGACGTTGAAACGCAGCACCTGCGGCAGTACCAGGGCGTTGGACAGGCCGTGGGGAATGTGGAAATTGCCTCCCAGCGGATAGGCCAGCGCGTGCACGGCGGCGACCGGCGCATTGGCGAACGCCTGTCCGGCCAGGCAGGCGCCCAGCAGCATGGCCTGGCGTGCCTCGCGGTTGCTGCCGTTGTGCACCGCCTCGTCCAGATTGGCCGCCAAGAGGCGCAGCGCCTCGCGGGCCAACAGGTCGGACATGGGGTTCTTCTTCAGCGCGCTGGTGTAGGCCTCGATGGCATGCACCATGGCGTCGATGCCGGTGGCCGCGGTCACCGCCGGTGGCAGGCCGAGGGTGAGATCGGCGTCGAGCAACGCCAGGTCCGGCAGCAGCAGGGGCGAGACCACGCCCATCTTGGTCGTCTCACCGGTGGTGATGATGGCGATCTGCGTGACTTCCGAGCCGGTGCCGGCGGTGGTCGGCACCTGGATCAGCGGCAGGCGCTGGCCCTTGGCGTTGCCGACACCATAGATGTCCTGCAGCGTTTGCGCGCAATCAGGATGGGCCAACAGCGCGACCAGCTTGGCGACGTCCATCGAGCTGCCGCCGCCGAAGCCGATGATCAGATCCACCCTGGACGCCCTGGCCTGCGCCACCGCCGCCAGGACGATGTGCTCGGGCGGGTCGGCAACGACCTGATCGTAAGCCGCGACCTGCAGGCCTTCCGTCTCGAAGCCCGGCAGGACTTCGTCGAGCAGGCCGAAACGGGTGATGCCCGGGTCGGTCACCACCAGCACCGAGCGCGCTCCACGTTCCTTGCAGAGGCTGGCCAGCCGGCGCGACGAGCCGGGCTCGCAGATCAATTGAGCGGTTGTGGCAAAGCTGAACGGATGCATGCTGCCTCCTGATTGTCTTGATGCGGCGTTGAGGGAGCAGCAAATCAAAAGCCCCCTCACCCCAAGCCCTCTCCCGGAGGGAGAGGGGGTAGTTCTGTGTAGTAGCCCAACACCGCGCGGCCTACCGTCATTCGATCAACGCCCTCTCTTTTCGGGGAGAGGGCTGGGCCGCCCGGCGTAGGGGCGAGGGGCAGCGGGTTAGCTCGATCGCCACTTCTCGTTAAAACGCAAAATCCGCCTCCGGCAACGCCATCAGACAATCCGCGCCACCCTGAATGGCTTCCCGATGCGCACTGGCACGCGGCAGTACACGGCGCAGATAGAAATCCGCACTGGCCAGCTTGGCCTGATAGAACGCCTCCTCGCCGGCGCCCTGCTCCAGCGCATCCTGCGAGCGCGCCGCAGCCTGCAGCCAGAGGCCGGCCAACAAGACATAGGCCGAGTACTGCAGGAAATCCACCGACACCGCGCCGATCTCCTGGGGATCGCGACCGGTGGCAGCGATGATCTCGGCCGTCAGCTCGCGCCACTCACCGAGACGCATCTGCACCTTGCTGGCCAGAGCGTGCAGCGCAGGGCGATCGATCTGCCGGTCGCAAATCTCGCTGAATTCCGCCTGTAGCGCCGACAGTTCCGCGCCGCCGTCACCGAGCAGCTTGCGGCGGATGTAATCCAGCGCCTGAATGCCATTGGTGCCCTCGTAGAGCTGGGTGATGCGGCTGTCGCGCATCAGCTGTTCCATGCCCCATTCGCGGATATAGCCGTGGCCGCCGTAGACCTGCACGCCGAGGCTCGCCACCTCCTGACCCATGTCGGTGAAGAATGCCTTGACGATGGGGATCAGCAGCGCAGCGCGCTTGCTCGCCGCCTTGCGGTAGCTCGGCTCGGGATGGCCATGCTCGAGGTCCAGCTGGCGGGCGCAGTAGGCCGCCAGCATGCGGCTGCCTTCGACCAGCGTTTTCTGCGTCAGCAGCATGCGGCGCACGTCGGGGTGCACGATGATCGGGTCGGCTGGCTTGTCCGGATGCTGCGCGCCTGCCAACCCACGAGACTGCAAGCGCTCACGGGCATAGGCCAGTGAGCCCTGATACGCCTGTTCGGCAATGCCAAGTCCCTGCAAGCCGACCTGGAACCGCGCGTCGTTCATCATGGTGAACATGCACGCCAGGCCCTGGTTGGGCTCGCCGACGATCCAGCCGGTGGCGCCATCGAAGTTCATCACGCAGGTCGCCGCGCCCTTGATGCCCATCTTGTGCTCGATGGCGCCGCAGCTCAGCGCGTTACGCTCGCCCGGCGTGCCATCGGCATTGGCGATGAACTTGGGCACCAAGAGCAGGCTGATGCCTTTCACCCCAGCCGGCGCATCCGGCAGGCGCGCCAGCACCAGATGCACGATGTTCTCGCTCATGTCGTGCTCGCCGCCGGAGATGAAGATCTTGCTGCCGCTGACCTTGTAGCTGCCGTCCGCCTGCGGCTCGGCGCGGGTACGCAGCAGGGCGAGGTCGGTGCCGGCCTGTGGCTCGGTCAGGCACATGGTGCCGCTCCAGCGGCCGCTGACCAGCTTCTCCAGGTAGGCATTCTTCAGTTCATCGCTGCCGTGCTTGTACAGCGCCAGCACCGCGCCCTCGGTCAGGCCGGAATAGATGCGAAAGGACAGCGACGCGCCCATCAGCATCTCGTGGAAGTTGCAGGCCACCAGCTGCGGGAAGCCCTGGCCGCCGTATTCGGTCGGCCCGGTCATGCTCGCCCAGCCGTTGTCGACGTACTGCTTGTAGGCCTCGACGAAGCCCTGCGGCGTGCGCACTTCGCCGTTTTCCAGGGTCACGCCCTCTTCGTCGCTGTTGCGATTGAGCGGCGCGATCTCGCCGCCGGTGTAGCGCGCAGCTTCTTCCAGCACACCGTCGATCAGCTCGCGGTCCAGGCCGTTGCCGAGCAATTCGCAATGACCGGTGGCGTCGAACAGTTCGTGCAGCACGAAGCGCATGTCACGCAGGGGGGCCTTGTATTCCATGCTCATGCCTCCTTCTTGTAGTCGGCGAAGCGGCCGCCGAGCGTGGCCAGGCTGTCGATCAGTCCGGCCGGCTGCCAGTGCTCGCCGTGGCGCTCGGCCAATGCGTTGAGGCGCTCACGAATGGCCGGCAGACCCTGACGGTCGGCCCAGGTCATCGGGCCACCGACTTCGGCCGGGAAGCCGTAACCGTAGAGGTAGACGGTGTCGATAGCGGCGCTGGACTCGGCCATGCCTTCCTCGAGTATCTTGGCGCCCTCATTGACCAGCGCCAGCAGGCAGCGCTCGAGGATTTCCTCCGGGCCGATCTCGCGGCGCTCATAGCCGAGGCGCTCGGACTCGCGCTGCACCAGGGCGTCCACTTCCGGGTCGTGCTCGGCCTGGCGGCTGCCCTCGGCGTAGCGGTAGTAGCCCATGCGCGACTTCTGGCCGAAGCGGCCCAGCTCGCAGAGACGGTTATCCACCTGCACCTCGGCCTCGTCCTGACCCTTGCCGGCCAGCTCGCGGGCGCGCCATTCCAGGTCGATACCCACCACGTCATACATGCGGAACGGGCCCATGGCGAAGCCGAAGCCTTGCAGCGCGGCGTCCACCTGATGGGGATAGGCACCTTCGAGCAGCATCATCCGCGCCTCGCGCACGTAGGTGGCGAGCATGCGGTTGCCGATGAAGCCCGGGCAGTTGCCGGCGATCACGCTGACCTTGCCCATACGCTTGCCGAGCTCGGTGGAGGCCTCAAGTACCGCTTTAGAAGTCTTCGCGCCGCGGACGATTTCCAGCAGCTTCATGATGTGCGCCGGGCTGAAGAAGTGCAGGCCTACCACCTGCTCCGGGCGCTTGGTGACCGCGGCGATGGCATCGATATCCAGCGCCGAGGTGTTGCTGGCCAGGATGCCGGCCGCCTTCACGATGCCGTCCAGCTCGCGGAAGATCTTCTGCTTGAGTTCGAGGTTCTCGTAGACCGCCTCGATCACCAGGTCCACGTCGGCCAGCGCCGGGTAATCCGCTGCCTTGGCAATGCGGGCCCGGCGCGCCGCCGCTTCGGCCTCGTCGATCCGCCCCTGACGCACGTTGTGTGCGTAGGTGTCGGCCACCGCGCCCAGCGCCTGCTCGAGCATCTCGGGATTGTTGTCCAGCCACAGCACCTGCACACCGGCATTGGCCAGGCTCATGACGATGCCGCGGCCCATGGTTCCCGCGCCGATCACGGCGGCGGTCTGGATATCGAAGCGGGGTTGGCTCATGTGAACGGTCCTCGTCGCAGGCTGGAAAAAGTGGAGACCAACCATAGACGAAGACGCTACTATTTTTGAAATTTAGTCTTGTGATGTTTCGGATTCACCAAGTGAATATCTACAACTTCGACCTCAACCTGCTTCGCGTGCTCGACGCCCTGCTGCGTGAGCGCAACGTCTCGCGTGCCGCCGAGCGCCTGTCCCTCAGCCAGCCGGCGGTGAGCAATGCCCTGGGTCGCCTGCGCGAGCTGCTCGATGACCCGCTGCTGGTGCGCGTCGGCCGGGCCATGCAACCGACGCCGCGAGCCCTGGCGCTGGAGGCTCCTATCCGTCATGCGCTGCAGCAGATCGAACACAGCCTGATCGCCGGCGAGGCCTTCGATCCGGCGCGCAGCCATCAGCGTTTTCGCATCGCCGTGACCGATTATGTGGAGCTGATCTGCATGCCGGCGCTGATGCGGCGCCTGGCCGAACGCGCGCCGGGCATCCAGCTGGCGATCCAGCACCTGACCCCGACCCTGCCCACCGACGCGCTGGAAAATGGTGAGGTCGACCTGGTGCTGGGGCGTTTCCTCGACGTGCCTTCGCGCTTTCATGTGCGCCACTGGGCCAGCGAAACGCTGCAGGTGGCGGTGCGCCGCGAACATCCAATGCTTTTCGGGCGGCTGACCCTCGACGCCTTCCTGCGCCTGCGTCATCTGTGGGTGCACGGCGGTCAGACCCGCGGCATGGTCGACCAGTGGCTGGAGGGCCAGGGGCTGGAGCGCGAGGTGGTCTACACCACGCCAAACTATCTGCAGGCCGCGCACATCGTCGCCAGCAGCGACCTCGCCGCGGTGCTGCCAACGCAGCTGGCGCGCCACTTCGCCAGGCTGCTGCCGCTCGAGCTGTTCGATCTGCCGTTCGATCTCGGCCCCTTCGGCCTGGACATCGTCAGCGTGGCGCAGCGGCAGAACGATGCAGCCTTGCAATGGCTGATCGAGCAGATCGACGGCGTCGCGCCTGCCTGACGGCACTTAAGCGGAACGATCTGCCTGCCGCCAATATCTATTTGCTACCATCCGGTTTGCCAACGGCTACGCGCTAAAAGTTTTCACGTTCCGCAGCGATTCGCGGAACATCGGCGCAAGGCCGAAATCTATGCCTGATACTTCGCCATGGTGACATGGACGACCCTGACGACTCCGGAGCTATTTCCTATGGCGGCCCTGCTACAACGCACCATCGATACCATCGCACGCAACCAGACCGCGCTGCTCGGCAGCTGGAAAAGCGACCTGCAGGAGATGGGCGGATTCCATAACGTAAAACCCGAAGAACTGACCCAGCAGACCGCCGAATTCATCCGCCTGCTGATCAGCGGCACCGCCGACGGCTCGGCCGACATCGCCGGCCCGGCCTGGGACGCCATGCGTTCCTACCTGGAGCGCCTGTCGCGCAGCCGCGCCCTGCTGGGTTTCGACTCGCAGCAGACCGCCGGCTTCATCTTCGCCGCCAAGCGCCCGCTGATGTCCCTGCTGCAGAGCGAATACGCCAACGAACCCGCAGTATTCGCCGAGCAGCTGTGGGCCGTGTCCGAGCTGCTCGACCATCTGGGTCTGCACACCGTGCGCACCTTCCAGCAGTCGCGTGAAGACGTGATCAAGCGCCAGCAGGAAGAGCTGCTGGAGCTTTCGACCCCGGTGGTCAAGCTGTGGGATGGCGTTCTCGCCCTGCCGATGATCGGCACCCTCGACTCGCAGCGCACCCAGGTAGTGATGGAATCGCTGCTGCAACGCATCGTCGACACTGGCTCGGAAATCGCCATCATCGACATCACCGGCGTGCCCACCGTCGATACCCTGGTTGCCCAGCACCTGCTCAAGACCGTCACCGCCATTCGCCTGATGGGCGCCGACTGCATCATCAGTGGCGTGCGTCCGCAGATCGCGCAGACCATCGTCCACCTCGGGCTCGACCTGCAGGGCATCGTCACGAAGGCCAGCCTGGCCGATGCCCTCGCGCTCGCTCTGCGCCGTTCCGGCCTCACCGTCACCAGGACCGCCTGATGGATCGAATTCCTATTCTGCGGATGGGCGAGTTCCTGCTCGTCACCATCCAGGTCGACATGCACGACCAACTGGCGCTGACCCTGCAGGACGATTTGGCCGAGCGCATCAGCGAAACCTCGGCGCGCGCCGTGCTGATGGACATCTCCGCACTGGACATGGTCGATTCCTTCATTGGCCGGATGATCGCCAACATTTCCGGCCTCGCTCGAATCATGGATGCCGAAACGGTGGTGGTGGGCATGCAGCCCGCCGTGGCGATCACCCTGGTGGAGCTGGGCCTCGAGCTGCCCGGCGTCAGCACCGCCCTGAACGTCGAGCGCGGCATGCAGCTGCTGCGCGAACGTGTGGCCGCGCGATGATCGTGCGCAGCAGCGGCAGCCAGCCGGTGCGCGTCGAGCAGGATGTCGTCTTGGCGCGGCAGACCGTACGTAAACTGACCCAGGACTGCGCGATGCGCCTGATCGATCAGACCAAGCTGGTCACCGCCGTCAGCGAGCTGGCGCGCAACACCGTGGTGTACGGTGGCGGTGGCGACATGGACTGGCAGATCGTCGAGGAAGGCACGCGCGTCGGCGTGCGGCTGACCTTCCGTGACGAAGGCCCGGGCATTCCCGACATCAAGCTGGCCATGACCGATGGCTGGACCTCCGGCGGCGGCCTCGGCCTTGGGCTGACGGGCGCCAAGCGCCTGGTCGACGACTTCGAACTGGAGAGCACCGTCGGCGTCGGCACGCGCATCATCATCACGCGGTGGACATGAACATACCGGGCAGCATGACCCAGGTCCTGCCACTGGAAGATTCCAGCCAGGTGGGCCATGCGCGCCGCGTCACGCAGCGCCTGGCCGAGCAGCATGGTTTCGACGCCACCGATGCCGGTCGCGTCGCGCTGCTGACCACCGAACTGTGCACCAATGTTCTCAAGCACGCCGGCATCGGCGAGCTGCACCTGCGGATCATCCCGGGGCAAGACAAGCCCGGCGTGGAAATCATCGCCGTGGACCGTGGCCCCGGCTTCCAGCTCGATCAGTGCCTGACCGATGGCTACTCCACCGGCGGCACCAAGGGCATCGGTCTGGGCGCGCTAGCGCGGCTGGCACAGGTCTTCGATGCCTACTCGGATCGCCGAGGTTCGGTGGTGCTGGCACAGCTGTTTCCCCGCGGCTCACGGCCCTGTGCCTGGCGCTTCGGGGTCAGCCAGCACCCCCATCCCGGCGAAACGGCCTGTGGCGATGTCTGGCAACTGGCGCTTGATGGCTCACACTGCAGTGTGCTGGTGCTCGACGGCATCGGCCACGGCGAAAGCGCCCAGCAGGCCGCACGTGCCGGCGCCGAGGCCTTCGGCGAAGCACCGTTCGACACCGCCACCAGCGTCTTCGCGCGCATGCATCAGGCGATGAACGGCAGCCGTGGCGGCGCTGCGGCCATCGCCCAGTACGATGGCGAACGGCAGACCCTGGCCTTCGCCGGCATCGGCAACATCGGCGCCAGCCTGATCGGCAGCGAGGGCTCGCGCGGCCTGGCTTCGCACCCTGGCATCGTCGGCCTGCGTTTTCGCAAGGCCCATGTGTTCGACTACCCGCAGGGCGAGGCGCAGCTTCTGCTGCTCTTCAGCGATGGTCTGCAGTCGCGCTGGAGCCTGCGCGACTATCCTGGTCTGATCCAGCGCCATCCGGCCATCATCGCCACGCTGCTGCATCGGGACTTCTGCCGCGGCCGCGACGACGTCACCGTGCTTGCGCTCAACTTGGAGGCCCCCCGTGGCTGACCCCATCGCTACAACCGGCGAAGCCGAGCTGCTGGAGCAGCTGCGCCGTGAGAACGAATCACTGCGCGCCGAGCTCGAGGAAACCAACCAGGGGGTACTGGCCCTCTATGCGGAACTCGACACCCAGGCCGAGCAATTACGCCAGGCATCGGAACTGAAAAGCCGTTTCCTCTCGTACATGCGCCACGAGTTCCGCACGCCACTGGGTTCGATACTCAGCATCACCCGTCTGCTCAGCGACGAACTGGATGGCCCCCTGAGCCCGGAGCAGCACAAGCAGGTGCGCTTCGTCAGCTCGGCCGCCAGCGAGCTGAGCGAGATGGTCGACGATCTGCTCGATCTGGCGAAGATCGAGGCCGGTCGCGTGAGCATCTCGCCGGCCTGGTTCGACATGCTCGACCTGTTCTCGGCATTGCGCGGCATGTTCCGACCCATCGTCGAGGGCTCGCCGGTGGACCTCATCTTCGAAGAACCGCAGGGGCTGCCGCGCTTCTACACCGACGACAAGAAGCTCGCGCAGATTCTGCGCAACTTCATTTCCAATGCGTTGAAATTCACCACCCAAGGGGAAGTGCGTGTTTCGGCACGGATGGAGACCCCCCAGCAGGTGCGCTTCGCGGTCACCGACACCGGCATCGGCATCGCACCACAGCTACACGATCGCCTGTTCGAGGACTTCGCCCAGGTCGATTCCCCGCTGCAGAAGCGCCTGCGCGGCACGGGTCTGGGACTCGCCCTGTGCAAACGCTTCGCCGAGTTGCTGGGCGGTCGGGTCGGCCTGCAGAGCGAGCCCGGCAAGGGTTCGGAGTTCTACGTGATCATCCCGTTCAGCATCGAGGCGGAGGGAAGCGATGGGGCGTGAAAGCCGTCTGCTGATCGTCGACGACAACGCCACTACCCGCTACGCGATGCGCCGGGTGCTGGAGCGCCATGGCTACCAGGTGCTGGAGGCTGGCACCGGCAGCGACGGGCTGGCGCTGGTGGCCGGCGCCATGCCTGATGCCCTGATTCTCGATGTCAACCTGCCGGACATGAGCGGCTTCGACATCGCGCGCCAGCTTCGCACCGACCCGAATACCGCGCTGCTGCCACTGATCCATGTGTCCGCAGCCTCCATCGAGACCGGCGACATCATCACCGGCCTCGATGCCGGCGGCGATGCCTACCTGATTCACCCGGTTGACCCGGATGTGCTGCTGGCGACCCTGCGCACACTGCTGCGGGTGCGTGACACCGAGCGCGCCCTGCGCGAAAGCGAGGCGCGCTTTCGCGAGATATTCATTCACGTCGCAGCGCCCATCGCAGTGCTCGACGCCCAGCTGCAGCTGCACGAATGCAACCATGCCTTCGAGCGCCTGATCGGCACCGAGGACCGTTCAGCTCCACTGGCCGACTGCGTCCTCCCCGGGCAGGACGCCGTGCTGGACGAGCTGCGCACCCAGCTTCAGGCCGGCAACCGCTGGCGCACGTCCCTGGCGATGCGCGTCAACGGCGAAACGCGGGAGACCGAATGGCAGATCTCGCCCTATCGCACTCAGGGGCTGGGCCTGGTGTTCGTCGAGGATGTCACCGAGCAGCGCCACCGTGAGCGCGCCCAGCGGCAGGAAATCGCGACCACCACCAGCCAGCTGGCCCATGAGGTGGCCGAGCGCGCGCGTACCGAAGAGCAGCTGCTGCAGGCGCAGAAGATGGATGCCCTGGGCAAGCTGACCGGCGGCATCGCCCACGACTTCAACAACCTGCTCACCGGCATCATCACCGGCATCGAGCTGATGAAGCAGCGCATCATCGAAGGCCGCGCCGACAGCGTGCTGCGCTTCGCCGACGCCGCACTGAGTTCGGCGCGCAGTGCCGCATCGCTGACCAACCGCCTGCTGGCCTTTGCTCGCAAGCAGCCGCTGGACGCACGCGCGCTGGACATGAACGACCGCATCCGCTCGCTGGAGGATTTGTTGCGGCGCACCATCGGCGAGCGCATCACCCTGAGCTTCGACTTCACCGCGGGGCCGGCTGTGGCACGGGTGGATGTCAGCCAGTTCGAAAGCGCGCTGCTCAACCTGGTGATCAATGCCCGCGACGCCCTGCCCGAAGGCGGCCACATCGGCATCCGGACCTTTTCCACCGATGCCAGCCAGCACCCTGAACTGGCCGCCGGCCGTTACATTGGTCTGTGCGTCAGCGACGATGGCACGGGCATCGATCCCGCCGTCCTCGACAAGGTGTTCGACCCCTTCTTCACCACCAAGCCTCAGGGCCGCGGCACCGGCCTGGGACTGTCGAGCATCTACGGTTTCGCCCTGCAGTCGGGCGGCGACGCGCACATTCGCAGCACCCTGGGCGTCGGTACGGACGTGACACTGCTGCTGCCGGCCGCCGACGGCGAAACGAGCCTGGCACCCAGCGCGGCGCCCGAAGATTCGGCGCGTCTGGCCGGCCATGAGCACGTGCTGGTGGTGGAAGACATGCCCAGCGTGCGCATGCTGATCGCCGAGACCCTCATCGAGGCGGGTTATCGCTGCAGCCAGGCCGGCGATGTGGAAACCGCCCAGGCACTGCTGGAGGCCGACCCGTCCATCGATCTGCTGCTGACCGACGTCGGCCTGCCACGCCTGTCCGGTCGACAGCTGGCCGAATGGGCCCGGCGCTCGCGACCGGCGCTGCCCGTGGTGCTGATGACCGGTTACGCCGAAAAGGCCTCCAGCCGGGAGGGATTCGTCGACGAGCGCATGGAGCTGGTACTCAAGCCGTTCGAGGGTGCCGACCTGCTCGGCAAGATCCGCGCATTGCTGGACAACGGCTGAGGCAGCAGCGAGCTCCTTGCCGTCGAATGCGTGGCGGCCGCTTTTCCTGCAGGCAACAAAAAACCCGCCGAAGCGGGTTTTTGTGACCATTCCGAATCCTTCGGCGCGCCTCCTGGCAGTGGTCGATCATCCATGATCCCGAGCGCGTCCTGCGCTGCAGAGATGGGCATAGAATACGCAGCCGCCTAAGACGTTAGAACAGCCAAAAACTTCGATCCGTGTAAGCCTTTTGCCATGGATGGAACCGGCACAGCATTTCGTTGTCTTGCATCGCCGCGTGTTCCGCTGAAAAAGCAAAAACCCGCCGAGGCGGGTTTTTTCTGACCGGTCCGAATTCCCTTCGAATGCCTTCCTGGCTTAGGTCGATCATCCTGATCCTGAGCGCGTCCTGCGCATCAGAGTGGGTGTAGATTAATTACCCGGCAGAGCGGGTAGAAGTGGAAAACGGCGCGGGTATTTGTAAGCCATTTGCCATAGCGACGAACGGTTTTACCTGCACGCAGACAACGAAGCGGCCTGAGCCCTGCCGGAGCGGACCCTGGCCGCCTAGCCCTTGCTCAGGTCGACCAGCGGTTGCTCGCGCACCTCGGTTTCCCGTCCTGCCTGCAATGCCTCGATTCGCTGGCGCACGCGTTCCACCGCAGCGCTGTCGGCCAGCAGTTCGTAGCTCACCCGGAAATGTTTCTGCTCGCCCGGCTCGATCTTCGGCACCAGGCCGAGGGCACGCTGATAGCGGCGGTTGTAGGAATAGCTGGTGCCCGGCTCCAATCCGGTGACGTAACCCTGCTGCTCGGTATCGGTGTTCTTCCACAGCGAGAAAACCGGCAGCTCGCCGGTATTGAAGCCCACACTGACGCCCAGGCTGCCTGAACGGTTGTGCAGCATGGTGAGGGTTTCGCCTTGCTCGTCGGCATACGGCACTAGGTTGAATACCGTCTCGTCGTAGTCCCTGGTGGGCCCGCGGTAGCGCTGCCAGTCGTTCAGTTCCTTCGCCGCGCGCGGGTTGAACGGCGATACCTGCTTGACCGGCGCAACGAAGCGCGCCCCTTCCTCCAGCAGCGGCGTGCCGAAGTTGGTGTGGTACAGCGCCTGATATTCCTTGGCATAGTCGCCCTGGTTGGTCAGGGTGTCGTGCAGCGAGAAGCCGGAGCGCCCCAGCTCGGTGCTGAGTTCAGTGTGAATGGCGAAGTCGAGCTTCTTGAAAGCCTTTTCCTGCAACTCGCCGCGCACGCGGATGGCGTACGGCGGCTTTTCGTCAATGGTCAGCACAACGCGTGAAGCCGGAATGTTGGCTGCACGGCCATGCAGCGTAAGCAGCTCACCGTTGTCCTCGCCCGGATGCCCGACCCATTCGAAGCCACAGCGGGTCACCAGCTCGTTGAAGCCCTCGAGCCATCCCTGACCGCCGCGCCCGTTGAGTTCGATGAAGGCCGGATTGACCACCTCCTGCACCGGCGAATCCCAACCCAGCCGGACGTCACCGGCAACCGCTTCGAGCACGTTCATGCCACGCGTGGGGACGACTGTCATGCGCATGGTGCCATTGTCGATCTCGATCAGGCTGACCCCTTCCTGTCGCCCGCCGTGCAGCGTGCGCATGCTGACCGAAAACGGCTTTGCCGAATCGATGCCCAGTTCCTCGCTGGTGACGCGCCAGTTTTTCGCGGGCTTGTCGTGGTCGATCAGAACCTGTTCCCAGGCCATGGCTGGAGTCGCCAGGCAGATGCTCAGGCCGAGCAGGAGTTGCAAACGTGTCATGAGTGCTCCCTTTGTTGTTATGCCTCCCGCATACGTTAGCTGAAACGTTTCATCTGGCAAGCCAAAGCGGCTCTCGCCGCCTTGCAACTGTGAGGGGGCCATCGACCTGCTGATTTTTTTGAGCTATGCCCGGGTGTAACGGCTCGGCTGCCAGTAGCCCGAAAGCAGTGGAAACATGGGGCCCTTCCAGCCCCGTCGGCGCAGCTCGCGAGCGATCAGCGCGTTCATGATCTTGTGGCCGATCAGCAGCACGCTGCCATGTTCCTCAGCGAGTGCGATCAGCCGATCCGCCGCCGCCCGGGCACGTTCGGTTGATTCGCCGACAGGCTCGGTGTGGCTGGAGAAGCCGAGAAACCAGGCGCCACGGAATACCAGTCGCCAGAACCGCGAGGGCAGCAATGGCAGGCCCCAGTCCGGATAGGGCAGATGGGCCTCGGCAAACAGCGGGTCGGGCTCCTGGCAACAATCGCAGGCCAGCTGGGAGCGTGATTCGACGCAGCGCTGCAACGAACTGCACACCACGATGCCCACCGACCCGGCCAGCTCCACCAGGCTATCCGGACGCTCGCCCGTGGCCACCGCCGCGGCGTTGTAGCGCGCAACCCAGGCTTTCATCCCGATCGGCGTGCTCCAGCGTGCCGCGCCATGGTCGGGTCTGCCGTGCCGCACGAGGATGATCTGCATGTCTGTAAACCGGGACGGATCGAGTGATATCGCCTGCTGCATCATCGCGATGCGAGACGCGGGAAGATCTGAGTAGTGCGAGTCGCCCCGACCGCAGCCGGGGCGTCGTGCTCACTTGTCGAGCTCGCTCTGCTTTTCCAGGAACTCCTCTTCCAGCATCGCGTCCTTGACGGATTGCGGCGGCTCGTCCAGCAGCGGATCGTTCAGTTCGCCGCTGGATTGCACGCGAGTGTCCAACTTGCCCATCAGGCTCTCCAACGCGTGCTGCATCTTGTCGGCCGCGCCATCGACCGCCAGCTGTAGCGATTCGGCCTTGTGCGTGACCGACACCGCGTGATGCCCCTTCGGCCGCGCCTCGATCTGGCAGCGCTTGTCGTCGGCACCCGCCTTCTGCGCATTCTCGTCGCTGATATGCACTTCCACACGGGTGAGAAAATCGTCGAAGCGCTCGAGCCGATCCTCTACCGTCGTGCCGACCCACTCATGCAATTCGACACTGCCGGGAATGTGGTTGCTGTTGACCTGAACATGCATACGAGTACTCCTGATAGATGACGTACCTACTAGAGTTCGAGGCGTACGCGGGGTCTAGGTTCAGCGGCTTCGTCCGGGAGCAGACCGTACCGCCGCTTCACGATCGGCCTGGCCGCCGATAAACCAGCCCACCACGCCCCAGATCGCGGCGCAGACAGCGCCCACCACGGCCACCAGCCACGCGCCGTGGCCGAGGCTGTCGAGCAGGCTCTTGGCCCAGCCGCTCAGCGCATCGCCGCCGCGATAGACCACGGTGTCGATGAAGTTCTTCGCCTTGTACTTGCTCTGCGCATCCAGCGGCGCGAAAAGCATCTCGCGCCCCGGGCGGACGAAGGCGTACTCGCCGATCCGGCGCACGATCATCACCGCCGCCAGCACGGCGAAGGTCGGCGCCAGCGCCAACCCGACGAAGCCCAAACAGACCAGCGCCGGCACGGCGGCAAGCAGCACGCGCACGCCCAGGCGCTGGGCGATGCGCCCGGTGATGAACAACTGCGACAGCAGCGCCCCGGCCTGCACCACGAAATCGATGGCGCCGAACACCCGCACCTGCTCGACGCGGTCGGGAAACAGCTCGGCAACCAGGCGCGCCTGTTCGAAATAGAGGAAGGTGCTGGCTGTGGTCAGCAACAGCACGAACACCGCGACGCCGAGCAGATAGCGAGATCCCAGCACCCGCGTCAGGCCGCTGAACGGGTTGCCGGCCACCGGCCGCTTCGGGCTTTCCGCGTGCTCGGCACCGGGCCGACCGGCGCCGTGTACCTCGCGCCAGGACATCAGGAAGTGCTTGAGCGCCACCGCGGCTAGCAGGAGCAGCGCCGCCAGCAACATCAGCCCGAACTGCCCGAGCACGCCGACCAACAGCGCGCTTGCCGCGGGGCCTACGAGGCCGCCCACGCTGGCCCCGGCAGCGATGAAGGCGAACAGCCGGCGTGCCTGCGGCGCATCGAACACATCAGCCATCACGCTCCAGGCCACCGAGACCACGAACAGGTTGTAGACCGAGATCCACACGTAGAACACCCGCGCCAGCCAGACGCTGTCACGCAACGCGAAGAACAGCGCGGCAAACAGCAGCAGGTTAAGGCAGAAGAAGCCGTACACCCAGTCGATGTAATGGATGCGCGCCACCCGCGAGTTGAGCCAGGCGAACAGCGGCACCGCCACCAGCATGGCAACGAAGGTCGCGGTAAACAGCCACTGCAGATTCTCCACGCCGCCCTGAATGCCCATGGACTCGCGGATCGGGCGCAGCATGAAGTAGCCGGCGAACAGGCAGAAGAACAGGCCGAAGCCGGCCAGCGCCGCGCGCAGTTCGCCGGGGCGGGCATTGATCAGCGCGGCGAGGCGCGCGGCGGAGGCGACGGGCATGCGGCCCGGCTCAGCGGAAGGCGTCGACGATCATCTGCCGCTGCCGCGCGTCGGGCAGACGGCCCTGGCCGGCGAGCAGATTGTCGGCCATGTAGCGCGGATTGGAGGTGGCCGGAATGACCGCGGTCACCGCCGGCTCGGCGAGGATGAACTTGAGCAGCAGCTGCGCCCAGGAGCTGGCGTCGATCTCGGCGGCCCAGTCCGGCAACGGCTTGTCCCGGACCTTCGACAGCAGGTTGCCGCGGGTAAAGGGTCGGTTGATCAGGGTGGCGATGCCGTTGTCGGCACAGTACGGCAGCAGCTGCTTCTCGGCGTTGCGCTCGCTGACCGAATAGTTGAACTGCACGAAGTCGACCTTCTCCTGTTTCAGCGTGTCCAGCAGACGGTCGTGGGCCGACTCCACATAGTGCGTCACGCCGATGTAGCGTACCCGCCCCTCCTGCTTGAGCTCGCGCAGCAGGCCGAGCTGGGTGCGGGTGTCCTGCAGGTTGTGCACCTGGATCAGGTCGATGGTGTCGGTCTGCAGTGCCTCGAAACTCGCCTCGATCTGCGCCAGGCCGCGCTCGCGTCCGGTCGAGGACACCTTGCTGGCAAGAAAGACCTTGTCGCGCTGGCCCAGGCGGTTAACCAGTTCGCCGACGACGCGCTCGGCATTGCCGTAGCTCGGCGCGGTGTCGATCAGCGAGGCACCACCTTCCACCCCCGCAGCACCTCCAGCAGGCGGTCCATCTGTGGGTCATCGAGGCTCACGTTATGCGTAATGGAGGTACCGAGACCGATCACGGGCAGCGTTTCCCCGGTGGCAGGAATGGCTCGCCGCAGCACGCCCTGCGCGGCGAAGCTCAGCGCAGGCAGCAGCGGGCCGAGGGCAGCGAGCGTGCCGATGAGGGCAGAACGTTGCAGCAGCTGACGGCGCGTGAACATGAGCAAATCCTCCAAATTTGGCAAGCTGACCTGCATGACCCGGCCCATGAGTATGGTCGAGCCATGCAGGCTCGCGAGCCAGCTGGCGTACCGGAGCTTTTCTCGATGTTTCAGTCACGCTGGGTAGCTACACCCAACCCAGACACTCGCGACCAGTAGTGGCAATACGCCTCCATTTAGGGTCTACTGCGCCGCTCGATGTCCGCAGCAGGACAGCGGGCACAATAGACGAGGCCGCCATGTCCTTTTCGCTTCGCCAGCCACGCGAACAGAACACAGTAACAAGCTCGCAGCCACCTCTTCGCGCAAAACAGACGAACCCTGCCGTCGGGTTAGGCGCCCTCAGCTACGCGGTCGGACTGCTGCTGGTGCTTGTCCTGAGCCTACTCCTGCTGCCTGCGGACAGCGGCTTGGGCAGGTTGTTGTGGGGGTCGTTGTAGTACGACGCGATCACGTACGGAACCGCCCGACCAGGTCAGCCAGCGTCTTAGCCAAGCCAGAAAGCTGTTGGCTGGCGAGCTTGCCCTGGGATGAATAGGTCGCCGCCTCATTCGACAGATCGCGGATGTCAGTGATGTTGCGGGCAATCTCCTCCGTGACGCAGCTCTGCTCCTCACATGCAGTAGCGATCTGCGCGGCCATGTCGTTGATGCGCTGTACCGACGCCGACGCCTCTGCCAGCACCTGATCGACCCCCTCGGCCCGTTCGACACTGTCGCGCGCCTTGCTGCTGCCGGTATGCATCGCCTGCACCGCCTTGTCGACGCCGCTCTGCAGCCGCTCGATGCGGGACTGGATATCCTTGGTCGAGTCCTGCGTCCGCGCCGCCAGCGCCCTCACCTCATCGGCCACGACAGCAAAGCCGCGGCCCTGCTCGCCAGCGCGCGCCGCCTCGATGGCAGCATTGAGCGCGAGCAGATTAGTCTGCTCGGCAATACCACGGATCACCTCGAGAACCGCTCCGATGCTGGCGGTCTCGTCGGCCAGCGCGCCGATGGTCTGCGACGCGCCTTCGACATCCTGCGCCAGCTGGCGGATCGATTGAATGGTGCTGCCGACCACCGCAGCGCCTTGGTTGGACTGCATATGTGCCGCATGCGCGGCGTCCGAAGCATGCTGCGCGTTGAGCGCAACCTCATGCACCGCCGCGCTCATTTCGGTCGCTGCCGTAGTCACCTGATCGACGGCGGCGTGTTCGCTGCTGATCAGGCGGTCATTGGTCTCAGCCATGCTGGCCATGCCACGAGCAGCGGTTTCGACCTCGGCAGTGACGCGTCCAACCTCCGCGATCAACGGCTGCAGCTTGTCGAGAAAGCGGTTAAAGGCTGTGCCGAGCTGGCCCAGTTCATCGGCAGAGCGCACCTCAAGACGAGCCCGCAGGTCGCCATCGCCTTCGGCGATCTGCTGCAGGCGGTCAAGCAGCCGCCGCATCGGCCGCAGCACCACCAACGGGAGGCCAAGAACCAGCACAACGCAGCCTAGCAGGCCGATCAGCAACACCACCCCTTGCTGGGTCGCGGTGGCAGCGCCCTCGGCCAACGCGGCCTGGCCCTCGGCATCGGCTGCAGCCTCTTCCAGCTCGCCGAGCTTGTCGATGGCGTCGCGCATGGCGCCGAAGCGCGACTCGCTGTCGCCAAAGCTCAATGCACTGGCAGCCTGAGGATTCTGTTCGACCTGCTCTATTACACGCTTGGACACCGTCGACCATTGCTCGAAACCGCGGTTGAACTGCTCGACCAGGGCCAGCGCGTCGCGGCCGGGCTGCATGGCAGCATACTTCTGCACCCGATCGTAGGCCTGCTTGAGGTTTTCCGCGTGGCTGGCTTTGAGCGCCTGGGCGTGTGCGCCGGCATCGCTGTCCAGCAAACTGCGCTCGGCGACGAAAGCCTGATAGAGATCGCGGTCGGCATTGAGCAGCAAGCCGATCGCTGGTAAATGCCGAGTAGCCAGCAACTCACTAGAATCTGCGACTCGCTCAATGCCACGCATACCGACGGCGCCCATCAACACCAGCAGAATGGCAAGCGCAGAGATAGGCAGGGTGATTTTCCAACGGAATCCGAGATCACTGAACAGGCGAGTCATGGCATCGCTCCTTGGGAGGCTTGTCCTTGGCTATCGGCCGCAACGTCTGCGGCAAGAGGTCGCTGGTCGACAATTGCATAACCACAGCAACCGGCAGTTGAGCCATATCAAACGCCGTCACTGACAAACGCGCGGCCAGGTCGCTCATTCAGTACTTCCGGATGAAGACCATGGTGGTATGGCGATCCCCGCCTGGCTGTCAGCGACGCCACCGAGCGGCCTACAGAGCGCCGTTCCGGCTGCCGATAACGATGAACAGCCTGCGATGGCTAGTGCGGGAGCGGGCCGAGTTTCCCGCTTCGTCCCTCAATCGTGAGTACTGCCCATGATTTCGTTCTCCCGTTTCAAGCCTGGCCATACGCAATCCAGCGGTACGGCGAGCCTGCTCTGCACGGCATCGCAACTGAGTCAACAGCTAACGGCCCTGCGCTTCGAGCCAACATACATCGCCGGTTTCGTCTCGCCGCACATCGACCTGGACGCTGTCGCACGGCAGGTATCGCAGCGCTTTCCACGGGCGACGATCAGCCTGTGCACCACTGCCGGCGAGCTGTCCAGCGAGGGCCAGCGGCTCTACTGCGCCGCCGGCGCGCAATGGGATCGGGTGGTATTGCAGCTGTTCGACGCCAGCGTCATCGCGGCCGCGGAGATCGTCCGGGTACCGCTGGAGTGCGAGGATATCCGCGGCCAGGGCCAGCGCCTGCCCATGAGCGAGCGCATCGCCCGGCTCACGGCATCGATCAAGCGCGTGCAGGTATCGATGAAGATCGACTACCGCGACACCCTGGCCAACATCTTCTTCGACGGCCTGTCCGCCTCGGAGTCGTTCTTCATGGAAGCGCTGTACGAGTCCGGACGCTTCCCCTGTCTGTTTGTCGGCGGCTCGGCGGGCGGCAAGCTGGATTTCCAGCGCACGCAGTTGCACGACGGCCAGCGCAGCTACCAGAACCAAGCACTGATCGTCTTTCTCAAGTGCGCCCGTAACGTCCGCTTCGGGGTGTTCAAGAGCCAGAACTTCGAGCCCACGCCGCTCAGCCTGAGCGTGCTCAGCGCCTCCCTGGAGGATCGCTACATCAGCCAGGTGGTCGATGCCCGCGGCAACATCCGCAGCATGGTCCAGGCGCTGTGCGAGGCGCTGCGGTGCGCGCCGCAGGAGCTGGAGCAGCGGCTCGCCGACTATTCCTTCGCCATCCGCGTCGGCGAGGAGGTGTTCGTTCGTTCGATTTCGCAGATCGACTTCGCCAACGAACGAGTCCACCTGTTCTGCGACGTGGCCCCGGGTGAGGAGCTGATCATGGTCAAGCGCACCCCGCTGGCCGAAACCACCCGCCGCGACTATCAGCAGTTCATGCGCAACAAGCCCGGCAAGCCGCTGGTGGGCATCCTCAACGACTGCATCCTGCGCCGGCTGAACAACGAGCAGGCACTCGGTGGCATGGACCCGGTGTTCGACGACGTACCGGTGGCCGGCTACTCGACCTTCGGCGAGATCCTCGGTCTCAATCTCAACCAGACGCTGACCGCGGTGTTCTTCTTCCGCACCAACGGCAAGGACGACTTCCACGACGAATACACCGACAACTTCATCGCCTACCACGGTGAGTTCAAGGCGTTCTTCCTGCGTCGGCAGATCAAGAAGCTCACCGGCTTGAGCCAGGTGGTGGTCAAGCAGATCGAGCAATTCAAGCGCCAGGACTACAGCAGCGCGGTGGACATCAACGGCCTGGACGAGCATATCCGCCCGGTGTTCCGTGGCCTGGCCGACCTTGGTCAGGTGCTCTCGCAGGCTGACGAGGAGCGTCGCTCGATGTCCGAACAGCTGAGCCAGTGCGCCACCGAGCTGCACGGTTCGATGGATGACCTGACGCTGAACATCAACCAGCAGGGCACCGTCATCGAGCAGGCCGGCAGCTCGGTCAAGCAGATGGTTCACCAGGCCGACGAGGTGGTCAGCAGCGCCCGCGACCTGGCGCAGTCGAGCCAGCGAATCCAATCGGTGGTGCAGACCATCCAGCAGATCGCCGGGCAGACCAACCTGCTGGCGCTCAATGCGGCGATCGAGGCAGCGCGTGCCGGCGACATGGGGCGCGGTTTCGCGGTGGTGGCCGACGAGGTGCGCAAGCTCGCCGAAATCACCGGCAGGAACGCCGAGGAGATCGGTACGGATATCGACCGTCTGGCCAGCGAAATCCGCGCGGTGGCGCAGCACATCGAGGCGCAATCGGCGGGCGTCGGCTCGCTTACCGGCCTGCTCGACGCGCTGGAGAACTCCAGCAACCTGACGGCGGACACATCGCGGCAGACCAAGGGCGTGGCCGACCGGCTGATCGGCCTGACCGCGCGCTAACCTGCCAGGCGCGCACGAACCTCGGCGTAGGGATAGGCCTCCAGCGAGGCGAAGCCGGGGAGCTGGCGCGCCTTGAGCTTGGTGAACACCGGCACGCTGATGCCGCAGAGAAAGCGCGTCAGGCACTCGGCGCTCGGCGCACCGCCCTTGAGCTGCGTGTAACGCTCACTGAACTCTGCGCAGCGGGCGGCCAGGTCGATCTGCTCCAGCGGCGCCAGTGTCGGCGGTTCCGGCAGCTTCGCGACCTGTCCGTTGCAGACCGAGCAATGCCCACAGCGCTGTGGTGCCTGGCGATCACCGAAATAGGCGGCCAGTCGCTGGCTCAGGCATTCGGCGGATTCGAACAGGGCCAGCATGTTGTCGATGCGGGCGATCTCGCTGGCTTCATGCTCCTTGAAGTAGGCGTGCAGCTCAGCGCTCAGAGCCCCGGCATCGAAGCGCGTGTCGAGCAGCGCGTAGACCTCGGTCATCTGCTTGCTCTCCAGCTCGATCCAGCCCTTCTCCTGGAAATATTCCAGCGCCTTGACCACCCGCGCGCGGTCAGCGCCGTGCTGCCCGTAAAGCGCTTCGAAATCCAGCGTGCACCAGGTCCGCGCCCGCGCCGAGGTGTGCACGATGGCTTCGACGAACTGTCGTCGCTCGCCTTCAAACTTCGCTACCAGCGCCTCGGGCTCGAGCAGGTACTTGAAGCGGTACTCGGCGAAGTAGGCAAAACGCGGTGCGATGATGCCGCGCAGCTCCAGCTGCACCAGCAGGGTTTTCAGCGGCAACTGGCGGATGTTGCTCTGCTCCGACAGCTGGTTGAGCATCAGCTCCCATTGCCCCCCGGCGCCGGCCTGCAGCAGCTCGTCGAGCACGTAGCGGATGCCCTCGCGTTCCGGCGTATCGCCGTAGACGAAGTTCTGCAACACGCTGAGGCTGTCGCGATTGGCCAGCACCAGGCAATCCGAAGCGTTGCCGTCGCGCCCTGCCCGACCAATTTCCTGACTGTAATTTTCCACCGACTTGGGCAGGTCGTAGTGCACCACATTGCGGATATCGGCCTTGTCGATGCCCATGCCGAACGCGATGGTGGCGACGATGCAATTCAGTTCGCCGGCCATGAAGCGGCGCTGGATCGATTCACGCAGCTCGTGCGCCATGCCCGCGTGGTAGGCGCTGGCCGGAAAGCCCCGTTGCGCCAGGTGTTCGGCGATCTGCTCGGCAGTCTTCTGCTGGGTGACATAAACGATGGTCGGTTGCCCCGCCCTGTCCGTCAGCCATTCCACCAGCCGGCGCTGCTTGTTGAAGCCGCTGACCGGCTCCACCAGCAGATTGAGATTGGGTCGGTAGAAACCGGTGGTCACCACGTCATCCGCTGCAATCGAGAATTTGGCCTGCATGTCGGCGATCACCGGGGGCGTCGCCGTGGCAGTCAGCAGCAGCACCTGGGGAATGTTGAACTGGCGCTGGTAGTCGGGGAGCTTCAGATAGTCCGGGCGAAAGTTGTGGCCCCACTCGGAGATGCAGTGCGCCTCGTCCACCACCAGCAGGGAGATCGGCACCTGGCTGATGAAGTGGCGGAAGCGCTCGTTCTTCAGCCGTTCCACCGAGATCATCAGGATCTTCAGCTCGCCGGACTTGGCGCGGGCCATGGTCTCGCTCGTCTGCTCGCGGCTCTGCGCCGAGTCGATGCTGGCCGCAGCGATGCCGTGCCCATGCAGGAACGCCAGCTGGTCCTGCATCAGCGCCAGCAAGGGTGAGACCACCAGGGTCAGGTGCGGCAACAGCAGCGCCGGCAGCTGGTAGCACAGGGATTTGCCCGAGCCGGTAGGAAAGATCGCCGCCGCAGAGCGCCCCGCCACTACGGCGCGAATGGCCTGTTCCTGTCCCGGACGCAGGCTGTCGTAGCCAAACGTCTGCCTGAGGGTCTGTTCGATCATGCGGCGTCGCTCCTGTGACGGGAGGCAGGAGGGTAGCAAAAGACAGCAGAGGGCACTGCGCATCGACCCGCCTCGTCTGCCGGGTGCGACGCCGAGGCTCCTTGGGGAGGGTGCAGCAGCGGAACGGCCAGGCATTTCCATCAATCGAGCGGATTGGAAACCGCAATTACCGTTAGGCGCCTATCTACTTCTACGATGCCTGAGCTCCTGACAACAAGCACAAGCGACGCCGGGTCAGGTGATCCGGCAGGCAAAAACAGGACGGACCTATGAACCAGAACAGGATGCCCCGCCATGCGTGCAACCCTTATTGCCACTGCCCTGCTGTTTACCTCGCTGGCCCAGGCTGATGATGCCAAGGCTCAGCCCTACACCTACGGCACCCGACTGGATGTCGCCTCGGTGCTGTCGGTGAAGATCAAGCCGACCCCCTACTGCGAGGTGACCGACGCGGAGATGACCTATCGCGATTCCACCGGTACCGAACGCAAGCTGGCCTACCGGACGCTATCCGAGGCCTGCAGGAATCAGAACTGAGCGCCACGAACAGGGACGCTGGGGCCGGGCGGGAGCACGCAACGCGCCGTCCCGCCGGGTCTTGATGAGCGCGATCAGAAGCGGTCGCGAATCACCACCTCGTCGAACGGCAGCTTGCCGACACGCGGCTTCGGCTCGGCGGCGCGCTTGCCCACCGCGACCATCAGCGCGATGACATGGTTGTCCGGCAGGTTGATCAGCTTGCCGACCGCGTCGAAATCGAAGCCATCCATGGGGCAGGAATCCAGGCCCTTGGCCCGTGCCGCGAGCATCAGCGTCTGCGCCATCAGACCGCAGCTGCGCATGGCCTCGTCACGCTGCACCTGCGGCTTGCCGCGGTAATAGGCATCGATGGCGCCGGCCATGTAGTCCTGCACCTCGCTCGGTGCGCCTTCCCAGACGCGGCGGACATTCTTTTCCCAGCTGTCGACCTGGGCGCAGATCACCACCAGCATCGAGGCGTCGGTCATCTGCGCCTGATTCCAGCCCACCTCGCGGATCTGCGCGCGCAGCGCCGGGTCGCTGACCTCGACGAAGCGCACATGCTGCAGATTGAAGGCAGAAGGCGCCAGCAGCGCCAGTTGCAGCAGCTCGTCCTTTTCTTCACGGCTCAGCTGGAAGCTGGGGTCGTAGGCCTTAACGGCGCGGCGGGTGCGAATGGCTTCTTCGGTATGCATGGCGAGTCCTCACAGGAGAAAGGTGGCGCCATGCTAAGGGTGTCGACCGATCGAATCCACGGGACTTCACCGATCACAATCATCGAGCCGCTCGATGCGTTTCCGGTGCTGCATAAACGAAAAGCCGCCCGAAGGCGGCTTTTCGATGACTCGGCAGGCAGCTTAGAGCTGCGGACCGGCGTTGCGGATGGCGTCGGAAACATCGAACTTCTTGAAGTTCTCGATGAACTTGCCTGCCAGCTCCTTCGCGGCCTGGTCGTAGGCGCTCTTGTCGACCCAGGTGTTGCGCGGGTTCAGCAGCTGGGTATCGACGCCGGCAACGGCCTTCGGCACGTCCAGGTTGATGATCGGCAGGTGCTCGGTTTCGGCACCGATCAGCGCGCCGCTCTGGATCGCGGCGATCACCGCACGGGTGGTCGGAATGTTGAAGCGCTTGCCGACACCGTAGCCACCACCGGTCCAGCCGGTGTTGACCAGATAGACCTTGGAGCCGAAGCCGTTGATGCGCTTGATCAGCAGCTCGGCATATTCACCGGCCGGACGCGGGAAGAACGGCGCACCGAAGCAGGTGGAGAAGGTCGACTTGATGCCGCTACCCGAACCCATTTCGGTGGAACCGACCAGCGCGGTGTAGCCGGACAGGAAGTGGTAGGCAGCCTGCTCGTTGTTCAGGATCGACACGGGCGGCAGTACGCCGGTCAGGTCACAGGTCAGGAAGATCACCGCATTCGGCTCGCCGCCGAGGTTCTTCTCGGAACGCTTCTCGACATGCTGCAGCGGGTAGGCCGCGCGGCTGTTCTGGGTCAGGCTGGCATCGGCGTAGTCCGGCAGACGGGTGCGCTCGTCGAGCACCACGTTCTCCAGTACGGCACCGAACTTGATGGCCTTCCAGATCACCGGCTCGTTCTTCTCGGACAGGTCGATGCACTTGGCGTAGCAACCGCCTTCGATGTTGAACACGCGACCAACGCCCCAGCCGTGCTCGTCGTCACCGATCAGGTAGCGGCTCTCGTCGGCCGACAGGGTGGTCTTGCCGGTACCGGACAGACCGAAGAACAGGGTGGTGTCGCCGTCTTCGCCTATGTTGGCGGCGCAGTGCATCGGCAGCACGTCGACGTCCGGCAGCAGGAAGTTCTGCACGGAGAACATGGCTTTCTTCATTTCACCGGCGTACTGCATGCCGGCAATCAGCACCTTCTTCTCGGCGAAGTTGATGATCACGCAGCCATCGGAATTGGTGCCGTCGCGCTCGGGAACGCACTGGAAGAACGGGGCGTTGAGGATGCGCCACTCGCTCAGACCGGCCGGGTTGAACTGCTCGGGGGTGATGAACAGGCAGCGGCCGAACAGGTTGTGCCAAGCGGTCTCGGTGGTCATCTTGACCGGCAGGTAGTGCTCGGGATCGGCACCGACATGGACATGGGACACGAAGCTGTCACGCTCGCCGATGTAGGCTTCGACGCGGCTCCACAGGGCTTCGAAGTTGCCCGCCGGGAACGGACGGTTGATCGGGCCCCAGGCGATCTTGTGCTGGGTGCTCGGCTCTTCGACGATGAAGCGGTCAGCCGGAGAACGACCCGTGCGGTGCCCGGTCTTCACCACCAGAGAGCCATTGGCGGACAGTTCGCCCTCTCCGCGCTTGACGGCTTCTTCAATCAGTTGAGCGGTGCTGATGTCGGTGTACACGGCGTTGGTGGCTTGCGTCATGAGTGTTCCCGTCGGCCCTGGGCCGATTCCTCCATGCTGTTGTAGCCCGCCAAAGAGCGAACTACATCGAAAAAAGTGCGCGCGATTATGCCAGATAATGCGCCGCGCTGGGTATGAGGCCGTGATGGCCAAATAGTTCACTGCCCGAGTGCAGGTCCATCCCTGCCTCATTCCCGGCCGCCGCGGCAGCAGGCAGACGACCGGAACGCCGCACGTCGATCAGTGCCGGGTATCCGACGGCGCGTCGCTGCCGCCACCGGCAAAAAGCTGAGCCACATCTGCCGCGTCGTAGGTGTATTTCTCGTTGCAGAACTGGCAATCGATGCTGACCGAACCGCCCTGCTCCGCCACCAGCTGCAGGGCGTCTTCCTCGCCCAGGCTGACCAGCGCGCGGGCCGAGCGCTCGCGCGAGCAGCTGCAGCGGAAGCGGATCGGCAGTGCATCGAACAGGCGCAGCTGCTCCTGGTGATAGAGCCGATGCAGCAACGTCTCGCTGTCCAGCCCCAGCAGTTCCTCGGCGGTCAGGGTGTCGGCCAGGGTACGCAGGTGCTCCCAGCTGGCGTCACGCTCCTCCGGATCCTTGAGTCGGTCGGCCGGCAGCTGTTGCAGCAGCAGGCCGCAGGCGCGGCGGCTGTCGGCATTGAGCCAGAAGCGCGTCGGCAACTGTTCGGAGGCCGCGAAGTAGTTGGTCAGGCATTCGGCGAGCGTGGCCCCTTCAAGATCGACGATGCCCTGGTAGCGCTGGCCATTGGCCGGGTCGATGGTGATCGCCAGCATGCCTTCGGGCATCAGCTCGGTCAGGGTGGCGTCCGGCTGGATCTGCTCGGCGTGATAGCGGGCGATACCACGCACCTCGCGGGCGCTGGAGCACTCGACCATCAGCAGCGGCACGGCGCCACTGGAGCGGGCCTGGAGAATCAGCAGCCCGTCGAACTTGAGCGTGCCGACCAATAGCGCGGCCGCGGCCAGCAGCTCGCCGAGCAACTGGGCCACAGGCTCTGGATAGGTGTGTTTGGCCAGCACGTGCTGGTAGCTTTCCTCGAGCGTGGCGATCTCGCCGCGAACATCGGAATCATCGAAGAGAAAACGCTGGGTTTGATCGGGCATAGCCGGAAAGCTCACAGGTACGGCGGAGGAAGCGGCAATTTTAGGCGCAAAGCCGGCCCGGACCAAGGGCGGGCGCCGGACGGGCTGCCAGACAGCCGCAAGCTGAACGCTGGCTGAACGGCTCGCAGGTAGTCAGGACAGCCGCAACGGCAGGCTCTAGCATCGCGCGCCATCGCAACCCCAGGGACGATCCTTATGCCCGTGACCACGCCCCAGGCGCGCTGGCGCCCACTGTCTTGGTTCATCAGCCATCTGCTCGCCGGGCTGCTGCTGCTCAGCTGGCTCTCCCCCATCAGCCGCCCGTTCTGGGATGCTCTCGACGAGTCGGCCTTTCATCTGCTCAACGGCTCGCTGGGCCACCAGGCCTGGTGGGACTGGCTGTGGGCACTGGCCAGCGTTCGCGTGTTCGACATCCTCGTCGGCGCCCTGCTGCTGACCCTGCTGATCCGCCGCGACTGGCTGTTCGCTCAGCACCAGCTGCGTCCGGCGCTGTTCACCTTTGTCGCCCTGCTGCTGGTGTTGCTGGTAATTCGCGTGCTGGTGACCAAGCTGGCCGGCCACTTCGGCTGGCAGCACGCCAGTCCATCGCTCGAGATCGCTGGCGCCTATCACCTGAGCGACCACTTTCCGCTGCTGGAGCGGGTGTTCGAACTAAAGGATCGTTCCAGCCGCAGCTTCCCCGGTGATCACGCCTCGGTGCTGCTGATCTGGGGACTGTTCATGGCGCTGTTCGCCCGAGGCGGTCGTCTGGCACTGGTGCTCGGCATCACCGTACTGTTCATGCTGCCGCGGCTGGTGGCCGGCGCCCACTGGGTCAGCGATGACTTCGTCGGCGGACTGCTGATCGCCTTGCTGGCCATCGGCTGGGGCTATTGCACACCACTGGGCGCGCACCTCGCTGCCCTGCTGCAGTGGCTGGCCCGTGCGCCCATGCAGCTGGCCGCCAGGCTGCCACTGCTGCGCCAGCTGGCGGTGCTGCGTGACTAACCGGGCTTGAAGTCACGCAGCAGCTGGATCTGCCGGCGCTGCTTCTTGCTCGGCCGGCCGTCGGTCTGCATGCCGAGGGCACCCGCCTTGCGCAGCGCAGCCGCCTCCTCGCGCGCCGCGATGCTCTGTGCGGTTTCTTCGTAGAGCGTCTGCGCCTCGGGAGCACCACGGCGCACCGCCGACAACGCGCGGATGACCACCGTGCGCTCGTCGAAGCCGCTGCGGATCACCAGTTCATCGCCCACCTTCGGTTCCTTGCTCGGCTTGCAGCGCTCGCCCCGGCAGTGCACCTTGCCACCTTCGATGGCCGCCTTGGCCAGTGCACGGGTCTTGAAGAAGCGTGCGGCCCATAGCCACTTGTCCAGGCGTACCTTGTCGTCGTCTTTTTCGGCCATCGTCCAACTCAGTCTCGTATCGGTCGTTCCAGGGTGTTACAGACGGATGCAGTTGTCATGCACGCCGACTAGAATGCCGGCAAATTCTTCGGACTCTCCCATTGAAGAAACTCGACCCCCATACCGTGATCGGTCTGCGTGAATGGATCGCCTTGCCGGATCTCGGCGTGGTGGGCCTGCGCGCCAAGGTCGATACCGGGGCCAGCACCTCGGCGCTGCACGCCACCGACATCAGCGAATTCGAACGCGATGGGCAGCGCTGGGTTCGCTTCACCGCGCACCTAGGCACGCTGGTGCAGCGCCGCCATCGCTGCGAGGCGCCGCTGGTCACCCGCAAGCTCATCAAGAGTTCCAATGGCCAGGTCCAGACCCGCTACGTGGTGCGCACCCTGCTGGCGCTGGGCAGCCATGTCTGGCCGGTGGAGTTCACCCTGACCTGCCGCAAGACCATGCGCTACCGCCTGCTGCTCGGCTCCAAGGCGCTGGTAGACGGCCAATGGCTGATCGATCCGTCGCGAACCTATATCCAGGACAAACCCCAGATCCTCACTTCTTCCGGTGCTCAATGAAAATCGCCGTGCTGTCGCGCAATCCGCGCCTGTATTCCACCCGTCGTCTGGTCGAAGCCGGCGAGCAGCGTGGCCATGAAGTGGTGGTGATCGATACGCTGCGCGCGTACATGAACATTGCCAGTCACAAGCCGCAGATCCACTACCGCGGCAAGCCGCTGGAGGGCTTCGACGCGGTGATCCCGCGCATCGGCGCCTCGGTGACCTTCTATGGCTGCGCGGTGCTGCGCCAGTTCGAGATGCAGGGGGTGTTCCCGCTCAACGAGTCGGTGGCCATCGCCCGCTCGCGCGACAAGCTGCGCGCCCTGCAACTGCTGTCGCGCCGCGGAGTCGGCCTGCCGGTGACCGGCTTCGCCCACTCGCCGGATGACATCCCCGACCTGATCCGCATGGTCAACGGCGCCCCGCTGGTGATCAAGGTGCTGGAAGGCACCCAGGGCATCGGCGTGGTGCTCTGTGAAACCGAGAAGGCCGCCGAGTCGGTGATCGAGGCCTTCATGGGCCTCAAGCAGGACATCATGGTGCAGGAGTACATCAAGGAAGCCGGCGGCGCCGATATCCGCTGCTTCGTGGTTGGCGACAAGGTCATCGCCGCGATGAAGCGTCAGGCCAAGCCTGGGGAATTCCGCTCCAACTTGCATCGCGGTGGCTCCGCCAGCCTGATCAAGATCACCCCGGAAGAGCGCATGACCGCCATTCGCGCCGCCAAGGTGATGGGCCTGAACGTCGCCGGCGTCGACATCCTGCGCTCCAACCACGGTCCGCTGGTGATGGAGGTGAACTCTTCGCCGGGCCTGGCCGGGATCGAGGAAACCACCGGCAAGGACGTCGCCGGGCTGATCATCCAGTACCTGGAAAAGAACGGCGGCCCGCACCTGACCCGCACCAAGGGCAAGGGCTGATCCCACCGCGCTGCGAGCCGGCTTATTCGGCCGGCTTGCCCTGCACCGCATCGCGCGGCAGCAGCAGCCCCAGCGGCAGGCTGACCCGCGCTTCCAGACCACCGCCCTCGCGATTGCGCAACTCGACCACCCCGCCATGCTGCGAGGCGATGCGCTTGACGATCGCCAGGCCCAGCCCGGCGCCCTGCCCGCCACGGGCACGATCGCCGCGAATGAACGGGTTGAAGATCCCTTCCAGCTCGGCCGGATCGACCCCCGGGCCACGGTCCAGCACGCTGAGCACCACGTAGGGCGCATGCTGGTCGCCGGAGACATAGGCAGCCACTTCGACGCCACCACCGGCGTAACGCAGGGCGTTCTCGATCAGGTTCACCAGCAGGCGCTTGATCGACACCCGACGCAGGGCGAACGGCGGCATCGGCTCGACGCACAGCCGCACGGTTTCCTGCTGCTGGTTATAGGGCGCCACCACCTCGCGGATCAGCTCGGCAAGGTCGGTGGTTTCCACCGGCTCGTCGCTGCCGTCGCGGACAAAGGCGAGAAACTGGTCGAGGATGGCGTTCATGTCCTCGACGTCGCGGATCATGTCCTCGGTCAGCTCGTCATCACTGGCCATCAGCTCCAGCGACAGGCGCAGGCGCGTCAGCGGCGTGCGCAGATCGTGGGACACCCCGGCCAGCATCAGCTCGCGCTCGCGACCGGCCTGCTCGACGTCTTCGGCCATCTGGTTGAAGGCACGGTAGACCTCGGTCATCTCGCTCGGCGTGTCGCTGATCGGCAGGCGGACGCGCCGGCCCTTGCCGATCTGCCGCGCGGCGAAGACCAGCCGCTTGAGCGGCAGGTTGAGCTGACTGACGAATATCCAGGCCGCGCCGGTGGACAGCAGGCCGATGCCCAGGAACCAGCCGAGCACGCTCCAGATGCGCTGGCCGCGCAGCGGATAGGCATAGAGCGGCACCTGCACCCAGTCCGGCCCCAGATTCGGCGCGCGCACCCAGATCGCCGTGGACGGCTGGATGCGCACGCGCACCTCGGTGTCGTCGCCCAGTTCGTCGCGCATCTGGCGCTGGAAGATCTCGGTGTAGGGCCAGTGATACTCGCTGCGCGGCACGTTCTGCTCGGCCACCAGTTGCAGGCCGGCGGCTCGGCCGATGCGGTCGCGGTCCTCCAGGTCGGCAGCCCAGTAGGCGCGCAGGGTCAGCGCCGCCCCGTGGCTGTACTGGCGGTCCACCAGCACGTCCTCATTGGTCATCAGATAGACCAGGGTGAGGACCTTGGAGAACAGCACCACAATCAGCACCATCCACAGGGTGCGGGCGAAGAAGCTTTGCGGGAACCAGAGCGGGGTCTTCATGAAAAAGCGGCGGCACGCCTCGGGCTGCGGGTAACGAGGCTATCGCGCCCGCAGCCGGTGGCACGCCGTGGTCGACTCACTTGTTGCCGTCCGGCACGAACACGTAACCCACACCCCAGACGGTCTGGATGTAGCGCGGTTTGGACGGGTCCGGCTCGATCAGCCGGCGCAGGCGGGAGATCTGCACGTCGATGGAGCGCTCCAGCGCATCCCACTCGCGGCCGCGGGCGAGGTTCATCAGCTTGTCCCGGGTCAGCGGCTCGCGAGCGTGCTGCACCAGCGCCTTGAGCACCGCGAACTCACCGGTGGTGAGCATGTGCACCTCGTTGCCCTTCTTCAGCTCGCGGGTCGCCAGCGACAGCTCGTATTCGCCGAAGGTGACGGTCTCGTCCTCGCTGGCCGGGGCGCCGGGCACCTGCGGCGCCTGCCGGCGCAGCACCGCACGGATGCGCGCGAGCAGCTCGCGAGGGTTGAAGGGCTTGGCCAGGTAGTCGTCGGCGCCCTGCTCCAGGCCCTGGATGCGGCTGGCCTCGTCGCCCTTGGCGGTGAGCATGATGATCGGGATCTGGTTATTCGCCTCACGCAGTCGGCGGCAGGCGGACAGCCCGTCCTCGCCCGGCATCATCAGGTCCAGCACCACCAGCTGAAACAGCTCGCGACTAAGCAGGCGGTCCATCTGCTCGGTGTTTTCCACGGTACGGACGCGGTAGCCCTGCTCGTCGAGAAAGCGCTCGAGCAGACGCCGCAGACGGGCATCGTCATCGACGATAAGGATCTTTTCGCCTTCGTTGGCTTGCGCAGTGCTGCTCATGGAAACTCCCAGATGGTCGACGGCGCATTATTGCGCAGTGTGGTTCGGCGCTACTGACAGCCATTGTTAGCAGATTTTTCGCGCAACCGTCTTGCCCCGCGCGCCTCGGAGGCTTCAGAGCAGGACGGCGAGCCAGACGACGGCAATGGAAATGAGCCCGAGCAGCTGAGCCGCACTTCCCAGATCCTTCGCGCGCTTGGACAACGGATGGATTTCCAGCGACACCCGATCGACCACTGCCTCGATGGCTGAATTCACCAGTTCGATGGCGAGCGACATCAGCACCGGCAGGACCAGCAGGGCACGCTCCACGGGGGTGCTGCCAACCATGAAGGCGACAGGAATGAGCACGCAGGCAAGCAGGGCCAGCTGACGAAAGGCCGCCTCATGCCGCCAGGCTGCGGCGAGGCCGGCAAAGGAATAGCCGGCCGCCTTGGCGATGCGCCCAAGCCCCGGTTTGCTCTTGAAGGCAGGCGCCTCGTTGGTCGTTTCGACTTTCATCTCTCATCCGCTCGTTCGTGACTGCTCATTCGACTCGTGACCGGCCATCGACCCCCACTGTCGCACGTCGAAGCCACTTGATATCATATTGGCATCAATCAAGGACGATTCAGTTTCCGACGAACAGTCTGGTGACGGTTTAAAGCGCTTCAGCGCCTGGCCGACACGCCGTTCAGGACGCTACAGGTCGCGCCCGAAACCGCCGCAGGTGACTTCTTGCTTCTCTTCCGCCAAAACCAGCAGCTTCCGGCCCCGCTCGGACTGGACGCTATCGAATGGCGCGATTTTGCGCTCAATGACGGACGCCTGCATTGGATCATGGCGGAAAAGCGAGCGATGCGGCGCTGCTGACCCGGCAGGTCATCGGGAACATGGCGGCCGGTCAGCGGGCGGCGATGATAGCGGACGCAGCCCGCCAGCGGCACGCACTGGCCGACCTGCCGGCTGACGCGGGCCCTGGTGAACTGCTGGCCCTGACTCTGACGCCGGACCATTTCGAAGCGATGCTGCAGCGCCTGGATTCCGAACTGGATCGCTCGGGCAACATGCGCACCCGGTACATCCTGCTCAACCTCCCCACTCAGGCCTGGGAGCGTCTTGCAGGGCCGCGCCTCTCAAGCTGGCTGACGCGGATCGGCGCCTGGCTGCTCGAGCGCCGCGCGACCCTGCTGATCATCAGTGACGGTGTCAGCGACGCCCTGAGCGAGGGTTTGCTCCGACTCAGCCATTGCCTGGCCGGGTTCTCCTCGCTCACTCAAACCCCGTCCGGCACCCGCCTGTATCTGCATCACTGGCAGAACGAGCGCGGCATGACCAGCGCCCGCCAATTCGCCCTGCGCCACCAGGCCGACGGGTTCCAGCTGACGGCTTGCGGAGAACTCGGCGAGGTGCTCGAGCACCCCGATCAGGGGCGTTTCTATGCGGAGCGCAGCGTGCTGGAAGGGGTGCACAACCTGTCCACGCAGTGGCGTCTGTTCGAGAACAGAGCGGCCCTACTGGCGCATGCCGAAACCGCCAGGGCTGCGAGCATCCTCTTCGCGATCACCGATAACGAGCAGGTCGACGAGCTGGCCCATCAGCTCAATGGCTTGCGCCGCACCTGTGGCAACCAGCTGAAGCTGATCATCCGGGAAACGGCGCCCTGCCTGCGCTATCGGGATGAACAGCTGCTGCTGGCCGGTGGCGCGTCGCTGGTCGTGCCTTTCGGCACCTCGCTGCCACGCTTCCTGACTATGGTCGAGAGCGCTCAGGGGCATATCTGGCAGCGTCAGCTGAGCGACATCGATGCCAGCCTCGACAAGCTCAAACCGCTTCCCCTGCGTGGCCAGCTGAGCCCGCGCCGCTTTGCCGAAGCCGCCCAGGAAATGTGGGCCGGCAGCACAACGGGTGAGATCGTTCATCAGCTGGTTCGGCTGCAACCGGTACCCGGACTGAGCCTGGAGCAGGTGCTTGGTCAGGCTCATCTGCGGCGTAACGGCGACATAGCCTGCATCGTCGACAAGGCGCTGTATCTTTTTCTTTTCGCCTGCCGCGCGGAATCGCTCGAGGCGGCTCTGGACAACATCTTTGGCGTCACCTGGCAGGAGCTGTTCCTCGGCCTCGAACAGCTGGCGGATCTCGAGCCCCTGTCCGGCCCCGGCTTCCACGGCGAAACCTTGTCACTGCCCGGCAACGAAACGCTCGTCAACGAGCCGGCACCGGGTCGACAGCTTCAACCCCGCCCCCTGACCCTTTCGCTGGTGACGCAACCATGACGCTCGAGCAACTCCTCGAGGTCGCCAGCCTGTTCCTGGCGATCGGCATCGGTATCGGCTGGTTGCTGACCCGGTACGGCCACAGGGCGCTGCGTGCATTCGATCGAATGCTCCCGCCCCGCTACCTGAAAAGGACAGCGATACGCCGTCGTTCCACTGGATCGGGAGACACGCCATGAATGCGCCGGAGCGGCTGATCGTACCCACGCCCCCGGTTACCCGCTGGCCGGGCCTGGGTGTGTGGAATCTGTATTTTCTGCTGAAGTTCCTGTTGCTGGGCCTTGGCCTGCTGAACTTCCAGGCTCTGCCGAACCTGGTGTTCGCGGCGTTTCTCGTGGTGCCCCTTCCGGGCGCCCCGTGGCGCATCGTACGGCAGCTGATCGCGATTCCCGTGGGTATCGCGCTGCTGTACCACGACACCTGGCTGCCCCCGTTCGACCGGTTGCTGGCACAACCGGGGGTGCTGGACTTTTCCCCAGCCTATCTCGTGGAACTAGCCGGACGCTTCGTCGACTGGACCGTGCTCGGCCTCTGCGCCTTGCTGGTGATTGGCTACAGCTACATGGCGAACTGGATTCGCCTGTCCACCATCTGCCTGGGCGGTCTGATCTGGCTGAACGTGGGCAGCATCCCTCTGCTGGCATCACCACCGCGTGCAGATGCCGCCCCCGTCGTGGCGTCCGCACAGGGCAACGACGCGCCGGCCCTTCAGGACAATGTGGCGCTGGATACCTGGCTGGAGAATTTCTTCCGCACCGAGGCCACGCGCCAGACGCAGTTCCCCCTGCGCAGCGAGCAAACCGCGGCGTTCGACGTGCTGTTCATCAATGTCTGCTCGTTGGCCTGGGACGATCTGGACGCGGTCGAGTTACGCGACAACGCTCTGCTCAAACGCATGGACGTCATCTTCGATCGTTTCAACTCCGCCACGTCCTACAGCGGGCCGGCGGCCATCCGGCTGCTGCGAGGCAGCTGCGGTCAGCCCCGTCACCAGGCCCTGTACGAACCCGCGCCGGAACAATGCCTGCTGTTCCAGAACCTGGCCAACCTGGGCTTCCACGCCGAAACCCTGATGAACCACAACGGCAAGTTCGACGGCTCGCCGATCGCCAGGGATTTCGACGTGCTCAACCGCTGGTGGCAGCGTCGACAGGCATTGCCGGAGCCACAGGTCAGTCTTTTCTACAACAGCATCAGCCTGCATGACGGGAACCGCATCGTCGGAGCGGATGGCAATGCCCAATCGGCGGCATATAGGCCTCGCGCACAGCGCCTGCTGGATGACCTACCTGGGCACGCCGCAGGCGGCGGGCCTGGCCACCGAGAGCCTTTCCGCGCATATCGGCCAGCGGATACGCTGGGCACGCGGCATGGCGCAGATCTTCCGCACCGACAACCCGCAGCTCGGTCCGGGCCTGACGATCTTCCAGCGCCTCTGCTACGCCAATGCGATGCTGCATTTTCTCGCGGGCCTGCCCCGCCTGATCTACCTGACGGCACCGCTCGCGTTTCTCCTGCTGCACGCCTACATCATCTACGCGATCTACGCGCCGGCGCTGATGATCGTGCTCTACGTGCTGCCGCACATGATTCACGCCAGCCTGACCAACGCCAGGATGCAGGGCGAGTACCGGCATTCGTTCTGGCGCGAGGTGTACGAGACGGTACTGGCCTGGTACATCGCGCGGCCCACCACGGTGGCGCTGTTCAACCCGGGCAAGGGCAAGTTCAACGTCACGGCCAAAGGCGGGCCGATCGATCACGATCAGTTCGACTGGCGCATCGCGCGCCCCTACCTGGTTCTGGCGGCCTTGAACGTGGCCGGTCTCGGATTCGCCGTCTGGCGCCTGTTCACCGGTCCGGTCAGTGAAATCGGCACGGTTCTGGTCAGCTCCGCCTGGGTCATCTACAACCTGCTCATCATCGGCGCCGCGGTGGCCGTCGCATCCGAAGTCCGGCAGATACATCGCGCCCACCGTGTCATGGCCCAGCTGCCGGCCTCGCTGAAGCTCGCCGACGGTCACGCCTACCCCTGCACGCTGCTGGACTTCGCCGAAGGCGGTGCGGGCCTGCAGATCCCGCCGGGGCTGAAGGTGGACGGCAGTCGCGATCCGGTGACAGGCGAGCAGTGGGGCTCCGTGACCGCGAACGGCAGCAGCCTTGGCTTGAGCTGGGACCAGGGCGGCGCACATGGCGTATGGGCCTCGCTGGGCTATCACTGGCTGCTTGGCGACAACGTCGCGCGCAACAATCGCACCACGGCAATGACCGGCTACTACTACAAGCTGGTCGACAGCCCCAGCGAGCGCGTGCGTACCGGCTTGACGTTCATCCATTTCGGCTACGACAAGGACCTGAGCGGCTACACCCTGGGCCAGGGCGGCTACTGGAGCCCGCAGAACTACAACTCCGTCAGCGTGCCGGTGAGCTACGCCTGGCGTAACGAAGAGTGGTCCTTGCTGCTGGAAAGCAGCGTCGGCTGGTCGGTATCGCAGAGCGATGGCAGCCCTGACTATCCGCTGCGTTCGCTGTTGAGCACCGAGCAGAGAGCAGCTGCCGCAGCAAATGGCGAAAGCAAAGGCTCCACCAATCGCGGCATCAGCTATCGTCTGCAGGGCTTGTTCGAACGGCGCCTGAGCGATCATTTCGTCCTGGGCGGCGGCGTCAGCCTGCTGCACAGCGACGATTACGCACCCAGCCGCGCGCTGCTCTACCTGCGCTACAACCTGATGCCCTGGCGCGGAAACCTACCTCTGCCGGTCGAGCCTCTGACGCCATACGCGGATTTCCGCTGACGAAGCGGTCGTCCTGACCGACCCAGTTCAAGCGGGCGCAGTTATACTTGCCCGCTTTTCTGGCCGGCCGGCCGTCATTCCGCCCGCAGGACACCACATGGACAGCATCAATTCCCGTATCGCCAACGAGCTGGGCGTACGCCCGCAACAGGTCGCCGCCGCCGTGGCGCTGCTCGACGAAGGCTCCACCGTCCCCTTCATCGCCCGCTATCGCAAGGAAGTCACCGGCAGCCTCGACGATACCCAGCTGCGTAACCTGGAAGAGCGCCTGCGCTACTTGCGCGAGCTGGACGAGCGACGCGTCTCGATCCTCGCCAGCATCGAGGAACAGGGCAAGCTGACCCCCGAGCTCAAGCGCGAGATCGACCTCGCCGACACCAAGACCCGCCTCGAAGACCTCTACCTGCCCTACAAGCAGAAGCGCCGCACCAAGGGCCAGATCGCCCTGGAAGCCGGTCTCGGCGAGCTGGCCGATGCGTTGTTCGGCAATCCCGAGTTGAATCCTGAAAGCGAAGCCACCCGTTTTATCGACGCTGAGAAGGGCTTCGCCGATGTGAAGGCCGTGCTCGAAGGCGCCAAGTACATCCTCATGGAGCGCTTCGCCGAGGACGCCGACCTGCTGGCCAAGCTACGGGACTTCCTCAAGCACAACGCCACCCTCAGTGCCCGCGTCGTACCAGGCAAGGAAACCGAAGGCGCCAAGTTCAGCGACTACTTCGAACATGACGAGGTGCTGAAGAACACGCCCTCGCACCGGGCACTGGCGATCTTCCGCGGACGCAACGAGGGCATCCTCAGCGTCAGCCTCAAGGTCGGCGACGAGACCCCGGGCAGCATGCACCCGGGCGAAGGCATGATCGGCGAGCGCTTCGGCATCGCCAACCAGGGCCGCGCCGCCGACAAGTGGCTGGCCGAGGTGGTGCGCTGGACCTGGAAGGTCAAGCTCTACACCAGCCTGGAAACCGACCTGCTCGGCGAGCTGCGCGACAAGGCCGAAGACGAGGCGATCTCGGTGTTCGCCCGTAACCTGCATGACCTGCTGCTGGCTGCGCCGGCCGGCCCGCGCGCGACCCTGGCGCTGGACCCGGGCCTGCGCACCGGCTGCAAGGTCGCAGTGGTCGACGCCACCGGCAAGCTGCTGGAAACCGCCACCGTCTACCCGCACGCCCCGCGCAACGACTGGGACGGCACCCTGGCAATCCTCGCCAAGCTGTGCGCCAAGCATGCCGTCGATCTGATCGCCATCGGCAACGGCACCGCCAGCCGCGAGACCGACAAGCTGGCGGGCGAGCTGATCAAGAAGGTACCGGGTCTCAAGCTCACCAAGATCATGGTCAGCGAAGCCGGCGCCTCGGTGTATTCGGCCTCGGAGCTCGCCGCCCGCGAATTCCCGGATCTGGACGTCTCCCTGCGCGGTGCCGTCTCCATCGCCCGCCGCCTGCAGGACCCGCTGGCCGAGCTGGTGAAGATCGACCCGAAGTCCATCGGCGTCGGCCAGTACCAGCACGACGTGTCCCAGCTCAAGCTGGCGCGCTCGCTGGATGCCGTGGTCGAGGACTGCGTGAACGCCGTCGGCGTCGACGTCAACACCGCTTCCGCCGCGCTGCTGGCGCGCATCTCCGGCCTCAACGCGACGCTGGCGCAGAACATCGTGCAGTTCCGCGATGCCAACGGTGCGTTCAAGTCCCGCAGCGAGCTGAAAAAGGTCCCGCGTCTGGGCGAGAAGACCTTCGAACAGGCCGCCGGCTTTCTCCGCGTGATGAATGGCGAGAACCCGCTGGACGCCTCGGCGGTGCACCCGGAAACCTATCCGCTGGTCAAGCGCATCGCCCAGGACACCGGCCGCGATATCCGCTCGCTGATCGGCGACTCGGCGTTTCTCAAGCGCCTGGACCCCAAGCAGTTCACCGACGAGACCTTCGGCCTGCCCACCGTCACCGACATTCTCGGCGAGCTGGACAAGCCCGGCCGCGACCCGCGTCCGGAGTTCAAGACCGCCGAGTTCCAGGACGGCGTGGAGAAGCTCAGCGATCTGGAGCCGGGCATGGTGCTCGAGGGCGTGGTGACCAACGTCACCAACTTCGGCGCCTTCGTCGACATCGGCGTGCACCAGGATGGCCTGGTGCACATCAGCGCGCTGTCGGAGAAGTTCGTCAAGGATCCCTACGAGGTGGTCAAGGCCGGCGACATCGTCAAGGTCAAGGTCATGGAAGTGGACATCCCACGCAACCGCGTCGGCCTGTCCATGCGCATGAGCGACACGCCCGGTGCCAAGACCGACGGCCCGCAGCGCAGCGGTGGCAAGCCACGAGGCAATGCGCCGCGTAGCGAGCGCCACGCCAGGGAGGACAAGCCGGCACCGGCCAATGCCGCCATGGCCGCGCTGTTCGCCAACGCCAAGCAGCTGAGGAAATAAGCATGAGCATTCAAGTCGAGGCGGTGGGCAGCTCCAGCGCCTTCGGCCGTCTGCTCGGCCTGGAGATTCACCAGGTCGGCAACGGCGAGGCCGTGCTCGGCCTGTCCATGCACGACGGCCTGCGCAACCTGCACGGCAAGCTGCATGGCGGCGCGCTGTTCTCGCTGATCGACACCGCCATGGGCCAGGCCAGCCACAGCCTGGGCGATGGCTCGCCGAACAGCGTCACGCTCGAATGCAAGGTCAACTACATCCGCCCGGTGACCGATGGCGAGCTGCGTTGTCGCGCCTGGGTGGTGCACGGTGGCCGGCGGACCCAGGTGCTCGAAGCCGAGGTCCATCAGGGCGACAAGCTGATCGCCAAGGCCCAGGCGACCTTCGCCTGCCTCTAGCGGCCTGTGCCACCAGCCGCTCGCGGAGTCGGCACGCCTGGCCTGTGGTCGAAGCGACGCTGCCTCTTGTGAAGCGGCGTTTCCATCCCCATATTGGGGCGACTGTCGCGTGAAGGAATCCACAAGTTGAGCGCTCTTCTCACCCACCGCCTGGCATTGCTGGCCAAGGCTCCACACCTGCCGCTGCTCAACCAATGCCTGCACGGAATCGAGCGCGAATGCCTGCGCGTCGATGCCCACGGCCATCTGGCCATGACGCCGCACCCCATCGCGCTGGGCTCGGCGCTGACCCACCCGCAGATCACCACCGATTATTCCGAGGCGCTGCTGGAGTTCATCACCGGCACCGACCAGGACCCTCGGAATACCCTGGCCGAGCTTGAAGCGATCCATCGCTTCACCTACGCCAAGCTGGGTGATGAATACCTGTGGAGTCCGTCGATGCCCTGTCCGCTGCCGAGCGAAGCGGACATCCCCATCGCCGAATACGGCAGCTCCAACATCGGGCGGCTCAAGCATGTCTATCGCCAGGGCCTGGCGCTGCGCTACGGCAAGACCATGCAGTGCATCGCCGGCATCCACTACAACTTCTCGCTGCCGGAGGCGCTGTGGCCGGTGCTGCAGGCCGATGATGGCGATACCCGCACCGAGCGGGACTACCGCTCCGCGCGCTACATCGGACTGATCCGCAACTTCCGCCGCTACAGCTGGCTGCTGATGTACCTGTTCGGCGCCTCGCCGGCACTGGACGCCGGCTTCCTGCGCGGGCGCCCGCATCAGCTCGAAGCGCTCGACGCCGACACCCTGTACCTGCCCTACGCCACCAGCCTGCGCATGAGCGACCTGGGCTATCAGAACAATGCCCAGGCCGGCCTCACGCCCTGCTACGACGACCTGTCGAGTTATACCGAAAGCCTCTACCGCGCAGTTTCCACGCCGTATGCACCCTACGAGGCAATGGGCATCAAGGACGCCGCCGGCAACTGGCAGCAGCTCAACACCAACGTGCTGCAGATCGAGAACGAGTACTATTCGAACATTCGCCCGAAACGCGTCACCGCCACCGGCGAACGCCCGCTGCAGGCCCTGCGCGCCCGCGGCATCCAATACATCGAAGTGCGCTGCCTGGATATCAACCCGTTCCTGCCGCTGGGCATCGACGTCAACGAAGCACGCTTCCTCGACGCCTTCCTGCTGTTCTGCGCGCTGGCCGACAGCCCTTGCCTGGCCGATGGCGAGTGCGGCGCGGCCACCGACAACTTCCTCAAGGTGGTCAAGGAGGGTCGACGCCCCGGGTTGCAGCTGCAGCGCTGCGGCGAGCCCGTGCCGCTCGGCGAGTGGGCCAGCCAGCTGCTCGACGAGATCGCCGAAGTCGCCGCCCTGCTCGACCGCAGCCATGGCGACAGCCGGCATGCCGAAGCACTGGCCGAACAGCGCGCCAAGGTCGCCGACAGCAGCCTGACGCCCTCGGCGCGCGTGCTCGAGCAGTTGCGCACGAACGTCGAGAGTTTCAGCCAGTTCGCCATGCGCCAGACGCTTGCCCACGCCGACTACTTCCGCAGCCAGGCGCCAAGCGCCGATGAACTGCAGCAGTTCGAAACGGCGGCGCGGCAGTCGCTGGAGCGCCAGGCGGCGATGGAAGCTGCAGACGAGCCGGACTTCGACAGCTTCGTCGCCGATTACCAGCGCAGCCTGACGCTCTAACCGGCCGGCGGGCGCAACGCCCGCCAGCAGGCGTCAGAGCGGCTTTTCGAAGATCTTCGAATTCCGCTGGAAGTTGTACAGCGAGGCCCGCGCGGCCGGCAGACGGTCGACGCTGATGGGCTCGAAGCCGCGCTCCTGGAACCAGTGCGCGGTACGCGTGGTGAGCACGATCAGCTTCTTCAGCCCCAGCGCCCGGGCACGTTCCTCGATGCGTTCGAGCAACTCGTCGCCGCGCCCGCCATGACGGTATTCGGGATTGACCGCCAGGCAGGCCAGCTCGCCGGCATCCGAGTCGGCGATCGGATAGAGCGCTGCGCAGGCGATGATCAACCCGTCGCGCTCGACGATGCTGAACTGCTCGACCTCGCGTTCCAGCACCTCGCGTGAGCGCCGCACCAGAATGCCCTGCTCTTCCAACGGGGTGATCAGATCGATCAGCCCGCCGACATCCTCGATGGTCGCCTCGCGCAGTTGCTCGAACTGCTCCTGGGTCACCAGCGTGCCCGCACCGTCACGGGTGAACAGTTCGTTGAGCAGCGCTCCGTCGTCGACATAGCTGACCACGTGGCTACGCCGAACGCCGCCGCGGCAGGCCTGCGCCGCCGCATCCAGCAGCTCGGCCTGGTACTGGCTGCCGAGGCGCTCGACATAGGCCGGGATCTGCTGCGGACGCAGCTCACGCACCAGCTTGCCGCTTTCGTCGAGCAGGCCGGTCTCGGCGCCGTAGAGCACCAGTTTGTCGGCCTGCAGATCGATGGCGGCGCGGGTGGCGACGTCCTCGCAGGCCAGGTTGAAGATCTCTCCGGTGGGGGAGTAGCCCAGCGGCGAGAGCAGCACGATGGTGCGCTCGTCCAGCAGTCGACCGATGCCCTTGCGATCAATGCGCCGCACCTCGCCGGTGTGGTGCAGGTCAACGCCATCGAGCACGCCTATCGGTCGCGCGGTGACGAAGTTGCCGCTGGCCACCCGCAGGCGTGCGCCCTGCATGGGCGAAGCGGCCTTATCCATGGAAAGCCGCGCCTCCAGGGCGATGCGCAGCTGGCCGACGGCATCGATCACGCATTCCATGGTCGGACCGTCGGTGATGCGCAGGTCGCGGTGGAAGCGCGGCGTGATACCGCGCGCCGCCAGCCGCGCCTCGATCTGCGGACGCGAACCGAACACCAGCACCAGGCGCACGCCAAGGCTGTGCAGCAGCACCAGGTCGTGGACGATATTGGCGAAGTTGGCATGCTCCACGCCGTCGCCCGGCAGCATGACGACGAAGGTGCGATCACGGTGCGAGTTGATGTAGGGCGAGGAATCGCGGAGCCAGGTGACGTAGTCGTGCATGGAAAAGCCTTTGTGGCAGGTCTTGTTCGTCGGGTGGGCGGCCGGTCAGGCCTGGGGTTGCAGGCAGTAGTGCTCAATCATCCGACGCAGCAGCTGCACGGTCGGTTCGATGCGCTCGAGCTGCAGGTACTCGTCGGGCTGGTGCGCGCAGGCGATGTCGCCGGGGCCGAGCACCAGGGTCTCGCAGCCGAGTTGCTGAAGATAAGGCGCTTCGGTGGCAAACGCCACCGCCTCGGCACGGTGCCCGGTGAGGCGCTCGGCCAGGCGCACCAGCTCGCTTTCGGCCGGCTGTTCGAAGGGCGGCACCGCCGGAAACAGCGGGGCCAGGTCGATCTTCACCTGGTGCTGCTCGGCCAGCGGCTGCAGGCGCTGGCGAATGATCCCGCGCAGCTGCTGCGGGTCCATGCCCGGCAGCGGGCGCAGGTCGAACTCCAGCGCGCACTGCCCGCAGATGCGGTTGGGGTTGTCGCCGCCGTGGATGCAGCCGAAGTTGAGGGTCGGCTTGGGCACGTCGAACAGCGGATTGTCGTACTCGGCCTGCCACTGCCGACGCAGCGTCATCATCTCGCCGATCACGCCGTGCATGGCTTCCAGCGCGCTGTGGCCGTAGGCGGGGTTGGAAGAATGTCCGCTCTGCCCGAGGATGTCGATGCGCTCCATCATGATGCCCTTGTGCAGACGCACCGGCCGCAGACCCGTGGGCTCGCCGATCAGCGCCGCGCGGCCGAGCGGCTGGCCGGCTGCGGCCAGGGCGCGGGCACCGGACATCGAGCTTTCTTCGTCGCAGGTGGCAAGGATCAGCAGCGGACGACGGAACGGCTGCTCCAGCAAAGGCCGCACCGCCTCGATGATCAGCGCAAAGAAGCCCTTCATGTCGCAACTGCCGAGCCCGTACCAGCGGTCATCGGCCTCGCGAAGGCGCAGCGGATCGGCCGTCCACAGTTCACCATCGAACGGCACGGTGTCGCTGTGTCCGGCCAGCACCAGGCCACCGGGACCGCTGCCGTAGCTGGCCAGCAGATTGAATTTGCCGGGCGCGACCTCCGGCGTCTCGCAGGCGAAGCCCAGCTCGCCGAGCCAGGCGGCCAGCAGCTCGATCACGGGACGGTTGCTCTGATCCCAGCCAGGCTGCGTGCAACTGACGGAGGGCGCAGCAATGAGCGCGGCGAACTGCTCCTTGAGCGAAGGAATGGGCACCGGTGACCTCCCGTGATGCGATCGGAACGAAGGTGCAGTGAAGCACGAAACGCGCGACGGCGGGACCCGCAAACGAAAACGCCCCGCCGAGGCGGGGCGTCGATCGCGTCGGCTCGACTCAGGTAAAGATGAACTTGAGCACGGTGAAAAAGACGATCGCGAGGAAGGCACCGGCCGGCAGGGTGATCAGCCAGGACATGAAGATTGAACCGACCACGCCCAGGTTCAGCGCACCGATACCGCGGGCGATACCAATGCCAAGCACGGCACCCACCAGCGTATGGGTGGTGGAAACCGGCAGGCCGATGGCCGAGGCGCCGACCACGGTGGTCGCGGTGGCCAGTTCGGCGGCGAAGCCACGGCTCGGGGTCAGCTCGGTGATTTCCTTGCCGATGGTGGCGATCACCTTGTAGCCGTAGGTGGCCAGACCGATGACGATACCGAGCGCGCCCAGTAGCAGCACCCAGCCCGGCACTGCGGACTTGGCGGCGATGTCGGCAGCACCACCGGATTCGATCACACCGACGATGGCGGCCAGCGGGCCGACGGCGTTGGCGACGTCGTTGGCACCATGGGCGAAGGCCATCGAACAGGCGGTGAAGATCATCAGCACGGCGAAGACCTTCTCCACGCTGGCGAAGTGGAAGGTCTTGTCCGCCTCCACGTCCAGCTTGATACGGCTGAGCAGTGCCACGCCGAGCAGAGCTACCAGCAGGCCGATGCCAAAGGCGATGACCACGCCCTGCTGGCTGCTCAGGTGCAGGCCGACATGCTTGAGACCTTTGGTCACCGTCATCAGGGCGACCATGAAACCGGTGAGAAACATGTACAGCGGGACGAAGCGTTTGGCGTTCTCGAAGGGATGATCGGTGTTGATGATCAGTTTCTGCACGCTCATGAACAGACCGAAGGCCACGATCCCTGAAAGCATTGGCGTGACCACCCAGCTGGCGACGATCGGCCCGATGGCCTCCCAGTGCACCGCATCGGTGGATACGCCGACGGCCGCGAAGCCGATGACGGCGCCGATGATCGAATGCGTGGTGGAGACCGGCCAGCCCTTCATCGTCGCGATCATCAGCCAGGTACCGGCCGCCAGCAGCGCCGACATCATGCCCAGCACCATCAGATCGGGCGGGATGACCTCGGCATCGACGATGCCGTTCTTGATCGTCTCGGTAACCTCGCCGCCGGCCAGGTAGGCGCCGCAGAACTCGAAGATCATCGCCACGATGATCGCCTGCTTGATGGTCAGCGCACGGGAACCGACCGAAGTGCCCATGGCGTTGGCGACATCGTTGGCGCCGACGCCCCAGGCCATGAAGAAACCGAATGCGCAGGCGAGAATCAGGAGTACGAAGCCGTAATCCGCAATAAGAGACATAAGGAAAACTACCTGTTGAACCCAGAAAGGACGCTGGCGCCTTAGCGCGCCAGCAATTGTTCCAGACGGTTGCCGACGCGCTCGGCGCGGTCGGCTACATCACCGATCCATTCGATGATCTTGTAGAGAAAGATCACGTCGACTGCTGGCAGGTCCTTTTCCAGATTGAACAGCGCACGGCGTACCGTGATCTGCATGCGGTCGGTTTCGCGCTCGATCTCCTCGAGCTCCTCGACCATCTTTTCGACGAGTGTGGCTTCACGGCCGCTGAAGCCGGTTTCCAGCAGCGAATCCAGTTCCTTCAGCGCCTTCAGCGCCTGGGAGCTGGCGTCGACGCTGCGTTGCACGTAGGCCAGCATCTGCGGCTGCAGCGCCTGAGGGATGGTCATGCAGCGGCCCAGCATCAGACCGGCGATGTCCTTGGCGCGGTTGGCGATCTTGTCCTGTACACTCAACAGGTCCAGCAGATCGGAGCGCGGCACCGGCAGGAACAGGCTCTTGGGCAGGTGCTGGCGTACGCTCTTCTTCAGTTTGTCGGCCTCGTTCTCCAGCTGCGCCATCTGCTGCTGGATCTGCTCGACCTTTTCCCAGTCCTCGGCCATTACCGCCTGGAACAGCGGCACCAGGTTCGCTGCACATTCATGCGACTTGGCCATATGCTGCTGCATCGGGCCGATTGGCGAACGTCCGAACAAGCTGACGAAAGGATTGACTGGCATAGGGTATGGCCCCGGCTTGAAAGAGGCGGCAAGTATACGGACAGGCCATCACGCCTGCTACCGTGCGTCATCAGGCTGCAACATCAACACATCATAGGCACCCAGTCGGCACCATGCAGAAAGAAACCGAAATCAAGCTACGCGCCAGCCGCGAGACCCTGCTCGCCCTGCGCGAACATCCGCTGCTGAAGAAGCGCAACAAGAGCGGCTGGTCGCGCCATGAGCTGTTCAACCAGTATTACGACACCGCCGAGCGCGATCTGGCTCATGCCCGCGTGGCGTTGCGCCTGCGGCGCGACGGCGAGCAGTTCATCCAGACCCTGAAAAGCCGCGGCCAGAGCGTCGCCGGCCTGTCCGAACGCAACGAGTGGGACTGGTACCTGGACAAGGCCAAGCTGGACATCAAGAAGCTTGGCGATGACTGCTGGCCGGCCAGCCTCGCCAACCTGGACAAGAAGACCCTGAAACCGATCTTCACCACCGATTTCGTCCGCGAGAAGGCCGAGATCGCCTGGGGCCGCGGAAAGACCAGGGTCGTCATCGAAGCCGCACTGGACCTGGGCCAGGTCAAGGCCGGCAAGCAGTCCGAGGAGATCTGCGAGCTGGAGCTGGAACTGCGCCAGGGCGAGCCCGAAGCGCTGCTGGAACTGGCCGCCGAACTGGCCGCCGACCTGCCGCTGATGCCCTGCGACATCAGCAAGGCCGAACGCGGCTACCGCCTGTATGACGCCGATGGCTACAGCCTGCAGCTGCCCGCACCCGAACTGGTGGCGAGCATGCCGCTGGACGATGCCGTCGTCGCGCTTGGCTGGCAGCTGCTCGGCAATAGCCAGCGACTGGCCGAGCAGTACCGCTTCAATGGCCGCTGGAAGCTGCTGGGCGAATGGCTGCAGCAGCTCGTCGAACTGCGCGCCCTGCTCGGCAGCCTCGGCCAGGCCGCCCCACGTGCCAGCAGCCGAGAGCTGCGCGAACTGCTCGATATGCTGATCCAGGACTGGCGTCCGCGAGTCGAAGCCGGTCAGGACGATGAGGGGGTGCGCAAGGCCGCACCGACGCAGTTCACTGAGGAACTGGGTCAGACCCGCTGGGGCCTGCTGTCGCTCAAGGCGTCCCTCTGGCTGCTGCAACGCAGCTGGACCCAAGGCCGCAACGCCCGTGGCGATCGCCAGGGTGCCGCCGAGCTGGGCAAATGGCTGCCGCACCTGCTGGCCGAAGAAGCCAAGGCTCTGCAGTTGCCGCGCTACCAGCAGCAGCCGGAAGACCTAGCCGAGCAGAGCCCGCGCATGGAGCGCATGCTGGTATGGCTGCACCTGGCGCGCGGCGTGCTGGAGCTGCCGGAAACTGACCGTCTCTATGGCGAACTGGCCAAGCTCCACGAAATGGCCCGTCAGCCGCTGGACGAAGCAGCGCGCGAGCAACGCGTCGAGCAGGCCCATCGGGTATGGACGCTCAAGGCCTGGAAGCTGCTGGAAAAATAACGGCATAACGCTGCGCAAAGTTGAACCCCGGCGGCAGACAACGCCGGGTGTTTAACGGCAAGCTTGGATTTTTGCGCGCCACGTCGAAGGAACACCATGTCCGTGCTGAACTCGCCCACCCAGGACCGCCCTCTCGATCTTGCCGACCTGTTGCGCGAGCTGGTTGCCCAGGGGCGGGTCGCGCAGGACAGCGCCGAGCAGTGCCTGACGGTACGCCGCAGCGCGGTGGCCAACCAGCAGCATCCGCTGGAATTCCTCGCCGCCCAGCAGCTTGACGACCTGCAGCGGCCGGGCAAGAAGCTCGATCTGGAAACCCTCACCGTCTGGCTGGCCGAACGTGCCGGCCAGCCTTACCTGCGCATCGACCCGCTGAAGATCGACGTCGCCGCCGTCACTCCACTGATGTCCTACGCCTTCGCCCAGCGCCACAGCATTCTGGCCGTGGCGGTGGATGCCAGCGCCGTGACCATCGCCAGCAGCCAGCCTTTCGTGCATGGTTGGGAAGCCAACCTGACCCACGTGCTCAAGCGGCCGATCAAGCGTGTGGTGGCCAACCCGACGGACATTCAACGCTTCACCGTCGAGTTCTACCGCCTGGCCAAGTCAGTCAGCGGTGCCAGCAGCACGGATCAGAAGATCAGCGGCGTTGGCAACTTCGAGCAGTTGCTCAACCTCGGCGCCAGCGATCAGGAGCCGGACGCCAACGACTCGCACATCGTCAATATCGTCGACTGGCTGTTCCAGTACGCCTTCCAGCAGCGCGCCAGCGACATTCACATCGAACCGCGCCGAGAGCAGGGCACCGTGCGCTTTCGCATCGATGGCGTGCTGCACAACGTCTATCAGTTCCCACCGCAGGTAACGATGGCGGTGGTCAGCCGGCTGAAATCCCTCGGCCGCATGAACGTGGCCGAGAAGCGCAAGCCGCAGGATGGCCGGGTCAAGACCAAGACGCCGGATGGCGGCGAGGTGGAGCTGCGCCTGTCGACACTGCCGACCGCCTTCGGCGAGAAGATGGTGATGCGCATCTTCGACCCCGAGGTGCTGCTCAAGGGCTTCGACCAGCTGGGCTTTTCCGCCGATGATCTGCGTCGCTGGCAAAGCATGACCAGCCAGCCCAACGGCATCATCCTGGTCACCGGGCCGACCGGTTCGGGCAAGACCACCACCCTCTACACCACGCTCAAGCAGCTGGCGACGCCGGAGGTGAACGTCTGCACCATCGAGGACCCGATCGAGATGATCGAAGGCGCCTTCAACCAGATGCAGGTGCAGCACAACATCGACCTGACCTTCGCCAGCGGCGTGCGCGCGCTGATGCGTCAGGACCCGGACATCATCATGGTCGGCGAGATTCGCGACCTGGAAACCGCGGAGATGGCCATCCAGGCCGCACTGACCGGCCACCTGGTGCTCTCTACGCTGCACACCAACGACGCGCCCAGTGCCATCACCCGCCTGCTGGAGCTGGGCGTGCCGCACTACCTGCTCAAGGCCACCCTGCTCGGCGTCATGGCGCAGCGCCTGGTGCGCACGCTGTGCCCGCACTGCAAGGCGCCGATGCAGCTGGATGCAGACGACTGGAGTGCATTGACTAAACCCTGGAACGCCCCGCTACCGAGCACCGCGCAACGGGCGGTCGGCTGCCTGGAATGCCGGGACACCGGTTATCGCGGGCGTGCCGGCGTCTACGAGATCATGCTGCTCAACGACGCGATCAAGCCGCTGATCACCGCCGATACCGACATCGTCGCCCTGCGCCGCCAGGCGTTCAAGGACGGTATGCGCAGCCTGCGCCTGTCCGGCGCGCAGAAGATCGCTGCCGGCCTGACTACCGTCGAGGAAGTGTTGCGGGTGACGCCGCAGAGCGAGCAGAAGTAGCCCATTCAAGCGGGCGCTGTAAGAGCGACCTCGGCCGCGAACCGCTCAGCGCAGCACCGAACGATCTGAGGCGCCTGCCTGCATGCGGAACGACGATTCAGCCGTCCGATCGCGCCGCGAGGATGCTCGCCACCTGATTGGGCTTGCAGTTGAGGTAGGCCGAGGACTGCAACCACTGCTGGTCCGGGTACCAGGAGAACATGAACTGGCCACCCTTGAGGCTGTCGACCACCATCCGTGCCACCTCGGGTCGAACCGCCGGACAGCCCTGGCTGCGGCCGATGCGGCCTTGGGTAGCGATCCAGGAGGGGTTCACGTAGTCGGCAGGGTGAATGACGATGGCGCGCTCACGGGCGCGGTCGTTGATGCCCGGCTCCAGCCCGTCCATGCGCAGCGAGTAGCCGTGCTTGCCGCTGTAGCTTTCGGCAGTGCGGAACAGGCCGATGCTGGACTGGTGGCTGCCCACCGCATTGGAGAAACGCGTGGCGTGGTTATCGCCGGATTTCTGCCCGTGAGCGACCAGGTCCTCGAGCAACAGCTGCTCCCTCTCCAGGTCGAAGATCCACAGGCGTTTCTCGCTGGAAGGCAGTGAATAATCGATCACCGCCAGACGCTGAGCGGCTCCGGCGCCATTGTTGACCGCGCACTGCATCGCTGCGACCGCGTGGGTCAGGACCTGCCGGTCCAGCTTGGGCGCCAGCCGCGCCAGGCTGTCGACCATCGGCTGATAGGTGGCGGAGGCCGCCCAGAGCGGCGCGGCGAAGACGAGAAGGCCCGCCGCCAGGCAGGCACGTCGAAGCACTGAAATCATCACAAGCAACCCCACGGGCACGACCTGACGACTTCCTGTCTGGTCGGCGCCTTATACTCGCTACTCAATGCAGCAGCGCGACGAAGCCGGGCGGGACGGGCGAAGCCCACATGTCCGGCACGATATGTTCTTATGGTCCGAACGGTCACTGGCCGACGCCGGAGCCGCAGCCCTATAGCGGCGCAGTCTAGCAGCCACCGCAGCGGTCTGGAGCGAAACGTTGTTCAGAAAATGTGCATCCCGTCTGGCCATCTGGCTATGCCTCGCCTCCGGCCTGGCCCTCGCCACGTCTGCCTCCGCCCAGCAGGCGACATTGCAAAGCGTGCTGGAAGGCCTGCCGCAGAGCTGCCCGCAGCTGCCGATCAGGTCCGCGATTAGCGAACACCTGAACGCGTTCTACCAGGCCCGCCAGTTCCGGCCCGCCTGGACCTCCCGTTCCCTGCTCGAAGGCCTGCTGCAGCAGCTCGCGCAGCTCGCCGACGATGGCCTGGACCCTGCCTACTACCAGCCGGAGCGGATACGCGAGCAGCTCTACCCGGTCGCGTCTTCCCCACGCCGGCCCGAATGCGACGACCTGCTTGCCAGCCAGGCCTACCTCCAAGCGCTGCACCACCTGGCCCGCGGACGGCTGCGACAGGCGGACATCGAACCCATCTGGCGCAGCCCGGATGCGCCGGAGGCGGATGATCGCCAGCGGCTTCTGCAGATCGCCGTGCAGGGCCTAACCGATCTGCCCGCCGCATTCGATCGCGCGCGCCCGCCGCACGCCCTGTACCGCGACCTGCGTGCGGCCTATGCCAGGCAGCGCCAGGCAGCCCTGCCGGCCTGGCGCCCGTTGCCGAGCGGCCCGACGCTGCGCCCCGGAATGCGTGACGAGCGCAGCCCGCTGCTGCGCGAACTGCTGCTCGCCGGTGCCGGCAGCACGCCCGCGCTGGACCTGCGCTACGACGACGAACTGGTCGAGGCCGTACGTGGATTCCAGCTGCAGCACGGTCTGGAGGCCGATGGCGTCGTCGGCGCCGCCACCCTGGCGGCGCTCAATGTCAGCCCGGCCAGCCGCCTCGATCAGTTGCGCATCAACCTCGAGCGCCTGCGCTGGATCAGCCGCGACCTCGAGCCGCAATCGCTGCTGGTGGACATCGCCGGGGCACGGCTGATCTATTTCCGCGACAGCTGTCCGTTCTGGCAGACGCGCACCCAGGTCGGCCGCGAGGCGCGGCAGACACCGCCGCTGAAATCGCGGATATCACGCCTCACCCTGAACCCCACCTGGACCGTGCCGCCAACCATCCTCAAGCAAGACAAGCTGCCGCTGATTCGCGAGGACATCGCCTACCTGGCGCGCCACCAGATGCGCGTGATCGACGCCCAGGGCAATTCCGTGGACCCCTACGCCGTGGACTGGGCCAACCCGCGCGGCATCCTGCTGCGCCAGGACGCCGGACCGGCCAACCCTCTCGGCCAGGTGGCGATCCGCTTCGCCAATCCGTTTTCGGTGTACCTGCACGACACGCCGAGCAAGCCGCTGTTCGAACGTGCCGCCCGCGCGGTCAGCTCCGGCTGCGTACGGGTCGAGTCCGCCCTGCAGCTGGTCGATCTGCTGCTCGAGGCGGACGAGCGGGACACCGTCGCCAGGCTGTTGCAAAGCGGCGAGACCCACGAATACCGGCTCGCCCGGCAGACGCCGATCCTGATGGCCTACTGGACGGCGGATGCCGACGACAGCGGCCTGCCCCGCTACCGCCCGGACATCTACAAGCGCGATGCAGCCTTGCTGCGGGCCCTGGACGCGGCCCGCTGAATGCGCGATTCGGGTGACTTCGACGTGCTCCGTTCGTCGGGAGTTTTGTTACCCGCCGTCTGAACCTCGCGGCCTCGGCGTAGTCTTTTGCTGACCACTCGACAACGACCGCCGCTGCCGGGTGCTTAACTACCGAAACCGTCTGAATTACTCAGTGCCATGGATAGCCGAGCAGGACACTTTGAACGCCGAACACTGCGCTCCCGCAGCGACCTGGAATGAAGCTGAACGGCTGATCGCATTGGCTCGCTACACCGCGCTCGACGCTCTGTGCATAACGGACCTCGAGGCGCTGGCCGCCATGGCTGCAGATCTCTGCGCCTGTCCGGCGGCAGCGATTCATTTCGTCGACGACCAGTACCAGCATTGCATGGCTGCGTTCGCACTGGAGCGCGAAGCTGTCGTGCGCGAACGGTCACCGTCGGCCTGGGCGATCCGTCAGGAAGGCGCGCTGGTTCTCCCCCATACCGATACCCTCGCCCAGTTCGAACTGCCGCGGCTGGCAGACGGCCAGACCACCGGTTTCTACGCCGCGGTGATCCTGCGCAGCAGTGACGGCCTGCCACTGGGCACCTTGAGCGTCTTTGACCACCAGCCCCGCGAACTCACGCCGCGCCAGGGCACTCAGCTGCTGGCGGTGGCGCGCCAGGTCATGGCCCTGCTGGAGCTCAGCAGACTGCGCGGCGAGCAGGAACGCAGCCGGCAGATCATCGACAGCGCCCAGGATTACGCCATTCTCGCCACCGACCTGCGGGGCCGCATCACCAGCTGGAACAGCGGTGCGCAGCGGCTGCTGGGCTGGTCGTCGGAGGAAGCCATCGGCCGTGACGTGGCGTGCATCTTCAGCGAAGCCGATCGCACCGCACAGGTCCCCCAGGCCGAAATGCGCACGGCGCTGGAGCAGGGGCGTGCCGGCGACGAACGCTGGCATCTGCGCAAGGACGGCTCACGCTTCTGGGCCAGCGGCATCCTCACGCCACTGCTGCACGACGGCCAGACGCAGGGCTTCGTCAAGATCCTGCGCGACCTGACCGAATCCCGTCAGCAGCAGGCGGCGGCGCGCGAAACCGAGGAGCGCTACCGCGCCCTGGTCGACCTCAGCCCGCAGATCATCTGGCAATGCGATGCCGCGGGTGGCCTCACCTTTTGCAACAGCTACTGGTGCGAGTTCACCGGGCTCGGCGAGGCGAGCTCCACCGGCGAAGGCTGGCTGGCCGCTGTGTCGACCAGTGATCGCCAGCGCGTCGCCGAGCAATGGCAAGCCGCATTGCGCCGGGAGCTGCCCTTCAAGCTGGAGCTGCCGCTGCGCGATGTCGACGGCAACCTGCGCTGGTTCCAGGCCAACGCGGCGCCTACCTACGACGCCGACGGACAGCTGCTGCGCTGGGTCTGTGTCGCCCAGGACATCGACAGCCGCCGGCGTTCGGAAATGCAGCGACTGGAGAGCGAGGCCTTTACCCGCCTGCTGCTGGATTCGGCCAACGAAGGCTTCTACTCCATCGACCGCAACGGCGCCGTTACCCTGTGCAACGACGCCTTTCTCAAGATTCTCGGCTTCGCCAGCCGTGAAGAGGTACTGGGCAGGCACCTGCACCATGTGATCCACCACAGTCGCCCCGATGGCAGCCCCTATCCGGTGCAGGAGTGCCCGATCCAGCATACGGCGGTCACCGGTCAGCCGCGGCATGTGGAACACGAGCTGTTCTTCCGCGTCGATGGCAGCAGCCTGCCCGTCGAATACCGGGTCGCACCAATCTTCCGTGACGGCGAACTGCAGGGGGCGATCTGCACCTTCAGCGACATCAGCGAGCGCACCCAGCACCAGGCCCTGCAGGCGTTCCTGCTGGAACTGAGCGACTGCCTGCAGGCCAACAGCGAACAGGTGGACCTCTGCTGCGTACTGGATGAACGCCTGGCACGTCTGACACGCAGCGACTGCATCGCCTGGGCCTGCCTGGAACAGGATGCACTGGTGGTACAGCAACAATGGCTGGCGCCAGGCACACCGAGCCGGCTCGGCCGGCACGCCCTGGCGGACGGCGCGACGCTGACCGAGCGCCTGCGCCGCGAGCATCTGGTCGTACTCGACCGGGATGAGTCGCAACCTGGGCTGCACGAGCGGCTGGCCAGCATGGGGCTGCTGATGGCCGAGTTACCGGCGATCGGCACCCAGCCGCTGGTGTTGCTGTTCATGCGAGGCCAGGCGCAAGCCTGGACCGGCGATGACGTCACCCTGGTGCGTGAAGTTCTCGAACGGCTGCGCAGCAGTGCCGAGCGCATCCGCGCCAACAAGGCGTTGCGCGAGGCGGAACAGCGCATCAGCCTGGCCAACGAGATCGCCTCAATCGGCGTGTGGGAGTACCGCGACCATCAGCATTCCCTGCACTGGGACGCCCAGCTCAAGGCGATGGCCGGCATACCACCCGAGCAGCCGGGGCTGGATGTGCATGAGGTGCTGGCACGGGTGCATCCGGACGATCGCGGCAAGCTGATCCGGGCGCTGGGTGAAACCCTGGCCGGGGAGGGCGACGGCGAGTTCCAGCTCGACTACCGAATCTACGACACCCGCATCGACGACTTCGTCTGGCTGGCCAACCGTGGCCGCCGGCTGCTCGACCCCAGCGGCGAGGTCCGCATCCTCGGTACGGCGCGCAACATCACTGCCGAACGCAACGCCGCCGAGCGCATGTTGCGCATGAACGAGATGCTCGAAGAGCAGATCAAGGATCGTCAGCAGGCCGAGCAGCGGCAGACGGCGCTGATCGAGCTGGGCGACTTGCTGCGCGAACAGCACGACAGCCAGACCATCGCCCATGCCGCCGTCAGCGTGATCGGCCGGACCATCGGCGTATCGCGGGTGCTGTTCGCCAGTGTCGACGCCTCCAGCCAGAGCGCCACCATCGAGCGCTACTGGAGCGACGGCGGTTCCGACAGCAGCAATGAGATGGTCTATTTCGCCGATTACGGGGACTTCTTCTACGACCTGCAGGAAAACGAGCTGGTGGTCATCGAGGACGTGCTGCATGACGCCCGCACCGCCAGCCACGCCGAGAACTTCGCCGAAAGCCTGATCCGCAGCATCGTCTGCGTGCCACTGTTCGAGCAGGGCCGCATCTCCGCCGTGATGATGCTGCTCGAGGAGCAGCCGCGCGCTTGGCTCGACGAGGACATTTCGTTCATCCGCGAAGTGGCCGACCGCGCCTGGACCGCCGACGAACGCATGCGCGCCGAACGCGCATTGCGTGAGAGCGAAGAGCAGTTCCGCACCCTGGCCGACAACATGAGCCAGTTCGCCTGGATGGCCGACCCCGCCGGGCGCATCTACTGGTACAACAAGCGCTGGTACGACTACACCGGCACCACCAGCGAGGCCATGCGCGCGCTGGGGTGGCGCGCGGTCAACCATCCCGATCATCACGAGCGGGTCAGCGCCTCGATGAAGCGTGCCTTCGCCATCGGCTCCATCTGGGAGGAGACCTTCCCGTTGCGCGGCAAGGACGGCAAGTACCGCTGGTTCCTCTCCCGCGCGCTGCCCATTCGCGACGACTTCGGCCAGGTTACCCACTGGTTCGGAACCAACACCGACGTGACGGCCCAGGTTGCCGCCGAAGAAGCCCTGCGCGAACTCAACGAAAGCCTGGAACGGCGGGTGGCCGAACGTACCCGCGAGCTGGCGGCGATCAACAGCCGCCTGCATATCGAGATGGCCGAACGCGAACGCGCCGAGGAAGCACTGCGCCATGCGCAGAAGATGGAAGCCATCGGCCAGCTGACCGGCGGCCTGGCCCATGACTTCAACAACATGCTGACCGGCGTGCTCGGCTCGCTGGACCTCATCCAGCGCCGCGTTGCCAGCGGCAGCACCGGCGACCTGGACCGCTACATCGACGCCGCCACCACCTCGGCCAACCGCGCCGCGGCGCTGACCCATCGCCTGCTGGCCTTTGCCCGGCGCCAGTCGCTGGATCCCAAACCGGTGGACGTGAACATGCTGGTGGTGTCGATGGAAGACATGCTGCGCCGCACCATGGGCGAGCACATCCAGCTGGAAGTGGACCTGCAGGCCGATGCCTGGCTCGCCTACACCGACGGTCATCAGCTGGAGAACGCCCTGCTCAATCTGGTGATCAATGCCCGCGATGCCATGCCCAACGGCGGCCGCCTCGGCGTGCACACCGAAAACCAGCGCATCGAGCAGCACCAGCCCGACGCGCCGGAGCCCGGCGACTACGTGGTGCTCTGCGTCACCGACAACGGTGCCGGCATGTCGGCGCAGACCATCGCCAAGGCGTTCGATCCGTTCTTCACCACCAAGCCGATCGGCCAGGGCACCGGCCTTGGCCTGTCGATGGTCTACGGCTTCGCCAAGCAGACCGGCGGCCATGTACGCATCGACAGCGCCCTCGGCGAAGGCACCCGGGTCACGCTCTATCTGCCACGCAATCTGAGCGACGACCAGGCCCAGCCCGGGCCGGCGCAAGCGACCGACATGCCAGGTGCCAGAAGTGGCGAGATCGTACTGGTGGTGGAGGACGAAGCGGCGGTACGCATGCTGGTGGTGGAAGTACTGCAGGAGCTCGGCTACCAGGTGCTGGAAGCCTGCGATGCGACCAGTGCGCTGCCCTACCTGCACGGCGATCAGCGCCTCGATCTGCTGGTCAGCGACTTCGGTCTGCCCGGGCTCAACGGTCGACAGCTGGTGGAAAGCGCCAGGCAGCATCGCCCGGAGCTGAAGGTGCTGTTCATCACCGGTTACGTGCCGGACGAGGAAATGCGCAACGACTTCATCGGCCCCGGCATGGATATCCTCGCCAAGCCGTTCAGCATCGATATCCTCGCGGCGCGCATCCGCAGCCTCATCGACACGGGCGCCTGAGCGGCAACCGGAACTCTGCGCAACGGCTCGCACTCTCAAAAGAGGACGATAGCAAGGAGGTTTCCGCTCATGCGCAAGACATTTATCGCCGCATTCGCCCTGGCCCTGGCGCCGCTTGGCAGTGCCGTGGCCGATGGCCTGGTACGTGACATCCTGTCCTCGGGCGCGACCACCGCGTCCACCTACCTGACGTTCAAGGACAACAAGCTGGTGATTCCGGCCCGCGAGGATGCCGGCACCTTCGTTGCCAGCAATGGCGAGATCCGTGGTCCGTATCTGGAAGCGATGCTGCAGCAACTGCGTAGCGAACAGCCGCAGCTGCAGGCGACCGACATGGAGCTGGCCAGCGCGATTCTGGCGGCGGAACAGCCTCGCTGAGCGGTGCGCTGACCATCCACCCACCCACGCGAGGACCGAACATGAAGAAGAGCGCTTCCGCCGTCTGGCAAGGCGGCCTGAAAGATGGAAAGGGCACCATCAGCACCGAAAGCGGTGCCTTGAAGGACAACCCCTATGGCTTCAATACCCGTTTCGAAGGCGCACCCGGAACCAATCCGGAAGAACTGATCGGTGCCGCCCATGCCGGCTGCTTCTCCATGGCCCTGTCGATGATGCTCGGCCAGGCCGGCCTCACCGCCGAGCGCATCGAGACCCGCGCCGAGGTGACCCTGGACAAGGACGGCGAGGGCTTCAGCATCACGGCGATCGACCTGACCCTCAGGGCCCGCATTCCGGGTGCGGGCGATGCGCAGTTCCAGCAGATCGCCAACCAGGCGAAGGAAGGCTGCCCGGTGTCCAAGGTACTCAACGCACGCATCAGCCTGAACGCGACGCTGGAAGGCTGACCGACACGGCGACGTTCCGCCCCGCCAAAAAAAACGCCACCCTGTTGCCAGGGTGGCGTTCTTGCATCCGCCGCGATCAGCCGCGATCAGCCGCGGATGTTGTAGATGTCCTTCTCGTTCAGCTCGGCGTACTCATACAGCCGCTTGAGATAGGCGCTCTGCTGCTCCCACACCTTGGTGGCCACCGGGTCGGCCTTGGCGGAGGCATCGACCACTTCCGCGGCGACTTCCTTCAGGCGAGCCAGCACTTCGTCCGGCAGACGACGGACTTCCACGCCCTGCTCGCGCAGCTGCTCCAGCGCTTCCATGTTCTTGGCGTTGTAGTCGTCGAGCATGTCGCCGTTGACATCGCGTGCCGCGGCACGAACGATCGCCTTCAGGTCGTCTGGCAGGGTTTCCCAGGCCTTGAGGTTGACGTCCAGTTCGAAGGTGACGTTCGGCTCCTGCCAGCCCGGGGTGTAGTAGTACTTGGACGCCTTGTGCAGGCCCAGCGCCAGGTCGTTGTACGGACCGATCCACTCGGTGGCGTCGATGGCACCGGTCTGCAGCGCGGTGAAGATTTCGCCGGCCGGCATGTTGACCACGGTACCGCCCATCTTGGTCAGCACTTCGCCACCCAGGCCCGGGGTGCGCATCTTCAGGCCCCTGAAGTCGTCGACCGAGTTGATTTCCTTGTTGAACCAACCCGCGGTCTGCACGCCGGTGGCGCCGCAGGCCATCGGCAGCACGCCGAACGGCTTGTAGACCTCTTCCCACAGCTGCATGCCGCCGCCGCGGTGCAGCCAGGCGTTCATTTCCTGGGCGTTCGGGCCGAACGGCAGTGCGCAGAAGAATTGCGCCGCCGGAACCTTGCCCTTCCAGTAGTAAGGCGCGCCGTGGCCCATTTCCGCCGTGCCGCGCGACACCGCATCGAACACTTCCAGCGCCGGAACCAGCTCACCCGCCGCGTAGACCTTGACCTTCAGGCGGCCGCCGCTCATCTCGTTGACCAGCTGCGCGAAACGCTCGGCACCGACGCCCACGCCCGGGAAGTTCTTCGGCCAGGACGTGACCATTTTCCAATTGAAGGTTTGCTGCTCGCTCGCCTGCTTGCTCTCGCCCGCGGCTGGTTTTTCGCTCTTGTCATTGCAACCGGCCAGAGCGGTAGCCGCCAGGCCCACGCCAGCGGCGGTGAGAATGTCACGACGTTTCATGAGGGTAACTCCTTGTTATTTGTTCTTATTGCGCATTGGCAAGGCCACGCGTTGTTGCCGGACCGCCTGCGCTTCTCGATCCGTGTGCGCCCACCAGCCTGACTGGCAGCGGGCTCATGCGGCGAAACCTGCGCCGGAGGTGCAGACACCACTCCGGGCTCGACTAACATTAGAGCCTTCGGCGTCTCAAGCCTAGCGCATAAGCTAAAAGTCGTAGGCCGATTGCTGCAAAGCGCCAGTACTGCAAGAATCGCCGTCTCCCGCCAACCTTGCGTCTACCTAAGAAGGACTAAAAATGTCCCAGAGCCCCCCGCCCCTGCTGCGCGTGGCTGGCCTCATCGATGCGTTCAACATGCGCCTCGGCCAGCTCTGTGCCTGGATCACCCTGTTTCTCGTCATCGGCACCGCCATCGTGGTGGTGCTGCGCTACGGTTTCGGCATCGGCGCCATCGCCCTGCAGGAAGCGGTGATGTACGGCCATGCGCTGGTGTTCATGGGCGCCGCGGCCTGGACCCTGCAGCGCAACGGCCACGTGCGCGTCGACATCTTCTACCAGAAGTTCAGCAGCCGCCGGCAGGCGACGGTGGACGGCCTCGGCCATCTGCTGTTCCTGCTGCCGGTATGTCTGTTCATCGGCTGGAACAGCTGGGACTACGTCAGCAACTCCTGGGCGACGCGCGAGGGCTCGAACGAGTCCGGCGGGCTGAAGTTCGTCTACCTGCAGAAGAGCATCATCCTCCTGCTGGTCGGCAGCCTGACGCTGCAGGCACTCTCGGATCTGGTCAAGGTGGCCTATCGCATCGCGGGTCGCCTGCCGGAGCCGGAGGTGAAGCATGGCTGAGTTCATGGCTATCGCGCTGTTCATCAGCATCTGCCTGGCCCTGATGTCGGGCTACCCCGTGGCCTTCACCCTGGGCGGCATGGCGCTACTGTTCGCCGGCATCGGCGTGGTCACTGGCTCATTCGACGTCGGCTACCTGCATGCGCTGCCGAACCGCATCTTCGGCATCATGAACAACCAGACGATGCTGGCCGTGCCACTGTTCGTCTTCATGGGCGTGATGCTGGAGAAATCCAGGGTTGCCGAGGACCTGCTGGAGTCGATGTCGCGCCTGTTCGGCACCATGCGCGGCGGCCTGGCGATCTCGGTCTGCGTGGTCGGTGCGCTGCTCGCCGCGAGCACCGGCATCGTCGGCGCCACCGTGGTCACCATGGGCCTGCTGGCGCTACCGACCATGCTGCGCCGCGGCTATGACCCGGCCATCGCCACCGGCACCCTGGCCGCCACCGGCACCCTCGGCCAGATCATCCCGCCATCGATCATCCTGGTCCTGCTGGGCGACGTGATGTCCAGCGCCTTCCAGCAGGCGCAGCTGAAGATGGGCATCTTCTCGCCGAAGACCGTCTCGGTCGGCGACCTGTTCGTTGGTGCGCTGATCCCCGGCCTGGTGCTGGTCGGCCTGTACATCCTCTACCTCGTCGCGGTGGCGATCTTCCAGCCGAAGAAGCTGCCGGCGCTGCCGCAGGAAGAGCTGGGGCCGATCGAGTGGGGCAAGCTGATCGGTGCGCTGCTGCCACCGCTGGCGCTGATCACCGCGGTGCTCGGCTCGATTCTCGCCGGCTACGCCACACCGACCGAGGCCGCCGCCATCGGCGCGCTGGGCGCGACGCTGCTGTCGATCGCCAAGGGCCAGCTGAATTTCGCCCAGCTCAAGCAGGTCGCCTTCGGCACCACCGAGATCACCTCGATGGTGTTCCTGATCCTCATCGGCGCCTCGCTGTTCTCCCTGGTCTTCCGTGGCTTCGGCGGTGAAGCGCTGATCGAGGATGCCCTGCACTCGCTGCCTGGCGGCGTGCTCGGCGCCTTCGTGGTGGTGATGCTGGTCATCTTCCTGCTGGGCTTCATCCTCGACTTCATCGAGATCATCTTCGTGGTGGTCCCCATCGTCGGCCCGATCCTGCTCGCCATGGGCCTGGACCCGGTCTGGCTCGGTGTGATGTTCGCCATCAACCTGCAGACCTCGTTCCTCACCCCACCCTTCGGCTTCTCGCTGTTCTACCTGCGCGGCGTCACGCCACGCAGCGTGCCCACCAGCGTGATGTACAAGGGTGTGCTGCCTTTCATCATGATCCAGATCGGCATGCTGGTGGTGGCGTACATGTGGCCGGGCCTGGTGACCTGGCTGCCGGAACAGGTCTACGGCAAGTAGCCCGACACAACGCCCGTCCTCGACGGGCGTTGTGCTTTATGGCAGGCGCTCCCGCTACAATCGGCGCCTGTTCATATACCCGCCCCGCCGATGTCCGCCGCCCCCAACCTGCTCGAGCGCTTCCAGGCACTGGACCGCTTCCTCAGTGCGCACCAGTCGCTCTGGCGGCCGCGGCCGTTCGTCTGCCAAACGCTACCATGGGAAGCCGAACACCCCGAACTGGCCGCCTGGCTGCGAAGCCGCTCGCTGGCCGATGCCGAGGCCGCGCACAACCAGCCGACGACGCTCGGCGCACCCGCACCTTTTCCTGAGCTGGCTGACCTCGCCGACCGACTGAGCCATCTCGACGCGTTGCCCGCCGGCGAATCGCCAGCCATAGACCATCGCCACGCGGTGGACGTGCCAGGCCGCAAGGCCCTGCAGATTCAGGCCTTCGGCGCCCGCCTACGGTTCGCCGAAGCGCCGACGCACTGGCTGGACTGGTGTGCCGGCAAGGGCCATCTCGGACGCTATCTCGCCCGCGATGGCGCCGCGCTGACCTGCCTGGAGTGGGATGAAGCACTGGTACGGACAGGCACGCATATGAGCGAGCGGCTCGGCATCCCGGCCCGACACCGCTGCCAGGACGTGCTCGCAGCCGATGCCGGCGACCAGCTACAGGCCACGCACACCCCCGTCGCACTGCACGCCTGCGGTGATCTGCATGTACGCCTGCTGCGCCTGAGCATTGCCAAGGGCTGTCGCCAGCTCGCCATCGCCCCCTGCTGCTACAACCGCACCCGGGACGAAATCTACGTGCCGCTCTCCGAAGCCGGCCGGGCCACGGCGCTGCAACTCAGCCGCGACGACCTCGGCCTGCCGCTGAGCGAAACCGTCACCGCTGGCGCGCGAGAACGGCGCAACCGTGACCATTCGATGGCCTGGCGGCTGGGTTTCGATCTGCTGCAGCGACGCTTGCGCCAGCAGGACGACTACCTGCCGACGCCCTCGCTGCCCAGCGCCTGGCTGAAAAAGGGCTTCGCCGACTACTGCCGCGATCTGGCCGCCCTCAAGCAACTGCCCGCCCCGGGCGAGCAGGACTGGACCGCACTGGAGCGGGCCGGCTGGCAACGCCTCGCCGAAGTGCGCAACCTCGAACTGGTGCGCGGCCTGTTCCGCCGCCCGCTGGAACTCTGGCTACTGCTCGACCGCGCCCTGCTGCTGGAGGAACAGGGCTACCGCGTACACCTCGGCACCTTCTGCCCAAGCGAGCTGACACCGCGCAACATCCTCCTGCTGGCCGAGCGCAGCCACAGCGCACAAAATGTGAAGCGGCCTGAATAAGCCAGCGCAAGTGACCGTCAGCTAACGGTTTACTCGCCGCCCGCAATGGATATAATGGCGACCCTCACTTGCCGGTATAGCTCAGCTGGTAGAGCAACTGACTTGTAATCAGTAGGTCCCGGGTTCGACTCCTGGTGCCGGCACCATACAAATCAAGCCTTTACGGCATGTCGTAGTTCACGACCCCGTAATCAGATGTTCCCGAGGTACAGTTTCGGTACAGTCCCGTACCGAGCACACCTCGGAGAGCATATGGCGACCCTCGTAAAAACCCCTTCTGGTACCTGGAAAGCAGTCATCCGTAAAACCGGTTGGCCGACCACCTCCAAAACTTTCCGCACCAAACGCGACGCCGAAGATTGGTCACGCCGCACCGAAGATGAAATGGTGCGCGGAGTCTTTATCGAGCGCAGCAGCTCGGAGCGCATGACGCTTGAGAAAGCTCTGAATCGCTACCTCTCGGAGGTCTCCCCAACCAAAGCCCCAAAGACCGCAAAATCTGAAGCCGGTAGCGCAAAGATACTGATACCTCGCCTTGGCAAATACTCGCTGGCTGCTCTGTCTGCGGACATCCTGGCCGACTATCGAGACTCCCGGCTAGCTGAGCGCAGCCGGCGCAAAACTCTAGTCAGCCCCAATACAGTGCGGCTTGAGTTAGCGCTTCTAAGCCATCTCTTTACGGTGGCCATCCAAGAATGGCGAATTGGGCTACCAGCAAACCCAGTTCTCAATATCCGTAAACCCAGCCCCGGCCAGGGCCGTGATCGCCGTCTCTCTGCCGACGAGGAGCGCCGTTTGATAGAAGCTGTGAACGCCCATAGCAACCCTATGCTCGGCTGGATTGTCCGCATAGCCATCGAAACGGGTATGCGCTCGTCAGAAATCACCAGCCTGCGCTGCCACCAGGTCGATCTAAAAAAGCGTGTTGTGCGCCTCGCAGACACAAAAAACGACAGCGCACGAACTGTTCCGCTCACCAAGCGAGCCACCGAAGCTTTCAAGGCCGCTCTGGAAAACCCTGTTCGCCCCAAGGATTGCAATCTGGTCTTCTTTGGCGAACCAGGAAAAGACGAGAAACGCAGCCCCTATGCCTTCACTAAGACCTGGGGGCTGCTGAAGAAGAAACTCGGCATGCCCGATCTGCGCTTCCACGATCTGCGCCATGAGGCAGTAAGCCGTTTGGTTGAAGGGGGTTTATCCGACCAGCAGGTATCGGCAATTAGCGGCCACAAGTCGATGCAGATGCTGCGACGCTATACGCACCTGCGAGCAGAGGACTTGGTAGGTCGGCTGGACGATCTACCAGAGAGAGCCCCACATCCAGACGCCTAGAAACAGTCAAAAACAGTCCAGAGTGTAAAACGATGGCAAAAAACGGCCTCGTTTTCACCGGATTTGGCGACCTCACGAGAGTTATTAGGAGACGAATAACGAAACTCGTGAGGTAAAAATGAGCAGCATTGAGCAGCAACTATTGGATCTAAACGGTCCACTCATGACCGCAGCAGCCACCGCAGCGCTTTTCGGCTACACCGCACGTGGAATGCAGAACGCGATCTACCGTCAGACGCCATTTGGCGTAGCGGTTGCTCAGGCCCAGGTAAAGATCGGCCGCCGTGTCCTATTTCGCACCTCCGACATCGCCAGGCTGGTGTCCTGATGCCGGCGTCAGTATCAATCGCAGCGCGCAGCGTCAAACCCGAACGACCGAGCTGGGCTGTTTACAAAGATCCGGTTCGGGTAGACAAGCGAGTTTTGGCCCCAGGGGTTTATCACCACAGCACCCGTAGCAACCTCAATCAGGATGAGTGGCTGTCCTCTCCCATTTGGGTTTCCACGCGAGTGATCAGCGCGGATGACGGCTCACATGGTCGAATCCTGCAATACGCAACGAATAGCGGGATCCAGGAACTCATAATGCCTATGGAGTTACTAGCCGGCACCGGCGAGGAGATCCGCCGCGAATTGCTACGACGAGGGGCCAAGGTGTCGACGGAGACCAGGGCCAGGGCGCTGTTTACCGCCTACCTGATGCATGAGGCTCCAGAAAAAACCGTTATGACTACCAGCCAGATTGGCTGGCAATCACCAGGCGTGTTTGTTCTGCCCTCCGCCGTTATTGGTCGCGCCGACATTCACTACTCAGGCTCAGGCCCTAGCCCATTCTCGACAAGTGGCTCCCTCGCAGCATGGCAGGAACAGGTGGCTGCTATCTGTATAAGCAACCCTCTGCTGATATTGGGCGTCAGCATCGCGCTAGCTGGGCCATTGCTGCGGGTCGCGCAAATCCATGGCGGCGGCGTGCACCTGGTAGGCAAATCATCCACTGGCAAAACCCTCGCGCAGCTCGTAGCTGGCTCAGTGTGGGGTAACCCATCATCCACCGGCTTTGTATGCAGCTGGGACGCGAGCCGCGTCGGTGTCGAGACGGTGGCAACAGCTCGCAATGACACCCTCCTCTGCCTAGATGAGATCGGACGAGTCGACCCTGGAGACATCGAAAAAATTGTGTATGCACTGGCTAACGGGCAGGGGCGGGCAACAATGGCCCGTGACCGGTCTGCAAACCCAGTTAAAACATGGCGGCTGTTGACGTTTTCGAGCGGTGAGAAATCGCTAGCCGAGCATGCAGCGTTAAGTGGGGCTCCCGCGCACGCCGGTGCAGAACTACGCATGATCGACGTCAGTGCTGACCGCAGTTACGGTGCCTTCGATGCCCTTCACGACTTCGAGACTTCCTCGCAGCTTCATCGCCACCTGAGCGACGCGATCCACGAACATCACGGGCTACTGGGTATCGAATTCCTACGCCATTTGGTCGATGAGTCCGAGGCCGAAATTCGGTTGCGATTCCAAGCTGTACGCCAGCACTTCGACGCCCCCTCCGCCCAAGCCGGAAGGATTGCGGATCGATTTAGCTTAATTGCCACAGCGGGTGAGCTAGCTACTCAGTTTGGAGTTCTGCCTTGGCCACAAGGCACCGCACTGGCGGCCATGCGGCAGTTGTTTGGCGAGTGGCTGGCTCAGGCAGGAAGTGGTGAAAGCGAAGACAGGCGCGTGCTGCAGCAAATCATCGACTTCCTGGGACGACATAGAAACCGATTCCCCGATCTGCGCGCAGGAGGGCACGTACCGCACCAGGCAGGATGGGTTCAGCAGACCAACGATGGCGCATCGCTCTATCTGTTCAGTCGCAGCAGCCTAAGCGAGGCCTGCCCCGGCCTCGGCATTGATCGGGTAGTGAAAATTCTCAATGAGCACGGCGTGATCGCGAGTCACGATCGAGACCGGCTCACGAGGAAAACTCGATTACCTGATGGGTCAAACGCAAACCTCTACGTACTCAACCCTGCCAGTTTGCTCTAAACGGCGGGAACAACGGGAACATCGGGAACAGACCACAAAATCCGTGGCCTCCAGGCCAGTGCCACTGGCCTGGAGGCCACGGGAACACGGGACAGCTGACCGACGCAGAAGGCCAGCGCTCTGGCCGAGTTGCTGCCGCACAACTGGGTATATGCCGCAAGGTGTAATGCCCGCTCGCTTACGGTGCCCGGTTTTTACCCGACTTTGTTCACTAGCAAACAGCTATTAGGGGTACTAACACACAGGGGCACCACATGAAAACCGAACTGCTTGATTACGCAATCGAAAACGAAGGCAGCACAAAAATCTGGGCAAATCTGTCAATACGCGCGGACGGTATCGGCCCGTTCCGCTTTTACATCATGCCTGACGAGTGGGACACAACGCATGGTTGGGTTACCTTTCAAAGCGGGATCGGTTGCCCAGGCGATGAGATCGATCTGTCGAGTTTGTCTACTGATGCCCGGTCGTTTCTACTCGGTGAGCGCCATGGCGTTGAAGAAGTACACGACTTCGAGCAGAACGTTAAGTCATCGTTACGACAGGAAATGAAGGCAATCATGCGAGAGATGAGTGAAATGCTGCTGAGCACTCTCGATCATCAGCACGAAGAATCAAACTGAACGCGGCCAGGGAAGCGGGGACGACGTGAGTCGCCTCCCGCTTGGTATCAGTTTCGTTTATCGACCCGGATCTGCCAACTCAGTGGCTGGATATCAGAAAGCCCGCAGCGCTCATATCCCACGCGACGGCCGGTCTCGGGCAATGCATCGACAAACATCTTCCCATTCATCGAGCTGAGGAAAATTTCACCGCAACTTGCCTTTGTCAGGAAATCTGGGGTTCCCCCAATGCCCGGCACCTCGCCAATCCACCGGGCTTCCACATTAGTAACGACCTTCCCGCCCTTGATAACCCTATAGGCCACCTCAGGCCCCTTAACGCTAGGACTAAACAGCAAAACGTAGTTACCGTCCTCGGCAGGGCTCATCCATTTTCCCAAATCTTGCTCTTTATCATCAGAGCCGCAGCCTGACAGCACCAAGCTGCCAGCCAAAATGAGAACTACTTTATTCACTCTTCTCTCCCTGACCTGAGCACACGATTTTTTAGTGCAGAAATGAAAGGGGGCAGCACCCCTACGGAAACACCGTAGATCATGCCGCCCCTCAATCCCAGCACGAGTCACCTCTAAGCCGAAGCCCACCTCGTAACCCGCTATATGCGCTGGCAATTCCATCATACTCAGCCAAACCGCTTCTGCAATATCTAACTGCCTGACGCTATACAAGCGCACGCACTACACAGAAAAGCTCGCGCCCATGCAGACCGAGAACACCGCCTGCAAGTGCACACGAATGAATCCCCACCAACGTCGCTAACTGATTTCGACTTCGCAACTCTAGCCACTGCATGAGCATCCGACTGGGAATCAGCGCAGCCGTCGCCCACCACAGCGCCGGCATGGGCAGTCCCAGCAAGCCAACCAGCGAGAACAGCGCAACGTGCGCGCAGAGATACGCCACAAAACCAAGAGCGACAGGTTGCCGAGAGTCAGCCGCGGGATGTGCCATGATGAAACCTTCTTCGATGAATGAGTCATCACCCTCGCCCGGTCTCATGCGTGCCAGTAGGTCCACTGAAATGAATTTTTGACCCGTCTCCACGGAAAATGGCGGATTTCCGCAGGAAAGGACGGAAAGCGGCGGGTAGCCGCGGAAAACCATAGGTATTGGCGGAAAACGGCGGAAAGCCGCCCCGTTTTCGGTCAAAAAACCATGCTAGCGGCCACCTAAACTGGCCTACAACTGCAGGGAATGGCCGGGGCACACGGAAAACGACGGAAAATGACGGGAAGAAACCCGTCTCAACTCACCAGCGGTAGCCAGAAAAGCCCCGGCGAGCATACACAAGCCCTCATCCGTACTGCGCCATTGCGGCGGTACCAGCGCAGCGCACTCGCCATATAGCACACCTCATCAGCCCAGATTGGCGGCGCGTCCAGGCAATACCCTTGCACCTCGATGATAGGCAAGCCCTCCTGGCCAAAATGCACATCCATCATCACTACCTTTCCCGACGAAAACGCGGCACAGGCAAGGACACGCACCGCCGTTTCAAGCTCCAGCTGCAGTCTGAGCCCTGGACGCAGATGAACTGCCATTCGCCGCTCAAACACATTCGCCGGCCTGGCCCAGGACTCCACCGCCGCTGAAGGCAACGGAATGAACTCGCTGGACTGCAGATATCGTAAGTCGCAGTCGTCGACCTCAATCATTCCCGGCAAGCCTCCGCTCGTGCCGTGTGATATGCACAGCGCTCGATACAAAACGCGGCCCACCAGATCCTGAGCACAGGCCAGAGTGCCCCTCTGTTCTCGCCCCTTATCTGGAGGCTAAGCATCCGATGCTGCTGGGCAAGAGTTGGAACCAGGTGCAAATGCGGCTTGGCTACCTGGAGCCGATGGCGTGCCTGCTGAAGCAGGTACCCCTGCAGCCTCACAACAGCTCCAGGAGCTGCAGGCGTTCCTGATCACATACACCACGCAGGCAATTGACTCTCTGGGCGATCATTTCAGCCTGCAGAAAGGAGTCCAGATCCAGGTGCTCGAGCTTGAGCACCTCGGTAGCGCCCCAGGAAATGCCGACCAAGCGCAAGGTAGTTGTCACATGCACGGCACGATAGCCTGCATGTGACAACTGCTGGTCGAGATCAAAGATCCATTCTTGATTGATGTAGGGCGGGACGAGAGACATGGGGCCTCCTCCAGGTTGGTTGGAGGCCTAGCTTCACTCGATCTGCAGCGTGCCAGCAGACCGAGAAACTCGGTTTATCGCATCATTGATAGCTGGGCTGAGCTCGAATCACTTGCTCAACGCAATGATCGATCACGACCGCGCACAGCCACAGCACGGCTACACGGCCCAGTGATGCACCAGGACCTGACCCGACCACCTGTCCAGCTACAGCCGAATGCCACCGCCTCAGACGCGGAGCCAGATGCAGCCCGTGTCTGGACTGGCGCAGACGGCTTGCAATGGATGACCGCAAATAGCGACGCAACCAAACCATGTTTCATCTCCCAATGTGGGCAACGGATTCAGTCTGAGGCCTGTAAGTGCGTGCCACCAGTTGAAATAAGCGACAGTAAGGAACCGCGCAGCAGCTCAGCCTGCGCCACCCCATCCGTCCTTAAATCCTCTTCCCAGCAACTAGCGGCCAGCGCACTTAACGCCTCTGCGCGCGTCTCCCCTAACTGCTCCAGGAGATAGCACCCCAGCACATAGTCCGGGGTAGAGAAGGCAATGGCCCGCATGACGTACAAGAAGGACTCTGGTTGCTGCTGACCTGCCTCGATCTCCTCAAGGCAGGAGAGAATGACTGCCCGCATGGGCTCATCCTCAGATTCTAGAGCAGCCAACCGCAGATGTTTGAAATCGAGTTCGACCATCACTTCGTACCTTCACGAGGCGGAACAAGGCTAACGATGTTGCCTTCAGCCGGCTTATCCATATTTTTCCGCGGGCCTGTCTTTGGCTCCCCACTGGCGCGCTGCTTCATGTTTGATCGATTTGCGGCAGCAGCTGCATGTACAACGGCCATCCTTGCTGAAGATCCTGTTGCCCCTGCTGGCCCACCTGAACCGGGAGGGCCACCACGACCATTCCGCCCAGCCCGCTGCTGCGCAGCTAGCTTTCTCGCAGCTTCCTTCGTGACCTGCGCCTTCATTCCCATGGCCCTCATCGCTAGACTCCCACCCTTAGCAAGCACGTTCGTTACGCTAGCGCCTAAATCTCCGGCAGTGGGCATCGACATGACCCCGAACAACCGCCCGGCAATTGAAACAGCCCCCGCAATCAATCCAGAAATCAGCATCAGAAGAACGCCACGGTTCCCCGCTACATCAGTAGCCACACCGCTCATCGCGACAGATTGAGCCGCGATCAGGAACTGGCTCATAGCCAACTGCTCGGCAAAAACCTTGAAGACCAGCTCGATGATCAGCAACGTGCAAAAGCCCCAACTCACAAGCCTTGCCGCATACAGCAGAACGCCAAATCCGAGAAAAATAGCGGCAAGCACCAGAAGCGGAATCAGCATCACGGCAATCGCCAGCCCTAGATTGACGGTGTAGACCACACGCGGCAGCTGAGTCACCAGGTCAAGCTGGGCGAAAAAGGCGCTTACACCATTGGCGGCACCCACCGCCTCAGCGGCCGCGCCTCTAACACCGCCCAAGAGGCCACCTTCTCCGTACATCGACGCCATCGAGCGATCGACAACGCTCGACCAGGCGACAACACCGTCGACGATCGAGACTTCCGTGCTGGCTGCCATATCAGCTGGCCTCAACGTACTGCGCAGCCCCCGATAGGCTTCCTCTGCCCCGGCCTGGGCAGCGAGGTACGCCTCATAGCAATTAGCAGGTGCAAATGGCGGGATGCCAGCATAGCTATCGGGATACGTGCCCTCCGCAGCAAATAGTTTCCCGCCGGCAACCTTGCGCGGATCAAGGTATGACTCAGTTACCGCAGCCTGCCCATCGCTCTTGCCAAACCGTGCAGACCAATCACCGGCACTGGGCAGCGCGTATGTGCGATTAGCCGGCCACTGCCCCTCGATCCGCTGAAGCGCGGCAACCCCCTCCTCGCGTCGATTACCGGCAGACCAGGCTCCAGTGATTGCGGAGATAGACCGGAATGTGCCGAACCACCCGAAAAACTTATCGCGCGCCTTGCTGATGGTCTCCTCGCTGAATATCTGCAGGTGCCCATCCGGCACACCAAGGCCCCCACCACCTTTCAAACCGACGGCCTGCCACGCCTCGGTGCTCACTCCAGATATGTCCGGTAGCGGCTGGCAATACCGCTGATAGTCCTGCATCAGTGCCGCCAGATCAGAGCCGGCGAACGGCTGAGCCTGCCGCGCACCAATATCCTCGACCAACAATGCAGTCCCTGGCTCAGATCCACGTATCGCCAAGGTGAAAATGGAGTAGATGGAACCAAGCGGCACCACCAAAGCCCACTGTGCTGCGACTGCGGGAATAGGCGCTCGCCCTTCAACTTGGATGGTTGTCGGCGACAGTAAAGCTACGGATAGCGCGCAGCTTGCGAGCGCACTCCAAACCTTATGCCCAGCGGCTAAAGCACGAACCACAGCCAGTATCACGGCTAGGTATAGTCCCGACTCAACTAGCCCGCTTACAGCTCGAAGGATCCCCGTCTGCGTGCCACTCGATGAAAGCAGCGCAGTGTAGAAGGCGTCATGACCGCTCTCGAACAACCAGCTGAAATTCCCGATTCCAACGCCATCGGCTCCTTCCATGGTTCACCTCGCCTCTCTCTTGGCACCCCGAACACGCCTGAACCAGCTCACTAACAACCAAGCACGCCAGCCCAGCCAGATCAGGAGGGCACCAATAGACGACAAACTCAGTGCTGCCCACGCGATTGCGAACACGAGGTGGGCCCGATTCGATTCGAAACCACCGCTCTGATCCACCCAAAGTGCGATTAGCTGAGATGCGACCTGGCCGACCAGGGCATATAGCCCGATCCAACTTCTCAACCTACTCATGCCTGCTCCTCCGCTGAAAACAAACGGCAGCGCAACCAGGTCACGCACTGCGCGATCCAGCAGACGACAGCGACGAGCGCTGCAAGCATCCCCAGCACAACGAGCGCTAGCCACATGGCTATGCCGAACGGGTTAAGCGCGATTGCCGCCCCGATGCCGGCAGTGATCGCAACGGCTACAAGCAGAAGAAGCGCCGACCACTCTGCAACCCGGGCCACCCTCTTTGTCGTCCAACGCATTTTCCTGACCTCGATTGATGAATCTCCGTCAATCATCGGGCCAGTTGGAGCGTGCCACCACCCAAAACCACCTCACCAAATGCCGCCACCACTGCATCGGCAAAAACTCGGTTTTCGGGGCCGGATATCCACTTCAAGCGAACAGCCGAGCTCTGCTCGGCTGGCGGCGCTTTAGCGCCGCTACGTGCCGTTCCGGCACGCTATGTCAGGGCGCTTCGCTACGCTCGCCCCCTTACATAGCGTGCCTCCCCAACCATCTGCGCACATTTCATCCGCCACATTGACTGCGCAGCTCCGCTCGTTAGCATGAGTCCATCCCAACGAGCGCTCGCCACCGGCAGCGTTCACCCGCTATCTCGCTCGCGCTCTCGCGAGCTGATAGCGGATGGGAGGTGCAACGCGCGCACTCGCGCCTGCACCTCGCGTCGGATTTCAGCCCCGATCTTCGGAGCTGAAATCCGACCCAAACCACCCAGGAACTTGCCCTCCTGAGTCGGTTGCAATCACAGGCTCGACGCGCTGGAAGTCGCTAAAGACCAGCGCTTTGAATCGCTCGCTCAGCGATTCAAAGACGCAACATCGAGTACCGCACTGCAATGAGGTGTCATCGGCCACTGCTGACTGATGCCCGTCGAGTGCCGCTCACGAGCAGAACCTAAAACCAACCCCAACACCGAGAACGTACACACGACCCAGACAAACCAAAGTGAGTCACAAGCAACACCAGGCAACACAGTGGAGGTGCATTTGCACCCCTGACGAGATTTTTCGTTAGGCAGTCCAGCTGACTGAATCGAAAGATTCGACGAATGTAGGCGAGGGCAGCTCTTCAGCTGTTCGACCGATGCAGGAAGGTCACCAAGCGATGGTTCGAGCGCAGCTTTTGGCTTGCAGCACATCATCGACGAAGGCTTGCTTGTATCGTGTTCAACTTACAGCCCGACTCATGAATAAGTCCGTCCTCGATCCCCATGCTGCAGAGCTGCTGCTCCGAGCTCGGCAGGGATACACGCAGCGCATGCTGTGCCTGTACCTACAGCATGAACAGTCGCTCCAGGTCGACCGCTCCAGCCTCTCGCGCTGGCTCGCCGCACACTCGTTCACCGTTGACCTTCCTGCAGACGAAGAACTGCACCGCTATCAGCAGCTAGCCGCCCTTGGCCTAACTCCGCGCCGGTATCGACGAACGTTGTCGCGGTGGCGTGGCCACATCGAGCATCTACGCAAACGAGGCAACAGTCTCAGCGAGATCCAGGCCGACCTGAAAAAGCACGGTGTATCCGCCTCGATCCGTACGATTCGCCGCGAACTAGGAGCAGTGTGATGGCCAAGGGAAGGACGTTCGCCAAATCAAAGACACAGGCCAAAAAGGCGGCTCGCAACCTATTCCAGCGCGGGAATATCGCTGGCCTCGGCACAGCTCGGACGGGTTCTACCCCGTTAGCACGGACACTTTCAAGTAAGCTCACACCGAGCTGAAGGAGTGTTCATGAAGCGCAAGAAATACAGTCCCGAGTTCAAGCGGGAAGCCATCGAGCTGGTTCGTCGTT
>Ga0172375_10000308_pt1 | contig 77710 bp, 66 predicted proteins | sample LakKiv1m_FD_114537 | JGI IMG/M metagenome (GOLD analysis project Ga0172375, IMG submission 114537) | Freshwater microbial communities from Kabuno Bay, South-Kivu, Congo - kab_092012_11.1m | ecosystem: Environmental > Aquatic > Freshwater > Lake | place: Democratic Republic of the Congo... | reverse complement strand
CTCCCGGCTAGCCCCTCGGCCTCGAAATCGCTTTGGGCGAATCCCGTCATACTTTTAAGCATGGTTTTCTTCCTTGTCCTTCAGCCGTTCGAGAATTGCCCTACCCAGTTTCCAGTTGTCTCCTGCGCCCATGGTTATGAATATATCATTCGCCCGCAGGAGGGAATACACGCGCGACGCCGCAGCTTTGTGTTCCTCCGCATAAAGGAGGAAGTCGCGATTGTCGCCAGTACTGGCCGGAGTGGCCTCGAGCGTATCGGTGACATCCACCAGATCCTGCCTGCGCGCTTTGACTTTTTCGAAAAGGGTTCTGCCACTCACGCCTTCCACAGGGGCTTCCCTCGCCGAAGCGTAAATGCCATGGAGAATCAGACAATCCGCCTCATCCAGGCTCGCGGCGAAATCATCCATAAGCGCGATGGTACGGGAGTAGGTATGCGACATAAAGTCAACAACGAGGCGCCTGGAAGGCCAAAAAGCCTTTATCCCTCTTATCGTTGCCTTAAGCGCGGTCGGGTGATGGGCATAATCGTCCATTATCAACACGCCACAAGCCTCGCCGATCACTTCGCTTCGCCTGCGGGATCCCCTGAACCGCGCGAGCGCCAAATTTGCCTGTCGCCATTGCGCATCGGAAAAGGCATGTGCCTGGCTACCATCTCGGCCGGGAATAGCCTCAGGAGCGCGGCCCGCTATATCCACCGCAAGCGCTAAGGCGCCGACCGCGTCGAGGACAAGGTGTTTTCCGGGGACATGAAGCTTGAAAACCTCCTTGCAGGCGGCGATGCTAAAGCTTGATTCCCCGTCCTTCACGGCCATGGATTCTATCTTCCAGAGGCCTTGGGCGGTGAAGCCATAAGGGGCATAGCGCAGATCATCGCGCTTAGACCGAGCGTAATCCGCCACTTCCGTGGCGCCGGGGTCGTCGGCGCAATAAATCAGCAATCCTCCCGCAGGGAGAGACATGACATAATCGAAAAATGCCTGGCGGATTGAAGCATAGGTGGGGTAAAAATCCTGATGGTCGCTTTCAACGCTGGTAAGCAGTATTCGGTGAGGCGAAAAATTCATGAAGTGGCGCTTGTATTCATCGGTTTCCGCCACCAGGTATTTTTCGCCCACTATCAGCGTGCAGCGGTCACCGAAGGATGAAACAGCCGAGCCTGTCAGGACGGTGACGGGACTCTGCAAGGATGCCAATATGCTGCCGGTCATCGCTGTCGTGGTTGTCTTGCCATGGACGCCCGCGATTCCCGAAGAATCGCTCATCCTGGAAAGCGCTCCCAGAGCCTGCGCAAAACTGAACATCGGGAGGCCCTTTCTGGTCGCTTCTGCCATTTCTGGATTTGATACTGGATTGTAAGCATCGGAGAAAATGACTATATCGACATCGGAGCTTACATGAAGGGCATCGAAGGATTCATGCACCTTCATGCCGATGGATTTGAGTATTGCATCCGTGTAGAAAACATCCGGGACATCACTTCCGGTGAGAATCGCCCCTTTCGCGGCGAGGATTTCGGCCATGGCTGTCATGCCAGTGCCTTTAGCTCCTATGAAGTGTATCCGTTTCCCAAACATTCTTTCGGGGAAGTGCGGTGCTGACATAGCTTATTGTAGGGGAAAAACGCATTCAACGGCAAGCTGGGAAGCGGCCTCAACTTCGGAGATGAAGCGATAGCGAGAACCTTGCCATGGAATCCGCCGGCATATCGACATCCCAGCCAAACAGCATTTTCGTGCCCTGATATAAAACTTCCCCGTCGATTTTATTGGCGTCCGTGTCCATCGGTCCATCGTGGAGCTTAAGAATCTGAGGCGTATCGAGCTTGTCGAGAAAATGCTCAAGTTGCAGCTGGAAAGGCTTGTCGGATCGGATTTCCATCAACTCCTTGCCCTGGACGGTCTGCGCTATGATTGCCTCGGCGGAAAAAGAGGGCGGTTTCAGCATCGAAGATATCTTCTTCTTGTCCCGTACATCCATAGCGTAGAATTCAACATCTTCATAATTCGCCGAAGGCTGAATGTTGACTTCAGAGCAATAGCGGAATGGAACTTGGTGTTGGGATTGGTTGACTATCTCAACATCGACGCTTATGCAATATTTTTGGAAAAAATATGCTTTTTTAATGGAAAAGGCATGATGACTCGTTCCCGCCTTGATCAAAAAATCCCTGCAAAATATGACTTTTTGTGGGCTTTTGTCCCTCTCGCTCACCGAATAAGACTGCAAAGCAAGGCTCAACAACTCCATTTCAAAACCGGAGAAGGAAAAGATATGATCCACGAAACTGCTCGAGGAGCGTTTCGCGCCGAGATCATAGACGCAACAATAATTCTGCTTGCTTCTGAAGGAATCAAGCTCGAACATCGCGGCGCCTTTCTCATGAATATAGCAATTCATATCCGCGGCTTGATAGAGAATTTCTTTTTCGGCATCGCAATCGATATCGTCGATGACGATACCCGGGCTGAAGCTCCCATGTATCCGTGTCGCCTTTTCCGCTTCAATGAGCGCTTTATAAGCATTTAGCCTGACCTCGGGCCTCCGGACGCCGCCCACCACTCCTTCCCAGTACGCCTCACCGTTTTGAGCCCGCCAAAGATCTTCTTGAGCGCTCTTTTTTCTGGCTTTGTCTCCTCGAAGAAGGGTCATCAAAGAATGCACATGGTACATTTTATCATAAAGGTGTTTGCTGGAAGGATTTTGCAGGATCAATTGCTTCGCGAGAGATGATGTGCAGAGGCGTGAAGCCACCCCCCCCGCCCTATTGCCAAAACCTTTGCCAAGCCGAGCCGAGCAACAGGAAGAGAGATAGAACAGCTTTCCATTCTTGAGCGATCTGACATAGCTCTGCGCGGAAAGCGTCTCAATGTCGAGACAATTCTTTTGAAACCACGCGAATGATTTTTCGAACATGACATCGGGCGACTCGAGTCCTGAGACTTCCCACATTCCCGGTACTGAATGTCCATCCACCATCATCGTGTACAGGGGACAATCTGGATGCAGCGCCATAAGCCGCTCGAGCGCCGACTCGAAGGGAATGGGCTGACCGAATGTTTGGTCCAAATCGAACACGGGAAAAATGTAGAGAATTTTTCTTTGGTCTTCCGTTACGAGCGGAGCGTATCGCCCATCTTCGATGAACCCCTCTTCAGCGAGGATTTCCGATGGAAGGAAAGAGTACGAAAGTCCCGAGTTGCGGAATATGACGGGAAGACCTGAATCCCAGGAATATTCATACAGCCAGCCGCCCGAGGGGCGGCGACCGAAAGTTTTTCTCAGGTACGTCGTCAGCATTTCTATTTGTCCAACCTTGTCTGAAGGTTGGAGAATGGGAAACAAAGGGTTGAAATACCCCCCGCCGAGAAGCTCTATTTGTTTTCTCCCGGCCATCTCCTCCAAGAGCAGGAGAAATTCCGGGTGGTTTTCCTCAATCCACTGAAGGACGATGCCTGAGTAGTAGAGGACAGCGGAAATATTCTGAAATTTATAAAGGCTGGAAAGGAAGGGGCGCCACGAACGCTGGTAGGTAAGTTCAAAAACTTTCCCGGAAGCGCCGTCCGGCATTGTGTTGTATGTCCCTAGAATGACCTTCGTCCCTTGCATCTACCTTGTACCTTTGACGTGATTCGCCGATTCTATACCACAACGCCGATCCTGGGAAAGAGCAATCATCATCAATCCATTTTTTTATGGTGTTATGCGTCGCCTAAAAGTCATTGTCATACAATGTTGGCACATATTAATTATTGTATGTCAATGGCTATTGTCTGAAAAATCGGAGACCGCAGAAAGCGAATGCTATACAGAAGCCTAAAATCGCGCCAATGAGCACTTCCGGCCATGTGTGGCCATGCACTTCTTTCACTGATTCGTATCGGATGCCAAATTTTGCCGACAGATCGGAACCTAATTGATTCAACGCCTTCGATTGCAGGCCCGCGGAGCGTCGCACCCCCAAGGCATCCCTAATTACTATAAGCGATAGGAAAAGCGAGACAATGAAGAGATTTGAGTATCCCTCGGTGAGCGCAACGGCGGTACTTATGGAGACGGCAACCGCTGAATGGCTTGAAGGCATCCCACCCGTCCGCCAAAAGAATATGAGCATGGCTTCGTGGAGAGGCTCTTTCCTGGCTTTGAGGAGCGATATAGCCGCTTTTATGAATTGGGCGCTGGATAGGCTGCATAAAGCCGAAAGAAATATCGGATTGCCAAATAGTATCCTAAGGCCCGCGGCATCTGTTGTTCTCATCGCATTCGCAGTTTCCCGCTCCAGCCGTTCATTGTCAAGCCTTGCGCGGAGGTCGGCCCGACAATCCGCTTTATTGACCCGCAGGCTGCCGGCATATAGTATGCAATGGATGAATGCCGGCAATACATTGCGCCTCGGGCAGAATGACGATGGCAGGAGACTCGACAGGATTTTGAGGATAGCGCTTGGAGAACTGCCGCTTTCGGCTATCCACAGGGCGATACGCAAGGGAACTATCAGGGTCAATGGGGCTCGCCAGTCCCCGGACTATAGATGCCGGGCAGGCGATATAATCGAATATAGTCTTTTGGAATACCATGCTTCACCGGTCAAGACCAAAACCTTACAAGTCGAAAGCCTTCAAGTCTCCGTTCAATCCTTTGATTCATCCATAATTTTGCTCGAAGCAGAGGACCTGCTTTTTATAAACAAACCCGCCGGGATTCTTGTTCATGATGGAGCAGATAGTCTTGAAGCGTGGGTGAGGGGGTATCTTTCAGGGAAACTCGAGGCGTCGCAAGCTTTTTCGCCGGGCCCTCTCCATAGGCTCGACAGAAACACTTCAGGGATGATCGTGTTTTCGCGCAGCATCTCCGGCGCCCGGGTATTTAGCGAGGCGCTCAGAAATGGCTCGGTGCGAAAAGTGTATCTGGCCCTGCTCGAAGGCGGGATTAAAGCGCGACTCAACTGGAACGACATGATGACGCGCGATCCCCTGCTCCGCAAAAGTTTTGTCGGCAGCCCAAACGCCGCGCCAAGCGATGCGAAAGAAGCCATTATGGAAGTGAGCCCTATCCTCTCCAACGCCGATTTTACGCTTGCCGCCGTGAAGCTGGAAACGGGCAGGACACACCAGATACGGGCGCAGGCATCTGCCCACAGCCATCCTCTCGCGGGGGATTTGAAATACGGCGGCGCGCCCGCGCCAATGCCCTATTATCTCCATGCTTGGGAGCTTTCATTTGCATCCCGGCTTTTTCCCGACGTTCCGCCCGATCTATTCGCCCCTTTGCCCCGCCATTTTCTTAAAAAGCTGCAATCGGTCTTTTCGATCGCGGAAAATGATGTATATTCAATACTGCGCCTATTTCGATTCTAGGAGGGATCCCCATGCCCGATCCAGTCTTTAAGCCAAAAGTGCCGAAAATCACTCTAAAAGGGCCTGTCATTGTGATTGCCATCGTGGCTCTGGCGGTGATCTTTTTCCTTTCAACGAGTTTTATCATCGTCGATCAGACGGAGAGCGCGGTTATCACGACGCTTGGCAAATATTCCAAGACGCTGGGAGCCGGCCTTCACTACAAATTGCCATTCGGCTTGCAAAAAGCGTACATCGTCAAGACGAAAGTCATCCAGACAGAGACGTTCGGGTTCCGGACGATAAAAAGCGGCGTGGTCACACAATATTCAGAGGAAAAATATCCCGATGAATCGACGATGCTCACCGGCGATCTCAATATCGTCGATGTGGAGTGGATAATCCAATATAAGATCAATGATCCGAAAGCCTGGCTTTTCAATGTCTCGGACAAACAGAAGACTATTCGCGATATTTCCCAGTCGGTGCTGAATCGCCTCGTCGGCGACCGCTTGATTCTCGGCGTCATTGGCCCTGATCGTCAGAACATCCAGGATAACGCCGTTCAAATGATGAATGACATCTTCAAGCAATACGCGCTTGGAATTGAAGTCACGCAAGTTCAGCTCCAGAACATAGTGCCGCCAGCAGGCGTTCAGGATGCTTTCGAGGATGTGAATAAAGCGATTCAGGATATGAATCGACTCATCAATGAGGGAAAGGAAGCTTACAATTCCGAGATCCCAAAAGCCAAAGGTCAAGCCGATCAAATGCTCGAGATAGCCCAGGGCTATTCCACCGAACGGGTCAACAAGGCAAAGGGAGATGTCGCCCGGTTTATCTCCGTGCTGGATGAATACCGCAAATCCCCTGATGTCACGAGAAAACGACTCTACTATGAAATGGTGGATGATGTGTTCGCAGGGAGCAAGGATGTCGAGTTGATCGACAAATCGTTTACAAACCTTATTCCTCTCAAGGTCCTTGAGGCGCCCAAGGAGCAGGTCAAATGAAAAAGACACTCATTATAGTCGCCGCCATCGCCGTGGTCGTCGCCGGAATCCTGATCGCCGGGCCGTTTTTCATTCTCAACGAAGGAGAGGAAGCTGTCGTCGTTCGATTCGGGAAAATAATGAAAGTATATCAAGATGCCGGACTTAAATTCCGGAGCCCCTTCGTCGACGATGTCATCAAATACCCCAAGAAATTGCTTTCCTGGGATGGCGAAAAGCAGCGAATCCCCACCAAGGAAAACCAATTCATCTGGGTGGATACCACCGCCCGATGGAGGATCACCGATCCCATAAAGTTCTACGAATCGGTCGGGAGCCTGGAAAGCGCCTATGGCAGACTGGATGATGTCATAGATTCGGCCGTTCGAACCGTCATCTCCTCCAACTATCTCAGGGAGGCTGTAAGGAATTCGGATGAAATCATGAAATCAGGGGCCGTTGAAACCTTTCAGACAGGAGAGTCCGAAGGCTCCTCGTCGCTCGAAGAGCTGACCATTTCTCAGATCCAATTCGAGAAAATTGAGAAGGGCCGCAAAGTGCTGTCTGACGAGATGATAAAAATCGTTGCGGCCATCGTTCCCGAATACGGCATAGAAGTCCTGGATATAATCCCGCGACAGATCAAGTATTCCGAGGAACTCACCGACAGCGTATATCAGAGGATGATCAAGGAAAGGAACCAGATTGCCCAAGCCTTCCGCTCGTATGGCGAGGGCAAGAAGGCCGAATGGCTGGGAAAGCTCGAGAACGAACAGAGGTCCATACTTTCATCAGCTTACGCAAAATCGGAGACTCTCAAAGGCAAGGCGGATGCCGAAGCCACAAGGATTTTCGCCGATGCGTACGGCAGGGATCCTTCGTTCTTCGAATTCTGGAAGGCCATGGAATCCTACAAGGCTACCGTCCCGAATTTCAAGAAAACCCTGTCCACGGGGATGGATTACTTCAAATATCTCTACAGCCCTTCTGGACGATGATCCGGAACGCTTGTCTGTTTTGCTACCTGAACAATTCGGCCCTGACGAGAGCTTTCCCGTCGGGGCCTTCCCTTATCTCCAGTATCGCGTGGCAGCCACGGCTGCAGGGGCCGGGGTTCACGACGAGGGTCCCATCTTCGAGCGAGACGCACCGTGATTCGTGGATATGCCCGCATACCCACACGTCGGGGAGGTGTTCCAGGATCATTCGGGCGTATTCCATGCTCCCGACATGCTTGCCGCCGAGCCGATCCGCGTTTGTGCCATAAGGGGGGCTGTGTGTCAGTACAATGAGGGGCCGTCGCCGCCCGCCCCCGCTGGCCAAGGCAAGCCACTTTTCCAAAGCTTCTTTCAGTTCGCCCTCCCTGCGCTCAAAGCTTGTGAGCCCTGCTCTCTTGAGACCGCCGCCAGCCCCAACGAGCGTCCCAAAAGGCATTTCCAGCACTCTACCTTCGATATCGAGGTTGGCGGCTCCTAGATATCGCCTTACGGATAGAGGATCGCAGTTCCCTGCGACAAAGAAAATCGAGCGAGACTTCCGATTTCCCACCAGCGCGCTTGCAACCGCCCGAGCGTCATCGGCATCGCCAAAATTGGTGACGTCGCCCGCTATGAGTATCTGATCGATGTCCGGATACGTATCAGCGACCGCAGCGGCCATATCGGTCCGGCCGTGAATGTCAGACAGCAAAAGAATCTTCGTCACAAGAACTCCTGATTATGTGTACCTTCCGAAACCCTTCCCGTCAACAAGAAGGCAGCGGCAGGAGCCACGAAATCACGGCCAATTCCATCCTCGACCCCTTGAAATTCATCGCGTTTGCAGGGAGTATTCTTATTGTGATATCAGTAACCGAATTAGCCCTTGGCTTTGGAGAAAGAAGCCTTTTCAAGGATGTTAGCCTTAAATTTACGCCAGGCAATTGCTACGGCGTCATTGGGGCGAATGGGGCGGGAAAGACGACCTTTCTACGCATCCTTTCCGGCGAACTTCAGCACGATCGGGGGGACATCGTCATTTCGGCGGGGTCCCGCATGGCGACGTTAAAGCAGGACCATTTCGCTTTCGAAGAGCACTCCGTCCTGGACACCGTCGTCATGGGATTCGAAAAGCTCTATTCCATAGCCAAGGAAAGAGATTTCATCTACGCGAAGGATGATTTTTCGGAGGCGGATGGCATAAGGGCCAGTGAATTGGAAGCCGAGTTTGCCGAGCTGGGTGGTTGGGAAGCCGAATCCCAGGCCGCAATGCTGCTTTCAGGCCTCGGCGTCCCGGAGTCTCTCCATGACAAGCTCATGAGAGAGGTGGGTGAGACTTACAAAGTCCGCATTCTTCTCGCCCAAGCCTTGTTCGGCAATCCCGACATCCTCCTCCTCGATGAGCCCACGAATGGGCTCGATCTGGACTCCATCGCCTGGCTCGAGGAATTCCTCATCGAGTTCCCCAACATAGTGATCGTCGTCTCGCACGACAGGCATTTCCTCAACGCCGTCTGCACCCATATATGTGACATCGACTTCGGGCACATACGAATGTACTCGGGCAACTATGACTTTTGGTACAGGATGAACAAGATACTTGTACAACAGCAGAAGGATGACAAGCGACGCCGCGAGGACAAGATGAAGGATCTCAAGGAATTCATCCAGCGCTTTGCTTCGAACGCGTCGAAATCGAAACAGGCGACATCGCGAAAAAAAATCCTTGAAAAGCTGGAGCTGGGGGACATTGTGCCTTCTTCTCGGCGCTTCCCCTATGTAAGCTTCAAGCCATCGCGAGAAATTGGCAATAACGCATTGAAAATCGTTGGCCTTTCGATCGAGGCGGGAGGGAAGCCAGTACTCAGGGATTTTTCTCTCAACGTCAACCGAACGGACAAGATAGCCTTCGTCGGCCACGAGCATATCGCCAAGTCTTCGCTTTTCGCGGTGCTCGGAGGCGAAGCGCCCTTATCGGCAGGCGACCTCTACTGGGGCCAGACCGTCGAAAGAGCCTATTTCCCCAAGGATGCGGCGCCCCTCTTCATGTCGGACACAAGCATCGTCGATTGGCTCAAACAGTCCACCAACTCCGATGACGACACCTATATACGATCTTTTCTCGGCCGGATGCTTTTTTCCGGCGATGAGGCGCTGAAACCTGTCAAAGTCCTCTCCGGAGGCGAAAGAGTACGCTGCATGCTTTCGAGAATGATGCTCTCGGGGGCGAATTTCCTCATCATGGACGAACCGACGAACCATCTCGACCTCGAGGCCATTACCTCGCTCAACGACGGGCTCATCGAATTTCCTGGCGTGCTTTTCTTCGCGAGCCATGACCATGAGTTCGTCACATCGATCGCCAACCGCGTCATCGAGATTTGTCCGGGGGGCGTCATTGACCGCTACATGAGCTTCGACGATTATCTTGGGGACGAACAGGTAAAGCAGCTTAGAGATGAATATTACCACGGCCATGTAGGAGCGGAAATTTGAACTCTGCTTTCTTTGAACCAATTTGCGCATTTTGCGACGCCGGATGGCGCCGCTAAGTAATAAGGGAGGAACTCAATGAAAAGGACCCTAGCGATCATCTTCGCGGTCGTATCGATCATCGCCATGTCCTGCGGAAATGGTCAGGCAAAGAGCAAGTCGGCGCTGCCGACATCCCGACTTCTCACCGATGCCACCGGCATCGATGACAAGTCATTCAACGCGGCCGCGTGGCGGGGCATACTCAGCTTCTACGGCGACACCTGGGAAAAGCCGGCGCAGAAGGGCAAACTCTACGATGTCGTGACCGCCCAGACCCAAGACATGTACATTCCGAACCTCAAGCAAGCTTCCGATGAGAAGTATGACCTCATCATCGTCACTGGTTTCACCTTCGCCGACGCCCTCACCGAAGTCGCGCCCCAATATCCCAACCAGAAATACCTCATTGTTGACGTAGATTGGATCGGTAAACCGAATGTTATGGAAGCCACCTTCTCCGAGCATGAAGGATCCTACCTCGTCGGCGTCGCCGCGGCGCTGAAAGCTCAGGCCGACGGCATAGCGAATCCAAAATTCGGCTTTATCGGCGGCGTTCCCAGCCCCGTCATCACAAAGTTCGAGATGGGATGGGTGCAGGGCATCAAATCCGTTCTTCCCAATGCCGGATTCATCGATTACTACGCAAACGATTGGGGTAAGCCCGAACTCGCGAAAGCCCAGGCCAAGAACTGGTACGATTCAGGAGTTTACGCGATCTTCTCCGCCGCGGGCGGTACCGGAAACGGTACCATCGCCCAAGCCAAGGAATACCGCTCCCAGGGCAAAAACGTCTGGGCGGTTGGGGTTGATTCCGACCAGTACGAGGATGGGGTCTATGCCGAAGGCAAGTCCGCCGTTCTCACTTCGATGCTCAAACGTGTGGAATCGGCTACCAAGTATGCCTTGGATCAGGTGAAGAACAAGACGTTCAAGGGCTCGGTAGTGGTCTTTGACACGAAAGCCGACGGCGTCGGATTCTCCGACAAGAATGCCGAACTTGGCGCCGACATCGTGAAGAAGGTCAATGAAGTCAAGGACAAGATCATCAAGGGAGAAATCAAGGTCATCCCGACCTATGCCGAGGCCAAGGCAGCCGGTCTCGTCCCCAACAATCTTCAGGCAACGGACAATCAATAGCCAAAGTCTGCTTTGAATGAGGGCCGTTGCGGGGACGATTACCCGCGCGGCCCTTTTTCGAAGACAAAAGCATACCCGCGCGCGACAACAGGCGCTTGTTTCTGCACCTGCTCGATCAGGAGAATCCCCTATGGCTTCCTACGCGATAGAGATGGAAGGAATCACGAAAGCTTTCCCTGGCGTTATCGCCAATGATAACGTCACGCTTCGAGTGCTGGACAATGAGACTCATGCCATTTTGGGAGAAAACGGTGCAGGCAAATCAACCCTCATGTCCATTCTTTTTGGGCTTTATGAACCAGACTCCGGTACCATACTGGTCAGGGGAAAGGAAGTAAAGATCTACGACCCCAACCATGCGACCCTTCTCGGCATTGGAATGGTCCATCAGCATTTCAAGCTCGTGCACAATTACACCGTCACCGAAAACATCATTTTGGGAAGCGAACCCAGGAACTGGATCGGCAATATCGATCTGCCGATCGCCAGAAAACGCGTACGGGAACTTTCCGAACTCTATGGGCTCGATGTCGATCCGGATTCGACGATAGAGAGTATCACCGTGGGAATGCAGCAGCGCGTGGAGATCTTGAAAATTCTCTATCGCAAAGCCGACATCCTCATTTTCGACGAACCGACCGCAGTCCTTACGCCGCAGGAAGTCGATGAACTCATGCAGATTTTCGAAAGGCTGAAATCCGAAGGCAAAACGATAATCCTCATTACCCACAAGCTCAAAGAGATCAAGCAAGCGGCTTCCCGCTGCACGGTCCTCCGGAGGGGGAAGCTGGTCGGTACTGTCGATGTCGAATCGACGACAGAGGCTCAGATGGCGGCCATGATGGTTGGAAGAGAAGTCCATTTTACGACTTCCAAAGCGAAAGCCCATCCCGGCGAGATTGTTCTCAGGCTGGAAAAGGTTTTCGTGAAAAACACCCGGGGGCTTGAGGCGGTCCGCAACCTATCCCTCGAAGTACATCGCGGCGAAATCGTGGGAGTGGCTGGTGTCGATGGGAATGGCCAAGCTGAATTGGTTGAAGCCATCACGGGGCTGCGGCCAATCGAAAGCGGCAACATCATTCTCGGGGATAAGGATATTTCGCGTTCCCCCATCCGCGAGAGGATCGCTGACGGGGTAGGTTTCGTGCCCGAGGATAGACATAAACATGGGCTTGTCCTCGATTTTCGCCTTGATGAGAACCTCATATTGAAAACGTACGCTTCAGCCGCCTATCGAGGCAAATTCGGGGTTCTTGACCGCTCGGCCATCGAGAAAAACGCCGAAAAGCTTATAAAGGCTTTTGATATCAGGACAGGTGAGGGCCCCGCGACGAAAGTACGCTCCATGTCCGGGGGTAATCAGCAGAAAGCCATCATCGCCCGTGAAATCGACCTTTCGCCCGACCTTCTCGTAATATCGCAGCCAACGAGGGGGCTTGATGTCGGCGCCATTGAGAATATCCATTCAAGGATCATCGCCGAGCGGGACAAGGGGCGCGCCGTCCTTCTCATTTCATTCGAGTTGGATGAGATACTCAACCTCTGCGACCGGATCGCGGCGATTTCCAAAGGGGAGATCGTCGGCATCGTCGATGGCGAATCGACCGATGAAAGGGAAATCGGCGCAATGATGGCGGGCATTTCCCGAAAGGCCTCCGGAGGAACGCCGTGAGCGATACAAAGAACCGCACGAAAGTTGATGCCATACAGAAAACCGGAAGCGCCAGCCGGCTTGAAAAGCTTTTCGCCGATCAGAAGGCCGTTTCGATTTCGGTCGTGCTCCTAGGCTTTATCTGCGGAACTCTCCTCATCCTGCTTGTGGGCAGGAATCCCGCCGGCATGTACTCGGCCATGCTGCAGACCCTCACCGGCTTCGATATCACGCGGGGATCCTGGAACGCCCGGTACATAGGCGAATGGCTGACCGCGAGCATTCCTTTGATCCTCTGCGGGCTTTCCATGGGCTTCGCGGCGCGAACCGGGCTTTTCAATATCGGCGCTGAAGGCCAATATATCGTCGGTTTGACGGCGGCTCAATTCATAGCCCTGTATTTCCCTCCGGTTCCTGGACTGCACTGGATAGTGGCAATCGCAGCCGCTGGCCTCGCGGGAGCGCTTTGGGGCGGGATCGTCGGCTGGCTCAAGGCGAAATTCGCGGTTTCCGAGGTTGTCGCCACGATCATGCTGAACTATATCGCCTTCTTCTTTTCCCGCTGGTCGAGCATGCTGATCCCCGGGTCCAACACCTACAAAACCCCCAATTTTCCCGATACGGCGAGACTTTCGAGCCCTTTGCTCGAACAGCTCACAAATGGTTCGCGCTTGAACCTGGGTCTCTGGATTGCCTTGCTTTCATGCGTCGTCTACTGGTTCGTGATCGAGAAAACGCGGTTGGGATTCGAGCTCAGGGCGACAGGGCTCAACAGGGACGCGGCGCGATATGCTGGCATACGAGTCACGCGCAGTATCACGACCTCCATGCTCATGGCCGGAATGTTCGCGGGGTTCGCCGGAGCGGCCGTGGCGCTTGGCTCCTTCAGCTATGGACGAGTTCTCGGCGGATATGACAACTATGGCTTCAATGGCATCGCCGTCGCCCTCGTCGGCAACAATTCGGCAGGGGGAACCTTGATTTCGGGCCTTCTCTTCGGGATGCTCGCTTCCGCCCAGCCGCTCATGCAATCGAGGCAAATCCCCAAGGAAATAACCCTCATCATTTCAGGCCTTGTCGTCGTCTTCATTTCGCTTCGCTCGGGGGTGAAGCTTTTCCTCGATTGGAAAGCCAAGAAAGTTGCCCAAACACAAAAGGCGGCGCTCGATGAATAGTCTTATCGCTATGATCCCATCGGTTCTCATGATTGTATCCCCCATCTTGATCACCGCCGCGGGCGGCATGATATGCGAGAGGGCGGGCGTCGTGAACATCGCGCTCGAAGGCCTCATGGGGGTGGGCGCCTTCACCGCGGCCACGATGCATTACTTCCTCGAACCAGCCACCTCCCTTTCAGTCTGGGTAGCGCTGATCATTGCCGGAGCGATCGGGCTCGCGGTTTCGCTCATTCACGCCTTCGCCTCGATTTCGCTCAACGCCGATCAGGTCGTGTCGGGGACGGGCATAAACCTGCTCTCCACCGGCGGCACCGTTTTCCTGGCCCAGATCATATTCAAAATGGAGCGGACGGCGCCATTCAGACTGGGCATGATGCCGGGCATCGGAGGCATTTATCCCACGGCCTGGATCGCTCTCGTCACTGTCCTCGTTGCCTGGTTCGTACTGTACAAGCGGCCCTTCGGAATGAGGCTGCGAGCCTGCGGCGAGCACCCCCAGGCGGCGGCATCCGCCGGCGTCGATGTTCGGAAAATGCGCTACATTGCCGTTATGATTTCCGGTGCTCTTGCGGGTATCGCCGGCGGCTGTCTGGTACTCACTCAGACGATCCAGTACACGATCTATACGATCAATGGAGCGGGCTTCATCGCCCTCGCCGCCGTATCCTTCGGGAGATGGAGACCCAAAGGCATCTCTGGCGCGTCCCTGCTTTTTGGAACCGCGGTTGCCCTCTCGATCTACATGGTCAACATACAGAGCCTGCGCTTCTTGCCGTCGGAATTTTTCAGCGTGATGCCCTATATAATAACTCTCATAACCCTCGTCGTTTTCTCGGGCAAGGAATATGCCCCTAGGGCATCGGGCCAGCCCTACGAGAGAAGCGGCAGTTGAAGCAAAAGGAGGAGCCATGAAACCCGCCATGTTCCACGACAGAAAACTCGATCATTTTTCCATGGGGACGCCCCACAATACGGCCGTGAGAGGCGACATCGCGCCGACCGTTCTCATGCCCGGCGATCCGCTTCGCGCCCAACATATCGCCGAAACGATGCTCGCCAATCCGAAGAAGGTTACCGGGGTGAGAAACATGTTCGGATTCACGGGCACATGGCAGGGCAAGGATGTCACCGTCATGGGCTCGGGGATGGGCGGCCCCTCGATGGGCATCTACTCTTTCGAACTTTTCGCCTTCTACGGTGTCGAGCGCATAATCCGCATCGGCACCTGCGGCGGCATGACGGCCGACATCGACGTGGGCGACCTCGTCATCGCCATGACCGCTTCCACGGACTCCAATTACGCCCACCAGTATGGCCTCAAGGGGACCTTCTCGCCCTGTGCCGACTACTCGCTTCTGGAAAAGGCCGTTTCGTCGGCAAGGAAGCGCGGAATCCGCCACTGGGTTGGGGGAATCTTCTCTTCGGATGTGTTTTCGCTCTACAGCGCCCTGCCCGAGGAAGAAGGCTGGAGAAAATGGGCCGATATGGGCTGCGCGGCCACCGACATGGAATGCTACGCGCTTTACTGCAACGCCGCGTACTTGAAGAAAAAAGCGCTCACCCTCCTGACCTGCTCCGATTCCAATATTTCGCGGAAGGAGATGAGCCCGGAAGAAAGGCAGACTTCCCTGCACGCGATGTTCGACGTGGCCTTTGATCTCGCCTGAGACGGATGCCTCACCTATGGAGTTCCCTTTTGACGCTGAAAAAGCAGGCTCCTTCTTGGCGGCCATGGAGAGACGCTATGCCTGCAAACGTTTCAAGAGGAATTGGCCGCTTCAGGAGGATGTTTTCCGCTATATCCTGGAATGCGGCCGGCTCTCCCCCTCCTCTTTCGGCCTCGAACCCTGGCACTTTGTCGTCGTCGCCAGCGTCGAGAAAATTGCCGATCTTGGCGATGCCTGCTTCTCCCAAGAACCCGTCTATACGAGTTCCTTCTCGGTGGTGATCCTCGTCAGGAAGGAAAACCACTACCGCCTGGATGCCAGGTTCATCCACTCCAGGGCGGAAAGGTTTCCCGGCGGCTATGAGGCATTCGTCGACGATTATCGAGGCTACCACGATTCCCTGGAAAATGCCGGGCGGACCATGCACTGGGCGCGCTCCCAGGCGTATATCGCTTGCGCCAACATGATGACGGGCGCGGCCGCCATCGGCCTTGATTCCTGCCCCATCGAGGGCTTTGACGAGGCTCGCGTTCTGGATGTCGTCGGGAAAAGCGCTCAAGACTGGGCGGTAGGCATACTAGTCTGCTTCGGTTCCCGCGATGAGGAGATTCGCTCAAAAATCAGGGAAAATATCGACTCGCTTTCGGAACGAATCTGAGGCTTTAGGCGATGTCAGCCGACGAGAACCCTGCACACGCGCTTTTTCCCCGCTCTCAGGAAGAGCGCCCCCCCTTCCAAATCTTTTATGGAAAAAAACGCCCCTTCATCGGCGACCTTTTTCCCGTTCACCGAGGCTCCACCTTGCTGAATGAGGCGTCGCGCATCGCTCTTGGATGAGGCCAGCTTCGACTCGAGAAAAAGATCGAGAACGCCGATTCCCGCTTCGAGCCTGCTCGATGAAATCGAAACCGAAGGTATCTCGTCGATGTCGCCGGCTCCGCCTCCGAAAGCCGCTCTCGCGGCCTGGAGCGCCTTGTCGGCTTCCGCCGCGCCGTGAATCACCGCGGTGACTTCCCAGGCCAGCCTTTCCTTGGCGGCATTGATTTCGGCGTCCTTGCCGGCGGCGAGCCGCTTGCACTCTTCGATCGGGAGGAAGGTAAACATCAGGAGGAAGCGTTCGACATCGGCATCCTGAACGTTACGCCAATACTGGAAGAATTCGTAGGGGCTTGTCATGGCCGGATCGAGGAAGAGGGCGCCCTTCTCGGTCTTGCCCATTTTCTTGCCATCGCTCGTCGTGACAAGCGGGAACGTGAGGCCATAACATTCAACGCCCTCTATCCGCCGGATCAGTTCGATTCCCGCGACGATATTGCCCCACTGATCGTCGCCACCGATCTGGAGCCTGCAGCCGTGCCGCTTGTAGAGCTGCAGATAGTCGTAGCTCTGGAGCAGCTGATAGTTGAATTCGATGAATGAAAGCCCTGTCTCCAACCTCATCTTGTAGGCTTCGAACGAGAGCATCCTGTTTACGGAGAAATGTCTGCCTATGTCGCGCAGGAAATCGATATAGTTGAGATTCGCCAGCCAATCCTTGTTGTTCGCCGAATAGAGTGTCTTTTCGTCGAAGGCGAGAAAGCGGTCGAGCTGCTTGAGGAAGCGTTGCGCGTTGGCATCGATCTCCTCGTAGCTTATGATTTGCCTCATCGTCGTTTTACCCGATGGGTCGCCGATGCGCGCCGTACCCCCTCCCATGAGAACGATGGCATTGTTGCCGGCCTCATGGAGGTGGCGAATCGCGAAATAAGGCACCATATGCCCAATATGCAGGGATGGCCCGGTAGGATCGCATCCTTCGTACAGAGTGACCGGCCCCTCATCCATAAGCGTGGACAGTCCTTCTATGTCCGTACATTGCTGGATGAATCCACGTTCTTTTAGGATCTCGAGCGCTCTGTTCATGGGGATCTCCTTGCCTTGGAGGGCAGTATAGCGACGAAAGGCCGCTATTCTCAATATCCAAGCGGTATATTTTTCGCATAACGCAAATAATATTTTATTTTTTCGCGAGCATGTGTTATCATTGTATTAGTGGAACCGCAACGAAATATGCGCCCAGCCATTGTGCAAAGCGTTATTTCGCTGGTTCCGAAGCAGCGATTCCTTCAAGGAGATGAACCATGGCGACGAATGGAACAGCGATGACGAAAGCCCAACTGGTTACGGCTCTTGCTGAAAAGACCAGCATGACGAAAAAAGACGTTAAGGGCTTCCTCGACGTACTGTCCGAAGTGGCGTACAAAGAAGTGAAGAAAAACAAGAAGTTCACGCTCCCGGGCTTCGGAATCCTGAAGCTCGCCAAGCGCAAAGCCAGAACCGGAAGAAACCCCGCCACTGGCGAGACGATCAAGATCCCCGCAAAAACCGCGGTGAAGTTCACGGTTTCAAAGGCCTGCAAAGAAGGCGTGCTCGGTAAATAAGTTGAACGCCGCGACCTGAGGCCGCGGCGTTATTTTTTCCCTAGTTTTCTTTGTCACAATTCCATCGACGATTATTTCGCCGTTTTGTTTTGTTCGCTTTATTGCCGTGGCCTTTGCGCTAGGTGATCACCGCTCGCCTGATTTGCGTCAGCGAGAATCTCCGCGATGATTGATATGGCAATTTCTTCGGGTGTTTCGGCTTCTATGTCCAAGCCGATGGGTGCCCTCACTTTGGAGAGAAGGTCCGGCGAAAAGCCCTCCCCTCTCAATGTGTCCATGAGCGTCAATACCTTCCGCCTCGATCCCATCATACCAAGATAGCTCCAAGGCTTGACGAGTAGAGCGCGGAGCGCCCGCTCATCGTCCGCATGAGTGGCGATGACTATCGAGGCTTCGGGATCAAAAGGCAGTCCTTTCAACGCTTCGACCAGGTTCTCATTGCAGTACAGGGATTCAGCCATGGGGAATCGTTCCGCGCTGGCCATATCCTTCCTCTCATCGACGATGGATACGCCGAACCCGGCGAAATCGGCGAGTTTGGCGAGGGCCTGTCCGACATGGCCCGCCCCCACGATCACGAGCTTCCTGCGGGCTGGAACGACATCGATAAAAACTTCCATGGAGCCACCGCAAAGCATGCCGACAGAATCCTTTCCGGCACAGGAGTCCAGATCGTAGCGAGCTAGCCTGGATTTTTTCAATCTCATGCACTCAAGGGCATCGACGATGACTTTGGATTCCACGATGCCGCCGCCTATCGTTCCCAGGGTGCTCGCGTCGCTTCGCACGAGCATTCGGGCCTTGGAGCGTGGCGTTGAACCGCTTGCCGCAACGATGCCGGCCAACGCGAACCGCATTCCGGATCGAGCCAATCGCGCGGCCTCGGCGAAGATGCCGGCGTCGTCCATCATGATATCAAATCCTTTTATAGGCCTTTATCCTGGCCCTGATATACTCAGAAAGTCCTGTGCGAGCTATTCGCTCCTGCTGCATCGTGTCCCGGTCGCGCACGGTGACGGTGCCATCTTCTTTTGTCTGATAGTCGACCGTCACGCAGAAGGGAGTTCCAACCTCATCTTGGCGTCGATAGCGCCTTCCAATGGCTCCGCCCTGGTCGTAGTCGGTGGCGAAGTCTTCCTTCAGCTCGGCCTTGATTCCCTGGGCGAGCTCGGCCAAGCCATCCTTTTTCATGAGAGGAAGCACGGCGACGGTGACGGGCGCGAGTGAGGGATGGAAGTGCATGACCGTCCTCCAGTCGTCGTCCGTGCCCTTGTCCGCCACTTTCTGCTCTTCGTAGGCGTCGCAGAGCACCATGAGGAGCTGGCGCGTGAGGCCGGCGCTCGTCTCGATGATGAAGGGGATATAGCGCGCGTTTCCGTTGTCCTGGTCGATGTACTGAAGATCTTTCCCCGAGAACTCCTGATGACGGGTGAGGTCGAAATTCGTCCTGTTGTGGACACCCTCGAGCTCCTTGAACCCCATCGGGAACTCGTACTCGATATCGTAAGCGTCCTTGGCGTAATGGGCGAGCTCGTCGGGGCCGTGGCGATGCCAGCGCAGCTTGTCCATGCGAACGCCGAGTTTGGCGTAGTAAGCCCAGCGCTGCTCGCGCCAGTAGTCGAAGAACTTCTCGTCGTCGCCGGGCTTCACGAAATACTGCATTTCCATCTGCTCGAACTCGCAGGTGCGGAAGATGAAGTTCTTGGTGACGATTTCGTTGCGGAAGGCCTTGCCTATCTGGGCGATGCCGAAGGGAATCTTCATGCGGTTGGACTGGACGATGTTCTTGTAGTTGACGTAGATGCCTTGGGCCGTCTCGGGGCGGAGGTAAATGAGGCCGCTCCCATCATCTACGGGGCCGATATTCGTCTTGAACATGAGGTTGAACTTGCGGGTTTCCGTGAGTTCGCCGCCACATTCGGGGCATTCCTTCCTGGCAAGTTTTTCGGGATCGATCTGGTCGGCCCTGAAGCGCTGCTTGCACTTCTTGCAGTCAACGAGGGGATCGGTGAAATTCTCGACATGGCCGGAGGCTTCCCACACGCGGGGATGCATGAGGATCGCGGCGTCGAGGCCTACGATGTCGTCGTGGAGCTGTGTCATCTCCTTCCACCAGAACCGCGCGATGCGGTTCTTCAATTCGACGCCCATGGGACCGTAGTCCCAGGCTCCCGCCTGTCCGCCGTAGATTTCCGACGACTGGAAGACGAAGCCGCGCCGCTTGGCCAGGGAGACGATCTTCTCCATGCTGATGCTGGTATCCATGAAATAACTCCTATACGCCGATTCCGAGAGCTTGGCTCGCGGAATCGGCGCGCCAAGCTTCCGAAGGGTATTCGGCTACGGGTTTGAGCGCTCCTTCGCCGAGGTGCCATGATTATAGGCGAAATCGCGCGCCTAGGGCTAGCCAGGACTAACGCCGCGGACAAAAGAAAAGGGGGCCCCCGCCTCGCGACGGCCCCCTCTCGCTTCTGAGTGATGCCTTCCACCCTAAGCTTGGGAAGACAATGGGTAACTCAGGGACTGATCGTCGTCTTGTAAACCTGCTGTCCATCCTTCATTTCGATAATGACGACGGACTTTACCGGGTTGCGGAATTCGTCGAACTTGATCTGGCCCCCCACGCAGGCGAGGTCGGTCGTCTTGAGGGCATCGCGGATCGCTTCGCTCTTCGTTGAGCCGGCGCGCTTGATGGCATCGAGCATGATGTTCATGCCATCGTAGGCGAGAACGGCAAGCGCGTCGGGAGCGGCCCCGTACTTGGCGCTATATTTCTGAACGATCGCCTGCACTTCAGGACGAGTGTCGTCCTTGGAGTAGTGGTTCGTGAAATAACCGCCTTCGATCGCGTCGCCTCCGATCTTGACGAGCTCGGAGGAGTCCCATCCATCGCTGCCGAGGAGGGCGCCCTTGTATCCAAGCTCCCGCGCTTGTTTGGCGATGAGGCCGACATCGTTGTAGTAGGCGGGGATGTAGAGGCAGTCGGGCTTGCTCTGCGCGATCTTGGTCAGCTGGGCCTTGAAATCCGTCGCGCCGGAAGGATAGCCCTCGCTCGCGGCGATTTTCCCGCCAAGGGCTTCGTATGCGGCAGTAAAGGTTTCGGCGAGGCCTTTGGAGTAATCGTTGCCGACATCGAAGATGATGGCGACGTTTTTGGCTTGGAGTCCCTCTATCGCGAACTTCGCCGCGACTTTGCCCTGGAAGGGGTCGATGAAGCAACTGCGATAGATATAATCGCCGACCTGGGTGACTTTTTCATTGGTGGCGGTAGGCGTGACCATGGGAATTTTTGCCGCCTGCGCTATCGGCGCTCCCGCGAGCGCGACCCTGGAGGTTATGCCCCCTACGATCGCCACAACCTTGTCCTGCTGAATCAGCTTCGAAAAGACCGAGGCGCCTTCGGCGGGATCGCCCTTGTCGTCCTCTACAATGAGCTTGATCTGTTTTCCGAGCAATCCGCCCGCGGCGTTCCATTCCCCTACCGCGAGTTCCATGCCATTTTTGGTGGAAAGGCCGAAGGTGGCAGCCTCACCGGTCAAGGGCGATACGGCGCCAATCTTGATTTCGGCCGATTTTCCACCGCCGCAGGACACCAGGACGAGGACGGTTAAAACCGCCAGCACCGGCACCATCTTCGCAAAACGCGCTTTCATGCTTCCTCCTGAAACAGAATACGTGTATCTTGCCAGCCGCAAAAGCGGCAGGATTTCCGTGGTTGAGTAGTAAGGTCGCGCTTATTTCTCTCAGCTACCCTTCTTCTCGATCTTCGCCCAGGTGTCGCGCAGGGTTACGGTCCTGTTGAAAAGAGGTTTGCCTTCGGTAGAATCGGGGTCGGCGCAGAAATATCCAAGCCTCTCGAATTGGACCGACTGACCGGACTTTATTCCCGAAACCGCTGGTTCTCCCAGGGCTCCCTCAACGATTTCGAGAGAACGTTCCGCAAAATTGTCGAGGAAGGAACCTCCTGCCGGAATATCCATTGGCCTGTCGACTCCAAAAAGATAATCGTACAGCCTTGCTCGCATAGGGACGGCTCCATTGGCGGCCACCCAGTGGATGGTTCCCTTTACCTTTCTATTGTCGGGGGCGTCACCGCCCCTCGTTGCTGGATCGTAGCTGCAATGTACTCTCATGATTTCGCCGGAAGCTGGATCTTTGTCAAAGCCTGTGCAGGTGATGATATATCCATAGCGAAGCCTGACCTGATTCCCCGGAAAGAGCCTAAAGTATTTGGGAGGCGGGATTTCCTTGAAATCATCCTTCTCGATATAGAGTGTCCGGGAAAAGGGAATCGATCGTTTGCCAGCCTCGGGGTTCTCCGGGTTGTTTACCGCCTCAAGCATCTCGATCCTATCCTCGGGCCAATTGTCGATCACGAGTTCGAGGGGGCGGAGCACCGCCATATACCGCGAAGCCTTCTTGTTGAGATCTTCGCGCACGCAGTGTTCAAGAAGCTGGATGTCCACCATCGAATCAGTCTTGGCGATACCGATTCGGCCGAGAAAATCACGTATGGCTTCGGGCGTATAGCCTCGGCGCCGCAGCCCCGCGATCGTCGGCATGCGCGGGTCGTCCCAGCCGGATACTTTTTTCTCCCGGACTAGCTGAATCAGAAGTCGCTTGGAAAGAACGGTATGGGTGATATTGAGGCGGGCGAACTCAATCTGTCGCGAAGGGAAGACGCCGCAGTTCTGGATGAACCAGTCATAGAGAGGTCGATGTATTTCATATTCAAGGGAGCAGAGCGAGTGAGTCACTCCCTCGATGGCATCGGACAGAGGATGCTGGAAATCGTACATGGGATAGATGCACCAAGCAGAGCCTGTCCTATAATGGGGCTCTCGCCTGAGCCGGTACATGACGGGGTCTCTCATCAGCAGGTTGGGATTGGCCATATCGATTTTTGCCCGCAGGGTTTTAGCCCCATCGGCGAATTCTCCCGACCTCATGCGCGCGAAAAGATCCAAGTTTTCGTCAACCGACCTGTCCCTCCAGGGACTGTTCCTTCCCGGAGGAGTGAAGGTGATATTGTTCTTATCGGGAACGTTCGTTCCCCTATATTCCTTAATCTGCTCCTCGTCCAGATCGTCGACATAGGCCAGGCCTTTCCGGATCAGAAGTTGGGCGAGCTCATAGAGCTTCTCATAATAGTCGGATGCGTAGTACTCGCGATCTTCCCAGTCGTATCCAAGCCATCGCAGGTCCCGCTTGATGGCCTCGACATAGGACATATCCTCTTTTTCTGGGTTCGTGTCGTCGAAGCGGAGGTTGCATTTTCCCCCGAAGGCCTGGGCGGTGCCGAAATCGACGTAAATTGCCTTTGCGTGTCCAATATGCAGCCAACCGTTGGGTTCAGGCGGGAATCTTGTACGTACTTCCTTCGTCTTGCCCTCAGCGATATCCTTCGCGACGGCCTCGCGTATGAAATCACCGAAGCTTTCTTCCCTGCTGTCCTCATCGCTCATAGAGTCTCCTTGCCGCGCTTCAGAGGCGCGGTAATTCACTATGCCGCGCAAGGGGAATGAGGGTCAAGGCAGGGAAAGAGGATTTCCGGCTTAATCCTGGCTAAAGTTGCTGAACCCACACTTCAGGAATGAAAAAGAGTATTGCTCTCGAAGAGGTATTTTTCGTTGTCGAACGCCAAGCTTCGCACAATGTCAAACCTTTCCAGCGCTGAGGTGGGCAATCGCGGCTTCTATCCTCAAGGCGGTCTCGGCGGCGCCAAGGAGCCGCATGGATTCGAAGAGAGGTGGGCTGACCCTGGAACCGGTGACGGCAACGCGAAGAGGCATGAGGAGGTCGCCGAGTTTGGCCGTTATCTCCAGGGAACGCGCCTTGAACCTCTCCTCGGCCGCGGCGAGCTGGCTAAAATCCACCTCAGCCACGAGAGCAAGGTCCTCTCTCAGCATGGCCAGGGTAGCCGTCACGTCGAGCTTTTTGGGAATGAAAACCTCGGCTTCGGGTAAGGGAGGCATTCCATAAAGATATGCCATCATGACGGGAGCGTCAGTGAGGAATTTGAGCCTCTCTTTCACGAGGGGCATGGCTTTCAGATCGAGCTCGTCGGCTTTCGGGTCGTTCTCGGCGCGCAGGCCGGCTTCCACGAGGTACGGTTTGAGAAGCGCCGCGAGTGCCGCGTCGGATTTTTGCCGAATGTACTGGCCATTGAACCATTCGAGCTTCTGATAGTCAAAAACAGCCGGCGCTTTGTTCAGTTTTTCCAGCTTAAAAAGCTTTTCCATCTCGGCCAGGCTGAAAATATCCCGCCCCTCCTCGAAAGAACATCCCAAGTGAGCGATGTAGTTGATGAGGGCTTCGGGAAGATAGCCCGCTTTCCTGAACTCATTGACCGCGGTCGCTCCATGGCGCTTCGAGAGCTTATGGCCATCCTGGCCAAGGACCATCGGAAGGTGGCAGAGCTCGGGTTGCTCCCAGCCGAAGGCATCATACATGATTTTATGCATCGGCGCCGAGGGGATCCATTCCTGCGCTCTCATGACATGGGTGATTCCCATCAGATGATCGTCGACGACGTTTGCCAGGTGATAGGTCGGGAAACCGTCGGATTTGAGGAGCACGGGATCGGGGCTGATGTCTTCATTCTTCCACTCGATCGTTCCCAAAAGCCGGTCCTGGAAAACGGTCGTGCCCTCGAGGGGAATCTTAAGCCTGATAACGTAGCTCTTGCCTTCGGAAATATTTCGGTCAATATCATCCTTCGTCAGGTTTCTGCAGCGCCGATCGTAGCCCTGGGCGTCGGTCTTCGATTTGGCTTGCTCTTCACGCAGCTTGCCCAGCCTCTCTTCGTCGCAGAAGCAATAATACGCTTTATCCATCGCCACGAGTTTTTCGGCGTACTCCTTATACATGGGGAAGCGCTCGGATTGCACATAGGGGCCAGCCGGTCCCCCCAGGTCGGGACCTTCATCCCAATAGAATCCAAGCCAGCGGAACGTATCGTAGAGGTTTTTGACATATTCGTCGGAATATCGCGTCCTGTCTGTATCTTCAAGCCTGAGGATGAAGGTTCCCCCGCTCGAGCGGGCAAAAAGATAGTTGATGAGGGCGGTGCGAACCCCGCCTATATGCTGATTCCCCGTCGGGGAGGGAGCGTATCTCACTCTGGTGCTCATGGGCAACTCCTTGTCAAGAAACGACTCGCGAGTATAACTCCCGACGCTTCGAAGGGTCAAGGCAAACAGGGCTTTCAGGCTTGAAAACCGGAGGCTAAACGCATGAAGGCGAAGATGGCGACCATCGGCACGAGACTGAGGAGCGATAGGGCTAGCCAGACGACAAGGCCGCCAACTTTGACTTGCAAAAGTCCGAGAATGCCGTACATAATATCCAAGAACAAATGTGTCGCTGCCGACAGGGAAAATCCAAAGGCGCTCATGTAAAGACACTGGAAGATAAGGCGGCTCGCGGCCTGATCCAACCTAAGGGCTTTGTTCGCTGCCAAGAGAGCAAGTGAAAGCGCCATCAACGCAACCGATGCAATCGCCGTCCAAGAGAATATTTTGCGCATCATTACAATCCGGGCCGCTTCCTTGTCCTTGGTGGATGCGGGCTCTTTTGGTTCCATAGCATGATGATACCACGTAGGTCACGAAGACGGTAGGAGGAGAGATGGAGTACTTCTTCAATTTCAACAAGATCGGCTATCTGAAAGGGAAAAAACCGCGCGGCTGCATTCTTTGCCTCATTCGTGACGGCTCCAATGACGTGGAAAGGCTGACGATATACGAGAACGATTTAGTCGTGGTGTCCTTGAATTTATATCCCTACAACCCAGGCCATCTCATCGTATTTCCGAAACGGCACATCACCGATGTCAGGGAACTGAACGAAACCGAAAAAAGGGCTATTGATAGGACGGTCGATCTGAGTCTTGATATCCTCGATAGCGTCTATAGTCCCGCCGGCTACAATATCGGATACAATCTCGGGCTCGCGGCAGGCGGCAGCATTGAGCACCTGCATCTCCATATAATCCCGCGGTATAAAAACGAGATAGGCATTGCCGAGCTTATCGGAGGGAAAAAAGTGCTCGTCCAGAATCCGCTAGATAGCTTTGCACTCCTGAAAGAAGCATTCACTTCCCACAGGCAAGACGACGAGCAGATCGCTGGATCCCGCTAATATCTCCGCTTTTCCGCCAAGGGCTCTATTGCTAATGCCAAAATAGCCGCTCGGCCAGTCCAAACCTTCGAGAGGCCATTTCAAGCCTGAGGATGCCATGCCTCGACAAGGGGAGGAGGCTCCCGCGGGGAACACCGAAACGATCGAATCTGGAACAAGCGCGAGCCGAGCAAGTTCGCCTTGTCTGATATAGTAGACGGATTCCCTGCTTGTGTGCCATTCTCGCGGCGCATTCTCGCTTCGATCGAAAAGATGTGACATGGCGAGCAAATGATCCAGCCTGCCCCCGCCTCCACCCGCTATCATTATATGATCTGCTCCCCGGAAGGCTGCGGTCGATAGAGCGATTTCCGTGTCCGTGTCGTCCTTATCCTTGGGATAGTTGATGATTTTGCTTGCCGGAAGCGCCGCCAGCGCGGCTTGGTCCTCAAGGCTGTCGAAGTCTCCCACGACGAAGTCTGGCTCAACTCCGGCCTTCCTTGCGGAATCAAAGCCCGAGTCGGCGGCTATGATCAGGCTTGCCTCTCGCGCGAGCTTTCTGATGAGGCTGAAGGGAGGAGCTTCGCCGCCAGTAATGATAAGCGCTTTCATCCGTACCAGATTCTTACCAAGCCGGACTCTTTGTCAATTGCCCAAGGCTCGCGATGGACAGTTCCCGTGCCCTTGGTATAAGCTTTATTCCTATGCGAACGATTCACCTTGCCAGGTTGGTGGCTCTTCGATGATGGCTCGCTTTCATGTGCCCAGGGAAATTCGAAGTATCGTTGCGAAAATAGACGCAGCAGGCAAAAAGGCCTATATCGTCGGCGGCGCGCTCCGCGATCACTTCATGGGGCGACCGGTCGAGAACGATTTCGATATGGCTACGGACGCTTCTCCCCAAGAAATTGAATCGCTTTTCCCGCGTGTCATACCCACCGGCATAAAGCACGGCACCGTCACGGTCCTGTCCGGTCGATATTCTGTGGAAATCACGACATTCAGGGCGGAAAAAGGCTATTCGGACGGAAGAAGGCCGGATTCGGTGGAATTCATCGCCGACATCGAGGGTGACCTTTCGCGCCGTGATTTCACGATGAATGCGATGGCGTTCGATGTCCTCTCGGGCAAGCTGCATGATCTATTCGGCGGCCGAAAAGACATCGAGGCGCGGCTGATCCGTAGCGTCGGCGACCCGGCGCGCCGTTTCGGCGAGGATGGCCTGCGCCCCCTGCGCGCCATACGTTTCGCCGCGCAGCTCGGTTTTTCCATCGATCGCGCAACCTTTGCGGCGATCCCTTCCTCCATTTCCACCTTCAGGCAAGTCTCGAGGGAAAGGGTTCGCGACGAACTTCAAAAGATCCTGCTCAGCCCCGCGCCATCGACGGGGTTCAAGCTCCTCGAGGCATCCGGGCTATTGGCCGAGATCCTTCCCGAATTACTGCCTTCCAGAGGCTGCATGCAGAAAGGCCAGCACCGTTTCGATGTCATGGACCACTCATTCCTCGCCGCCGACGCCGCGCGGAACAATCTCGTCATCCGACTTGCCGCCCTTTTCCACGATGTCGGCAAGCCGGCCGCCTTGGCCTTAGGTCCAGACGGGATTCCCACCTTCTACAACCACGAAAAAATCTCGGCAGGCCTGGCCGCAGAGGCAATGAAAAGACTAAAATTTCCGAACGAGACGATCGATGCTGTTCTTCACCTTGTGCGAAATCACATGTTCAATTACACGGAGGATTGGACCGATGCGGCGGTGCGGCGTTTCTTGGCTCGAGTCGGCGCGGAAAACGTTGATAGCCTCTTCGATCTTCGCATAGCCGACGCGGCCGCGACGAGCGGCTCGATGCCCGATCCGCGGCCGCTCGTCGCATTCCGGGCAAGGATAGCGAATATCCTCACGCAGGGAAGCGCGCTCACGGTCAAGAGCCTGCGAGTAAACGGCAACGATTTGGCCGCGATAGGGATCCCCAAGGGACCGGCGATGGGTAGGATACTCAACGCGCTTCTGGAGACCGTGTTGGACGATCCCGCCCAAAACGAGAGGGAATGCCTCCTCCGAATAGCCGCGGCCATCAAGGCCAACTATGGGGTGGAATAGGAACGATTCTTGCGGTGCTTATGGTTTAGCGCGCCCCAACGACATCGGGGATGAAAGGCATGCAATGGCGGCGAGGCGATCTGCGGCGAGGGCGCTTGTCATCTTGAGTTTCTCATGGACATTTTCCGCCGCGACCTGCTCCGCTTCCTTTTTTGTCTTCCCCGCGAATGGACCATAGCGCTTGCCGTCGAGACTGCACGATACCCAGAATATTCTGTCATGCTCGGGGCCTTCCGTCCGGTCAAGGCGATACTGCGGCAGTTCCTTGAGATATTTTTGCGCGTACTCCTGGATGACCGTTTTATGATCCTTGCTCTGCCCCTCGATCGCGGCGTCAATGACGGGCTCGAGGAGTCTTGCCACGAAGGATCGTGCCGCTTCGTAGCCCCTGTCGAGGAAAATCGCGCCAATAAGCGCTTCGAGGGCATCGGCGAGTAGCGCCTTCTTGGCCCTACCTCCAGAAAGCTCCTCGCCCTTGCCGAGACGCAGCGCTTCGGCTATGCCTATCCTCGCAGCTATTGGAGCCAGGCTTTGCTCCGAAACGACGATGCTCTTGATGCGCGCAAGTTCGCCTTCCGCCCTTCCCTCAAGCTTGAAATATAAGAGGGCGGCTGCCGCTTGACCCAATACGGCGTCGCCGAGGAACTCAAGCCTTTCGTTGTGGGATAAATCCCCCTTGTTGAAGCTTTCGTTGAGGAATGATCGGTGCGTAAGCGCTGCATCCAGAAGACTTTCGTTGAGGAAGGGAATAGCAAGTTTTTTTTGAAAATCGGCGAGAAGCGATGAGCGCGGAGAATTTTCCCCGATGATCATGGGTGGCACCATCGCGAGGTTCCCCTCCGCGCCAGGACGAAGCGGTCTTTATTTGACCTGGGTCTTGATGAATTCGTAAGCGTCGCGAACGGTTTCGAACTCGTTCGCTTTCTCATCCGGGATCTGGATACCAAGCTCTTCCTCTATGCCATACACGAGTTCGTAGGTATCGAGCGAATCGGCACCGAGATCCTGGCGGAAACTGGCGTCCAAGGTGATCTTGCTTTCTTCAACTTCCAGTTTGTCCGCGATAATCTTTTTGATCTTCTCAAAGAGCTCGTCCATCAATGTTCTCCTTATTTGGACTCGGGGGCAATGATCTGCCTTCCCCTGTAAAAGCCGCACTTCGGGCATACTCGGTGTAGGAGAACAGGGTTGCCGCAGTTTCCGCACTGTACGAGTGTAGGAGCGGTCAGCTTCATGTTCACGGAACGACGTCTCCGCGTTCTCGCCTTAGAAGTCCTAAATTTAGGTACAGCCATGATATAACCTCATTTGCGCTAAGTTTCGGCCAGTACAACTGGCGACATTATACAAATTTCCAAATTTTGTCAAGAGCAAAGCCCTTTGAACGCGCACACTACACTACCTCATTTTTCAATCTTGTAAAAGAGGGCCAAAGCGCTTTTCAAGTTCTTTTTGCACCAGGTCGGGTACAATGCCTTTGGGAAGGCGTTTCCAAACAATGAGTTCGCGCACCGCGGTAGAGCTGATGTCCGAGAGTTCCGGTCTCGCGAACATGAGCATCGTCTCGAGGGAATTGCCGAAACGGCCGCTCATAGCGGCCATCACTTGCTCGTAGGGAATTTCCCCCATGTTCCTCACACTTCTTAGCAGTACGCCGCAGTCGTTTCTCAGAGCATAGTCGGCTATAAGTCCGTCCCATGAATCGACCACGATATTCGCCAGCCCCATCGCCGCGACGAGTTTTTCGAGCATGGCGCTTCGTTCCTCCACGCTGAAAAGGGGCTGTTTTCGTATATTGTGTCCCACGACGACTCTGAGTTGTTCAAAAATCGGCGCCGCTCTGCCGATTACATCGAGGTGTCCGTATGTCGGAGGATCGAATGTGCCCGCGAAGACTGCTTTCATGGCTAGGAATGTATAGCCGGGAATAGCGCTGGTCAATACTTTTGCTCGAGCGGCTTTTCTGTCATACTCTTTTCCTGGTAAATCGGAGCCGTCCTCCGATATCCGAGTCACGCTGTGAGGTTCGCATGCCCGCCATGATAGTGTTGTCCGCTTTTTCCTCCTTGCTCTGCGCCCTCTCCCTCCCCAACGAGCTATTCCTCACCGGCCTATGGCCACTTGGCTTCATCTCTCTGATCCCCTTTTACGTCGCATTGAAGAATGCCTCAACGCCGAGCCGAGCCGCGCTCGCTGGCGCGATCTTTGGCGGGCTCCATCACGCCCTCACTTCATATTGGCTTTTCTTTTACAAGGATTTCGCTTTTTGGACGCTCGGATCGACAACGATCGCCTATGCGATCGTTTACGCCCTCGTTGGGTTATACGGCAGCTTCCTTCTCAGGATCGAATCGCCATCGTACCGCCCCTTCGTCTTCGCCATTGGTTGGGCCTCCTTCGAATACCTCAAATCCACGGGCTTCCTCGGCTATCCCTGGGGTCTTGTGCCCTATTCGCTTACCTCGGTTCCTATTTTCCTGCAAATTTCGGACATAACGGGCATATACGGATTGTCTTTCCTCCTGGCTTTGTCTTCGGCGATAGGAGCCGAGCTCATGCAAAGCCATGCCACGAAGGCTGTTGAAGCGGTTCCACTTCCACTATGCGACGCCATTCCGAAACATTTCCCCGAAGGGGGGCTCGCGCGAATGGATCGCGACATGGCGATCAGCGCCACTCTTTTCTTTGCATTCTCCCTCGTTTTGGTTCTCGCCTATGGTTTCGTGGCTCTTTCAACACCGATTCCACAGAAAGCTTCCCTGAGAGCCACCCTTGTCCAGCAGAACACCGACCCATGGCTTTCCGGCGAATTGCCGGCGCTGACTTCCAACATCGAGCTCGCGCGAAAGGCGAACGACGAAAACAAGGCGGTGGGAGGAAAGCCCATCGATCTCTTCGTCTTCAGCGAAACCAGTCTCAGTAGGCCCTTCGGCGATTATAGGCAGTGGTTTGCCCAGAATCCAAAATCCGACCCGCTCCTCCCCTTCCTGGCCGAAAGCGGCGCGGAACTACTCACCGGAGCCCCCATCGTCCTCAATTGGGACACCTACGAAGCGACCAATTCCGTCATCCTTCTTTCACCCGATGGGCGGCAACTCGAGTCGTACGCGAAAGTCCACCCCGTTCCCTTCGCGGAGGCGATACCTCTATGGGAATTTGCATGGTTCAGAAATTTCATGCAAAACGTCGTCGGGCTCGAAAGCGGCTGGGTGATGGGAACCTGGTTGACCTTGTTTCCCATCCAACCTCAATCGGCCAATGGCATGACCATCAAGTTCGCCACTCCCATATGCTTCGAAGATGCTTTCGCCGACCTTTGCCGCCAGTACATCCTCGAAGGCGCCGATCTCCTCATCAACCTCACCAATGACAGCTGGTCGAGGAAAAAAAGCGCGCAGATCCAGCATTGGGCGATCGCGCGTATCAGAGCGATCGAAAACAGACGTACCCTCGTCAGGAGCACGAACTCGGGCGTATCCTGCGTTGTGGACGCTTGGGGAAAAATAATGTATGAAATGCCCCAATTCGAAGCCGCGGCCATAACCGTCGATATTCCCATATACGAGAATCCCAAACGGACGATCTACACGAGCTTCGGGGAATGGTTCGCGAAACTTTGCACGTTACTATTGGCGCTTCGCGTAATTATTGATTATATCGGCTTGCGCAGGGAAAAAGCTTGCGCAGTTCCAGGAAATATCCTTTACTGATGATAGATGATATAAGGAGGCGATATGAGCATTTCGGAATACTTGGATTCATCCCCCTTCTTCGACATCGTCAAATATGGCAATCATGCTGCTTTGGATGCCGTAGCCTTCATAGGCACGCTCAAAAAACACCCCTATGATCCGAATAAATGCCTTCTTCTCACGGCGCAGCAGGAAAAGCTCAAATGGCTCGACGAGGGCATTATTATCGAATTCAGAATTGCCGATGTACTGGCGGCGGATGAACTGCCCTCGCCCGTCGATGAATTGGGCACGGCAAGGCCTCTCGTCAGATTGTGGGTAAAAAGAGGAGCCATCGCACTACGCTACGATCCCTTCGAAGTCGGGGACAAGTTCCTTGGCCCGAGAGATTCCATGGCCCTGCGCACAAAACTGGCGCAGCTTCTCCAGCTAAGGGCTGAAAAGCGTTGATCGCAGGGAAACATCGGAAGGACAGCCATGCGTGAGGGGGAATATTTCCTGAACCTCGGAGACGGGCGTATCCAGTGCCGCCTCTGTTCTCATGCCTGTTCGCTTGGCGAGGGCGAAGCGGGCGAATGCCGCGCCCGGATGAACGTAAACGGGAAGATCTGCCTTCCCTTTTATGGAGCGATTTCGTCGATCGCGTTTGATCCCGTAGAGAAAAAGCCTCTCAGGCAATTCCTTCCAGGCACCAGAACTTTTTCGGTGGGCTTTTGGCACTGCACGATGCGTTGCCCCTTCTGCCAGAATTGGCGGATCGCGCAGCCAACCAACATCGAGGGCGAAATCATGGGTCCGGAGGCTCTTGTCGATATGGCCGTCGCCTCTGGCCTTCCCTCCATCAGCTTCACCTATTCGGAACCCTGTCTTCACATTGAATACGTAAAATCCTGCATGCGATTAGCGAAGAGTCGAGGCCTCAAGACTATATTGGTGACGAATGGGAATCTCCTCGAAACGCCGGCCAAGGACATTCTCGCTCTTACCGACGCGACCAACGTCGATCTCAAGTGCTATTCCGCCTCCACCTACCATAAAATCCTTGGCGGTGAACTTGAGGTTGTCAAGAATTTCATACGTATCGCTCATTCCCTTTGCCATCTCGAGGTGACATCGCTTCTCGTGCCCGGGGTGCTCGACTCGGCCGGACAAATTGAAGGCATCGCTTCGTTTCTCGCTTCTCTTTCAAGGGATATACCACTCCATATCACGCCGTACCACCCCGCTTATCATTGGAAAGAGCCAGCCCTCCCAATGGCCGAGATGAAGCGGATTGCGGCGCCCGCGACTGAACATCTGAACTATGTATACAGCCTCCAGACGCTTCATCGCTAAAAGCCCGCGCTTCTTGAAAAATATTTTTTGCCTCTTGACATACAATTGAGTTTTCGGCATTGTATCTCCTGCCGATTGCACGGTGGGTGTAGCTCAGGTGGTAGAGTGCCAGACTGTGGATCTGGTTGTCGTGGGTTCAAATCCCATCACCCACCCGAGCCCGAATCCTACACCAGCTCAGCGGGGATTGGGTCTGTGCTTTTTCAGACGCGTTCGTAGCTCAGCTGGATAGAGCGACGGACTTCGAATCCGTAGGTCGCAGGTTCGATTCCTGTCGGACGCACGATTGATTTTCCTTGGGCCGCTAGCTCAGCTGGCAGAGCAGCAGACTCTTAATCTGCGGGTCGCAGGTTCGAAACCTGCGCGGCTCATGATCATGGGTTTCGTCAGTCTTCTGTCATGCGGAAGATTGACGGTCGCCCTTGACATTGCGACGGTCATTTCGCTAGGATGCGGCTTCGTGCGCGAGAGTGGTGGAATGGCAGACACGCTAGACTTAGGATCTAGTGCCTTGCGGCGTGAGGGTTCAAGTCCCTTCTCTCGCATGGTTTCCTATGCGAAGGCAGAGGAAGTTCGTGTTTGAGAAGGCGCGTAAATGCGCGGGAATAGCTCAGTGGTAGAGCGCGACCTTGCCAAGGTCGATGTCGCGGGTCCGACTCCCGTTTCCCGCTCCAACAATGTGGCGATTCGGAACCTTCCCGAATCGCCTTTTTTTTTGCGCCGATCAGGGCTATATTTGTCCCGATGGTATCCCTGCCTGGCGCCATGCCCGCCTTTTTGGTGAGGCAATACTTCCCTTCCGAGAGGAACTTATGGTGATCTCCGAAAAGAAGATTGAGAAGCTCGAACACTCCAAAGTCAAGATGACAGCGACGGTGCCAGCCGCCGACGTCCGTTCGGCCTACAACGAAATGATGAAGGAATACACGAACAGCGTGAGGATCGATGGCTTCAGAAAAGGACATGTCCCCGCCTCCGTCCTTGAGCGAAAATTCGGCGAAAGCCTCAAACTCGACGCCATGAGCCGCGTGCTCGAGAAGGCGGTTGAGGCGGCGCTCGCCGACAGCGCGGAAAAACCACTCGCCTACGAAGCTCCCGCCTTGGAAGGCGAGCCGGAGTTCGCGATCGACAAGGATTTCACCTTCAGCGTCACCTATGACGTATTTCCCGCTTTCGAGACTCCCTCCCTTCACGCCATCGAGTTGACGATTCCCAAGGTCGCTGTTGGGGAGGAAGAACTCGCGGGTGAACTCGACCAGATCAGGGAAAGAAACGCCATCGTCGTCGAAAAGGCCGAAGCCGCCGCCCTTGGCGACATCGTCACCCTCGGCTGGTCGGAGCTGAACGCCGAGGGAGTCCCGATAGAAGGCAGCTCACGCGAGGATTTCACCTTCGAGCTCGGAAAAGGAATGAACCTCTACAAATTCGACGACGAAATCGTAGGTCTAGCCACGGGCGAGACCAAGACATTCACGAAGAGCTATGCCGAAGATTTTGAATACAAGGAACTCGCGGGAAGGACGATAACCATTTCCGTGAAAGTGTCCAAGGTAAAACAGAAGAATCTCCCCGTCCTCGACGATGAACTCGCGCAGGATATCTCCGAGAAATACAAGAATCTGGACGACCTGAAGGCGGCGGTCAGGGCCCAGCTGCAGACTTCCCTCGATGCCCGCCTCCGCGAGCTCAAGGAGAAGGCCATCGTCGACGAACTCCTGAAGCGCACAACCATCGATATCCCCGAATCCATGATTCAGGCCGAGCTCTCGATGCGTTGGGATTCCCTCAAACGGGAGATGGGCATCGATACCGACGAGAAGATGGAGAGGATAGCCGAGTATTCGGGAAAGAACCGCCAACAGCTCTATGAAGACTGGAAACCCGCGGTGCAGCGGGCGATAGCGGGCCGGCTTGTTCTGGATAAGCTTATCGAGGTGGGATCCTATGTCGCCACCGAGGAAGATCTTGCCGCCGAATACGCCCGCCAGGCCGAAGGGGCCGCCATGTCGGCGGAAGAGGTCAAGGCGGAATACGAGAAGCGCCAATCCGTCGATTATCTTAAAGAGCATATCCGCGAAAGCAAATTTTTCGATTCAGTCCTGGCCAGCGCCCTTGTCAAAGAGGGCGACGCGGTGGCCTTTGTGGACTTCATGGGCAGAAAAGAGTAATTTATAGTAGCCCGCCCGAGAGGACGGGCTTCATTGTTTTCAAAAGGAAACTGCCGATGAATGAACAGATGAACAACCTCGTGCCGATCGTCATAGAGCAGACAGGAATCGGCGAAAGGTCCTACGATATTTACTCCCGCCTCCTCAAGGATCGGGTAGTGTTCATCGATGGGGAAATCAACGATATCACCGCCGACCTCATAGTGGCCCAGATGCTCTTCCTCGAATCCCAGGATCCGGCGAGGGACATTTCCATTTACATTAATTGCCCTGGGGGGTCGGTGACCGCCGGCCTTTCCATCTACGACACCATTCAGTACATAAAGCCCGACGTGCAGACGATATGCCTCGGCCAGGCCTCTTCCATGGCGGCCCTCATCCTCGCCTGCGGCACCCATGGCAAGCGTTTCGCTCTCCCCTCGTCCAGGATTCTCATACATCAGCCCTGGGGGAACGCTTCTGGCCAATCCAGCGACATAAGCCTGCAAGCCCGCGAAATCGTCCGCCTCAAGAAGCTGACCATCGAATATTTCGCCCTTCATACAGGGAAACCAATTGAGAAGCTTTCGTCCGACATGGAACGGGATTTCTACATGAGCGCCGCGGAAGCTGTCGAATATGGCCTCGCTGATAAAATAATGGAGTCGGGGAAGCATGCCCAAGTCAAAAAAGCCTGAAGAGACACAGCCTGAAGCTTTCTGCTCCTTTTGCGGAAAGAGCAGCGTCTATGCCAAAAAGATGATTGCCGGCCCTGGCGTCAATATTTGCGACGAATGTGTAAAGATTTGCGAGCATGTTCTTCTCGATGAGGAACAGTCGGTTTCCTCAAGCTTTCTCAACGATGTTCCAAAGCCGAGGGCGATCAAGGAGTATCTCGATTCCTATGTCATAGGCCAGGACTACGCGAAGCGAGTTCTGTCAGTGGCGGTCTACAATCATTATAAACGCATTCAGCACAGGCAGACGGCCGACTCCGACATCGAGATCGAAAAGGCGAACGTCCTCCTCATTGGCCCAACCGGGACGGGCAAAACCCTGCTCGCGAGGACCTTGGCTAAGAGGCTGAAAGTTCCCTTTGCCATCGCGGACGCCACCACCCTCACGGAAGCCGGCTATGTCGGCGAAGATGTGGAAAACATCCTCCTCAAGCTCATTCAGTCGGCGGGTGGTAATATCGAGGCCGCTGAACGCGGCATCATCTATATCGACGAGATCGACAAGATCGCCCGCAAGAGCGAAAACCCCTCGATCACGCGCGATGTTTCCGGCGAAGGCGTGCAGCAAGCGCTTCTCAAAATCATCGAAGGCACCATCGCCAATGTCCCGCCTCAGGGTGGTCGCAAGCATCCTAACCAGGAATACCTGAAAATCGACACGACGAATATCCTCTTCATCTGCGGAGGAGCTTTCGTAAGTCTCGACAAGATCATTGAATCGCGCGTTTCAAGCCACGCTCTCGGTTTCGGCGCCGACATAAAACTTCATAGCGAGAAAAATCTTAGGGAAATCTTCACCCACCTGCATCCCGATGATCTTATCAAGTATGGCATGATACCGGAGTTCATCGGACGGCTTCCGATCCATGTCGCTCTCGATGATCTCACGCGGGATGACCTCAAGCGCATCATCACCGAACCGAAGAATGCCGTTCTGCGCCAATATCAGGCTTCCCTCAAGCTCGACAGTGTTGAGCTCGTTTTCGAAGACGACGCTGTCGACGCGATCGCCGACAAGGCCATAGCCCAAAAGACAGGGGCGCGAGGCTTACGTTCCATCGTCGAGGCTATGATGACTGATATCATGTTTGATCTGCCAAGCGAAAAGGGCGCCAAACGCGTCACGATAAACAAAGATGTCGTCGAGGGAAAAATTCCCTGCATCGTGGAATATGAAAAAAAGTCGGCTTGAATTACCGCGCCCGAGTCGGCGCTAACACAGTAAACACCGGGGTGGCACGAGATCCTTCGTTGGAGGATCTCGTGCCTGAGATAAGACCCGATGAACCTGATCCGGGTAATACCGGCGGAGGGAGAAATGAGAAAAACTCATTTTCGTAGATGTGGGGCTTCACGCAAGTCCCGAGGCGTTTTCCTGTCGGCGGCGGCGATTTTGCTGGCCGCGGTTTCGATCCTTGCGACATCGTGCCAGCAAGCCGAGACAAAAAACCTGACCATCTGGACCTATGATTCCTTTGTTTCCGAATGGGGCCCGGGGGCGGGACTTGCCAAGCTCTACGAGCAGAAAACCGGCATAAAGATCGATTTCGTGTCCAAAGGCGATGGCGGAGCCCTGCTTTCTGCCATCCTCGCCGGCGGCAAGAATATCGATGCCGATCTCGTCATTGGCCTGGATAACAACCTCGCCAGCCAAGCCACCGCCAGCGGGCTTTTTTCCGCCGCGAAGCTTCCTAATTTGGGCAAGATCGACTCCAAACTTCTGATCGACAACAAAAACAGGCTTATCCCCTATGATTATGGAAATTTTGCCTTCATCTGGGACAGCCAATCGAAGATCACCCCTCCAGCGAGCCTCGAGGACCTCACAAAACCTGAATATTCGAAGAAGATAATATTGATGGATCCCCGCACCTCCACGCCAGGCCTCGGCTTCCTTGCTTGGACGCAAGCGGTGTACAAAGATGGCTGGAAGGATTACTGGAAACGACTTGCCCCGTCCATTCTCGTTATGACACCCGGCTGGGACACCGGCTACGGGCTCTTTACCAAGGGGGAGGCCCCGCTCGTGCTCAGCTACAGCACGAGCCCTGCCTACCATAAGGCATACGAGAAGACCGAGCGCTACAAGGCGCTTGTGTTTGCCGAAGGCCACAGCGCTCAGATCGAACTGGCCGGGATTCTCACCTCATCCAGGCACAAGAAGGATGCGGAGAAATTCCTCGATTTTCTCGTATCGGAGGAGGCACAGGCCCTGCTGCCCGAAACCCAGTGGATGTACCCAGCCAACGTCTCCACTCCCCTGCCTGATTCTTTTTCGGTCGTGCCGAAAAATATCGTAACCTTGAAGGCCAGTGTCGTTGATCCCGTGAACGATCCTGAGGCAGCCGCCACCATTTTGGCGGATGGGGCGCGCTGAGCAAGGCGCCGAAGAGGTCGCTCGCGCAAATATCGGAGGCTTTGAATGAGGGGCAGGGATACCAGCTTGCTGTGGAGTTTCGGCTTCTTGGCCGCGGCCTTCAGCATCGCTCCGCTCGTGGCTTTCTCCTTCTCCGCATTCGCGGGCATGGGGAAGGCGGACGCGAGCAAAACCCTGCCCCTCCTGCTGGCGCTCGTTTCCCCCTCGACACTCTCCGCGCTGCGATTCAGTCTTGTTCAGGCGGCGCTGAGTACAGTTCTAGCCCTGCTCGTGGGTTTTCCCGGAGCTTTTTTCGTGGCGCGGTATGATTTCCGCGGCAGGCGCTTTTTCATGGCTTTGGCCGCCGTGCCATTCTGCCTCCCCGCGATTCTCGTCATACTTTCCTTCATTCTTTATTATGGGAAGAATGGCTATTTTTCGTTGATCCTGGCCAGATTGGGTTATGGTTCAAAAGGTGAAGGCTTGCTTTATTCGATATGGGGTCTCGTGTTCGTTCACGCCTTCTATAATTTCCCGATCGTCATTCAGAATGTCGGCTCGGTGTGGGCGAAGATGTCAAGAAGCAGGGAGGAAGCTGCCAGAACTCTTGGGGCAGGAAAGTTCCGATCCTTTGCAGCAGGTACCCTGCCCTATCTCCTTCCGTCCATTCTGCAATCTGCTAGCCTTATTTTTCTGTTCTGCTTTTTCAGCTTCACGATCGTTCTTGTCTTTGGAGGGCTCGCGGGAAGTACCTTGGAGGTTGGGATATACCGAGCCATACGGTTCACGAACGATAGGCCGAAAGCCCTGGCGCTCGCTTTGCTGCAGACTGCAATCGCCCTCCTTGTCGTCGGGGCTTTCGCTCATTTCGACCGAAAAAACGCCGACGCCTCAAAGGATTTTGGCAATCCACCTCCTCGCCACCGTCCCCGCTCTTTTTCATTGCTTGCGATTGGAGCCTATTCCGTACTCATTGCCGTATTTTTCCTGGGGCCTCTCTTTGCCCTGACCGCCGAGGCATTTACCGTACGGTATTCCCTGGCTGGAGAAAGCCGTTTCGGGCTCGAAAATTTCGCCCGCCTCCTGACTGGTCCCGCCCCTCTCCTCTTGAGAGCCGCTGGCAGCAGCCTTTCGCTCAGCGGTTTGGCGGCTCTCGCCGCCGTCATACTCGGATTTTCTGTCGCCGCGTCTTCCCATAATGGGGCTCGCCGCGGCCAAACCGCGAAAGCGTTCGGGTTCCGCGTCTCGATGAATTCATGGATCACCGCCCTCCCGCTCGCCTTGTCCCCCGCGGTGATTTCCGCCGGATGGAGCGCTCTCATGGATTCCTCGGGGGAACTGCTCATCGTCATCGGGCAGATGGCGATCGCCTGGCCTTTTGTCGCCCGCTCCCTCTCCGCCGCATTTTCCTCGCTCGATAGAAAAAGGAACGAAGCGGCGCGCACCCTGGGAGCATCGCCCTTGCAGGCGATGATCCGGGTGGACGCGGCCCTCATTGCCCCGTCGGTAGCCAGCGCCGCCGCCTTCGCTTTTTCCATCACCATGGGCGATGCCAATATCCCGCTCATACTCGGGGGGGGCAAGCGGGAAACGCTGCCGCTCCTGCTTTACCGCCTCACTTCCTCCTATCGCTTCAGCGAGGCTTGCGCCGTGGGCATTGTTCTCGCGCTTTTCACGAGCGTCGCCTTTTTCCTGAAAGAGAGGACTCATGAAACACCTTGAGGTGTCCGGCCTGCGCTTCTCGCAAGGCGATTTCAATCTTCAAGCCTCGTTCAGCCTCGATCGCGGCATGACAGGCATCATCCTGGGTCCGTCAGGCTGCGGCAAGACAACCCTTTTGCGATGCATCGCCGGGCTGGAGAGGCCGGATGCGGGCGAAATCACTCTTGCCGGCACCGCCATAAACCTGCTTCCCCCTGAAAAGCGCAACCTGGGTTTTATCTTTCAGGACCTCGCCCTCTTCGACCATGTTTCCGGGAGAAAAAATATTGAGTTTGGGCTAAAACTCAAAAAAACCCCGAAGGCCGAGACTGTCGCGAGCATCGCCTCCCTGGCCAAAAAATTGAAAATCGAGGCCTTGCTCGACCGCAAGCCATTTTCAATGTCCGGCGGCGAAAAGCAGAGGCTGGCCTTTGCCAGGGCAATTGCGACAAAGCCAGGACTTCTTCTCATGGACGAGCCGCTTTCCTCCCTCGATGCTCCCTTAAGGCGGGAATTGAGGGCATATCTTCGCTCGACGTTTTCTCGAGAAGGCGTGACGGCCCTCCATGTCACCCATGATGTCGAGGAGGCGCTCGAGCTTGGAGACGAGATTTTCATCATGAATCATGGGAGAATCGTTGCCAGGGGAGAACCGCGCGCAATCTTCGAGGCTCCTCCCGACGCATGGTGCGTGCGTTTCCTGGGTTTGGGTTTTCTTTTGCCGGTATTGAGCATAAAGACGCAGGGGGGTGTTGGCATCGCGGTTACACCCTTCGGTCTTTATGCGTATCCGCCCAAAGGCTGCAAAGCTTCCAAAGATGAGATCGATAGAGGAGAGGCGCATCTCTATATCCCGAAGCGAGCCGCATCGCTTCTCCCCGATTCGATGAAACATGTAGACCTGGGATCCTCGATCGGAATTCTGGAGGCCGAGGTGGAAGGTATCGTTTTTCAGGGGACGTTTCAGAAAATCGAGCTTCTTCCAACGCCGACGAAGAAGGACGCTCATGGAGCCGCGGGACCCGCCGCGGCGAGCAATCATATCGAAGTGGAGATGGATTCCGCCGCGGCCATCGCCAAGGGCGAACGAGCGCGTTTTTCCATCGAACCGGGGAAATGCTCTATCGTACCTGAGCGAGTGCATTCATGATCGCCGAGGCCGAATCCGTCGTCGATTCACCATCCCTCCAGCGATAGGTCAAAACGCTCGCCTTTTGATAGAGCGGAAGCCGAGTTTCGAGGAGTTTTTTCACCTTTTCCTCAAAATCGGCGTCTTTCAAGAGGGGCCTTCCATCCCTTTCGCGCGAAAGTCGCTTTATGAGCTCTTCGAAAGGGACATGTATCCAGACGACGAGGTATTCGCGAGAAAGAAGCTGACGATTGGCGGCGGAAATCACGACGCCTCCCCCGCAGGAGAGGACGTGGCTCCCTTTCCGCTGCGCGAGGCGCGAGAGGGTCTCGGTCTCAATCGTTCTGAAGGCGGCTTCGCCTTCAGTCTCGAATATTTCCCTGACCCTTCGCCTTTCGATGCGCTCAATTTCCTCGTCCAAATCCAGGAAGGGAGCCGAAAGTCTGCTCGCCAGCACTTTGCCGATGCTGGTCTTTCCGCATCCCATGAAGCCGATCAAGGCGACTTTCCCGCCGATCAACAGAAACCGCCCAGAGAATAACTATAGTAGCTCACGTATGACCCTATCCCAATTTTTGGAGAAGATCTTCTCGATCTGGCCTTCGGCATAGCCTCGCTTTTCGAGGGCATCGGCCAGAATTTGGAACTCAGAAGCATCGGCGAGCACATGGCCTTCGACGCCTCGATATCCATCGAAATCCGAGCCCAAGGCAACGCATTCCATACCGCCTGCGCTCACAAAGTGGTCGATATGATCGAGAAAATGCTCAAGGTATGATTTGACGGGCTTGAGTGCCACGAAATTCGGCACGAAGACGGTCCCGATCGCGCCGCCTCCCTCCGCTATGCGCTTTATCTGCGCGTCAGTGAGATTCCGCGGATGGTCGTTCACGCTCCTCGAATTCGAATGCGAAGCGATGAAAGGCCTTCTGGCGGCGTCGGAGAGATCTTCGAAGGCCTTATCGGAGAGGTGGGACGCGTCCACGATCATCCTCATGGCTTCCATTTTCTCGACCAGCTTGAAGCCGAGCGCTGTCAGCCCGTCCTCTCCTTCGGCTTTCACGCCTCGTCCGAACGCGTTCCTTCTGTTCCATGTGATGCCGATGGCCCTCACGCCGCGGGAATAGTATTCATCCACCGCGTCGAGGCTTCCCTCGAGCGCTTCGGCGCCTTCGATGGACAGAAGACCGGCTACACTCTTCCCGGGTACCGCCTTGTCGAGATCTGATGGCTTGAGCAAGGGGAACACTGCGCCGCCCGATCGGGAGCAGATGGCGTCGAACTCATCGATGAGGCCCCGGGTGTACTCCTTCACCCGGGGAAGATCTTCGTCCTCGGCGAAGAGCGCCATGAACTGGCAAAGCACTTCCCCTTCGAGCAGTTTGGGCAGATCGATGTGGCTGATCTTGTTCCGAACGAGAAAGTCCCGCTTCCCCAGATCCCCGGGGATCTGGCTCTTGCCTATGACCGCGAGAAGGGCGTCGCAGTGCGCGTCTATGACAGGGTAACTTCGCTTATCGTCGGAGGAATCATTTTCGAATTTCTTTTGCATCAACTTATCCTTGTCGAAGCTGGTTGTTTCGCGCAATTATACATCCCCTCTTTCCTTGATGCGAGCGATTTCGTCCCGCAGTAGGGCCGCTTCCTCGAATTCGAGGTTCTTCGCATGCTCGATCATCCTCTGCTCGAGCGCTTTGAGCAGGGATTTCCGCTGTTCGGGCACGAGGATATTGTGCGTCTTCTTGAGCAGACTGAGTTCATCGAGGGTCGTATCGATCTTCTCTTCCTTGTGCCGCTCCAGGATGTCATGGATGGATTTCTTGATGGTCGTGGGCGTAATCCCATGTTCCGCGTTGTAGGCAAGTTGTATCGCCCTTCTCCGGTTCGTCTCGCCGATGGCGATCCGCATCGCCTCACTTTCCCTGTCCGCGTACATGACAACGAGGCCAGCCGCGTTTCTCGCCGCCCTGCCCACGATCTGGATGAGACTCGTGGCGGAGCGGAGGAAGCCAATTTTGTCGGCATCGAGGACGGCGATGAAGGAGACTTCGGGCAAATCGATGCCTTCGCGCAACAGGTTGATGCCGACGAGCACGTCGAATTGTCCCTCTCTCAGTTGGGTGAGTATCTCGACACGCTCGATCGTCTCCACTTCGGAGTGGATGTAGCGCACCCTCAGCCCCAGGCCGGATAGATACTCGGTGAGTTCCTCGGCCATCTTCTTCGTGAGGGTTATGATGAGGCTGCGCTCGCCCCGCGCCGCGCGCTCGCGAACCCTGGAATAGATGTCCTCCATCTGACCTTCGGTCGGCCGCACCTCAATTTCCGGGTCGACCAAGCCGGTCGGCCGGATCATCTGCTCAGCCACCGTCGCCGAGCGCTTGATCTCGGTCTCCCCCGGCGTCGCCGACACATAGATGACCTTGTTCATCAGGCTTTCGAATTCATTGATCTTGAGTGGCCTGTTGTCCAGGGCGCAGGGCAATCTGAAACCGTAATCCACGAGGGAAGTCTTGCGGCTTCTGTCGCCGGCGTACATGGCTCCAATCTGTGAGAGCGTGACATGGGATTCATCGATGAAGGTTACAAAGTCCTTGGGGAAATAGTCGATGAGCACTCCGGGCCGCTCGCCGGGGACTCGTCCCGAAAGCGGGGCCGAGTAGTTCTCGATGCCCGAGCAATAGCCCATCTCTTCCATCATTTCAATGTCGTATTCGGTACGCGATTTGATCCGCTGGGCTTCGAGAAGCTTGTTTTGCTTCAAGAAGGTTTCATATTGCCCCTCGAGTTCTTCCTTGATCCTGGCTACGGCTTTTTGTACCTGATTTTCCGGCATGACGAAGTGCTTGGCCGGATAGATAACCGCTTCCTCGATATCGTCGCCCGCTTTGCCGGTGAGCGGGTCGAATTTCCTTATCCGCGCCACGGTATCGAAGTCCAGCTCAACGCGGTAGGCTTCTTCCAAGTAAGCGGGATAGATCTCGATCATGTCGCCCCGAACCCTGAATCGTCCTCGTTCCAGCACCATATCATTTCTTTCGTATTGGAGGTTGATGAGATTGCGCTTCAGGGTATCGAGATCGATCACCCTGCCCTTGTCGAGATAGATTCGCATCTCCCTGTACAGATCGGGCGATCCCAGGCCGTAAATGCAGGAGACCGTCGCGACGATGATGACATCCCGGCGTTCCATGAGAGCTGCCGTGGCCGCCAGCCTCATCCTGTCGATCTCATCGTTGATGCTGGAGTCTTTCTCAATGTAGAGATCCTTGGAAGGGACATACGCCTCAGGCTGATAATAATCATAATAGGAAACGAAATACTCCACGGCGTTTTCCGGGAAAAACCCCTTGAATTCGCGGTAGAGCTGGGCTGACAAGGTTTTGTTGTGCGAAATGACCAAGGCCGGCATCTGGAGCTGCTCGATGACTTTGGCCATGGTGAAGGTCTTGCCTGAACCCGTGACACCCTTGAGTGTCATATACGTAGCCCCGGTTTTAGCGGTGTCCACAAGAGCCTTGATAGCGCTCCCCTGGTCACCCGCAGCCTCGAAAGGCGCCACTACCTTGAATGGTTTCATCGTTCATCCCTCATTGCTGCTGGCTTTGTTCCGTCAAGGTGACGGCCACTTTCATGTTCTTGTTACCCCGGTAGAATTCCACCCAAACCTTCTCTCCCGGCCTGTTATCCTCGAGGGCTGTATAGAGATCCGCGATGCTGCTTATCTTCTGGCCGTCCACGCTGGTTATGATATCGCCTCCGATATTGAAGGTGGATTGGCCGTAACGGACGGCGATTATGCCTCCCTTGAGGCCCGCCTTGGCGCCGCCGCTTCCCTCTTTTATCGCCGAAACGAGAAGGCCCTTGTCCACGGGCGAGGCGTGGCCCGACTGCTTGAGATAGGAAACGAGGGCCGGAAACAGCTGTATGGCTTCCATCTCAATCCAACCGCGGCGCACTTTCCCGTTCTTGATCAGTTCCGGGACGATACGCACCGCCGTGTCGACCGGGATGGCAAAGCCGATGCCCACCGAACCTCCGGAGGGAGAATAGATCATCGTGTTGATGCCGATCATCTGCCCGGCGGAGTTGAAGAGCGGGCCGCCGGAATTGCCTGGGTTGATCGAAGCGTCGGTCTGGATCATATTCTGCAGTACGGTTGTATCGTCTTTTTGTATTGGGCGCCCGAGGCCCGATACGATGCCTTGGGTCAGGGTGCGTTCGAGGCCGAAGGGATTGCCGATGGCGAGCACTTTCTGGCCGACCTTCAACCCCTTGGAAGAACCAAAGGGAATTGGCAAAAGCTTCGCGCCCACTGGCGGGGCGAATTTTATTACCGCAAGGTCGTTTTGGGAATCGAAACCGACAACGGAGGCTTCGTATTGGCTTCCATTCGCCAGGTTCACGAAAAGCTTGTACGCGCCCTTAACGACATGGTAGTTGGTGAGGATATACCCGCGCGAATCGATGATTGAGCCCGATCCTGATCCTCCGCTCTGGGGAACCGGTTCAAGGAACCAATTGACGTTGACGACTTCGGTCGTGATGTTCACGACCGAGTCGTTGTACTTTTCGTAGACATTGATGTTTTCGCGCTCATCCTGGGTATAGCCCTGCCCTGTTTGAGCATTGTATTCGGGCGCGACGCTCGATGTGGGAGAACCGGTTTCATTTTTCGCTTCGGCCGCAAGCCTGGGCGGGCTGTCGATGCTCGATTGGGACAAAGATTGCAGCGAGCTTTTAGCTTGGCTCATCCCGAGGACGCCACTCCTGGCTATGAGAAAGGAGAGCCCCCCTATGAGCGCAAGCGCGACGAGTGTGCCCGCGGCAATGCCAATAGTCATGTCTCTGCGCGAATATAATTTCATGAAAGTCCCCCTGGGATCGAAGCGCTAAACGAACTTTATCTTGCCAGCGGCGGCTTCTTCGGCGCGCGCGAGCATGAAAATATAATCGGAAAGCCTGTTCAGCGCTTTTCGCAGATCCGCCGCCACCTCTTCCTTGCGAGAAAGTGCCACAACCCTTCGCTCCGCGCGGCGAGCTATGGTCCTGGCCACATCGAGGGCGGCCGAACCGGCTGTCATTCCCGGAAAAACGAAACCCTTGAGAGGGATTCGCTCTTCGAGCGCTATGGTTTTTTCGGCAATCGTGGCCTCATCCTTGCCGACAATAGGCCTATCAAAGGGGACGCTGACGGAAGCTAGCTCGCCTGCGATGCGAAAAAGCAGGCGCTGAATATCATCGATGGCGTACAACACTTCGTCCTGGAAGCAAAGATGCCGGGCGACACCGAGAGCCGAAGACAATTCATCGATGGTGCCATAAGCTTCGACCCGTAGATCGTCCTTTCCAATTCTTTCCCCAGACCAGAGCCCAGTATCACCGTCATCGCCGGTTCGGGTTATTATGCTCATGACGCTAACATACTGCTTCAAAATTGCTTTCATCAAGTCTCATCGCCTTTGGGGTCCTTATCCGCCAGTGGACGCGCTCAAGACTATGCTTTACAATTTTCTTCCAGCGTGAAAACAGATGAATTGCCGCATTTCGAAGAGCCTTGTCCCTACTTTTCCGGAAGACTTTCCAGCGGTGATTTGTTGCTTGGCTGGAAATGCTTCGATCAGTATGAATCACTACTCCCTTTCGGCTGGCGGCGGGCGGGCGATATCCTCTATCGCTATCGCTGCGAGGGATGCTCAAGCTGCATCCCCATAAGGCTTTCAGCGGCGGCTTACCCTTCCTCGGGAGATCGCGCAAAAAGACTGAAACGGCTCAACGGCGATCTCGTTTTGACCATTTCTAAAGCGATCTATAGAGAAGAACACTTACGATTGTATGATAATTATATCAGAATGCGCCATGGAGGATCGGGAGATTCAATGAAAGAGAGCTATAAAAGCCTTCTTTCATCGCCTCTGGCCGCCGTATCAGAGTATCGTGATGGCCGTGGCAAACTGGTAGGAATCGGATTCCTGGATATTCTTCCCCTTGGCCTGTCCTCGGTCTATTTCGCCTTCGATCCCGGTGAAGCGAAGCGCAGTCTTGGTTCATATTCAATCTACGCGGAATCTGAATTGTCCTTGAGAATGGGTAAAAAATATTACTATTTGGGCTTTTGGGTTCCCAACGCGCGGAAGATGGATTACAAAGCCAATTTTCCCCCTTTCCAGATAGCGCTTCCACGCACCTCGGTCGGGGATGAAAACGTGGAAACCCTTGTCTGGGAAGAGTTCCGGAGCAAGGCGGATGCGCTTAGCCGGCTTGCCGCTTTGCCGCATCGTTGACAGTCGATGTCGATCATGGTACCGTAGCCACCGATACTTTTTGAAGTCTGTTTTCAGAAGGAACATTATGGCATCCCAGATCAACAATCCCGATAGCGCCGATGGCAAGAAAGTCGAAAAAAAGGCTCCTTCCAAACGAGGCGTAAAAAACCCCTTCCTTTACGGTGGGACGATTGTCATCCTGATAATTACCGTCATCGCTTTCGTGTTCATCCCCTCTATCGGCGGCGGGCTCGGCTCTTCCTCGGCCGCGCCGAAATTCGGAAGCTGGAGTGGAAAGCCGATCACCTATACCGCCGGGTCATATTTTGCGAACCAAGTTGCCCAGATCAACGACTATCTCAAACAACAGGGGCTTTCCGAGCAAAACTTCCAACTCTATGCCTACCAGGTATGGAGGATGGCTTTCCAGGGCACGGCTATCCGGATTGGCATCATGGATGCCGTGCAGAAAAGCGGTTTCAAGGTAACCGACAAGGGCCTAGACGAAGCGATGGCCGAGAACGCCGCCTTCCAGCAGGATGGAAAGTTCTCGATTGAAAAATACAATGCGATGTCAATGTCAGCCCGACTGTCCCTCCGCGGCTCCACGAAAGAAGACCTTCTCGTGCGCAGATATTACGAAGACCTCTACACGATCGCTCCCAGCACGGCTGAAATCGCGTTCGTCGCTTCGATGGCCAAGCCGCAACGCGAGATTTCCTATGCGTTCATTCCACTCGCGGACTTTCCCGCCGGGGAAGTAGCTTCGTGGGGCAACAAAAACGCCGATCTCTTCAGAACCTTGGGTGTCTCCCGCATAACGGTCACCAGTTCCGAATCCGACGCCAAGAAGATTCTCCAACAGGTTAGGGAGAACAAACTTTCATTCGAGGATGCCGCAAAGAGCCAGTCCAAGGATGCCTATGCGGACAAAGGCGGAGACGCCGGCAATGTCCCCTACTATGTTTTCGCCGAAGGGTTCCTTATAAAAGATGACGCCGCGAAAGTGGTGGCGCTGAAGAAGGGCGAGATTTCGGCTGTCTACAAGATCGCGGATAAAGCATGGGCATTTTTCAAGATAAATACCGAGCTGAACGCCCCGGATTTCACCAAACAAGCGACGCTCGATGAAGTCAAAGCCTACTTGAACGACAAGGAACGGGGCACGCTCGAAAGCTGGGCCATCGCCAGGGCCAACACCATCGTAGGGTCAACCGATGGGGCTCAGTTCCCCTCAGCGGCCAAAAAAGCCGGACTTGTGGTGAAATCAGCCGGCCCCTTCATCATCAATATCGGCAACCCCACCTTCTACGCATACAATCAGCAGATTCCCCTCATGCAGACTCCCTTCGCGAACAGCGATCCGGAACTGCAGGCCGCGGAACAGGATGAGGCTTTCATGACGGAGCTTTTCTCCCTTCCCAAAGGGAAAGTCTCAAAGCCCCTCGTCGTCGGGAACAGCGTGATGGTTTTCAGCGTTACGGGGGACAAGGAAGCCACCAACGACGACACCGCGATGGTGAAGTTTGCCTATCCTTACTTCCACCAACAGACCATCGATACGCAGACTCGCAATACCTTCTTGAAGAGCAAGAAGCTCAAGGATGAGTTCAACACGACATTCTTCAAAATCTTCAAGACCAATGACCAGGCTACCGCGGCGACGACAACGACCGTCGCTCCCGCAGCGAAGTAATACAGCATCCCGAAAATCGACAAGAAAAGGCGGCCCGGGCTATTTGCCCGGGCCGCCTTTTCTTGCGCGTCATGTGCTATAGTGAGTCGGCTTGATTCAGCCGATATTCCATTTCACCATTACTCCTGATCTTCGTCCGTTCGCAACACCGCGAGGAAGGCATCTTGGCCCAATTCGATATTGCCTACCATCTTCATGCGTTTTTTGCCTTCCTTCTGCTTTTCAAGAAGTTTCCTCTTCCTCGAGATATCGCCGCCATAGCACTTCGCGAGCACGTCCTTTCTCACCGGATTGACCGTTTCCCGCGCTATGATCTGGCCTCCGATAGCCCCCTGGATAGCCACCTTATACTGTTGACGCGGGATGTTCCTCTGAAGCCTCTCGCAAACCTTCCGCGCGCGGTCATAGGAGCCTTGCCGGTACACGAGCATGGAAAGCGCGTCGATCGGATCTCCGTTGATGAGGAAGTCGAGCTTCGCGAGATCCGTGGGCCGATAGTCGATGACCTCGTAGTCGAAACTCGCGTAACCCCTGCTCGTGGATTTAAGCTTGTCGTAGAAATCGAAAAGCACTTCGGCCAGGGGCATCTCAAAAACGAGCTCCACGCGCTTTTCATCGAGGTGGGTAAAGGATTTCTGCACACCCCTCTTGCCGACGCAGAGAGCGATCAAATTGCCGATGTAGGCGACGGGCGTGATGATTTGCGCCTTGATGTAGGGCTCGTCGGCGCTATCGATCCGCGAGGGATCGGGGTATTGGCTGGGATTGTCGATATAAACCGTAGAGCCGTTCTGGAGCACAAGCTTATAGCGTACCGATGGGGCAGTCATGATGATCGACTGATTGAACTCTCGCTCAAGCCTTTCCTGAATTATCTCGAGATGAAGAAGCCCAAGGAAGCCGCAGCGGAAGCCGAAGCCCAAGGCAAGGGAATTATCCTTTTCGCAGATCAGGGAAGCGTCATTGAGCATGAGTTTTTCGATGCTGTCCTTGAGCTCATCATAATCCGCGGAATCCATGGGGTATATCGAGCTGAAGACGACGGGTTTTATTTCCTTGAATCCCGGCAGGGCCGTTGCGCAAGGGTTGTCCTCGTCCGTAATGGTGTCCCCGACTTTTACGTCGCGGACGGTTTTTATGCCCGCTGTACAGTAACCCACTTCGCCCGCCGACAACATGTCGGTGCTGCTGGATTGCACGATCTTGAAGAGGCTCACATCCTCAACCTCGTACACCGCTCCGCTCGACATAAAGCGAATGTGTTGGCCTTTCCGCATCCGACCGCTGATGACGCGTACGTGGACGATCGCTCCCTTGTAGGCATCATAATGGGAATCAAAAATGAGAGCCTGCAAGGGGTCGTCGGCCGATCCCTTGGGGGATGGGAATCGTTTCACGATGGCTTCGAAAAGCTCATCGATGCCGATTCCCATTTTTGCCGACACCGCCAAGGCTGAATCGCCATCCAGGCCGAGATCCTTATCGATCTGCCTCCTCACCGCTTCGACATCGGCCGCCGGCATATCGATTTTGTTGATGACGGGGAGTATCTCGAGATCGTGCTCGAGGGCCATATACATATTCGAGAGGGTCTGGGCCTGGACGCCCTGAGTGGCGTCGATCACGAGGATCGCGCCTTCGCAGGAAGAGATCGCCCTGGAGACTTCGTAGGAAAAATCCACGTGTCCCGGCGTATCGACGAGGTTCAGCGTGTAAGTCTTTCCATCGGCGGCCGTATAGGGCAAGGTCACCGCCTGGCTTTTTATGGTGATGCCCCGCTCGCGCTCGATGTCCATATTGTCCAGCATCTGGTTTTGCATTTTTCGCTGATCCACCAAGTGAGCCTTTTCGATGAAGCGGTCAGCCAGCGTCGACTTGCCATGATCGATATGGGCGATGATGCAAAAATTCCTGATGAGTTCCTTCTCGTGCATGAATTCACTTTACAGGAAATGCCTCCTTTGCGCAATTATGCGTGGCAAAGCCTTGAAAACGGGTTTTCCCTGGAGCATAGTATCCGCCTATGACGGGATTCAGAAGTCTTCCAAGAAACGCGCGTTCATGCATCGCCATCGAACCCCTATGGGCCTTCTTCGGCCCGATGATCGCCTATTTCATGCCGCTGTACCAGCGCCAGCTCGGATTGGACGAGGTGCAGATGGGTATCGTAAATTCGGTCAATATAGCGGCAGGTCTGCTTTTCTATACGCTCGCCGCCCCCATCACCAACAAGTTCGGGCGCCGCAACACGAGTCTATGGTTCGATTTTATCGCCTGGTCGCTGTCGATGGTGTTGTGGGCGATATCGAGAAGCTTCCTCTGGTTTATCGTCGCCGCGGTGACAAATGCCGTCGTCCGCATCGTTTATGTCTCCTGGAATCTGCTCATTTCCGAAGACGCGGACCAAGAACAGCGATCGACGATATTTGGCTATATCAATATCATCGGCACCTTCGGAGGGTTCACCACATTCGCGGGCGGCATGGTCATCGCCCGTCTCGGAGTCGTTTCGGCGATGCGGGGAATATTCTGGGTGGGCGCCGCCATTTTAACCGCCATGTTCATTCTTCGTTTCCTTGGCACCAAGGAAACGAAGACAGGTATGTATTTGAAGGAAAAGTCCAAAGGCGAGAATTTTTTGAAGCTCGTGGGCCAACAGGTCCCAAAGGCGGCTCACGCCCTCCGCGATCCATTTTTCCGCAGGATGACGGGCATTTATTTCATAGGAAACGCCGTGCTTTCCATCGATTTCTTCCGCATACTCTATATGAAGGACCAAAAAGGCCTGTCGTCATTTGTTGTTTCAGCCATACCCGCCTTGAGCGCCCTCGTCAGCATCCTCATCTTTTTCTTCATCCTCCCGAGACAGAAAGCCCTCAAAAACCGCGAGCATCTCTCCAACTCCTTCCTCGCCTGCATGGTCGCCCAAATTCTATTCATCATAATGCCCAAAGGATCGCCGCTGGCGGCTATCCTGATCTTTCCGACACTCCAGGCTTCCTATGCGCTTTTCCAGACCTTCCGCGATACCCTGTTCATGAATGGAACAGATGACGACCAGAAAAGCGATCGCTTCAGTTTCATCCAGGCTCTCATGATGCTCTTCAGCATCCCCATGGGCTGGCTCTCCGGCCTCCTCTATACGGCCTCGCCCCAGCTTCCCTTCGCTCTAGCCAGCCTCCTCTACCTGACTGGATTCTTCCTCGCCAGGAGCCTCCGCCGCCATGAGCGGCAGAACTGAAAAAGCCTTTCCACCCTCGTCGATGGGTCGGGCGTAGAAGCGGAGCGTCCCAAGTTCTCGGTCTTGGGCCTGCGGAAAAAATTCGATGCCGATCGCTATGCGACGGAAGTGGAAGACTATTATAATAAAAGGATAGAGGAGATATCATGAATCTTAAAGAACTTCCCCTCGTGGAGAAGCCAGGAACGGAGCAGACCCGCGATATCGTCGTTTATGCCCTTTCCACCTGCGGCTTCTGCAAAAGAGCGCTCGCCTTTCTCGAGGAGAAAGGTTTTGCCTATCGATATATCTATGTGGACCAACTGCCTATAGAGACCAAGAACGAAATCAAGAAGATATTGAAGGAGCGCTTCAATGAAAATGTCGCCTTCCCCTTCGCCGTGATCGACGACAAGGAACACCTCGTCGGTTTTATCCAGCCGGACTGGGTGAGAACGCTGGGGTTGAAGGAGGGCGAATGAATCCGAAAACGTTGGAGCAAACCAGACTGTTCACACAGATGGTAGCCCAGAAGCAAGGTTGGGCACTTAACCCGGAAGCATCATTCTATGAAACCCTCGTCGCTGGCCTCATGACCAATTTCAACCGATATGGCTATTTCCTTTGCCCTTGCAGGGATTCCGATGGCTCCCGCGAAGCGGATAAAAACGCCATATGTCCCTGCGTCTGGGCAAAGCTCGATGTCCCCGAGTTCGGAAACTGTTATTGCGCCCTTTATCTCTCGAAGGACAAGCTGAGCTCCGGCTCCGCCCCCGCGGCCATCCCCGACCGACGATATGAAGCCTAGCCCAGGGCTCGGCCGCGCTCTATGCTGACCTACCTCGATTGGGCCGCCACCACCCCGCCCGATTTGGAAATCCTCCAACGGGCTCTGCGCGAATCGTCCGAAATATTCGCCAACCCCTCGAGCACTCACAGCGCGGGAAAGGCTGCCAAGCAGCTGCTTGAAGGCGCGCGATCGAGCCTGCTCTCCACCCTGGGCCCTTCCTTCGGCGGGAATAAAAACCCCGTCGGCCTCGTCTTCACCGCTTCTGGAACCGAGGCGGATCAGTTGCCTATGCTCGCCCTGCTGAGAAACCCGATGAAAGGCAATCCTTCAAGCTCCGATGGTCAAATTCGGCCCCATCTCATTGTTTCGGCGATCGAACATGCGGCCATCGATTCGCAGGCGGAGGCGCTCGGTCGCCTTGGCTTCGATATCACCTTCGTAAAGCCGGACACAAATGGAATCGTGCAGCCGTTCAAAGTCGCGGAAGCGCTCCGCCCCACTACCAGGCTCGTCGCCGTGATGGCGGTGAACAATGAAACCGGCGCCATCCAAGACATCGGCGCGATCGGAAGATCCATCGCTTCCTCAGCCGCAAGTCTCGGGATTCGCCCCCCTCTTTTTCATGTCGATTGCGTTCAAGCCCTCGGCAAAATCCCCCTGGACCTTTCCGGCGGAAACGTGACGAGCGCTGCTTTTTCAGCGCATAAGATTCAAGGCCCCAAAGGCGTCGGCGCGCTCTGGCACGCCAAGCCCATCGAGGCTCTCGCCGTTGGCGGGGGCCAAGAAGGCGGGCTCCGCTCGGGTACCGAAAACATATTCGGCATCGTATCCTTCGCCGCATGCGCCGCCAAAGCCGTTCCGTCGATGCCAGCTCGGCTTGAGCACGCCTTGCTTCTCGAAGCATCCTTATTGCAAGGGTTGAAGCGCATCAGCGGGGCCAGCGCGGTGCCGCTCGGGCGTGAACCTCGCGACCCCCGCTACAGCCCCTGGATCATCTCGGCGGCCTTTCCCGGCCTGGGTGGGGAAGTCTTCGCCAGAGCGCTTTCCGACGCGGGAATCGCCGTATCGACGGGTTCCGCGTGTTCACATACCCACGCGGCAAAGGGCCGCAGGGTTCTCGATGCCATGGGGCTGCCCAAAGAACTCTCCTTCTCCTCAATCCGCATATCGTTTGGCCCGGACACTCGCGTTGAAGAAGTCCAGCGTTTCCTGTCGACGGCCGAAGACTTGTATCGAAGACTAAAAACCTGATACAACAGCATCACTATGGAATCCCTCTTCCTCATCAAGCCGGGCGAGATACTCCTAAAAAAGGAAAACCAGAAAGAATTCACAAGGCGGCTCATCCAGCAGCTGCACAAGCGCCTTGGTGACATCGACTGCGCCATAGAGGAATATCCAGGGCGGTTCTTCCTCTTTGTCGACGAGCGCTTCTCGGCGCGCGCTGAGTTTGTCTTGCGACATTGCCCGGGACTCAACGGATTCTCCAGGGCTTCCATGTGCCCCAAAACCGTGGAGGCAATACTGGAGGCGACGGAGTCGGTCGCGAACAAAGCCATCGCATCGGGTGCCAGGCGCTTCAAAGTCGAAACGAGGCGATCGGACAAGAGCTTCCCTCTCGGATCCTATGCGATGTGCGCCAAGGCCGGCGAAATTCTTCTCGAAAAATTCCCCACCCTCGCTGTCGATGTCCATAACCCTGATTTTGTCGTCAACATCGAGATACGAGAAAGGGCCTATGTCTATGGCCACACTGAGCCAGGCGCCCGCGGCCTCCCCTCGGGCAGCAGCGCGAAAGGACTTCTCTTGCTTTCAGGCGGGATAGATTCGCCTGTCGCCGGCTATATGATGGCTAAACGGGGAGCGCCGCTCGAATGCGTCTACTTTCACGCGTACCCTTACACGTCCGAGGAAGCCCAGCGCAAGGTCGAGCATCTTGCCCTGAAAATAGCGGCCTGGTGCGGCTCCCTTCGTCTTTGGGTAATCCCTTTTACCGATGTCCAGATGAGGATCAAGCGGCTCGCGGCTGAAAACTCGACAACGATCATGCTCAGATCGGCCATGATGGAAGCGGCCAACCTGCTTGCCCGCAGGATTGGGGCCGATGCCATCATAACGGGCGAAAGCCTGGGCCAAGTTGCCAGTCAAACCGCCGAGAACATGGCAATCACGGGTGCCCCGTCCAATCTCCCAATTTTCCGCCCTCTCATAGGAATCGACAAGGAAGATACGGTAGCCATGGCGAAAAAGATCGGCACCTTTGACATATCGATCCTGCCCTACGAGGATTGCTGCGTGCTTTTCTCGCCCAAGCACCCCCTCCTCAAGCCATCCTTTGCGCAGCAAACCGCGGCTTACGCGTCACTGGATTTGACGTCCTCCATAGAGGACAGCCTTTCGAAGGCGGAGAAGTTTGTTTACAAATACAAGGATGTGCTCGCGGATTTCAATATCGAATAAAAAAGCCTGCCAGTCGCTCAAGCGACCCGCAGGCACTCTTCTCGCTATCCCCAAGGGGAATCGAACCCCTGTTGGCGGGATGAAAACCCGCTGTCCTGACCGCTAGACGATGGGGACCACTACAGCGGATTCTTGTGTCTCCGCGTCCGGGGTGCACGCTACCAAGAAAACGGCACTCTTGTCAATATCCTTGCGTCCGCCTAGAAATCCTCGAGGGCCAATTTCTCCTTTATTTTCGCGAGCAAATGGAGAGCGAGCGCGTTTTCCGGCTCTATGCGCAGCGCGATTTCGCAATCGGCATGCGCGCTCGCGACGTCGCCCATCTTGAAGTAACAGAGCGCCCGCCTGTACCGCGAGAAGAAGTGATACGGATGGATCAGCAAAGCCCCGGAAAAATCCTCGATGGCGCCCGGAAGATCCTCAAGGACCCCTTTCACCACGCCGCGGTAATAGAGGGCTTTATAGCACTCCGGATCGAGGATGAGACAGGCGCTGAAATCCTGCAGGGCTTCGTGATATCTCGATTGGGCGAAATATGCCATGCCTCGGTGCTTGTAGACGACGGAGGCGATTTCCCTGTCGGGCTTCTCATCGGCGATTTCACTGTAAATGCGCACCGCCTGGCTGAAATCGGCTTTATTGTGCGCCTCGAGGGCGGCGAGAAGCATCCCGTCCATGCCAAAGCTCCGATAGCTCTCGATGCCTTGGGCATCGGCTGGTTTTTGGGTGGCCGCGAGGGTGGAGGCTATCTCGGATTGCGGCATTTTGTCCGCTGGCGGCTCCTTGATGGTCGCGCCGCTTGCCTGCGTTGTGCCCTCGATCGCCTCATCCTGCTTTTCGGCCTCGGCCTCCGGCTCATCGGCCACTTCCTCGATTTTTCGGTAAAAGGCCTCCCTTCGGTGGCCGAGTTCCGCGTTCAGCCGTTTCTCGAATTCAAGGATTTCCTGGAAAATGATATCAGAGAGCGTCAGATTGGCATTGAGAGCGGCCAGCTTCCGCCGCATAGGTTCATCGAAGGGCGTGAATTCCGCCTTGTACACGAGTTCATGCTCGACCTCGGCCCAAGCCTCCTGGAGGATGGTTCTCAGCTGTATTTCGATGACATTCCGCTCGAGATGGGGACAGAGCTGCGCGATCTCATCGGGGACTCTCACCAGAACGTGGATGGATTCGTAGCCGAATTCGCGGAACGAACGCTCCGCCCCTTTTCGTTCTATTTCCTCGATGGAAAAATGTTCCGACAATATTTTTTCCGCGATGCCGAGATCTCCCAGGAAGGGGCATACGATGCGGATGGCGAGGATATCGTTTATCGGGAATGGGCCCGTCTTTTCCGTCCACGCCATTTTCAGAAGCCGAAGTTTCTTGGCATAGTAGGACTCAAAATCCTTAACGCGGGCTTTGAGCGTCGGTTTGAGGCCTTTGCGCAGCAGGTCCGACTTCACCATCTCCAGGAAGCGCGAAAGCGCCTCCTCATAGCATGGTTTTGACGCGGCGTATTGCGCTGAGAGCTTGGCTTTATCGGGTATGACAAGGACCGATTGTTCTATTGGCATAGTTCGAGTATATCACTGAAAGAGCGAATCTCAAATGTTCAGAATGTTTCCGCGGGGTTGCCGTTGACATCCAGCTCGAGGGTCCCCGCGCCGGGCACCGACGCCGAAAGCGTCTTCTCGAAAGCGGATCGAATGAGGCTGAAGGGTACGTCCAGATTCGCCAAATCGGGGATATCAAGTTCCACGTACAGTCTGTTGCCGCGATGCAGGACAGCCGCTAGTCGGGCATCTTGTTTGAAGAGGGGCTGAAGCCTGTATCCGAATGGGCCCAGCATGAGCTCATCCAGCACTTGTTTCGAGCGTTCTTCCATCGATCCCATGAGCGCCAGGTTCCTTGTTTCGGCAACGAGCTTCGTCCTGCCCGCGTCGAGGAAAAACAACCGAGCCCGGCTGGCCGCGGGATCGAGGCCGTTCACTACGAGCGCAGCCACGATGATAGCGGGAATGACGAGAAGCCATCCGCTCTTGTGATCGTTTCGGGAATCGCTTTCAGCCACCTGGATTTACCTTTCGAAATTATCTATAAAATCCACGATTCCATTGTAGATCGCATCCCCGATCTTTCTCAAGTACCCGGATCCGGCGAGCAGACTTCCTTCCTCGGGGTTGGTTATGAACCCCATTTCGATGAGTATGGACGGCATCTTCGCGTTCCTGACAACGAACCATTCTTCAGGCCTTATACCCCGTCCCGGGCTTTGCGTCCCTACCGCCGCGCCCAGTCTGTCGTAGACCTGTCTGGCCAAAATGATGCTCTCCGTCGTGAATTCTTCCTCGAGCATAGCGTTGAGGATCGGCGCGATGTCAGTGCCTTTTTCCTTGACGGTATTGGCATCCACGACATTTCTCCTATATTCGGGGTTCAAATACCAGACTTCAAAACCTTTGGCGTTCTTGTTGAAGGAGGCGTTTGCGTGGATGGAGACGTATATCACGGCTTGGTCATTTTTGAGAGTCACGGAATTAGCCATCGCCACTCTTTCGTCGAGCGTCGGATAGCTGTCGCCTTCGCGGGTGATCAGAATATTCCGATCCGGATAGCTCGACTTCAGCAGCTCCACTACTCGCTTCGACACCTCAAGGGTGAGGTCCTTTTCCAGCAGTCTCATCCCTCCAACGTCGCCAATCGCCCCTGTATCCTTGCCTCCATGGCCTGGGTCGACGAGGATGGTCGCCACGGAGTACCTTTCCTTCTTTTGAGCGTTTTTTTCCGAAAAATAAGAATTCACTTCCTTCGCGAAATCAACAGGAAGCATTACTTTCGATCCATCGAGATAGGGCGCCCCAACCCGCTTGAGGTTTTTCCAGTCAAGGGCGATGAAGGGCTGATCGATCGCGAACGCGACGAATGCACCATTCTGCTCCAGGTAACCGCTCGCGGTCAGCGGGTCGAAGGCTATTTCAACCTTGGCGGTATCGCCAAACTCCATCAATGGCACGGCATCGACCGCATGGGCGCAGGTAGCCGCGAACAAAACAAATATCGCCGCCGATGCGCGCATTCTTTTCCGCATATGATCTCATATCGGAATATTGTCGGGCGGGAATGAATTATTTACGCATTGCCCCTTGCAATCGCCATGCTATTCGATTATACAATGGACATTGGAAGGGCTACACCACTATATATTGTAGTGGTGGACGGTCATGCCGTTACAGATTGTAGCACGAACCTTACCACGGCGCAGAGCATGAGGATACGCGCTATGTGTCGATAACGCGGAGGAATACGATGAAGTTTGAGCGGAAATTTACCCGTAAGGGGCGCGGCCCCTATGATGGGATAACATGGGAAAACAGGGTCAGCGAGATACGCAATCCCAACGGAAAGCTTGTTTTCCATATGGACAAGGTTATCGTGCCCTCTACATGGAGTCAGATCGCGACCGATATCCTGGCACAAAAATATTTCCGGAAGGCCGGGGTTGCGGCGGAATCGGCGCGGGCTTGGACAAAATTCGTACCCGAATCGCAGACTCTCCTCGCCGCCGACAGTCCTAACCTTGATTCCGAACACGATGCCAGGCAGGTTTTCCATAGGCTCGCCTATACGTGGTGTCTCTGGGGAAGAAACGCGGGCTATTTTGATTCGGACGATGATGAAAAAGCGTTTTACGACGAGCTCGTCTATATGCTTGCCCATCAGCTGGCCGCGCCGAACAGCCCCCAGTGGTTCAACACGGGGCTCAACGCCGTCTACGGCATCGAAGGACCTCCCCAGGGCCACTACTACGTCGATCCAACCACGAACGAGGTAGTCAAGTCGCCGTCGGCCTACGCCAGGCCTCAGCCCCACGCCTGCTTCATCCTCGACATCCAGGACGATCTCGTCAACGAGGGCGGTATCATGGACCTCATCACTCGGGAGGCCAGGCTTTTCAAATACGGCTCGGGCACCGGTTCCAACTTCTCCAAGATCAGGGCCGCCCACGAAAACCTCTCGGGCGGCGGCGTATCTTCTGGTCTTCTCTCCTTCCTGAAAATAGCCGATCGATCGGCGGCGGCAGTCAAATCCGGCGGGACGACGAGAAGAGCCGCCAAAATGGTAATCCTCGACGCCGATCATCCCGATATTGAGCCCTATGTCGCCTGGAAAGCCGAGGAAGAGTACAAAGTCGCCTGCCTCGCGGCGGGAAGCGCGGTACTCAAACGCTACGCCGAAGGCATGAAGTCCGCCATAGAGAATTCCGGACTGTCTCTCGATTCCGCTTTTTCTTTCTCGGAGAATGCCGCTCTGCGAAAAGCGGTCAAGGAAGCCTTGGCAGCCGGTATCCCTTCGGCATGGATCCACCAGGTCCTCTCCATGTACCGCCAGACAGGACAGCTCGTTCCCCTGGCTCAGTACGACACAGGATGGGAATCCGAAGCCTACAACACCGTTTCGGGCCAATCGTCGAACAACTCGGTGCGCGTTGACAATATCTTCATGAAGGCCGTCATCGACAATGGCGATTGGGACCTCAAGGCGCGCACGAGCGGCGCCATCATGAAGACGATCAAGGCCAGAAGCCTCTGGGATAAGATCGCGCGCGCCGCGTGGCAGTGCGCCGACCCGGGCCTCCAGTTCCACAGCACCGTCAATGAATGGCACACCTGCCTCAACGATGGCGAAATACGAGGATCGAACCCCTGCTCCGAATACATGTTCCTGGACGATACGGCGTGCAACCTCGCATCCCTCAACCTCCTGGGATTTTACGACACGGCATCGGGAACCTTCGACGACGAGTCGTACCGGCACGCGATACGGCTATGGACGACGGTTCTCGAAATCTCCGTTGTCATGGCTCAATTCCCCTCCAAGGAAATCGCGCGTCGAAGCTACGATTACCGCACTCTCGGCCTGGGCTACGCCAATTTGGGAAGCCTTCTCATGGTCATGGGCCTTGCCTACGATTCCGACGAAGGAAGGGCCGTCGCCGCCGCGGTGTCCGCCATCCTGTCCGGCGAAGCATATGCCCAATCCGCCAGAATGGCCGCCGAATGGGGCAGCTTCGCCCGCTATGAGGCCAATGCCGATGTCATGCTCAAAGTAGTACGCAACCACAGGCGGGCAGCCTATGACGCAAAGCCGGGCGATTACGAGGCCCTCAGCATCACCCCTATGGGCCTCAAGGAATGGGCCTGCCCTGGCAATCTCGTCGCCGCGGCGAGGGAATCCTGGGACGAGGCGCTGGCCCTCGGCGAAAAAAGTGGATACAGGAATGCGCAGGTCACCGCCATCGCTCCTACGGGGACGATCGGGCTTCTCATGGATTGCGACACCACCGGGGTAGAACCGGATTTTGCCCTCGTCAAATTCAAGAAGCTGGCGGGGGGCGGTTACTTCAAGATCATCAACTCCAGTGTTCCTCCCGCCCTAAAAGCCCTGGAGTACGACGAGGCTTCCATCGCCAGTATTCTGCAGTATGCTCTCGGCTCGGGCACCCTCGAAGGATCCCCGGCCGTTTCGCTTCAATCGTTGCGGGAGAAGGGACTTGGCGACAAAAGCCTCGCCAAGGTGGAATCGGCGCTCAAGAGCGCTTTCTCCCTCGAGAGCTGCTTCTCCCCCCATCTTCTTGGCGCCGAGGCCATGGCCTCACTGGGGGTATCGGAGAGCGAATACAATGACCCTGCTTTCAGCCTCCTCCCCAGGCTCGGCTACAGCGCCGAGGAAATCGAGGCGGCCGAACTCTTTTCCTGTGGAACCATGGGTCTTGAAGGAGCGCCCGGCCTCAAGGAAGAGGATCTCTCAGTCTTCGATACGGCGACGCCATCGGGAAAGAAAGGGTCGAGAAGCATCGACTGGAAAGCCCACATCGCGATGATGTCGGCGGTCCAGCCTTTCGTCACCGGGGCTATCTCCAAGACAATCAACATGCCCAACACCGTCTCGAGCGAAGACGTAAAGGGCGCCTACATGCTTGCCTGGAAGTCCATGCTCAAATCCATCGCTCTGTACCGGGACGGATCGAAGCTCTCACAGCCTCTCTCCGCTCTTTCCCCCGGCGTCGACATGATCGCCGATTCCATCGTGGCGCTCCAGACCGGATCTCTGGCCGAGGATGAATCGGTTCCGGAGATTGTCCAGTCGCAATCTCCCAAAGGGCCTCTCGAACCCGAGCTGCCCGGCATGCCCCAATCCCCCCGAGGCCTGCGCAAATCCCTGCCCAACCGCAGGAAGGGTTATACACAGAAAGCCAAGATCGCCGGGCATTCGGTCTTCCTGCGCACCGGCGAATATGAAGATGGGGGCCTCGGGGAAATCTTTCTCGACATGCACAAGGAAGGGGCCGCCTTCAGGAGCATCCTCAATTCCTTTGCCATAGCGGTATCGCTTGGACTGCAATATGGCGTTCCGCTTGATGAATATATCGACGCCTTCACCTTCACTCGCTTCGAGCCGAACGGCGTCGTCCAAGGACATGATTATATCAAGATGGCGACCAGCGTCCTGGACTACATTTTCAGGGATTTGGCGATATCCTATCTCGATAGGCACGACTTGGGACAGATAAAGCCGGAGGATCTCGTGTCGACGGCCATGCAAACCAAGGAAAACGGCGTATCACATAAATCCGCTTTCGAGAATGGCCGATCCAACCACCCCTCCAAGCCGGTCCAAAATGCCGCGACCTTGTCCGAGGCGATTCCAGCCATACTATCGCCCGAGCGCAAGGAACTGCCAACAGCCAAGGCTGCGCCTTTGAGTCCTTCGGTCAAATCCATACGGTCGGCGCGTCAAAAAGGCTACGAGGGCGATCCTTGCCCTGTCTGCGGGCATCTTACCCTCGTACGCAATGGCACCTGCCTCAAATGCGAGACCTGCGGATCCACGACAGGCTGCAGCTAAGCCAAGATCCAGCCAAGACAGGTTGGGACTGAAAAAGGGAGCGGTTGTCCACGCCATCGAAGTGGACAACCCCTCCCTTAATTTGTATCTGTTTTTATACTACTTACAGTGATGTTCTTTAGGTCAGCGGACTTCTTTCCACGGGAAGCGTCATACAACGGGCACCGCCGCCGCCGCGCGCCAGTTCGATCCCATCGAATGTCACGGCTACACGACCATATTCCGAAATGGCTCTTTGCGCATTCAGGAAATCCTCCGAGCCAACAATGGCAAAACCGGCGTTTGAGAGCGCATCCATGGTGAATTTGTTGCAGGAATACACGAGGATCTTCCCGGGGGCGAAGGCGAAGGAATTGGCGCCCGAGAGCCACTGCTCTCGCTGTTGGTGAATGGGATGCCCATTCCCGCAGAGCACGGGCGAAAGGTCCATTCCCTGCTCGGCAAGGCCGCCCAGCAAGGAATCCACTTCCCTGTATTTGAGCTTCCCATTCTTGCCCGCGTCTATCCTATAGACAGCGCCGCGTTGCGTCCCGAGAATCACCGGTTCATAGACGAGGGTCGCATCCCTATCGACCATCGTGAAAACCATATCCAAATGGATGGTCGCCCTCGTCTTGGGCAAGTTCACCGCGAAGATCGTAATGCCCGACTCGGAGATTCTCGCCGCGTTTTTCGCTATTCGCTCCACCGCGTACGCTGTCGTGCGCTCAGATACACCGATCGCGAATACCGTGGGTGAAAGCACGATGATATCCCCGCCTTCCACGGTGAGGTAACGGTTCCTCTCCTCCGGTCCATCGAAAAGCATGGTACGCGCCAAGAAATCCGGGTGATGGGTAAGGATGAACCGCGTTATGACCGCCTCCACCATGCGCACGTCGAAGGCGGTGGCGGCGGATAAGGCACAGTCGCCGATGACGGCTGCGCTATCCCTCATAAAATACGCGTTGGGGAGTGGCCTGGATATAAAGCTATGATCATCGAGCCTGTGGGCAAGCGAATTCGCGGGCGAAGGCACTCCATGGACGATTGAGGCGGCAAGTTCCGCCGCCGGCATCGCCATGAATTCTTCCATGGACCCCCTGATTGGAAAGCAGCTCGACAAGTCCGAGAGAAATTCGAATTTGTTGCCCACATCGGCGAGGCAATCCCCGAGCAGGTCAAGAAGCTCGTGGGTTTCGGCGACGCTGGACAGAAATTTCTTCAGTTGAAGATATTCACCCAACACCGAACCAAGAGGGATGATATCGTTGTAGAGATCCTTTTCGGCCTCGCCCGGGGTCATCGCTTCAATTTCGGGACCTGGCGTGTGGATAATAACGCGCTTCAGGGTCCCGATCTCACTCTCAATCGACAGGCTGTTCATGGTGGAAGTATGCACTATGACAGGAAAAAAATCTTCACTTTTCCATCAGCTCGATTTTTGCATATCTATCGCTCTTCCTTCGCCTATTCCTGCATGAAGGCGTCCACTGCGAATAGCTCGTTGAATGTATATGCAATTTCAACATTATTTGGGCAAATCATATTTCTTTGACGCGCTTGACAGCTCCGATTGGGCGCCCAATCATAAGCGAAAGAGCGATCGCCCGCTCTAAAAGGGAGGTTTATCGGCATGAATCGAAGGAAAGTGATTATCATCGGCGCGGCGGGAAGGGATTTTCACAACTTCAACGTTCGTTTCAGAAACGATCCATCGGTCGAAGTGGTAGCGTTCACCGCCGCTCAAATACCCGATATCGATGGCAGGAAATATCCTGCCGAACTGGCGGGAAAGCTGTACGCGGAGGGGATCCCCATCCACGCGGAATCGGATCTTCCCCGCCTCATCAAGGAATTCTCGATCGACGAATGCGTCTTTTCCTATTCGGACGTTCCTTATTCTCATGTCATGAGTGTTTCAGCCCTTGTCAACGCCGCGGGAGCCTCATTCACCCTCCTCGGCCCGAAAGATACGCAGATACAATCGACGAAGCCGCTTATCGCCGTGTGCGCCGTCCGTACGGGATCGGGCAAGAGTCAAACTTCGAGAAAAATCGTCCAGATGCTCATGGCGAAAGGTCTGAAAGTAGTCGCCATACGACACCCCATGCCATACGGTGACCTCGTGCGGCAGAAAGTCCAGCGCTTTGCCACCATCGCCGATCTCGCCTATCACAAATGTACGATCGAGGAAATGGAAGAATATGAACCGCACATTGTCAGAGGCAATGTCATTTATTCCGGCGTAGATTACGAAGCCATACTCAGGGAAGCTGAGAAGGAAGCCGATGTCATTCTGTGGGATGGCGGCAACAACGATTTCTCCTTCTACGTCCCGGATCTCATGGTGACCGTGGCCGATCCCTTGAGAGCGGGAAATGAAGTATCATTCTATCCGGGCGAAGCCTCGCTCAGAATGGCTGATGCCGTCATCATCAACAAAATCGATAGCGCCGGCCCTGATGCCGTGCAGATAGTGCGAGAGAATATCGCGAGAGTGAACCCAAGGGCTATCGTTATCGACGCCGCGAGCCCCATCAATGTCGACAAGCCCGAACTCATAAAAGGCAAGCGCGTCCTCTGCATCGAGGATGGCCCTACCCTCACCCACGGCATGATGAAGGTAGGGGCCGGCGTCGTCGCGGCGCGCAAGTTCCAAGCGGCCGAGATCATCGATCCAAGGCCCTATGTCGTCGGCAAGCTCGCCGAGACGTTCAGGATCTACCCCAATATAGGAAGCCTTCTCCCCGCGATGGGCTACGGCGAGGAACAAATCTCCGATCTCGAAAAGACCATCGATGCCACCGCGTGTGACACTGTCCTCATCGCGACGCCCATCGACCTGACACGGATCGTGAAAATACGCAAGCCTACGGTAAAAGTGGGCTACGATCTCCAAGAGATCGGCAAGCCCGACCTGAAAGATCTGCTCGATGCATTCCGCGCCGCGCATAAGCTTTAACCATTGAACGGGCCAAAACAAAAAAACTGCCCTCGACGAGGGCAGTTTTTCTATCTCCGGGCTTCGTTGGCCCGGGCAGCGATTTTTTGTCAGCCAGCGACGATAGCCTCGGTCGGGCAGGTGGATGCGCAGGTTCCGCAATCTATGCACGTGTCCGGATCTATCCAGCGGGCATCATTCTTCTCGCTGATGGCCGTGACTGGGCATTCGCCTTCGCAAGCGCCGCAGTTGATGCATGCATCGGTAATCTTGTATGCCATGGCAGTTCTCCTTGAACTATATGCTTTACGGGCATAATATCATTCTTCGCGTTTTCTGTGAAGATGACGAGCCTGAGACCTCTCGCCCGCGATATTCTGCCTGCGGCTTCCCGCCTTAGAAATATCCGCAGAGCGCAAGCATTCTCGTGAAGTCCGCGGCGCCCTGCCGCCGATAGGAGCCAAGATAAGGCGAACAGGAGGTACAAAGCTGAACATCGATGATTTTAGCGATGCCCAGAGTTTCAGCCAGCTTCAGGTTGGCGGCGCGCAAATCCAGATAATGCGATCCCTTGCCTTCCATCGCCCCAGTCTTCCTGATCGACTCGGCGCCGAATTCGGCGGCAAAACCCTTGGCCCTCTCCTCCGGCACGGCATAACAGCAGGATCCGATGCTGGGCCCGAGGATGACGGAGATGTCGGCGGGGCGGCAGCCGAATTCGGCGCCCATGCGGAGCACTCCTTCTTTGAGGATGCCTGTCCCCTTCCAACCTGAATGGAGCAGCCCGAAAGCCTTTCGCTTCGAATCGGAAAGCCATATAGGCATGCAATCAGCCACGGTCAGCGCCGGGATGAAAAACATGCCGGATACGACGAGGCCATCGGCCCCGCCAACGGCCGCCGCTCTTTCTTTCAGCGAGATAGCGTCGCTTTGGTTTGAAACAGCGAGTACGCGGCGCGTGTGGCTCAAGCTCAGGGGAAGAATCCGGGTGGGATCGATGTCGAGCGTCGAAAAAAAACCTTCACGCGCTGGGTTTTTCGAGTGGGGATCAAACCTCATATTGCCCAATACAAGCGTGCTCAAGACAGCTCGCGGCGACTTTTCCAATCCTCCGCCGAAGTCGAATTCAAGGTATGATTTCCCCTCAGGATCGAGGGACAAGGTCGTCACTTCCATATAATGTCCCTTCAGTTCCGCTCGCCTTCGTAAAGCTCAAAGACCAGAGGCTGCGCGCCCGGCACGGTTATCTCGACTCCATGGCATTCGAGATAAAGCCTCGAAGCGTGCGCGCCTCCATAGAGGCGGTCGCCGGCGATTGGATACCCGGTCCACGCCATATGGGCGCGTATCTGATGCCGGAATCCCGACACGATCATCGCTTCGATCTCCATGGCTGCCTGCTCGCCGGCGAACTCTTCGATGGCGGGCAGGCCGCGACACGACGCGATCGTTCGAAACGTCTCTTTCGAAAGCGGCTTTTTTTCATGCTCCACCTCATAGGGAGAGACGCAAGCGACCATGGCGCCTCTTTCGCCAAAGGATCGAAAATAGCTTTCGATCGCCAAGCCTCCATCTACGGGCGCAGATGCATGAAACAGCGTGGCTTCATGGCTGGAAAGCGCGCGATGTCCCGGCCGGAAGCCCGGCAAAACGATATCGTTCGGCACGGCGATCAGTCTATAGAATTTTCTCATCCCGCCGTTTCGCTGGATTTCAAGCGCGCTGCGCATCGCCGCGATGGATCGGGCAAAGAGGATCAGCCCCGATGTATCCCTGTCGAGACGCGAGAGCATCCCCAGCTCCAGCGCCGCCCTTCGGGGCGTGGGGGCAAGCCTTCCCTCTTCGCGTTCGGGCTTTTCCGTTTCATACTCCGTCCCGGAAAGCCTGAACTTCCTTGCGTGATCGGGGACTTCATGTTCCAGCCATGAAATAAGATTCGGCGCCTCATCCAAAGAGACGTCGCCGCCGCTCCGCGGCGAAACGGGGACAGAATGCATGCCAGCCGGCTTGAAGACAGCGAGGTAGTCCTCCGTCGCGGCCGAGAGAAAAGGATTCTCGATATGCTGGAAAGGCTCAATGCCCCTGATAGAGCCGAGGCTTGCCCCAAGCCTCACGGATTCTCTCCCGCCGTGGACTCCTTCCATTCTCACACGAGTCCGCTGTTCTGGAGTCGATAAAGGTTCCAATAGAGCCCTTGCTTCGCGATGAGCTCGTCGTGGGTGCCCGTTTCCGCTATCCTTCCCTGGGCGAGAACGATGATCTTGTCGGCATGCCTGATCGTGGAAAGCCTGTGGGCTATCACGACGCTCGTCCTTCCCGCCAGAAGGCCCTCAATACCGCGCTGGATGAGTTTTTCAGTCTCCGTATCCACGGAGCTTGTCGCCTCGTCCAGGATTATGATCGATGGATCGTGGGCGAGCACGCGGGCAAAGGAAAGAAGCTGACGCTGTCCCTGGGAAAGGTTGCTTCCGCCTTCGGCGAGCTGGGTATCGTAGGCTTCGGGAAGCGCCTCGATGAATTCGTTGGCATGGACCGCCTCGGCGGCCACCATCATCCTCTGAGGTGTCACCTCATCGCCGAGGCGAATATTTTCAGCGATGCTTCCCGAGAAGAGAAATACATCCTGTGGAACAGGCTGTATGGCTTTTCGCAGCCCGTGAAGCGGAAGATCGCGCACGGGATACCCGTCTATGCGGATCTCACCTTTCTGAATGTCCCAAAATCGCGTGACGAGGTTGGCGACGGTGGTCTTGCCCGCCCCCGTATATCCGACCAGAGCGACCATCTTTCCCGGCTCCACGGCGAAGGTGAGGTCCTTGAGAACCCAATCCTCTTCCTTATAGGCGAACCACACCTTATCGAATTCGATGTGGCCGCGGATTTTCGCCGGCATAGCCACGCTTGGCGCGTCGATGATCATATCGTCCGCGTCGAGGAGTCCGAAAATTCTTTCGCCGCCGGCCATCGCGCTCTGCAGCATGATGTATTTCTCCGCCATATCCTTTATTGGCGAATAGAACATCCCGATCAAATTGACGAAGGCGATGAGGGTGCCAAGCGAAATGGAATGGGAGAGATAGAACCAGGCGCCGACCGAAAGAGCGATGGCGGTCGTCAAGGTGGCTAAAAAGTCCACCGCGGGCCTGAAGGTCGCGAAAACATACATTTCGCCCAGGTTGGCATTCATGAGCGCAACATCATGTTTCGCGAACTCCGCCTTGGCGGGAGCCTCTCTTACGAAGAGCTTGACCACCTCGATTCCGGCAAGATGCTCGGCGATAAAGGAATTCACCTTGCTCGTCCATTGCCGCTGGTTGCGGAAGGCGTCCCTCGCGCGCTTTCTCGCGATATTCGAGACGATGAGAACAAGAGGAACGCTGGCGGTCACGACGAGGGCCAGACGGACATCGAAAAAGTAGAGGACCACGATGGCGCCAACCATTATGGAGGCGTCCTTTATGAACGCGGAGAGGACATCGGTGAAGAATTGGCTTATGGTTTCCACGTCGCTGGTCATTCTCGTCACCAATCGCCCGACAGGCTGCTTGGAGAGGTACGCCATCGATCGGCTGAGCACGTGGCTGAAAAGCTGCATCCTCAGGTCCTTCATGACCTTGAGACCCAAGAGGTTGCTGAAATAGATCATGATGAAGGTCGACACCAGGATAGCCGTGAGGATAGCGAGCAAGGTGGCCCCGTACCGACCTATAAGGGCACTGTCTGCGGCGCGCAGGCCCGCCGCCTCGGCGGCGGGCAGCGCCCTGAGCTTTTCGACGGGCAGGACCCCCCACTTTCCCTCGATGGCGAAAAGCTCGGGGCGGGCGGCGCGCAGCGCCGCCTGCGCGCCGTTGCCTTGCTTTACCTCGAATACATACATTTCGGTTGAGTCGAAGATGCCCGAATCGATGAGGCCTTGCTTCTCCACCGTACTGAGTCCGGCCAAGCGGGAAGCGCGAAGATAAACGCGACCATTGATTACTGGGTCCGCATCCGACACCTTGAGTACCTTGTCCGCCTCCGTCCCTCTCACGCTTTCCGAAAACCCATACCAGGACTTCATGAGCGCATCGTCTATGGCGCGGCGGATAATCACGGGACTGAGCAACTCGCCCGCCGTGCTTATGGCCAAGGCGATAAAGGCAAGAATCGTTATCAGTTTATATGGTTTGATATACGAAAGTATTCGCCGCGAAATCGCCGTATCGAATCTCTTCGTTACATCATCGGTTTCAAAGAATTCGGCCATGGCTCATTTACCCCCATCCACGGGGCTCGCGGAAACCTCCGCTTCCAGTTCCTGAAGCCCGGCGATCTCCGCGTAGAAGCCCTCCTCATCCCGTATCAATTGCTCATGCGAACCATATTGAATCATCGCGCCATCCTTGAGGACGAGAATCCTGTCGCAATGTCTCAGCGTTGACACTCGGTGCGAAACGATCACGTTTGTCCTATCCTTCCTTTCGAGAAGGAGGCTTTGCAAAATCCTCTCCTCGGTCTCCGCGTCGACCGCCGAAAGCGAATCGTCCAGCACGAGGATTTTCGGATCAAGGGCCAAGGCTCTCGCGATGGCAATCCTCTGCTTCTGCCCGCCAGAGAGGGTCAGTCCCTTCTCGCCGACGACCGTGTCCCAGCCGGCCGGGAAAAGTTGGACATCTCTCTCGAGGGAGGCTATTTTCGCGAGCTGGAGGAAACGTTCCTCCGGCAACTCCGGCCTTCCATAGAGCACATTCTTCCTCACCGAGTCGGAAAAAAGAAAAGATTCCTGCGGCACGAAGCCAAAGGCCCCGCGAAGCGAGGAGAGCGCATAGGCGCAGATATCCTTCCCGCCTATGAAGATCGCGCCTTCCCCCGGATCCAAAAGCCTGGGCAGCACTTTGAGCAAGGTCGATTTACCGCTTCCCACCCTTCCCAAAACGCCGAGCGTCTTCCCCTCAGGAACTTCGAAGCTGATCCCATCCAAAGCCGGCTTCGTCGTCCCGGGGAATGAAAACCTCAAATCGCGGACTTCGAGCCCGCCTTTCGGCGCCTCGACGATCGCGTTTTCAGCTTCCTTTATTTCGCTCCTGGTGTTCAGGACATCATTGATGCGCTTCAGACTGGCCGCCCCGCGCTGTATGGTGTTGACGGTAAACCCGGCGCCCATGAGGGGCCACACGAGCATTTCCAGGTACGAAATCATCGCTATGATGTCGCCGGGGCTCATCTTGTTCTGGATTACCGCTCCACCTCCGGCAAGAAGGAGAATGGCGGTGCTCACTCCCGCCAGGAAGGAAATGAGGGGGAAGAAAAAGCCAAAGGTCTTGACGAGTTCCATGATCGCGTCTTTGTAATGGTCATTCGTTTCGGAGAACCGTCCCGAAAAATGCCTTTCTTTTACGAAAGCCTTCACGACTCTCATGCCCGCTATCGTTTCCTGGGCTATGTCCGAGAGTTTGGAATAGACCTCCTGGACGCGTTTGAACTGCCCTCCCACCAGCTTTCCGAAGAAAAGTATGAGGACCGTGATAAGGGGAAGCGGTATGATCGTATAGAGGGCGACCGAGGCATTGTCGGTGATCATGGCGATGAGAATCATCGAAGACATGAAGACTCCATCGACGAATGAGACGAATCCCATTCCCAGGGATTGCCGAACCGCGTTCATGTCGTTCGTGGCCTTGGCCATCAAATCGCCCGTCTTATTGACCTGATAAAAGCCCGCCGACATCTCCATGAGGTGTCCGAAGAGCTTGTCTCTCATCTCGGTTTCAATGTGCCGGGAAGCTCCGATAATGAAGTATCGCCAGAAATACCTTCCCACCGAAATGACCGCCGCTATCCCCACCATCCAAAGCGTGGGAGCCAGGATGGCCCTCATGCTGAATTTTCCGCTCGCTATGATATCCACCGCCTGTTTGACGAAGCGGGGTATCAGCACCTGAGCGGCGTCCACGATCATCAAGCATAAAATTCCGACTATATAGTTTAGCTTGTATTTTTTAAGATACGGTATAATGGCTCGATATTCTTTTAACATAGTGGCCGATTTTACTCCTCACCGTCATAAAACGCAATACTGACAGTCTTCCGCATGCGAAGACATCTTCGCCGCCAATCTTGGCTTCGCTCTGGCCAGGATTGTCCGTCCTCTCTTTTTCTGCCATAGTTGCGTGATGCGCGAATTCATCATCCATACCGACGGCGGATGCTCAGGCAACCCTGGCCCGGGAGCTTGGGCTTACGTTATGCGCTACGGTGACAGGCTCAAGGAAGATTGCGGATACGATCCGCAAACGACGAACAACAAGATGGAGCTCAAGGCGGTTATCGAGGCCCTCCTCTTTATAGCGTCCCTCAAAGGTACTGCCGTATCGCGGGAAACGGAAAATGAAAAATCCATTCCCGGTTGGCTCGACGCTCCGGTTCAGATCTATACCGATTCCCAGTATGTAAAAAATGGCGTTACCACATGGCTCAGAAGCTGGAAGCTTCGCGGCTGGAAGACGGCCGACAAGAAGCCCGTAAAAAATCAGGAGCTGTGGATGGAACTCGACGCGCTCGTCCAGAAGGTCACTCCCTCGTTCTTCTGGGTGGAAGGGCACGCCGGTGTCCCCGACAATGAGCGCTGCGATTTTCTGGTGAGAGAGATAATCAAGCGGATGAAGACACCAAAGCCATAATCCAATATGGGACCAGGGCGACTCGAACGCCCGACCTACTGCTTAGAAGGCAGTTGCTCTATCCAGTTGAGCTATGATCCCTTCCCTTCGGGATGAGAGGATTTGAACCTCCGATCTTCTGCTCCCAAAGCAGACGCCTTAGCCCCTAGGCTACATCCCGATGAACCAAGCGGTACGCTAGACCGAAAATGCGGGCATTGTCAATACAGATTTGTCGAGTTCGGCTGTTGACAGCCGGTGATTTCGATTTATAATAATCCGGTTTCCTTATACATAAATAGGGATTACGCTTACCACCACCCTGCAAGGAGTCACTATGTCGTTCGCTACCGACCAGATCAGAAACATCGCCATAGCCGGACACGGGAGTACCGGCAAGACAACGCTGCTCGAACACATTCTCTTTCAGGGCGGAGCGATATCCAAGCCCGAAACCATCGAATCAGGCAAAACGGTCAGCGATTTCGGCGACGACGAAATCGCGCGCAAGATATCCGTCCGCTCAAGCCTGACCCACTGTGCCGTCCGTGACACAAAGATCAATTTTATCGACACGCCCGGATCCTCGGATTTCGTCGGCGAAGTCATTTTAGCCTTCAGGGCCTGCGAGAGCGCCCTCATCCTCATCGACGCCAAATCCGGCGTGCAGATCGAGACGATCAAACTGTGGAGGAATCTCGATTCCCGATCCAAGCCGCGCATGGTCTTCGTAACTCGTATGGACGAGGATCGCGCGGGCTATGCCACCGCCCTCGATGATATAAGGAACAAATTCAAAGCGGCCCCGGCGCCCGTAACCATTCCAATGGGCGAAGGCTTGGGTCTCGGCGGCGTCATTGATGTCATCAATGGCAAGGCATACGTGAAGCCCGCTTCAGGCGATCAAAAGGAAACGGCTGCCGAGATTCCCGCCGAGTACAAGGAAGCTGTGGAAGCGGCCAGGTTGCAGCTTTGCGAAGCCGCCGCCGAGGGCGACGATGAGCTGATGGAAAAATATCTCCTGGATGGTCAATTGAGCCAGGAAGACATGATCCGCGGGCTTAGGGAAGCGCTCGCGCAGGCAAAGATCGTCCCGGCTTTCGCCGGCTCGGGGCTCAAGAACGTGGGGGTTGCCGCTCTTCTCGAATTTATCGTCTCCATGGCCCCCAATCCCCTCAGCCATGGCGTCGAGGAGGTCAAGAACGATGACGGGAGCCTCGCCGCGGTCTCCGTCGACGCCTCAAAACCCGCCACGGCGATGGTGTTCAAAACGCAGATCGACCAATTCTCGGGCCGGCTCTCCTTCGTCAAAGTCATTACCGGCACCCTTGTCCCTGAACTCGAGATCGTGAATGTCCGCGATGGGCGCAGGGAACGTCTTTCCAAACTTTATACGGCTCAGGGAAAGAAGATTGAGGATCTCTCTTCCCTCGCAGCCGGCGATATTGGCATCATAGCAAAAGCCGCCGACCTCAAGACGAACGATACTATTTCCGCCATGGATAGACCCTTCGCATTCGCGCCTCTCAAGCTTCCCACCCCGGTTCATCTTGTGGCGATATCGGCGTCAAACAAGAAAGAGGAAGACAAGCTCAATGAGCTTCTTCTTAAAGCGGCCGAAGAGGACCTCACCTTCCAGGTGAAATACAATGGCGAGACAAAGGAAACGGTCATCGCGGGCATGGGCGATCTTCAGATCAACATGATTCTCGACAAGATCAAGAATCTCGCGAAGATTGTAGCCGAAACGAGGATTCCCCGCGTCGCCTACCGCGAAACTATCACCAAAAAATCGGGGGCCGAATATACGCACAAGAAACAGACGGGAGGCCATGGACAATACGCCCGCGTTGTCTTCGAGATCGAGCCCCTCGCGCGGGGCGTAGGCTATGAGTTTGAAAACAAGCTCTTCGGCCAGTCGGTATCCCGAGGCTTTATCCCTGGTATTGAAAAAGGCATCCACCAAGCCATGGAAAGCGGTGTCGTGGCGGGCTACCCCGTCGTGGATGTCAAGACGGCCATAACGGACGGCAAGGAACACCCTGTCGATTCCTCGGAAATGGCTTTCAAGCTGGCGTCACGGGGAGCGTTCAGGGAAGCGTCAAAAAACGCAAACCCGGTACTCCTCGAGCCTATCATGGATCTCAGGGTCTTTGCGGAAGAAAAGAACCTCGGCGATGTCATGTCCGACCTTTCCAGCCGGCGTGGCAGGATTTCCGGACAGAACCCGCTCGGAGGGGGCATTATCGAAGTCGACGCCCAGGTGCCACAAGCTGAACTGCTCCGGTATGCCATTGATCTCCGCGCGATGACCTCGGGAACGGCTTCGTTCGAAGTCGATTTTTCCCACTACGCCCCCATCACCGGCAAGATCGCTGAAGATGTCATAAAAGCGGCCCAGGCATTCAAAACAGCGGAAGCCGAGGAAGAATAAAACTTTTTTCGCGCGTCAAGAAAAGGGCTGCCGTTTTTCGGCAGCCCTTTTTCATGTTTCGCGCAAAGTCTCGCCCTGCTTTTCTTTTTCCTGGCTTCTCAGCAGCTCAATTTCCTTCAGGAACTCATCGGCAGTCTCATATTTCCTGTATACGGACGCGAAGCGTATATAGGCCACCTTGTCCAGCGCATAAAGCCGCCGAAGCACCATGCTGCCGACCGCTTCGCTGGATATCTCGTTGCTGGCTTTCGCCAACTGCGCGGCCTCGTCCTCGATCTCGTTGATGAAGTTTTCAATGGACATTTGGGAAATAGGCCGCTTCTCAAGCGCCCGTATCAAGCCCCTTTCGATCTTGTTTCGCTCGAAGGGCTCGCGGCGCCCATCCCGCTTGACGACCATGAGGGGTTTTTCCTCGATCCGCTCATAGCTCGTGAATCGCAAGCCGCAGGAAAGACATTCCCTTCGCCGCCGGATGGCTTCGCCATTGGCCAGGCTCCGAGAGTCGATGACTTTATCGTCGAGGCTTCCACAGTGAGGACATTTCATTGTTGGGAGGGCTCCTTCGACGCCGATGTAAAATGTCTGAGGAATTCCATGGGAAGGGGAAACACGATCGTGGAGTTCTTCTCCACAGCTATCTCGGAAAGGGTTTGGAGATATCGCAGTTGGATCGATGTCGGGGCGGCCGCCATCACGGTTGCCGCCTGGGCTAGCTTCTCGCTCGCCTGGAGTTCCCCTTCAGCCGCGATGATCTTCGCCCTGCGCTCCCTTTCGGCTTCCGCTTGTTTCGCCATCGCCCGCTTCATCGTCTCGGCCAGCTCCACTGCCTTTATCTCGACAGCGGTCACCTTGATGCCCCAAGGGTCGGTCGCTTCGTCGAGCAGTTGCCTGAGTATCTGTCCCAGTTCAGCTCTCTTCGCGAGCATTTCATCAAGTTCGTGCTGCCCCAGAACCGAACGAAGTATGGTCTGCGCGAGGAGACTTGTGCTCTTCGTGTAATCGGCGACTTTATTGACGGCGAGGGTCGGGTCGAAAACGTTGAAGTAGACTACGGCGTCGACGATCACGGGTACGTTATCGCGGGTGATCACTTCCTGTTTCGCCACATCGATCGTGAAGGTTCTCATGTCGACCTTCCTCATGACATCAAGGCTGAAAGGCAAGATGAGGTTGAAACCCGGCCCGACGACCGCCATCATCCGTCCCAGCCTAAAAAGGACGCCTCGCTGATATTCATTGATGATCCGCATCATGGGGACCATAATGAGGACAGGAATGGCGAAAAGCGCTATGGCGATGGGATCGTTCCAATATCCGAGCGAGAAGGTTACAGCGGCCCATACGATTCCGGAGACTAGCAGGAAAATGAATACAGGCATCTGCTTGCGCGAGAGGGCTATGAACGCAAACCCGGCCCACCACAGGCAGATCAGGGCAAATGCGACGAGGAATAGACTCATATCGTTCCTCCTTAACCGCAAATATATCCCATGCGATGGTTGCTGTCACGGCGCGAATTGCGTATTTTCATACTGAGGAGGATAGCAATGGCATTTTCTGACAATCTGAAATCATTTTTCGAAAAAAGTTTCGACTCTTCGAAGGAATTCCTCAATAAGGCGGGCTCTCAGGCCCAGGTATGGGGCGAGATGGGAAGACTCAAGATCGAGATTTTCCAGCTTCGCGCCAAGGCGCAGTCGCTCACCTCTCATCTTGGCGCTGGCGTGTATGAGCTTCTCGTGGAAAAAGGGGAACCGATGATCGGGACATATTCAGACGGCATTGCCCCTATCATCGAGCAACTCAAGACCATCGAAAGAGAAATCTCAGAGAAAGAATCGGCCTTCAAGCTTGCCGGCGGCAAGGATTCCGATCTCAATGGTGATGGAAAGCCGGACTGAAACGCGGAGAAGATCGACGGAATTGACGATCACCCCAATCATTGGTACAGTGCCCTCGGATCGAATCGGGGGCACTGTTTGACAGCATTATCCATTGGCGCCGTTATCTTCGACTTGGACGGTACGCTTGCCGACACGATCGGTGATTTGGCCACAGCGGTCAACGCTGTGCTTGCGGCGCATAATTTTCCGCTGCATCCATTTTCCGCGTACAAGACCATGGTGGGAAACGGCTTCTCCTCGCTCTTGAAGCGCGCGCTCCCCGGCGGAGCCGCCGAGGATGATCGATTCTTCGATACGCTTTTGATCGAGGCGTCTTCCACCTATGCCCGCGAATTGCTCAACACGACGAAACCTTATCCAGGCATAGCGGAGCTTCTTTCTGCGCTTCAAGAGAGGAGCGTTCTCTGCGCCGTCCTGTCCAACAAGCCCGATAAAATGACTCGGCATATGGTCTCATCGCTATTTCCGGAAGTTTCTTTTCTGGCAGTGATGGGCGACAAGGTCTCGCGTCCCAAAAAGCCCGATCCCTCTAGCGCCCTCGCCATAGCGGCGCTTGCGGGAATCCCGCCCTCAAGATTTGCTTTCGTAGGTGATTCCGGCGTGGATATGGAAACAGGGAAGGCCGGCGGTATGCTGCCTTTGGGAGCATCCTGGGGCTACCGCTCAATTGCCGAACTTGGCGATCATGGAGCGGCTGGCATTCTTGAGAAACCGTCCGATCTCCTGAATTACCTTTGATTCGCTCGCGGGTTTCATACCCCGCGGCTTACTGCGAGGTTGTTGATTGCGCAAAATCCGCTAAGTATCTATACTCGCTAGGGGTCAATCAGCTACCCCCTAGCGGGCGTGAAGGAGCCACCATGGAAAAAAAAGACCTTATTCAAAGAGCAAGAGACTATGCCGCCCAGGAAAAGGATCCCCTTTTCGCCGCTGAGGTCGAAGAACTGCTGATACGCAATGACGAGAGGGAACTGGAGGATAGGTTCTACAGAGACCTCGAATTCGGTACCGGAGGTCTGAGAGGGGTGATAGGCGGCGGATACAACCGCATGAACACGCTCGTCGTAACGCGAGCCACCCAAGGCCTCTGCGATTACCTTAAGGAGCAATTCCCCGATAAACCCCTTTCGGCCTGTGTCGCGCACGATTCAAGGCGCCGCTCGGCCGATTTTGCCCTGGCGACAGCCTTGGTTTTCGCCGCGAATGGCATCAAAGCCTATCTTTTCCCTTCACTCCGCCCGACGCCAGAGCTTTCCTTCGCCGTGCGCAGCCTCG
>Ga0172375_10000307_pt1 | contig 77883 bp, 74 predicted proteins | sample LakKiv1m_FD_114537 | JGI IMG/M metagenome (GOLD analysis project Ga0172375, IMG submission 114537) | Freshwater microbial communities from Kabuno Bay, South-Kivu, Congo - kab_092012_11.1m | ecosystem: Environmental > Aquatic > Freshwater > Lake | place: Democratic Republic of the Congo... | reverse complement strand
TACTAAGGTGTATTCGTCATTTTCTACCAGAAAAAATCATTCGATGGATGATGCACCGAAATATCGTGCTTGAAGCGGGCTTAGAATCCCGGGATCCATCTAGAGCAACTCAGAGATACATAAGCGCTTTAAGTGCCAGGGACACATCCATTACCAATTCTGACATACTAATATTCGGTTACGGCGGCAATCTGGCCGTTGCGATCGGGCTGCTTGAGATTGGCTGTAAGCACGTCACGGTTTGCGATCATATCGCCCCTGTAGAAAAACACCAGAATGATTCCATTCGGCAGCAGTTCCCAAAATACTTCATTAATAAGAATAATCCTGAGTTGCCAAACCCTGATTGGATAACAGTATTTCATGGAGATATCTGTAATTTACCGCAAGATTTATTACTGGGTCCATTTGATATCATCCTGAGCAATTCAGTTTTTGAGCATCTTGATGATGTCGAAGGAATCATGAAAGCCCTCAGCCGTTTATTAAAACCATCTGGATGCATGTTTGGATTGGTGGATCTCCGCGATCACTACTTTAAATATCCATTTGAGATGCTATGTTATCCCGATAAGATCTGGCAGAAATACCTTAACCCCTCAAGCAACTTGAACCGGTGGCGTCCATGGCAGTATCAACAATCATTAAGCAAGTATTTCAGGAATGTTAAAGTAGATATTCTCACAACAAATATCCCGGCCTATTTGCAGGTAAAGGAAAGAATTCAACCGCAGTATATTCGTGGAGATATAGAGAATGATGCCGCTACACTGATCAGCATTTTTGGAAAACAACCCGTTACAGATTAGTGGATAGCCATTGCTCAAGAACCACCAGTGCGTAGATTCGCTTACCGTGGTCAGCAGAGCCTGCGCGATGCTCTTCCAGTATTCGCGACACTTCCAATGGATCGAGCCATTCTTGTAGATGGCTATTCTTAGCGGTTAGTTTCTGGGTTACCCAACCAGCCAGTTGATTATTAAACCAGGCTCCTACTGGAACTGAAAAACCCTGTTTTCGTGAGCTGCGTTGCTCTTGAGGCAAAATATCCGAAAATGCCCGGCGCAATAAATACTTACCCTGACTACCGCGGGTCTTGTATTTCACAGGCAATCTGGCGCACCACTCAAAGTAGATATGATCCAGCAGCGGGGAGCGGGCTTCCAGGGACGCGGCCATCGTCATACGGTCCGCCTTGACCAGTAATCCGCCGGCCAGATACCCCATCATGTCAGCGTACAGCGTGCGGTCCAGGCGGTCTTCCGCAAGCGCTGAGTCGTATAAACCTGTGAGATACACCTCAGCGTTCAGGTGATTCAGATGTGAACTCATCTCAGGCCGCCACAGGGTGCGTTTTTGTTGTGCAGAAAAATAAGATCCCCAACGCAGGATGCTGGCTTTGTGGCTGGTTTGCGGAAGGTCAGCCAGGCGTTTCAAACCATCCTGCCAGGTCGTTCCTACCGGCTTGCCAAGCCTGGGGCGAACCCTACCCGCAATGCCGGGGACTACGCCTCCGGTAAACCAGCCTGGCAGGCGCAGGTAATTATCCGCCAGGCTATCCATACGATAACGGGCGTACCCTGCCAGGGATTCATCCCCTCCATCCCCATTGAGAGCCACCGTCACGTGTTTACGGGTTTCGAGAGCCAGCAGGTACAGTGGGATGGCTGCAGGATCGGCCAGCGGTTGACCGCTGTGGCGAGTCACTGCTGCGATCGTCTCTGGTAAATTTTCGTATTTGAGAATAAATTCTGTATGCTCTGTATGGTATTTTTCAGCCACAGCGCGGGCATATGGCAATTCACTAAAACCGCCTTCGTTAAAACCGATCGAAAAGGTTTTAACAGGGGTTGAAGAAAGTCGAGACATCAGGCTGACGACAATGCTGGAATCCAAGCCTCCGCTCAAGTGGGCTCCAAGTGGCACCTCGCTCATCAGGCGGATCCGGACAGCATCAGTCACCAGGATCCGCAGTTCGTCCATCAGATCGGCTTCAGAAGCGGATTGTTTGGGGATGTAACTCAAAGACCAGTACGGTTCCAGGCGTAAGTGCCCATCCTCGTAAACCGCATAGTGACCCGGCGGTACAACATAGACACCCTGATAAATAGTGCCTGGTTCAGGGACATACTGCAAGCTAAGATAATCGTCCACTGCCTGCGGAATCAGGTCAGGCTTTTTATTCAGCCCGGCTGTCAAGCTGTTAAGTTCCGAGCTGAAGAAAAAAGTTCCTTCCTGCCGGGTGTAATACATGGGCTTTTTGCCCAGCCGATCCCGCCCAAGAATCATGCGGGAACGGCGGGAATCCCATAACGCGAAAGCAAACATCCCCCTTAAGCGAGCGCAGCCTTTTTCACCCTCTTCTTCGTACAAATGCAGCATGGTTTCTACATCACTGTGGGTGGAAAAAACATGCCCAAGTTGCAGCAGTTCTGCCCGCAGTTCTGGATAATTGTATATCTCCCCATTCATGACCAGCCAGAGGCTGCCATCCTCATTTGAAATCGGTTGGCTTCCGCCTTGCAAGTCGATGATTGCCAGACGGCGCATGGCCAATCCGGCGTGTCCCTGAAGTTTCTGTCCGGCACTGTCCGGTCCGCGATGATACAACTCGCCATTCATGCGCTGTAATACCATTGGATCCACAGCATGATCCGAAGTCACCAATCCGCAGATACCGCACATCAGCGAACCGCCAGTTGATTGATATAAGCATCTGTGACAGCTTCCCAGGTGTAGAACGCCTGCACGCGTTCCCGTCCTGCCAGACCCATGGTATTCGCCAATTTTGGATCTGTTAGCAGCAATTTCAGCGTTTCAGCCAGTGCACGTGGATCATCTACCGGTACCAGGTAGCCTGTCTTCCCATCAACAACCAGCTCTTCGCTGCCTGCTATCCCCGTTGCGATTACCGGCAATCCACTGGCCATTGCTTCCAGCACCACATTTGGCATACCCTCATGCCGGGAGGGGAGTACGAAAATATCTGCCTGCATATATTCCTGGCGCAACTGTTCATCGGTCACCCAACCGATAAATTCAACCCTGTCATGCAACCCAAGTGTATTGGTGAGAGCTTCCCATTCTTCACGTTTGGGGCCGTCTCCAGCGACAGTCAGGTGCCAATTCATGGATGAAATGGTAGCCAGCGCATGCAGCAGAACATCCAGAGCTTTCTGGTGTGTCAGGCGACCAGCAAACAACAAACGGCCTTTTCCAGAAGGTCGTACAGGCTGGTACAGATCTGCCTGAACACCATTTGGGATGATATCCACGTGGATGGACGGATAGAAATTACTCGCCAGTATTTTCAACCCATGGCTGTTGGCAATTACATGATTGGCATATTTCCACACATGGCGGATGAGCGGTGACATGAGATGGTGATATATCCCAAAATCATAAGGGCGGAATCCAGGCACATCACCTCCACGTAATGAAACGACATAAGGGATTTTATGGAGTAAATGCAAGACGCGCGCGACTGCTCCTCCGGGGATACCAAAGAACGCCAGTACGGCGTCAGGGGTCCTTGCACGGGATAATCTCAAGGCTTTGATACTGCCGGTGACCATAAACAGCCCCTGCTCAAATGGCCCGGAGCGGTCTATGCTGCGTTTTGCGGTAGGAACTCTATGGATCTCCACACCTCCGGAGATTTCCATGGCAGGTAGCGTAGAATGATGGGCAGTGATGACACGTACGGTATGCCCGCGCGCAACCATCAGTTCAGCAATGTTCCGGCTGGCATGGCTCGCTCCACCCCCAATGGGAGGATATTCGCTATTGATGATCATTACGTCCATAGGCTCTCCCTATTATTACATTTCCGGTGTCGCCAGTTGAACTGGCAAGGATCTGAGATTCTATTGATAAGCTCACGATCTCTATCAGGATACTATGACTCCAGATAATTATAGCTGATTTCATAAGGCTTATTTTTTCATCGAAAAAAAGCACAAAATGTGCATATAAAGAACCTGCGAAACAGAGCTCGATTTTTTAGATTAATTTGGAATCTTAAAATATGTAGGGATTCGACGGGTTCTCGGCTATAATTTTTTCAAATGTCATTTTTCAAGGCTCTCCCAATTACTTCTGTCATTTTAATATTTCTCTGTTCAGGCTGCACACCCAAAACCAGTACGATGATTAGTGAGCCTGCGCCTTCGGCAGCATATATTGAAAACAAGGGCTCCGATACCATGGTCAACCTGGCATTAGCCTGGGCGGAAGCTTATCAGAAAGAGCACCCTGATACTCAGATCTCTGTCACTGGAGGTGGATCGGGTACTGGGATTGCAGCTTTGATCAATGGCACAGTCTCAATCGCCAATGCCTCGCGGGCGATCAAATCTGAAGAAGCGGACAAGGCATTGGCAAATGGGATCCAGCCAGTTGAATTTGTCGTTGCGCGAGACGCGATCGCCGTTATTGTGAATCCACACAACCCCATCGATCAGCTGACACTCCAACAGGTCAGTGATATCTACAGTGGCAAGATCAACAATTGGAGTGAATTGGGAGGCGAAGACCGTCCGATTGTCCGCCTCTCACGCGAGACGAATTCAGGAACCCATGTATATTTTCTGGAGACAGTCTTACGGTTAGGTCAGAAAGCGGATAAAACCCTATTCTCCATGGATACCCTGCTTCTGCCCTCCTCAGAAGGAATTACCGCCGAGGTGAAGGACAACCCAAATGCGATCGGTTATGACGGGCTGGGTTACATCATCCCCGAAGTTAAAGTTCTGGCTCTGGCAGTGGATCCGTCTGGCCCATATGTGATGCCCTCCGCAACCACTGTGAATGATAGCAGTTATCCTGTATCTCGTGATTTATACATGTACACCAATGGCCAGCCAGAGGGTGCATTGAAAGCATACCTGGATTGGATCCTACAACCGGAAGCCCAGAAGATCGTCACCCAATTGGGGTTTGTGCCGGTTATTGGAGCGTTACCATAATGAAAGAGCAGGCGCCAGTTACGGAGCGGATCATCACCCGCGGTATCCAGGTGGCTGGATATTCTTCAATCCTATTTGTATTATTGATCCTGTACTTCCTCATCAGTGAAGGGGCTCCGGCGGTTTTTGAAGTTCCCCTAAAAGACCTGTTGACCATTCGCTGGTACCCGATCGAAGCCTATTTTGGCATTTTACCCCTGCTATTGGGCTCCATCATCGTCACCCTCGGCGCCGCATTGATCGCCATACCCGCGGGGGTAGGGACTGCGGTGTTTATTTCAGAAGTCGCTCCAGGGTGGATGAAGGAGATATTAAAGCCGTTGGTGGAAGTGCTGGCTGGTTTCCCTTCCGTGATGCTTGGTTTTCTGGGCATCCTCATCGTCTCACCCGGGTTGCGGCAGGCATTGCGCCTTCCAACAGGTCTGACAGCACTCACAGGGTCCTTACTGCTGGCAGGTATTGCAATTCCAACCATCGTATCTATCGCCGAAGATGCATTGAACAATGTACCGCGTGCGTATCGTGAAGCCAGCTGGGCTGTAGGCGCTACCCGTTGGCAGACGATTTGGGGTGTGACATTGCCGGCTGCCCGCTCGGGTGTTCTCATGGCAGTCATTCTAGGCGTTGGCCGATCCATTGGCGAAACCATGGCTGTCATGATGGTCACTGGGAACGCACCGGTGATGCCCCTGAAGTGGAATGCTCTTTTCTCGCCGATCCGCACGATGACCGCGACGATCGCATCTGAGATGGGAGAAGTAGCCACCGGAAGTACACATTACCACGTCCTCTTCCTGATCGGTATCATCCTCTTCCTTATCTCCCTGGCGGTAAACATCACAGCAACCATGATCGTTTTCCGCAGACCGAAACGCTCCGAAAGGATTCTTTCCTGATGCGCAGCGCTCGAACAAATTCTGAAACGAAACGGATCACCCAGCAGGTCGGGTTTGGTCTGCTAGGTTTTATAGCAACACTGACCGTTTTACCGATCATCGTGGTGGTCGGATATATGATCCAAAAAGGTGCGCCGGCCATATCCTGGGATTTCATCTCTGGCTTTCCTGCGGATGGGATGCGCGCGGGTGGTATTCTGCCTGCCATACTCGGCACACTCTACCTGACTCTGGGAACAGCAGTTTTCTCCGTTCCACTTGGCATTGGCGCGGCGATTTACCTGGCAGAATACGCCCCCGAAAACGGGTGGACACGCGCCATCCGCGTAGCCATCACGAATCTGGCGGGGATACCCTCCGTGGTGTATGGTTTGTTTGGCATGGGGATTTTCGTGCTTTTTCTAAAATTGGGCACCAGCATTCTGGCAGCTAGCCTGACCCTGTCCATTATGACTTTACCGGTCATCATCAGTACCAGCGAAGAAGCACTGCGTGCTGTGCCCAACAGTTTTCGGGTCGTCAGTACCTCCCTGGGTGCTACCCGCTGGCAGACAGTTCGGCGCATCATTTTACCGCAATCTTTACCCGGTATCATCACAGGTGTCATCCTCGGGCTGGAACGCGCTGCCGGAGAGACTGCCCCGATACTTTTCACCGGTGCGGCATTCTTTTTACCTAATTTACCCGGTTCACCCCTGGATGCCACCATGGCATTGCCATATCACCTGTTCGTGATTTCAACCCAAGTTCCGGGAATGCCAGTACAGATCCAGTATGGCACCGCCCTGGTATTACTCTCTTTTGTTCTGGTCATGAACATCATCGCATCCGTCATCCGTTCGCGGGCACGTGCCCGCAGGTTGTGGTAGCATGGATATCATACAAATTACAGAATTCTCGCTGAGTTATGCTGATGGCACCGAAGGCCTGAAGAAAATCACTCTGTCCATACCGGCCAATCAAATCACTGTCATGCTTGGCCCTGCGGGGGGGGGTAAATCAACACTGATGCGCGCGATCAATCGGTTGAATGATCTTGCGGATGTCATATCCATGACAGGCAGCATCATTGTGGATGGGTTGGACGTGAATGACCCGAAGACCAACCTGGTAGAACTTCGACGGAAGGTGGGGATGGTCTTTGCAAGGCCGGTACCGTTACCTCTATCCATCCGTCAGAATATTACATACGGGTTGGAAGTGGCAGGAATCACCGACAAAAGCCGGTTGGAAGCCGTTGTAGAACAGACACTGAAAGACGCGGTCCTTTGGGATGAGGTTAAAAATCGGCTGGATTCGCCCGGAGTAGCCCTCTCTGGAGGGCAACAGCAACGACTCTGCCTGGCACGTACACTGGCACTCGACCCCAGAGTCATCCTGCTCGATGAGCCGACCAGCGGTTTAGATCCTATCTCCACGGCAAAGATCGAAGACTCTCTGCAATTATTAAAACAACGGTACACCATTGTACTGGCACCCCATTCTGTACAGCAAGCCTCGCGCACCGCGGATTTTGCGGCATTCTTCCTTCAGGGCGAACTGATAGAAACAGCCCACAGAAAAGACCTGTTTACCATGCCAAAAGATAAAAGAACTCAAGATTACGTAGAAGGCCGTTTCGGATAACCCCTGTTGTAATCCCCGTGGTTGCTCCCTATAATGATTTTACCTTTTAAGAACAGGAGAGAAACCATGAAACACGCCTTTGTATTGCTAACCCTTGCAATGATATTGGCGGCCTGTGCCCCCAAAGTGGAGATCCCTGCGGACTTGCAGGACTTCATCCAGGCGGGATATGAAAATCCCATTACCCTTATCAAAGCTCGGCAGGAAGTACCCATCACCCTCAAGACAGAACCGGATACCGGAACACTCACCGGCTGGTGTGTGGCTTATGAGGTCGTGAACGAAAAGAACGAGCTTTGGAAATATGAAAGCTTGTTCATCCAGCGTGAGAATACCTGGGAGGATGTGACCGACTATAACAGCGGCCTGGCTGTCTTCCCACCCGGTATCATCATGGATCATCGCTGGTGTGACTATTAGAATAGTTTGGATCCAAAAGAATGCCCGGCGATTGCCGGGCATTCTTTTTATATGGATGGATCACAGGTTCACTAATAAAGGATTGTCTGACAGATACAATTTACCGGGTCCCAGTTGTACCAGGTTCCTGTACAATACGGCGGTGCCGGACAGGTAACAGGCGTGGGGCCGGGAGCCGGGGTGGCTTCATCCCGTGGACAGAGTTGCGGTTCGTACCCGGTGGGCGGGAAACCGAACGCTTCACGACAGGCGTTATCCAGATTATACAGCCCCTTCAGCGGGTAATCCTTATTATCACGGACCGGAGAACCAGCTTCGGCACGGGTCAAGCGATCCACGTAATCCATCATTCCCACATTTTTCAAGCCTGCATCTGCGACAACACCCAGCATAAAGCCTTTACCGGCTAGGGGGCGTTTGAAAGCGAATTGCACCGTGGCACGCCGGCCGGCATTGATCCGCACCCAGGCCAGATCGGGATCATCGCCGGTACCGCGATCAAAAATAAGGCGGTCATACCCATCCCCAGCCAATGGAGCATCCGATTTCTCTGCTGAGCGACCGCCGGTATCATGATTGGTATCCCGATACACCTGCACGCTCACTGTTTCCCACTTGGGAGAGTAAGGTGGTTGAGCTGTGATGATGTAATCTCCGAAACCATCATGGTCCACATCCAGTTCCACGGCATAGTGAATGCCGAGCGGGTCGTTCGGATCAAAACCCACCAGTTCAATCGAGACATAAACCCAATCCGGGTCCAGCGCGACATTATATGTGGAAATATCCAGGTTTGGGTTATATAACATCTGGTTATCAAATGGGCGTTCAAACCGGTTGATCTGATATGAATCGCCGTATGGTGCACGTTTCTCAGGAGCGGTATCTTTGCTCACTACATCGTAGACTATCCCGCCCGTGGGAACTTCCATGGCTGGGGTCATCAGGTGAGTGATCGTGGCCACTGCTTCTGCTGGGGGTGCAGAGGGCGCATCGGTCACAACCGTGTCAGGGGGAGCAGCAATCTCAGTTGTGGGTGCTTGTGTGCTCTCAACGGGAAATTCAATTGCCGGGGCAGTGGTCCCTTCCGGGGATTGAGTATTGCTGAATTGCACCGGTAAGGTGCATGCCAGAATCACCAGAGTGATCACCCCCCAAACGGGTATCTCTTTACGTAAGGTACGCATATAACCTCCTTCTAATTACACTTTTGATTATAGCCAATCCAATCCAGACATTCAATTCATTGTAGGGGGTGCCTGGATGTACTTGATTTGCGGGATAAGTATGAATAAAATATTTCCAAGAGGGGACGAATCACCCCGGGAGGAAACTATGGATTTTGATGCAACCGCAATGGATCAGGCTGCCGCTGATGCTGAGAAAGAACTTCAGGAATGGATCAAGGATCCGGCATTTGCTGTTGGGTTCCTCCGCCTCGCATCCTGGTGGTCAAAATGGTATATGAAAGCAGGACACAAGAGATTAGGGAGGGTGGTTGTAAAATTCGGTAAGGCTCCCAAAGAGAGCTAGCAGGAATAAAACGGTAGGGCGGAATTCGTTCCTCAGGGAATCTGGATCACTTCACCCAGGTAGGGGTAGACCAGATCGAAGGTGACTGCCATCTCGCTGTCAATGGCAAGCACTCGTAGTATCGCATATTCCACCCGGCCGTCCCGTTTAAGTTCCACGGCATACCCTTCACCTTGCGAGATCGTCAGGGTGATAGGTGTTTCTTTTGGAAATGCAACACTCTGGATATTGTCGGGGCTGCCGATTTGTCCTAGCAGGACCATGCGGTTACCTGAAGCTGGCACAAACTGCAGTGCGTTCCACCAAATATCGCGGTCATCGACAGTGGCTTGCCCGGTTGAAAAGATGTAGCCGCTCCCACCTTTCATAGTCACCGTCGGCAGATGGCTCTGCGCCGGCAGGGGGGTGGCTACCTGGGTCACCGGTTCAGTCAGAAGAACTGCTGGTGGTAAAACTGCTTCGGTGGATGCTATGCTACCCATCGGCTTTAGCGAAAGGGCAGAAAGCGTCTGCTGCACACCAAGGGCGATCAAAGTGGCTTCCCTATCCACCGGTAAGGGTGTCGCACCCAGGGTGATCGATACTGGCACCGAGCAAGCCGCAGTGAGCAGAAAAAAGCTGGTCAGAATGACAACGAATGTTTTCACGAGCAACCTCCTGGCAGGTGATGGTTCTATCGGCTACTTGGCGGGTTCTACTTTAATTGCCATCAACCGGGGTGACGATCGTTTGTGGATCTCCATGGGCAACTTCAGAATCAGCAGCGGAAGGGAAGCGTGTTCCAGCAACCCTGTGGATCACCAGGTAGCCTGTGGCGGAGATGGCAGCCAGGACCCCGCCACCGTACCACACCCAGTTTGGATCGTAATGATCCATCACCAGACCCGCCATCAATGGGCCGATCGCCGAAGGTATGATCCAGGCGTATCCGTATATCGCCATATACCGGCCGCGCATCTCTTCCGGCGCGAAAATAGATACCAGCGTCTGGGCGACAGGCACAACGAACATCTCACCCAGGGTGATGATAGCCATCGCCGCAAGCATGAAACCATAGGAAGAGATGAAACCGTAGAGTCCGAAACCGACAGCATAGAGCAGATTACCGAAGACCAGTATGACCATCAAAGGAACTTTCTTCAATCCGCGGGTGACCCAGTACTGTAATACAACCACCATGGCGGCATTCAATGAAAGCAAATACCCGAAACCACGCGGGGGAATCTGGTGAACTTTCAGCAGATAAACAGATAACGTGCTGTTCATCTGCATGTATACGATGACGCTCAGGATGGAGACTACAATGAAACTGAGGTACAACCGATCTTTGAAAATTGACAGATACCCCAGGATGGTTCTGCCCAGGCTCGTTTTGGCAGCAGCTGCTTCTGCTTTCGCTGGCATGGTTTCAGGCAGTTTCCAGTATATGATACCGGCCGTAATGGTACTCATAATGGCATCAATAATAAAAAGCAGAAGGTAGTTTACCCCTGCCAGTAAACCACCGATGAGTGGACCGATGGTGACTGCCAGGTTGGCGGTGACCCGCAGAACTGCAAAACCGCTGGCCCGTTTCTCTTCGGGGACCAGGTCGCTGATCATCACCATATAGGCTGGACCGCCGGTATCCGCCAGGATACCTACAAAAATCGCAAGCACATAGAAGGTTCGTAGATCATCCACCAGCCCCATCACGACGGTGGAGCTGGCTGACATGATGAGTGAGAAGATGATGAGCTTCTTTCGACCATACTTATCGGTGAGGGCACCGCCGATTGTTTGACCGATCAGGCTGGCTCCCGCAAAAAATGCAAATAAAATCCCAACCTGGGTCATGCCGACATTGAAGTGCTGAGTGATGTAGAGCGCAAAGAACGGGAAGATTAACGCTCCCCCCAGACGATCAACGAACATACCTAGCGCCAGTGTCCAGAAGCTGCCTGGCAGGCTGTTATACAATCCGGTCAGTTTTTTCAACATGCACGAATTATAGTCAGATTATGGTGTGCTGGTGAGGGATATTCCCCAGACGCGGAATGTTCCATCTTCACCGCCGCTTACCAGCTGGGTGCCGTCCGGTGAGAATATCAGCCAGTTCACTGCGCCGGAATGCCCGGTAAGTGTGACAACCGGATCTTCAACCTTGGCGGTATACAGCCGAATGGTCCCGTTGACATTACCGCTGGCGATCACATCCGCGTCTGGTGCAAACGTGACCGCTGTAATCTGTTCCTTTGCGCCTTTGAGACGGTAGATCAATCCGCCATTGGCGGTTTTCACCACCCTGCCCTGAGGGTAGCTGCCAATGATTGCCAGCTGGTTGGCATCAGGAGAAAAAGCCAACCCGAGGACAGGAAACTCATTGCGGATAAGAAGATCTTCAGGCGGACCGCTGGTTGATTCTCCGGTATAGGCTAGTAAATTTTCCATCGACCAGGTATAGACATTATGGTCAGCCGCGCCGATTGCCAGAATGTCGCCCATCGGTGAGAAGGCAGCGATTTCTGCTGGGTCTGGCCAAAGGTTCAGGCTCGCGAGAGCTTCACCTCCGGGCAGCCGATAGAGCCTGGCATTGTTCTGCAATTGCCAGGTGACGGCGGCTAACTTGCCATCCGCAGAAATATCCAAACTTCCAACAATCCCTTCTGATGGAATGACGAGGACAGGCGCTGGTGTAATTGTCAACGGTCTGCTATTTAATCGGTTGGCTTCTAAAAGTAAATCGGCGAAATTCGCAGTCTCGTATCCGCGGATATCGGATCCACCACAATACAGCCGTGATCCGTCCGGAGAAAACTTCAAGGCCCGGATTTCTCCCGCATCTTGCTGCTGTAGGGTGAGGTACTGGAAGTAATTTCGGGTATCCCAGATACGAATCAGCCCATCAGCGTGAGATGTCGCTAGCCATGCGCCGTCAGGCGAAAATGTCCCTGCCACCAGTTTTCCACCTTGAGGTTGCCGGGAGAATGCTCCGCTGATCGTGCCAGTTTCAAGATCTGCCAGAAGTAAAGTAGAAGGATACACTGCCAGAGCTGCGCTCCTTCCATCCGGCAGTGGAGCTACAGCCAGAATATCATTTTCTGTATTCAACTGACGAACCAGCTTACCATTTTGGGTATCAATGGTAAAAAGCAAGCCTGACTGATCCGCAATCGTGAGCTGACTACCATCCAAATTAAACACTGCGCTGGCAGCTCCACCGGTGGAGGTATATAGCAGTTGCGGCTGGCTGTCTTTCAACTGCCAGTCCCACTTTTGAACTTTACCATCCGCCAGAATTAACAAAAGATTCCCATCCGCCGAGAATAGCAGCTGAACGGGATACACACTGCTAGAGAGGCGCTTTTTATCGCTATCTCCGCTGATCCCCAACACTTCCCCGGTGCGTACCCGCCAGACGCGGGTCTGACCATCCACCGAAGAGCCGGCGAGTAGGCTGCCATCCGCATTGAAAGCTAATGCAGTAATACCCAGGGTAAAACCTGAGACGCTGCGTGTCCGCTCGCCGCTGGCAGTATTCCAGACATTAATGGTGCGATCGAGAGATCCCGCTGCCACCTGGCTGCCATCCGGTGAAAATCCGATTGCCAGCAGCGGAAAGTACCCAGCACGGATCTCACGAACTTCGCTTTCGATGGGTTTTCCTTCATCCAGGGGGTATAACCGCAGCATACCATCATTCCCACCCGTTGCCAGCAGCTTGCCATCGGATGAAAAGATGACTCTGGCGACCGATGTTGGGCTGTGGATAAAGCCGATCTCTTCGAGAGAGATTGCGCTGTGCAGGCGCACCCCCAGGGAGGAGGCAACTGCTAGCCACTTCCCGTCTGTGGATGCTGCTACATCTCTGTATCGGCCATCCCCCAGCATCTTTACCTCCGCCAGATATTTCAGGGTATCCGGTCTGATCTCGGGCATCTCCAGAGATGGATAGATGAATTGTGTGGTGGGGGTGGGAGAAACGACTTCGATGATGCCTTCAGCTGAAACCTGGCTGTCAGTTGCTGATGGAACAGCCAGGCCATTGTCAGTCTGTGAAAAGCTGTCAGGGCTGGAGAAAGCCCCCAGTGGTGGAGTTTCACCAGCGGGCGTACAGCCAACCAGTATGGCACTTAATAGTAGAAATGTGAGAATGATGCGAAAATTCATACCCATATTAAACCATAATGCCCGGGCCAGGGTGTATGGTTATGCTAGAATCAACGCATGTCCGGTACAGTTTATTTTGGAGATAACCTTGAAATCCTGCAGACATTGCCTTCTGCCAGTGTGGACCTGATCTACATTGACCCACCTTTCAATACCGGCAGGGTACAGCAGCGTACGCAGATCAAGACGCAGGCAGACGAAGCGGGGGATCGCACCGGGTTTTCCGGTAAACGGTACCAGACCATCCAGCTGGGATCACGGGCATATAAAGATCTGTTCGATGATTACCTGTCCTTTCTCGAACCCCGGCTGGTGGAAGCTTACCGCCTGTTAAAACCTCATGGTTCCCTCTATTTCCACATTGATTATCGCGAAGCCCATTACTGCAAAGTGCTTTTAGACCAGATCTTTGGCCGCTCTTCTTTTCTGAATGAGATCATCTGGGCATACGATTACGGCGCTCGAACCAGAAAGAAATGGCCGGCGAAGCACGATGCCATCTTTTGGTACGCGCGAGACCCGCAAAAATACACTTTTAATTATGAAGCATTGGATCGAATTCCCTACATGGCTCCCGGTCTAGTCGGCCCTGAAAAAGCGGAAAGAGGGAAGACCCCGACGGATACCTGGTGGCACACCATCGTTCCCACCAACGGCAGTGAAAAAACCGGGTACCCAACACAGAAGCCGCTGGGAATACTCAGGCGGATCCTGCTGGCAAGCTCTAACCCTGGCGAACAAGTGCTGGATTTCTTCGCTGGAAGTGGGACGACCGGTGCTGCCTGTCTCGAACTGGGACGAAATTTTACGTTGATCGATAGCAATCCACAAGCATGGGAAGTAATGCGTTCCCGCTTTGCACACAGCAAAGAGATTCGTTGGATCCGTTCGCCTGAATAGTCTGGTATGAACTTTGCACTCTTGTCAGTATCCGCTGAATGCGGAGAGCGCTGTTGGCAGGAGGAAGCGATGGATGACAACAATCTTGAAAAGGGAATTAACCTGATAAGGGCGGGCCGGCTGGAAGATGCAGCCCGCTTGCTGGCGAAGGTGGTGCAAAACGATCCTGCAAATGATGCCGCCTGGGTCTGGTTGGCTGAGTGCTTTCATGAGCCTGAACGCCGCCTGTATTGTATGCAGCAAGCACTAAAGGCCAATCCACGCAACCCGATCGCCCTCGATGAGATCGAGCATCCCACATCCCGCACAATTTCCAGCTCCGGAGAGCCATTTCTTCCGCCTGCGCGACCAGTCAGATCCGCGCCGCCGGTAGAGCGCAGAGTGGAACCACCATCGCAGCCAAAGCAACCCGTCCGGTCCGATGCCGATCCTTTGAGTGAACTGGAAATACCTCAGTGGAGTGCTGCAAGGGAACGCCCACAACTGGCGCATCGAAAACGACATGGCTTGCGTTTTCATCTTCCAAAGCGACTGTGGATCTGGGTTACCGTTGCGTTGGCAGCCCTGTTACTCATCGGGGGAGCTGGGGTCCTCTTTGCCAAAGGGCTTTTTCAATCGGTGGCCCTCGAAAAACCGCTGCCTTTTATGGATCGTATGGCTGATTTTATGGATGAAGCAGAAATATTGATGGCTTACAGCGATGGTAGTCAAAACCTGGGCGCTTTCAAAATCCAGGAGCAGATCACGAAAGTAGCATATGAACATCTGCTGGTGGATTGGCCGGCAGAGTTGGGATATCAGCGGGATGAGATGAGCATGGCGGTCCTGGGGTGGGAATCCGTAGCACAGATTTCAGATATCTGGGCTGGTGGGGGTGGATGCACAGTGACTGGTGATCTGTTGACCACATTAATGACATATACCGGTAGCATTGCCACTGATAAAACCTGCGATGAATGGGCAGCTGCCGCGCTGGAAATGGCGACTCGTCATTACAATATGGCCAGACCGGGCATTGAAAGTTATCGGGGAAAGTAGTTAAGTAAATCCAATTTTAGAACCTGGTTTTAATTGTGAGAAATGGAACGTCATGAACTCTGCGATATACCCCATTCTTGATTTTGACCCTACCCGCGAAGCCATCATCGAGCCATCTCGTGTGATCCGTCCGCGCGACTACAGTCCCAGGGCTATCCTCTGTTTCTTTGTGGATGTCATTACGCGGTTGGTGAATTCGGGACAGGCACTGGAAGTAGAACCCCTGATATCCGAGATGGGTCCGCATCCTGTTTATCGGGTACAGGGTAATGGCTGTGAATTCATGCTACTCAACCCGGGGGTGGGAGCGCCGCTGGCTGCAGCAAACATGGAGGAAATGATCGCTCGTGGTTGTCGCCAGTTTATCGCCTGTGGAGGATGTGGAGTGTTGCGGAAAGATTTCGAACCGGGCAAGATCCTGTTGCCGGTGAGTGCTCTGCGGGACGAAGGAACTTCTTACGCTTATTTACCGCCATCTGAAGATGTAGAGATAGACCCCAATGTGCTTTCATCGATTCGCCGGACCCTGGACCGACGGGGCGTCAGTTATCAAACAGTCAAGACATGGACGACCGATGCTATTTACAGAGAAACGCGCGCCCGCGCCGCCTTGCGTGTAGAACAGGGTTGCAGTGTGGTGGAGATGGAAACAGCCGCTTTCATCGCAGTGGCGAATTTTCGCGGCGTGGAATTTGGACAATTATTATACGGGGGAGATTCAGTCTCACCGGACGGCTGGGATCCCCGCGGTTGGCAACAAAGGGGAGGGGTGCGTGAGGGGTTGTTCTGGTTGGCTGTCGATGCCCTACTGGATCTTTGAGTTGCCCGCATACGATCAGCACCATAGATCAGGAAAGCGACCGACGGCGTTCTTGTCTGGTAATTATCCAACCTCGCAAAATATCGTTATACATTTTCATCCGGTGTAAAAATCCGCGTGCCAGATTACCTCGATGCACTTCACTGACTGGATGGCTCACACCAGTGAGCGCGACATATTGCGTTCTCCACCCCAGATGCCTGGCTGCAGCTGAAAGTGCGACTTCCAGTCCATATCCGCGGGCAGCCGCGTGGGATACATCATCCAGAAGTTCACGGCGCAAGCAGCGCTGTCCGCTCAGCCAGGGCGTTGCCAGATGTGAAAAATCCGTCTTCCAATCTCCGCCTTTGAAAAGGCCGATCGTCATATCATATTCATCCGATAACACAGGCTGGATCAGCAGGTCGACATGTTCTGACTTGAAACCGATCAGATCCGCATCCAGCATTAAGATCAGGTCTCCGCTGGAATTCATCACGCCATGAAAAAAAGCGAATCCCTTACCGCTGTTATTTGGCAACCTCAGTAGGGATATGCGTGGATCAAATTGTAGATATTCTTGTACAACCTGGTAGGTATCATCCTGTGAGCCATCGTCCACAACGAGAATATCATGGATCCTGGTTGCAGTTTGTAAAGGTTTCAATACATCAATGATGCGCGGCGCTTCATTAAAAGCCGGTACGATACAGGTAATGCGGTCCATATTCTCCCTTTAAAAGTATTGTAACATGCCAGCAAATCAATTCAAACCAGGCAACCCCACCGGTTTTGAAGAACTCAACCTCGCTTGACATGATAAAATATGGGTCTATACTGAAAATATAAGCCTGCCGGGCAGGCTGGTGTTGTATTTATAGGGACTTGGCCATGAAAACGATCTGGAATTTTCTCACCATCATTTTACTGTTCGCCACCCTGGGTGTAGCCGGCTGGTTCGGGATCGCATATTCCAACCCGAGCTGGGTCATACCATCGCAATATCTGCCAGCCAGTTTGCCGAAACCGGTAATTTTGCCGACCGCCACGGCAACACTGGTGCAATTACCGCCGACCTGGACAAAAGCAGCTGTGATCCCCGCCATTCCGCAAACAGCTACTGAAACCCCAGTAAAAGTTGCGACACAAGCACCGACTGCAACCAATACGATCTTTGTGCTGCCCAGCTATACCCCCACCGCAACAGAAACTAGCACAGCTACCCTTACCATGACTCCCTCGATCACAGCGACAGCTACGCGGACTGCGACACAACTCGCGACTGCCGCGTATCCCACCAAAACGCAAACCAGCACCAAGACTAAAACACCCGCTCCGACAAAGACTCCCTGCGCGCCAGGAGTGTGCGGTATTCTAGCGGTCAATGACGAAGTATATTCGGATATTTATCCGTCTTCGGTGACTGCAAACCTGACTGCCAATGACATCTTGCTTGGTAATCCAGTCCGTATCGTTGGATTGGAGAATTGCGCATATGACTGCATGCAAGATACCAAGAAACAATATACGACGAAGGAAGGGGCCAAGGTTAAGATCGTCTCTGAGTCAAGCATCACCTATTACCCGGCCGAAGGATTTATCGGTTTGGATAGCATCGGGTATAAGATCCAGACAGATGGCGGTTCGACATCCCACGGAACAGTCACCTTTTATGTGACGGATGGCTCGCAGGTAGCCCCGGATGACATTTATTCAGATCCAGATCCATTGACCCTCGAAGAGAATAAGATCATTGGTACAACCATCGGTACATTTTATGCCACCGATACCAATGGGGGAACCATGAACTTTTCCCTCGTCAGCGGTACAGGAAGCACGGATAATGCATTATTTGGCTTGAGCTCAGCTGGCTTGCTGAAGAACGCGGCGGTTTTGAACTGTGAATCAAAAGCCACATACAGTATCCGGGTGCGGGTGAAAGACCCAACGAATTTCAGCCGTGAGGAAGTCTTCACAATTGACACAGTGGATGTGAATGAGTTTACCCCAACTATCAGCAGTGGTTCGACCACCTCCGGTGTGGAAGGGAATGCATTCACCTTTAATGTGACTTCGAGTGACGGGGATTGTAACGCCGCGCGAACGGTCACCCTGAACGGCACATTGCCAGACGGGCTAACATTCTCTGCAACGTCTGGCGCGGGTACGGCGACCATTACCGGTACACCTGCCGGAGGTTCTGCCGGTAGTTACGCCGTTACTTTACGTGTCACCGATGATGGAGGCCTGTACAGTGAGAAAGTGCTGACAATCACGATCGCTGCCCCTACTCCACCACCACCGTAGATCATCCCGCCCAAAGATAGAGGTTCAAAGTGACCGAAGAGATCACCCCGCAGATATTTGAAAAACTGGTATCCCTGGCATCCCTCGAGCTTACGCCGGAAGAGGCGGAATATATCCGCGGCCAGCTGAACAAGCAACTGAAAAGTGTGCATGAACTGCAAGCGATCCCCATCCCAGATGGTACGCCAGCGGCTCGGCATGGCGTGCCGTTTTCGGCTGAACTCTCACCCTCGTTACGCGCTGACATCGCAATCCCATTCCCGAACCCAGCAGCCATCCTGGAGCAAGCACCAGAATCCGCCGACGGTTACATCATCGTGCCAGATATTCCTCATACCAGCCTGGGATGAGCATTCAATAGATAAGCTTTTAAATTCCCTTTTGATAAACGGATGACTTATGGAATTATGTGATCTATCTGCAATGGAAGTTGCCCGCCTGGTGAAATCCAGAAAAGTATCGGCAGTCGAAGTATTAAATAGTTGCCTCAGCCGCGTTGGTCAGGTGGACGGCCGGCCGGGTACTCTGGAGGGTTCCACACTCACACCAGAGGACCGCAACCGCGTGCATGCCTTTATTACCCGCACGGATGATCAGGCTTTAACTGCTGCCCGTCAGGTAGATGAGAAAATTGCAGCTGGCGAAGACGCCGGGCTGCTGGCAGGAGTACCTTTTACCGTAAAAGACATTTTCTGTACACAAGGAATCCCATCTACTGCAGCCTCCCGTATTCTAGCCAATTTCCATCCCCCGTACACTGCCACAGCCGTCGAACGGATGGCAGACTCCGGTGGTGTGATGCTGGGCAAAGTGAACCTAGATGAGTTTACCTATGGCTCATCGACAGAATCTTCAGCTTTCAAACCCGCCACCCGCAACCCCTGGGATACCAGCCGGGTTCCCGGCGGCTCTTCCGGAGGGAGCACCGCGGCAGTAGCCGCCGGTGAAGGCGCCATTTCGCTGGGCACAGATACCGCAGGCTCTATCCGCCAGCCGGCCGCGTTCTGCGGTGTGGTTGGGATGAAGCCGACCTATGGCCGGGTCTCACGGTACGGGCTGATCGCTTTTGCCTCCTCCCTCGATTGCCCCGGTCCGGTCGCCAGAGATATCACTGACGCAGCCGCCATGTTGCAGGTGATTGCTGGCGCAGACCCGCGAGATGCGACCGCCGCTGCTGTACCAGTGGAAGATTACCTCGGATCCCTGGAACGTGGCGTGAAAGGCTTACGCATCGGCCTTTCGCCAGATTATTTAAAAATCACCTACCCAGATCCGGTCAGCGGAGAGTTGGTGGATCAGGCGCTTCCGGAGGAGGTGCTGGCTCCGGTGCGAAGAGCCGCTGATCTACTGCGCTCCCTGGGGGCTGAGATTGTGGATGATGTGCGCATGCCGCATAATCGTTTTGCCATTCCCGCTTATTTTGTTATCTCTCGCGTGGAAGCCGCATCAAACCTGCACCGCTATGATGGTGTCAAATATGGCTACCGTTCTCCGCATGCTGCGGATGATCTGCAGGCGATGTACCGCCGCAGTCGCGGGGAAGGCTTCGGCATGCAACCAAAGCTGCGTTTGCTCATGGGTATGTATGTCTCTGCCGCGCAGTATTCCGAGCAGTATTACAACCGGGCGCTGCGGATTCGCTCTCTGATCCGCCGGGACTTTGATGAGGCCTTCGATCCGGCAGGGAAGCACCGTCTGAATGCCTTGCTGACACCCACCACACCCACACCAGCATTTGAGATCGATGCGGTTTATGGCGATTCAGTCCTGATGCAGTATGCCGATTCGCTGACTGTGGCTGCGAACCATGCAGGGGTACCCGGCATCTCACTCCCCGGTGGGCTAACTTCAGCCGGATTACCTCTGGGCATCCAGTTGCTGGGGCCAGATTTCTCTGAAGCCACATTACTGCGTATTGGCCGAGCTTACGAACAGGCGACCACCTCGGATCCCTGGCGGGCTGTTCGACCTGCGGTGCTGAGATAAGGATGAACCCCATGACACAATACGAAGCAGTCATCGGATTGGAAACCCACATTCAACTAAACACTGCCAGCAAGATCTTCTGCCAGTGCAGTACACAGGGCTGGAATGCCGCCCCGAACACCCACATCTGCCCGGTTTGCAGCGGATTACCCGGATCACTACCTGTTCTTAACCGCAGCGTGGTGGAAAAAGCCGTTTTGCTGGCGAATGCCATGCACGCTGAGATCCAGGCAACTTCGTTTTTTGACCGAAAAAACTATTTCTACCCGGACCTACCTAAAGGCTATCAAATCTCGCAGTACGATCAACCGATTGCAAAAGGTGGGTATATGGATCTGCCCATGCCCGGTGGTGAGGTGCGCCGTATCGGTATTTGGAAAGCCCACATGGAAGAAGATGCCGGCAAGACAAAAAATACTGGCGGTGAGCGCCAGGTGGATTTCAACCGCTGCGGTGTACCGCTGGTGGAGATGGTGACCGCCCCAGACCTGCGCACTGCAGAAGAAGCTGGTCAGTATCTCATCCGTTTGCGTCAGCTGCTGCGCTGGATCGGTATCTCTGAAGCCGATATGGAGAAAGGCCAACTGCGCTGTGATGCCAATGTATCGATCCGTCGTCCGGGCGAAACCATTCTCAATCCCAAGACAGAGATCAAGAATGTCAATTCGATCGAAGCGGTGAAAGATGCCATCCTCCGTGAGATCGAACGGCAGATACAGGAAGTGGAAGCCGGTCGCAAGGTGCAATCTTGGACTTTGGAATGGGATGAAGACACCAGCACCTTAAAGAAGATGCGCTCCAAAGAAACCGAAGCCGATTACCGCTACTTCCGCGAACCGGACCTGCTTCCCGTCCGTTTGGATGAAACCTGGCGCAGGCAGATCTTGCAGAACTTTCCAGAATTACCGTTGGAACGTAAAGCGCGTTTTATTACGGATTATGGAATCCCGGAATATGATGCGGAATTGCTCACTGCCGAACGGACTCTCTCAGATTATTTTGAAGCAGCAGTCAAAGCATACCGCGGCGATGCGAAACGTGTTTCTAACTGGCTGATGAATGATGTGCTGCGGATGATGAACGACAGGGGAATTTCGGCGGCTGACCTGCGACTCTCCCCTGCTTACCTGGCTGCGATCATTCAGCTGGTGGATTCTGGCACTGTCAATGCGCCCACCGGTAAATCATTGCTGGCACGCGTGGAAGAGAGCGGTGAAGCCCCGGCGGATATTGTGGCTCGTGAGGGATTGGCGCAGGTGAATGACAGCGATGCCATCCGCGCAGCCTGCCTTGAGGTGCTCTCAGAAAGTCCGACTGAAGTGGCTGCGTACCAGGCAGGCAAGGTAACCCTGCTCGGTTGGTTCGTGGGTCAGGTGATGAAGAAAATGCGCGGGAAAGCGGATCCGAATCAGACCCGCCAGGTGTTGGAAGGTCTGCTTAATTAGTATTCGGTCCGCAAGACACCCGAAGTGACAGGATGATCATTCATGAAGCCCTGCTGCCCACAGGGAGCGCAGGTTCTTCCAGGTATCCCCCATCTCCTCTGGAATGACACGTGTCTCACCAATGGCAGTCATGAAATTGGTATCCCCATTCCAGCGGGGAAGAATATGCAGATGGACATGATCTGCGACACCCGCTCCGGCAGCTTCACCAATATTTCCACCCAGGTTGAAGCCCTGGGGTCGGTAGGCTTTGCGCAACATCACGATCGATGTGGAAAGCACTTCCATCATTTCCGCGCGGATCTCGGGTTTCAATTGCTCCAGTGACGGCTGGTGGTCGTATGGCACAACCATCAGGTGCCCGTTGGTATACGGGTAGCGATTCATGATCACAAAGACCCCTTTACCCCGGTGAATGATCATGGCATCCTCATCGGTCATTTCCATCGCATTGCAAAAGATGCATCCGCTCTGGGTTTTAGGTCCCTGCATATATTTCTTGCGCCATGGTGTCCACAAATGTTTCATAGGTGTCATTTTAACATTGATTGGTGGGTAATAACAAACCATCTCAGGGGCAATCCTTCCAATAGATTTGACACATGCTGCACCCGCGGGTATCCTTACCTCTATGATCGATCATCTGCAAACAGGGGTTCTTTGGACTGTCTCTGACCTGTCCGCCCATATTCGTAAAGCGCTGGAAAAGACGCCAGCCCTGCAGGATTGTTGGGTGAGGGGGGAGGTCTCCAATTTATCCCAACCCGTGTCCGGACATATCTATTTCTCATTGAAGGATAGCAGTGCTTCCATTCGGGCTGTGATCTGGCGCGGTAGTAGTCAGCGGATCGGGACACGTTGGGCAGATGGCGCGGATGTCCTCGTGCATGGCAAGATCACTACCTATCCGGTGGCGGGTTACTATCAGTTAGTGGTTGATGAGATGCACCCGGTTGGCGAAGGAATGCTTTATCAGGAGTATCTGAGGTTGAAATCCCGTCTGGAAGCAGAAGGTCTTTTTGATCCGCAGCGGAAGCGACCTCTACCCAAATTTCCAGCTGTGATCGGCTTAGTCACGTCCGCGACCGGTGCGGCGGTGCAAGACATCCTGAATACAATCCAGCGTCGCTTTCCACTGGCAGAGGTAGCCCTCTGCCCAACAATGGTTCAGGGTGTGGATGCTCCGCCAGGCATCCTTCAGGCGCTTCACATTGTGGTGGAGCAGGGATGCGCGCAGGTGGTTATCGTTGCCCGTGGTGGTGGTTCTATGGAAGACCTGTGGGCATTCAATAATGAAGAAGTCGTGCGGGCGATCGCTGCCTGCCCTGTTCCGGTGGTCACCGGTATCGGCCATGAAACTGATTTTACCCTGGCGGATTTTGCTGCGGATATGCGGGCTGCCACTCCGACTGCCGCGGCGGAACTGGTGACTCCCGACCGGTCTGAGATGCTGGCATCCGTTCTCGACCTGCGCACCTGGTTGGATGGTCAGGTATCGGATATATTGCGTGTCTCCCGCCAGAACTTGACACTAGCGATCCAACGGCTTAAAGTGTCTTCCCCGATATTTCAGCTGCAAATTGCCCGCCAGCGGTTGGATGAACAAAAGGATCGTCTCACGCGTGCTGGCGCGACGATGATCCACCTGCGGGCACTCAAGCAAGCCTCTCTGGAAGCCAGATTAAAAGCCATCAATCCGACTGCTGTGCTCCAACGGGGCTTTGCCATCGTAACGCACGAAGCAAATGGAGTACTGGTGACCAGCCCGCTTCAGGTGGCAAAGGGTGATACAATCCGTGTCACAGTACGCGATGGATCCTTCCATGCCACCGGAAGTGATGAGATCAGGAGAGGATAAGCATGCCAGATAATCCACAGGATGGTTTGACGTACGAACAGGCCATGGCCGAGTTGGAAAAATTGATTAGCCAGCTGGAAGATGGTCAGCTGCCTTTGGAACAAACACTGGCATTGTACGAAAGGGGCCGTGACCTGGCAGCCATGTGTGCCGGGATCCTGGAAAAAGCAGAATTAAAGGTGCGCACATTGACTGCCGATAAACCCGACAGCGGTCAGATAGAGTAACCTCCCGATGAACGGCTTACTCCACAATCACGTTTTGATCGCTGCATTAATTGCCTGGCAGCTTGCTCAACTTCTTAAAATCCCGTTCCACTTCTGGCGCACTCAAAGAATTGAGTGGCGCCTGTATTTTCGCCCGGGCGGCATGCCGAGCTCTCATTCAGCACTGATGATATCTACCTCTCTCGGTATCGCCTTGTTCCACGGCTTTGATAACCCGCTTTTTGCATTATCGGTGGCCATATCAATGATCGTCCTGTATGATGCGGCTGGGGTACGCAGGCAGGCAGGAATGCACGCTCAGAAGATCAATTTGATCATTGAAGAGTTATTACAGGGACATCCGATCTCGCAGGAGCAACTCAAAGAAGTGCTCGGTCATTCACCCCTGGAAGTAGTGGGGGGAACGATACTGGGCATTGTCGTTCCGCTTGTTTACTGGCTGCTCGTGCGTTGACCCTGATTTCACTCTTGTGAGCCCCAATTATTGATCCCAAAGGTATCGATGCAAAGCACGACTTCATCAACTAGACAAACGCTACCTGGCTTGCACCCAGGTCTTTCACTATTGTTGTGTGGATTGGCCATCCTGGCTGCGCAGCAGTGGGTTCGACCAGCCGTCGAAGAAAAACTCCGCTGGATTACCTACCTGCTGGCGGGTGTAGGAATCCTCCTCTTCCTGCTGGGAGCACTCCTACTGCAACCCGGAAAATCCCCGAAATGGGTCGAACGCCGATTAATGGGCTCCGACGGATCCAGGAGTGGGAGTACATCTAGAACTCTCTGGCTGTTCACAGGGGTTCTTTTTTCCATCACCTCGGCACTAGCTGCAGGGTACGGAGATAAGATGAGGCAACCATCAGCCGCCATCATCTGCTGGATTGCGGCAATTACGCTGTCTATTCTGGCTACGCGATCGATGGACCGAGATGTGCCGGTGCAGCGTTGGCGATCAATGCTTGCGTGGTCTTTTGTCCTCTTGATCGTGGCTGTGTTTTTACGCGCGGTGGATATCACCCGAATTCCCATGATCTTATCGGGTGATGAGGCTTCCGCAGGACTGTACAGCTCCCGCATACTGGAGGGGACGGTCAATAATCCTTTTAAGGTCGGCTGGTACTCGTTTCCATCCCTCTTCTTTTTTATTCAATCTCTGGGGATTCGCATTTTAGGGCAGACGACTGCCGCGCTGCGCATACCCAGTGCCTTGATCGGTGCCGTGACGGTCTCCGCGGTGTATCTGGCAGGGCGTGCCATCTATGGGCACCGCGCCGGTTTCTTCGCCGGAATCCTGCTGGCTTTTTCGCATTACCATATTAATTTCAGCCGCATTGGTTTGAACAACATCTGGGATGGGTTGAGCTTTACCCTGGTGATCGGATGTTTCTGGTGGGCATGGCGTTCTGAGAGACGGATGGCATTCATCATCACAGGCGTGGCGCTTGGTATATCGCAGTATATGTACACATCAGCCCGCGCATTGCTCCCCGTCTTGTTCGCCTGGTTATTGATCGCATGGTGGTCTGAGAAGGACAAAGCGCGCAGACTGCTGCCCGCAATCGGCTGGATGCTGGGAATCATGTTGGTGGTTGTGATCCCCCTGGCGTGGTTCTTTGTGGCTCACCCGAATGAGTTTATGGCTCCTATGGCGCGGGTATCCATTCTGGGTAAATGGCTGGATAACACCGTTGCCAACACCGGGAAACCCGCCGCGATGATTCTGTTGGGTCAAGTGCGCGATGGTTTTCTGGCGTTCACCGAACTCCCCTCGCGTGCCTGGTATGTGCCTGGGGTTCCTCTATTGCGCCCATCGTATGCTGCCCTTTTCCTCCTGGGTATCGGGCTTTTTTTATTGGAATGGAGAGACAAGCGGCATTGGCTGCTGATGATCTGGTTGTTGGCATTTGTTGCTTCAGGGGCGATGAGCGAAAGTACACCGGCTGCACAAAGGTATGTGGGTGTTCTGCCGGCATGCGTTCTGGTAGCGGGATATGTTATACAGAAAGTGATCTTGCTGCTGGCTTCCATTTGGAAAAATCGCGACAGGTGGTTGTTAGCCGGTGCAGCTTTTGGTTGCCTGCTGATCGGCCTGGATGATATCCGTTTCTATTTCTGGGATTACACCCCGCGCAGTGAGTTTGGCGGTTTTCACGGCCAAATTGCTCAACACCTGGCTGACCAACTGCAAGAGCAGCAAGTGGAACAGCCGGTAATATTTTCCGGATGGCCGGAAATGGGTTATGACTCTGTGCCAAGCATTGCCTACCTCAACCCAACCGTGCAGGCGGTTAACCTTAGTTACCAGCTGGGCGATGCGCAGAATCCGCCGATACCTGAAGGTCGTAAGTTATTCGTTTTCCTGCCGGCGCGTGCGGATGATTACCAGATCTGTTTACAATTATTCCCGGGCGGTGAATCCGGGCAGGAATATGATAGCCACGGTACGCTACTATATTACTATTACCTGGTCAGCGACTAGACAGATCTACCAGCTTCACCCGTGGTTTAGTTTTCTGCGATATCGGCATGTATCTCGAACGGCGCAAAAATCACAGATAGAGCCCAGATTAAAAGGAATCGGGCTGCTCCCCAGCACAAACGATGCGGATTTGATCGGCAACATCAGGAAGCTCTCTGTGAGTGAAACGCCTATCGCTTGCGTATCCACCCTGTCGAATATCTGCGGCTGACCGGTGGATACCGGCCAGTTTTCCATCCCTGGACCCAAAGGCTGAGATAGATGCCAACCGTCAGGCAATAACCTTTTAAAATGTCCGCATGTTTCCTGAATCAACAGTTCAACGGCTGCTGACCCAAGCGCGTCCAATGCCAGACCGAGGGCGGGATCATCCTCCATAGCATCATGAGATTTTTTCTCAATTTCCATGCCGATACTGCACACGCACAAATGCATCTGTTTTGCACTTTTCATTTCTTGTGCCAGCAATTCAGAATGTATTGGATTCCCACCACTGAACAGAACCGAGTTATGTGTAATTCCATCTACGCGCAGGCTGCAAGAAGCGACGATTGGCTTCAACAGGGGTGAGCCTGTTTGCAGTGCGAGTTCCGCCTTTTGTGCAACCATGGGTCGACGGAATTTCACGACCTGCGGGTCAATCCCCTGGGCAAGCAGGATATGGTTGACCGTGGGGTGTATTTGCAGATGATTCAAGATCGTCATAACGGTTTCCGTTTCTCGGGTAATTATAACGTTGTGCGCAATGCATTAAGGTATACTGCATCCAGCAGGTGTTTATGCAAATTCCATCAACTTCCAAAGTTTTGCCCCGTAAAAATCATCTCCATTGGATTCTGACTGTGCTGGTGTTGGCAGGAACCGGGGTGGAATTTTTCCGCTTTTTACATCTGGCTCTGGGTTGGAAATTCTGGCTCCAGTGGATTCCAGCGACTTCCTTCTGGGTTAGATTGAACATCCCGTTTCTGCTGGCTCTCCTGGGCTTGCTTACCCTGGGCTGCCTGTTTACCCGTCAGCGTTGGAGCAACCGGGTGGCGAGGATCTATCTTCTGCTCTGGCTTATGCTGGAAGGTTTGGTCAGCGTGATCACACAGGAGGAACCATTTTCTCCGACATCCATTTCCGTTTGGATCCTACGGTTAACATCTGTTCTGGTGTTGGCAATTTGGATCAGCATGGATTTATGGAAAGGAAAATCTCGATGAGCGCGTCAGGCAGAGAAAAAGAAGTAAAGTTTTATCTCGCGGACCATGCCCGCCTGAATGTGCGGCTGGGGCTGGCGGGTTTTCAGTTGGAGCATCTCAGGGTTTATGAGCACAATATCCGCTATGATACTGCTGACCAGTCATTAACTTCTAGCGGTCGGGTCCTGCGCCTGCGTGTGGATGCGCGTACCAGGTTGACTTATAAAGGCAGCCAGCTGACTGGGGCGACTGTGGCTGACAGAGAAGAATATGAGATCGAAATCTCAGATATTGAAGCCGCGCGAAAAATCCTCCAGAAATTGGGCTATATAGAGTTCACTCGTTATGAAAAATATCGCTCCACCTGGAATGGATTGCATTGTGAAGTGACGCTGGATGAAATGCCGTATGGAACCTTTTGCGAGATTGAAGGGCCGGATGTTGCAGCGATCCGGCAAGTGGCAGAAACATTGGGGTTAGATTGGCAGCGGCGGATCGTGATTTCGTACCTGGCTATCTTTGATCTGCTGAAAGAAAAAGCAGCCATAAAAGCTGGCTGTCTGGTATTTGCTGATTTTATGAAAGAACCTGTCTCTATAAAACAGATGGAATTAGTTGGTATCTTACCGGCGGATCAATAAATCTCAAGATCGCCGGCCGGGCTGGCCCAATGGGCCGGGTATGATCGTAGTTCTAACCCCAGCAATTCTTGAGCCAGTTGGTTGAACCGTTGGGTATCCCCGGTTGTAAAGTATCTATGAACGGTTGGCTCTAATGGATCTGCCAGCCAGCCATATTCAGCAAGCAGCCGGGCAGTTTGGCGGGCAACGGCAGGTGCCGGATCGATGACTCGCACTTGCTCCCCCGCCACCGCGCGGATCTGGGGGATCACAAAGGGATAATGGGTGCAACCCAACACGATGGTATCGATCCCAGCTGCCAGCATTGGGTCGATTGCATCATGTAGAATGGCATCCGTCTCGGGATGGTCCAACCGACCTTTTTCGATCTGATCGACGAGGCCGGGGCAGGTGGATTGCAGCAGGGTGACTCCGTGAGCGAACCGTTCAACCACGGACGCATATAAAGCGCCTTGAAAGGTGGCAGGTGTGGCAAGGATACCAACCACTCCGGTGTGCGTGGATTCAGCAGCGGGTTTTACTGCGGGTTCCATACCGACAAATGGTGTCTCGGGCCGAGACAACCTTAAGGCATGCAGAGCTGCTGCCGAGGCTGTGTTACAGGCAACGACGATCAACCCGGCCCCTTTTTCCACCAGGAATTGAGTGATTGCTTCTGAGAATGCCTGCACCTCATCCAGAGGACGCGGCCCGTAGGGTACGTGTGCCTGGTCAGCCAGATATATGGTTGGCTGCCCGGGTAGCAGAGAATGAATAGCGCGAAGAACCGAAAGCCCCCCGACACCGGAATCAAAGACACCGATCGGCCGGCTGGTCATATTCACCTTGGATTAGCCGCATATTTGGCGGCGGCTTGCACAAAATCTGAAAAGATTGCCAACGCAGCGGGATCGGCTGACAAGGCTTCGGGATGCCACTGCACAGCCAGCAGGTAATTGCTACCCATCCCTTCCACCGCTTCCATCAATCCATCCGGCGCGTAGGCAGCCGCTTTCAGTTTGGGTGCCAGGTCGCGGATAGCCTGATGGTGCAGACTGTTGACCCGCAATTGACGGGCATGCGTAATATCGGCAAGATGTGAACCGGGCAGAATATCCACCGTGTGGGCATAGAAGTCGAACTGCCTGGTGGAGTGATCGATCTGCCGGCTGAACTGATCAGAGATATCGGCATACAGGCTGCCGCCCATAGCCACATTGATTACCTGCAGACCGCGGCAAATGCCAAATAACGGAATACCATGCTTCAAACAGGCATGAACTAGAGAAAGTTCCAGATCATCGCGTGCCGGGTCTTGTCCGGAAATACTGGCATGGGGAGCGCCGTGATACGTCGCTGGCTCCAGATCCCCTCCGCCAGAAATGAGGATGCCATCCAGTTTAATGGCTGCATGTTCGGCTTGATTGCCGGGCATTCCGGTGGGTAGAATGACAGGGAGACCGCCATTGGATAGGATGGATCGCGTATAGTATTCGTTGAGAATGATCTGGGACAGCTTGTTCTCTTCCCGCTTGGCGGTGATGCCGATCAAAGGTGGCTGCATAGATCCTCCTGGGCATTATTGTACTATAACAGTAAAAGGGTGCAACCTGGCTGGTTGCACCCTGAAAGCGTTCAGGATTGGCGGGTTATGCGTTGAACTTCTGCTTAAGGCGCGCGCCTTTGCCAGTGCGATTGCGCAGGAAGTACATACGGGCGCGGCGAACCACATTGCTGCGTTCCACCACAACCTTCTCGATGCGAGGGGAATGCAGCAGAAAGGTACGTTCCACACCAATTCCATTGCTGGCTACACGGCGCACGGTAAACGTGGCATTGTTGCCGCTTTTGGCAGTGTAGAGAACGGTACCCTTAAATTCCTGGATGCGTTCGCGGTTGCCTTCTTTGATCTTGACATGCACGCTGACGGCGTCACCCGGGCGAAGAGCCGGGATGTTCTCGTTGGCGGGAGCCTGGACTGCTTTCATTAAGTCGGTCATCTTATTATCCTTACCTTAAAACTGCGCCATCACGGCGCGGACTGAAATAATACCACAGGAGGATGTTCTCTGCAAGCATATTTCACAACGCATTGCGTCATTGTTCACCTTACTTTATAATCTTTATCAGCATAATAAAAAACTAACCATCAGGAAGTTCATGGAACAGAGGGAGGTTCTATTCCATAGAGGAACCTGCCATAGTCTGCAATTAATCTCTTGAGAAGAGGGTGATAGAAATGATGTTATCTAGTTTCGCGTTTACTGAATCCGGCGTAGTAGATAATGAACAAAAATACCGGAATTATTTTCTGGTAAAAGATATCGAGCAGCTGCGCTTTCTTCTTTTATTAGGGAACATGGTTGTACTCTCTCTTGCCGCCATCGATTATCTTTTCTATAAATTTACCCGTGAATTCTTTATATTGCTGGTGATACGCCTGATTTTTATTGGCATAGCCTCCCTGATCTATTTCTTTGCGAAAAGAGTAGTTGGAAATCGCCCAACCAGGCTGGAACTGTTGTATATGGTCTTTTGGATATTGTTGAGTCTGGTATTGATCGCTGTGGATGTATCCAGACCGCCTTCTTATACCCAGAATCAATCCTTGTATATATTGACTATTTTCAATTGCTATACGATGACTCCGGGTAGGATCTACAACAAAGTAATTCCATCAACAATCTTGTCAACGGCAGCCTTATGGATCATCCTATTTATAAAAGACCCTATTCCAGGCCCAACCATTGGGTTGATGGCTGCATTGATGCTGATCACACATGGGTTGGGATTATTACTAGCCGCTCGTGAAGAGCGTCACCGCCGGCAACAATATACGGTAAAAATGCGCGAAGAGCGAGCACTATTAGAAATGGAAAAACTCGCCAGTACAGATGGTTTAACCGGGCTGTTCAACCGCAGACGTTTTGTTGAAAGCATGGAAAACGAAGTAGCCCGATTCAAGCGACATGGGGAAATATTTTGCCTGCTAATGCTGGATTTTGATCATTTCAAAGAAATCAATGACCAGTATGGTCACCTGGCAGGTGATGAAGTCTTACGCCAGTTTGCGGCGTTGATTCACGGGGTCGTACGAACCACCGATATGATAGGCAGAGTGGGCGGTGAAGAATTTGCGGTCTTCTGTCCGGCTACCACTGCTGAAAATGCCAGAGTCCTTGCGGAAAGGATCCGCGCCATGTGTGCCCAAATCCAGATCCCGGGGGTTGAATGTCCAGCATGTGTAACCGTCAGCATTGGCCTTTCGCAGGTACTGAATCAGGATTCAACTCTGGATCATCTCTGGCATAGGGCTGATCAAGCCCTTTACCGTGCGAAAGAAGACGGACGTAACCGGGTAGAAGAAGTACTGTAAAAAGAGGCTTTATAAAGGGTGGGTGCAGTAGAGCATCCCAGTTCCACTCTCTTAATTCAGTGATTGCTGCTTGCTTATCGCAAGGGGGGGGTATCAAATACTCCCCTCCTGGTAACCTTTCAATGCACAGAGATGTTCAGTGAGTACGTAGAGATGGGTGGAGTATCTGCCGGTTCGAAGGACCGGTAGTATTTGAGAACGATCCTTGTCGAGCCCTTATTCTCTGCCCTGAATGTGAAGTGATAGACTCCCCCGGATCCGACAAGTTTGGTTTTGGCTGCGACATACTCCGGTTCACCCTGTAACTGCATCCCACCATCCTGTGAGGGAACCAGTTCCCACTGATATCCGGTGGTCGGGTTCCCTTCCAGTGTGATGATCAGGGTGTCTCCGGTTTTTAATTCGACTGTGCTGCCGTTATCAGCATCATTCACCTGCACGGTCCTGCCGGCAGAGCACGCCGACATTGCGAGCATCATCAATAAAAAAAGGAAAAGAAGGGGAGAATATTTGAGCATGGTAGCAACTTTCACAGGTCTAGGTTCTACCATGATTATAGCTTAATCGTGTGCCTGAAAACCGGATTCCTGCATCCATTCGATGATGCGTGTTTCGATCTGATCCCGCACCTGACGGAATTTTTGAACCGTTTCATCTTCACTGCCATTGAAAATCACCGGGTCTTCAAAACCCCAGTGCATGCGTTCACCAGCCCCGGGGAAGTTAGGGCATCCTTCATCCGCCTGGTCACAAACGGTGATCAGATAGTTGAAATGGTGCTTTCCCACGAATTCATCCAATCCTTTGGAGGTATGAGTGGCCATATCATAACCCAGATCGCCCATCACGCGGATAGTGATCGGGTGGATGCCACGTGGTTCCAAACCGGCACTGTAGATTTCAAAATGATGGCTGCCGTGCATGCGCAGCAATGCTTCCGCCATCTGACTGCGGGCGGAATTTCCAGTACAAAGGAATAAAACTTTCTTTTTCTTAAGTATCATACGATTTACCTGAACCCATCATACCTTGAGAAAGTTAACGAACGGTAGCGCTTGTGTAAACATCTGGTAAATATCTTTGCGTTATCATCGCATTGCACCTGTACCCGTTAAATGAGATAAAATATATCCAAACTATATGGAACAATTTCATGATTGATCTGGATACCGTCCAACCTACCTCCACAGCAGCAATCGAGACGCGCGGGCTGGATATTTACTATGGCTCCTTCCGCGCTGTCAAAGGCGTAGATCTGGTCGTGGAGCGTCAAAAAATCACCGCGATCATCGGTCCTTCGGGCTGCGGAAAAAGTACCGTTTTGCGTACATTTAACCGTATGAACGATTTTATCAAATCAGCCCGGGTAAGCGGTGAAGTACTATTCCGTGGTATCAACCTGTATGATCAAAAGGTCGATCCGGTAGAGGTTCGGCGGCTCATCGGTATGGTCTTCCAGAAACCCAATCCTTTCCCCAAATCTATTTATGAGAATATCGCCTGGGGCGCGCGGATCAATGGATTTAGCGGCAGCAGCGATGACCTCGTGGAGCGCACATTGCGCCAGGCCGCCCTCTGGGATGAGGTGAAAGATCACTTACACAAAAGCGCTATGGATCTCTCCGGGGGGCAGCAGCAGCGGCTTTGTCTGGCGCGCGCCCTGGCGGTGGAGCCCGAAATCATCCTGATGGATGAACCTTGTTCAGCGCTCGATCCGATCGCCACTCTAAAAATCGAAGACCTCATGCGTGAACTCTCACGCGAATATACCATAATCATCGTTACACACAATATGCAACAGGCTGCGCGCGCCTCAGACCGTACCGCTTTCTTTACCATGGATACCGACCGGGCGGGTATCATGGTCGAATTGGGTGAAACAAGCCAGATATTTACCAATCCGCGCGATAAACGCACGGAAGATTACATCACCGGCCGCTTTGGTTGACCCACGGCAGGAGGAAAAGACAATGCCACGCGAGACAATGGATAGAGAAATTCGGAACCTGAAAGATGAGATCGTGTTGCTGGGCAGCATGGTAGAAAAGAACATTGCCGATGCCATGGTCTCTTTAAAAAACCGAGATGTCAGACTGGCGCGCGAGGTATTGCAGCGCGACCAGACGGTAAACCAAAAGCGATTTGACATCGAAACAGCCACTTTACTGGTGATTGCCACCCAGCAACCCATGGCGCATGACCTGCGCCTGCTGGCAGCTATTCTTGAAGTGGCTGGTGAGTTGGAGCGGATCGGTGATTATGCCAAGGGTAATGCCAAGATCACCACACTGCTGGAAAACGATGTGCTGGAAGTCCCCATCCATGAATTGGAAGCCATGTCCGAGAAAGCCGAATCCATGCTTCATCGTTCCGTACAGGCGTTTGTCAGGGAAGATGAATATACTGCCCGCGCTCTTCCTGAAGAGGACAATCTGGTGGACGATATGTACAAATCTATTTACCGCCAGTTGGTAGAGTGCATGATTCGCAAACCAGCTACCATCGACCATACCAACTACCTGATGTGGGCTGCCCATAACCTGGAACGGACTGCCGATCGGGTGAGTAATATCTGCGAACGGATCATTTTTGTGGTGACTGGTGAACTGACAGAAGTTGCCAGCAATGACAATGAAATGAGTTAAGGAGGGGATATGCTTCAACCCAATCCATTCCCGGGAAAGTTGATTATCGTTGAGGGGATTGACGGCAGCGGCAAATCCACCCAGATCGATCTGCTATATAAATGGATGCGCTCCCAGGGGCGTTCGGTCTATTTTTCGGAATGGAATTCTTCTGAACTGGTGAAGAGCACCACCCGTCTGGCGAAAACTGAAAAGTTGTTTACGCCCACCACTTTCTCCTTGATGCAAGCTACAGATTTCGCAGAACGTTGGGAGAATCGGATTTACCCGCTTTTAAAAGCTGGAGCGCTTGTCCTGGCAGATCGTTATGCCTTCACGGCTTTTGCCCGTGACGTTGCCCGCGGTGTAGACAGGCAATGGGTGCGCAATCTTTATTCTTTTGCCCTTCAACCGGATATCGCGTTTTATTTCTCAGTCCCCCTGGATGTGGCGGTGGAGCGGATTACATCCAGCCGCGCAAAGATCAAATATTATGAAGCTGGCATGGACCTTGGCATTTCTGATAACAAAGTGACAAGCTTCCGCCTTTTTCAACAGATCATTGTGGATGAATACGAATCGATGGTGCCTGAGTTCCAGCTGACCAAGATTGACGGTACCTTGCCGGTGCAAAAACAACAGAAGCTGGTGCGTCAGGTGGTAAAGGGTGTGCTGAAGGATTGGCGTGGATTGGTGGATCCGGTGCCTGAATTGCATGCTGTGGAACCCGAACTGGTTTTCGATGACCAGGAAGGGGTGGACAAAGGAGCGGCAGAATGAAGAAAAAAAGTTTTTACGGTGCCGGCTTTCCTTATCTTCATATTAAAGACCTGCCGGGCAAATTGATCGTCCTGGAAGGTACGGATGGTGTTGGGCGTTCCACCCAGATCACGTTATTACGTAAATGGCTGGAAGACGAAGGTTTTGCAGTTTCTGATACCGGCCTGCGCCGTTCTCCTCTGACCCAACCAGGGTTGGACGCTGCCAAGAGCGGCCATACAATGAGCCGGATGGCACTCAGCCTCTTCTATGCTACCGATTTCGCCGATCGGTTAGAGAATCAAATTATCCCCGCTTTGAAAGCCGGATTTTATGTGCTATCCGACCGTTACTTCTTCTCGATCATCGCGCGCGATATAGTTCGCGGAGCGAATCCCCGCTGGGCGCGGGAAGTGTACGGCTTCGCCCTCAAACCGGACCTGGTGTTTTACCTGAAGTGCGACCTTCCTCGCATCATTACGCGGATGATCAACGGTCGTGGATTTGACTACTGGGAATCTGGTATGGATATTCATTGCGCGGATAATCTGTACGACAGTTTTGTGGAATACCAAACCCGTCTGATCGGTCAATTTGATGCGATGGCTGGTGAATACCACTTCAAGACAGTGAATGCCAATCAACCGGTAGATAGAGTATTCAGCGATATCAAAAAGCAACTGAAGACTTTCATCAAGAAGCAGGAAGCATCCTGATATCGTCCTACCCAAAAATTGGGTAATACGCTATTCATGAAATTCAGTGATAACGAAGGGTTAATCTTCGCTGCTAGTCTCATTGATCAGGCGTGAATGCCCGGCACCCAGGTCCAATGATCTCTGATACGCTGCCCACACTGCTCGAGAGATGGCAGTGCGGAAGCCGGCTTTTTCAAGGTAATAAAGAGCTTCTGCGGATGTTCCGCCTGGTGAGGTTACTTGATTGCGCATAGTAGCCGGATGTACACTCACTGATTTATAATACTCCACGCTGCCCAGTAGTGTTTGCACGACCAGCTCTTCCGCGATGCGACGAGGAAAACCCATGTGAACACCCGCGTCGATCAGAGCTTCCATGAAGAGGAAAACATAAGCCGGGCCCGTCCCGGATAACGCTGTGGCCATATCCAGGTAGTTTTCCTCTTCCACAAAAACTTCTTTTCCCAGGCATCTTAAAGCCTGACATGTCAGTTCCTTCTGGTCCTCGTTGGTCTCAGCAGAGCAGGTCCAAACCGTGATGCCTTCTCCGATGCGGGATGGAGTGTTAGGCATGGCACGGGCAATGGCACCATGAGAGAGTGTTTTAATCAACAGCTCCATAGAGACGCCAGCGATAATGGATATCACCACGGCTTGAGGTGGAATCTTACCTTTCAATCCCTTGATGACCGCCTGGATCTTCTGTGGTTTGACAGCCAGGATAACTACATCACAATCTGCTACAGCATTGATATTTTCTTTCACGGCTACAATTCCATAGCGTCCTGCCAGTTCGAGCCGCCGCTCTTCGCGTGGGCCGGAGGTTACGATTTGCACCGCCTGTATTCCGCCTTTCTGAATCAGGCCAGAAATGATGGCTTCTCCCATGACCCCGTAACCGATCACTGCAATCTTTTTTGTTTTTAACATATATCACTCCTGGCTGGTAGATACGGGTATTATACCCGCTCCTTTCACCTCATTCCGCTCATCAGGATGGGTGAAGAACTATCTTTTAAACCCGACCCCCCTAATTGGCCAAGATCGTTAGCTCCCCAGCAATACAGACCCCCGGTATCGGTCAATATACAGGTGTGACTGCCACCGACAGTCAGGGATGTGATATTGCCCTGGATGCCGTTCACCTGGGCTGGTAGTAGAATATCTACCCGGGCGGTCGCCCCGCTTTGGCCGGCATCATTTCTTCCCCAGCAAAACAACATGCCCGTATGAGTGACTGCGCAACTCGTCCTGCCACCTGCAGAAAGAATCTGTAAAGGTTGTTTGCTGCTAAGGCCGGTGATAGGCGCAGGGAGGCTGCGGGGGATGTTGCTACTGTTGCCAAGTTCACCCGCATAATTCTTTCCCCAGCAGGCTGCGTTCCCATCGGCCATCAATGCGCAGATGTGAGCCCACCCCGCGCTTAGAGTTTCGACATTTTTGATGCCTGATATCTGTATCGGCAGTGGTTCATTATGCAGCGTCTTACTGCCAGTTTCGCCAAAACTACCGTCTCCCCAGCACCAGACAGACCCATTAACATCAGCTGCGCAGGTGAAAGTTGCTCCTGCTGCGATGCTGACAAAAGCAGGGAAATCTCCGGTAAGTGGCACAGGCTGCACATACACACCGCCAAATTCGCCGTTGCCAAGTTTGCCATCCCTGTTCGAGCCCCAGCACCAGGTTTTCCCAGAGCTGTTCACAGCGCAGGTATGGAAACTGCCGCAGGATACCATTGCTATACTTTCGCCGGATAACGCGGTTACTTCAACCGGAATCGGGGAATCATTCAAACTGCCGTCGCCCAGCTGACCTTGATTATTCCGTCCCCAGCAGAATAACCTGCCGGCGCCATCGATGGCGCAGCTGTGGTACGCACCGGATGAAATGGCAGAGATGCCAGTCAAAGGAAGTAAGACAGGCGGCCAAACAATTCGGGTAGCCTCACCGCCAGCCTGTCCATAATCATTCCAACCCCAACAGCGCACATCCCCGTTTTTTTCAAGCAGGCAGGTGTGAGCTTCACCCGCTGAAACCTCCGGGGTAGATGGTGGAAAAGAAGTGGGTCGGGGAGTCTCTGTGGAAGTGGAAATCGCTGTGATGCTGGTGGCAGATGTACTGGCTGGTTGAGTCGGGGTGACGCTGGAAGTGTAAGATGTGGGCAACTCCTCCCGCATGGTAACGGGTAGAGGGGCACAGGCAGATAGGAATACCAGAAAAACCAGAGCCATCGATGACTTCATGCAATAATCTTACAATGCACAGCATTTTTTGTATAGCAATCTCCGTTTGAATCATCGACCGTGATTATCCCCTGGCATGGTAAAATCTCGCATCGTATTTTTTCATCCTCATTTTTTCCGGAGCGCACATGGCTGCATACGACAACATGGCAGGCAGGCAGGTATTAATCAGCGGTGGAACAGGCGGCATTGGCCGGGAGACTGCCCGTCAGTTAGCCAATATAGGCGCGAAGGTGTGGATTATTGGGCGGGATGATCAAAAAATCCAGCTAGTCTTGCGTGAACAGGAAGAAACAGGTCGGCCATTTGCCGGGGCTTTTACGGCAGATCTCTCAAAGGTGTCAGATATTCGGCGAGTATCACACAATATTCGCTGCACCCTAAATCATCTGGATGTGTTGGTAAACAATGCCGGGGCTGTATTCACATCCTGTCAGGTAACCGGGGAAGGTTTTGAGCGCACCTTCGCATTGAACCACCTGGGATACTTTTTACTGACAGAGGAGATGATGCCATTAATAAAATCGGGAAAGCTTCCCCGCATCGTAAATGTATCATCAGCAGCGCATTACATGGGAAGAGTGGATTTCAAGAACCTGTCTGTATGCAACCGCTACAGCGCTTTTCAGGCGTATTCCACATCCAAATTAATGAATCTGTATTTCACCTACGAACTGGCACGACGATTGAAAAATACCGGTATCAGCGTGAACGCGCTGCATCCTGGTTATGTGGCATCTAACTTTGGGGTGAGTAATGACGATTGGACGAAACCAATCTTCAAACTGGGAGCCAGGCTGGCCATCCCGGTGGAAGAAGGAGCCAGAACGAGTGTCTATCTGGCATCCTCCCTGACTGTTGAAGGGAGGACAGGTGGCTACTATGCCCGTTGTCGCCAGGTACCTTCCAGCCGGGCAAGTTATCACAAACCCACGGCAGCACGGTTATGGGAAGAAACAGAACGGTTAACCGTAGCCTTTCCGTCAGCACCCGTGAGTTAACTACCCCCTCCCCACGCCCGGACAGCACTGCGAATGAATTCTCTCGCTTCCCCGGGTATTTGTTCCAGACCCTGGTAGGATGTATTCCCAACCCAGAAACGGACACCATCGGATGTTTCTTCCAGCTTGATAAAAACCTCACCCAACCCTGCTGGGCGCGGCATTTCTTTTAAAATATCATTGACCTGATCAACCAGGCTGGCAGCCGGAATGGCGACTGCGGGAGGTGGTGGGCTTCCTGCATTAGATGCGGCCAGATCCGGTTCCGGTGGAAAGGGCACTACTGGAGGATTGGGTGGTGGAAGGTTGACCGCCTGATCCATCGGTTCCCGTCCAGCTGCTGGATGGGTAGATTGCGTGGACTGTGTGATTAATCCGACCAGAAAGCCGATCCCCAGACAAAGGATAGCGACGAGCAACAGACGTAGATCCATCCAGGTTTCTCCTTAAGACTTCAACCCATTTCATTGATATTATAGCGATTTTTCCTTGATTTCTTCCCGGTTATCAGTACACTAAGATCATGAGCGAGACAAAAGGTACTTATCTGGGAATAGAGGTGTCTGGAGGAAAAGCACCCTACTGGATGGCACGCCTTGATACGGACGGTATGTTGCTCACCAACGGGCAGGCCACGCTGGAGGAAGTGCTTTACTCGGTATCAGAAGGTGTGACTGCCATTGCAATCAACGGACCTTGTTATTTGCCGCAAAATGCTGACCAGGTTCGATCCGCGGAAATTGAGCTGCGTCAAATGGGATACCATCCGCGGATCACCCGCGTTCTGGATCCGGATAGGCAACCGGCCAGAGTACGTAACAGTCTGCTCTTGTTCCAAACACTCGCCCGGGAGGTGAAATATAAGGTGGGCGAAAACCTGCTTGAAACCCAGTCTGATGTGGCTTTTACAGTTTATACTGCCGGCGTATTACTTTCCCCTGCATCGTATGAGGGACGCATCCAGCGCCAGCTGTCCCTGATTCGGCAGGGAATACGCCTGCGAGACCCCATGTCGTTTTATGAAGAGATCACCCGCTGGCGATTGCTCAAGGGTGACCTCTCTGATGAAATGTTATTCTCGATTCCCGTACTGGCAGCACTCGCCACCGCTTGCATTGCGCGGGCTTCCAGCACCAAGCCGGATAGCCTGCTGCGCGTGGGAAAAAAGTTGGATGGATGGGTGTGGGTACCCGTCCCGGTTAGTGCTGGTGCGGGGTGATGTTCGCGGCCCCGGGTAACTGATCGGTTAGCTTTTCAGGGTGGTGGATCAGGACGGGGAGATGACCCGGGCAAATATAGTACTGAGAATCATTGTACAGAATGGGGATTAGGGGTACTGTCTTCTCATCCTGCTCGCAAACCAGGCATTTCTTGGTGGTGTCGTTCATTTTTTCTCCTCTACCGATAAGATTATTTAATGGATTGATTCTGATCTTCCATCGGTGCAAGCGCACCGGGGATCAGGATGAGTAATGCGGCGAATGCCATCCAGCCCAATCCGCCCACCAGACCAGTGGGCAGTGGCCCGATCAGTGTGGACGGATTGCCTGCCAGTACCAGCATGCCGATACCGGCAATGCCATTGACCGCTGCGTGGCCGATAACAGCCGGCCAGATAGATCCACCCCTCAGAGTGACCCAGGATAAGAAAATCCCGCAGGAGATGGTAAATACAACCATTGCCAGTATCCCAGTCCATGGATAGCCGGAATATTCGAGCCCGTAATTATGCCCCATGGCAATGATGGGAGCGTGCCAAACACCCCAGATTACCCCCGAAAGTAAAATGGCTCTCAGGCTGCCAAGTGGCATCAATTTGGGCAGCAGATAACCGCGCCAACCATATTCTTCACCGAAGGTAAAAAGGGAGTTAATTACGGGTGAGATCAAGATCCCCTGGATCAGTTGTGCCAGTAGGATCACCATTGGAGGGATTGCCGTGCCAGGTGCTGCAGCAGAAACCATCTTCTGGATGACATCCAAAGTCGGATCGAAGTATTTTGGGAAAAGAAGGAAAAAGATGGCTGCGCCAGAGACTACCAGCACCGCGGGGAGCACCCAGGCTGCCAGCCAGAACTTCCATCCCTTGCGAAAGTTAAGTCGCAGCAGGTTGCCAGTTTTACCTTCATGGGTGATGGCGCGGGTAAGGATGTGTGCAATCGCCGGAGACCACATATAAAAGACAGCCACTAGGATGGTAGCGAGGGTAATTTTTCCTGCGGGAAGTTGGATCACAGTCGGGCTGTTCACCAGTCCCCCGGTCCTCAAGACGACCAGGGCTACCAACCAGGCGAGTCCAAACGCAATCGCAAGGAAGATGAGGATGCGCTTTTTCTCAGAAGTTTCGATCATTGTGCACTCCTAGCCAGATTCATGATGGGTGTTTTGCACATCTGATTATAGCAGGGTGCATCCGAGGAAGCAGGAATGATCTTTATATTGGATAATGTTCAAGCGCAAATTTGCGCAAAAAACTGGTTGTAATACAAACGAAATAAATAATATAATTAATGTTACCTTTGGTAGTGCACACCAATGGGTTTGTTCGTATAATGAAAAGACCCCTTGCGGCATCGATGCCACAGGAAATGTTCTATCTTCAGTTTACAATCATCCATAATCTAGGATTTGATCTGTAAGTGAGAGGAGGTGACTTCCGGTAGAAATTGCTCGGTCGTAGTTGTTTTATTCACTCACCATAAACCCTTTTGGAGGAGAACGATGTCTAAGAAATTCCTGTCTATTGTCTCAATATTAGTAGTGCTTTCATTTGTCCTGGTAGCCTGCCAGGCAGCCGCACCTGCTGCTGAAGCTCCTGCCGCTCCTGTTGCTGAAGCTCCTGCCGCTCCTGTTGCTGAAGCAGCCGGTAAATTGAAAGTCTTTGGCGCTTTCGCCACCCCGATCGAAGAGCCCTGGGATGGCGTGATTCACGCTGCCCTGCAGAAGGCTGCTGATGCCGGCGAAATTGAATACACCTACCAGGAAAATATCGGCTACTCTGGCGATATGGAACGTGTATTGCGCGAAGTCTGCGAACAGCAGAAACCCAACCTCATCATGGGTGATGCCTTCGGTAACGAAGAAGCTGTCCGCCGTGTCGCCAAGGATTTCCCCGAAGTCGCTTTCGCCTTTGGTTCTGGTAATGGCCCCAGCGAACCGAACGTAGCTGTCTTTGATAACTGGATTCACGAACCCGCTTACCTCATGGGTATGTTGGCTGGTGGCATGACCCAGACCGGTAAGATCGGTATTGTTGGCGCTATGCCCGTTCCCGAAGTCAACCGCCTGGTCAACGCCTTCATCGCTGGTGCCAAGACCCAGCGCGCCGACGTGGTTGTTATGGTCTCCTTCATCAACAGCTGGTTCGACCCGGCTGCCGCTAAAGAAGCTGCCATCGCTATGATCGACAATGGTGCGGATATCCTCTATGCCGAGCGCTTTGGTGTCATCGAAGCCGCCGCTGAAAAAGGCCTGTTCGCTTTCGGTAACATGAGCGATCAGAGCGAACTCGCCCCCGAATTTGTCGTCACCTCCGCAGTCTGGAATATGGACCCCACCGTTGAATACCTCATCAAGCAGGTTTCTGCTGGTACCTTTACCGCTCAGGATCTGAAAGACTTCTCGATGATGGGCAAGGGTGGCGCTTCACTGGCCTCCTTCCATAATACCGAATCCAAGATCCCGGCTGAACTGCTAGCCGCCGTCAAGGCAAAAGAAGCCGATATCCTCAGTGGCATGTTCCGCGTGGATGTTGACGAAGCCCAGCCCGCTGGCTCTAACTAGTAAAATCTGCCTTCATGTAAGCCTTGATATTTCCATTGCATGAAGGCAACGAATATTGATCGTTGCGGGAAGCGAAGTTCTTTCCAAATTGGAGAGGGCTTCGCTTTCCCGCCCTAACCATCAATATGTAAATATCTTAGCCATTGAGGTGCATCTATGCACGCTGTAGAAATGAAAGGGATTGTCAAACGGTTTGCCGATCTCGTTGCGAGTGACCATGTGGATTTTAACCTGGAGCAGGGAGAGATTCACGCGCTATTGGGGGAAAACGGGGCAGGGAAAACTACCCTGATGCGCATATTGTATGGCCTTTACCATGCGGATGAAGGCCAGGTATTCATCAATGGAAAACAAGCTGTGATATCCTCTCCCCGTGATGCCATTCGGCAGGGGATAGGCATGGTAACCCAGCACTTTACCCTGGTGCCAACACTTACCGTTGCTGAAAATATGGTTTTGGGAGAAACAGGGAGTGTCATGATCAACCTCCCTGATGTGGAAAAGAAAGTTGCCGCGGCATCAGAACGCTTTGGTATTCCGGTCAAACCCCAGGCTCTCATCCGTCACCTGTCTGTCGGTGAAAGGCAGCGGGTAGAGATACTGAAGGCACTTTACCATGATGCCCGCGTTCTCATTTTGGATGAACCGACGGCCGTGCTGGTACCACAGGAAGTAGATGTCCTGTTCAAAGCGCTGCTTCGCCTGCAGCAGGAAGGCCTCTCGGTGATCTTCATCAGCCACCATTTGAACGAGGTCATGGATATCTGCGGACGGATCACTGTTCTGCGTGATGGCCATTCTGTGGGGACTGTTCGAAAAGTGGATACAAACCTGAAACAATTGGCCAAGATGATGGTCGGACGTGAAAGTTTTGGCGTTAAGCGGCAAGATCAGCACCAGGCTGGTGTTTCTTCTTGCCTGTTGAGCGTCAAGAATGTCAGCGCTTTAGATAAAAAGGGGCTGCCGGCTCTGAAAGATATATCCCTGGAAGTGCACGCCGGTGAGATCCTGGGATTGGCAGGTGTTTCTGGCAATGGTCAGGCAGAGCTGTCTGCTGTGCTGTGCGGTACCCAGAAGATCACCAGTGGGTTGGTGCAAGCGAATGGAAAAGACCTGACGAACGCAGAGCCCGCTTCAGTTTGCGCGGCGGGTGTGGGTCGCATTCCGGAAGACCGCCATGCCAATATGGTGGGTGAGCTTTCTGTGGCTGAAAATCTTGTACTGGACCAACTCGGTAATTTTGTAAAGAACGGTATTCTGGAACAGGAAAAGATCCAGGAAAATGCCAAGAACCTGATCAAAGAGTTCCAAATCAAGGCTGCTCCTGGAGATCGGGTCCGCACTCTCTCTGGCGGAAATATGCAGAAGGTGATGCTAGCCCGCACGCTCAGTCAGAATCCGGCTGTCGTCATTGCCAGCCAACCGACCCGCGGCCTGGATGTAGGCGCTACCGATTATGTCCGATCGAAATTGCTCGAACAGCGTGAAGCCGGCGCGGCTGTGCTGCTGCTATCGGAAGACCTCGAAGAGATTCTGGCCCTTTCGGATCGCATCGCAGTCATCTATGCTGGCAAGATCATGGGTGTTTTACCCGCGAGTGAAGCCACCCCTGAAAAACTCGGCCTGCTGATGGCTGGATCCACCGACTAGACAGGAAAGGAGGAAGAAATGCTCAAATTTAAAGTTGAACGCGCCCCCGCTCCTGTGTGGATGCGGTCGCTGATCCCCATTATTGCCATTCCTGTCACTTTCTTGATCACATCAATCATCATCCTGCTGGATGGCGCCAACCCGCTGACTGCTTATTACCATTTCCTCATTTCTCCACTCGCCAGTAAATCCAGCGCGATTGAAGTGCTGGTAAAATCCACACCGCTCTTGCTGACCGGTGCGGCGGTTGCTTTTGCCTTCAATAGTGGATACTGGAATATTGGTGCGGAAGGCCAGTTGTATGCCGGTGCGATCGCGGCCGCCTGGTTGGGTATGATTCTGAAGGATGTCCCGCCTTACCTGGGCATCCCGGCTATGGTACTGGGTGGTTTCACTGCCGGTATGCTTTGGGCTTTTCCCTCGGCCATCCTCAAAGTGAAACTGAAAGTCGATGAAGTAGTCACCACCCTTTTAATGAACTCGATCGTGTTGTATGTTACCAGCTACCTGTTGAATGGGCCGTGGCGTGACCCGGTATCCATGTGGCCGCAATCTCCGGAGATTGCCGCAGGTACAGTATTCTTCAAGCTGATCCCCCGCACGCGCCTGCACTTTGGCATAATCCTCGCGGTTGTCATCCTGATCATCACCTGGTTTGTGATCAAGCGGACATCGTTTGGATTGAAAATGCGCGCCATCGGCCTGAGCAAAGAAGGTGCACACTTTGCCGGTATCAAAGTGAATAGAACCATGTTGACAGTGGCTCTCGTGAGCGGTGGTATAGCCGGTATTGCCGGTGCCGGCGAGGTGGCTGGCATTCATTTCCACCTGATCGATGCCATCTCGGATGGACTGGGATACAGCGGTATCATTATCGCAACGCTCGGTGGTTTACATCCCTTTGGCGTCGGGTTGGCAGCCCTGTTCATCGGTTTGATCGATACCGGTGCACAAACGGTATCTCGCGCGATGGGAGTTCCAATGTACCTGGGAGATGTGGTCCAATCGACCCTGCTGCTTGTCACCTTATCCTTGTTTCTGCTTCAAAACTATCGCATCCGGAGGGTAAAGTAATGGATATTACTCTCTTCCTGATTGGCCTTGTGGCAGCTACCCTGCGGGTGGCTACCCCTCTGATCTTCGGTACCCTGGGTGAACTCTTCTCAGAACGCTCCGGTGTCTTAAATCTTGGCATCGAAGGCACCATGTTCCTTGGCGCATTTGTCGGATTTGCCGTTGCGGCTGTCACCGGTTCTTTATGGATCGGCATGCTGGGAGCAGTCATTGCCGGCATACTCAGTGGGTTGCTCATGTCGTTGCTCTCGGTGCGACTGGGCGTCAACCAGCATGTGGCCGGGTTAGGGATCACCTTGCTGGCAACCGGTCTCTCCTTGTATTGCTTCCGGCTGATCTTTGGCGAATCCAAGATCCCGCCTTCTATCGAGCCATTCCCTATGTTAAAAATCCTGCCTGAAAGCAATCCATTGGCTCCGATTACCAATCAGTACCTGCTGACATACATCGGTATCGCAACAATCGCGATCGTCTGGTGGGTGATCAGCAAGACCCGTTTCGGGCTGCAGATCCGCGCGGTGGGTGAGAACCCTGAGGCTGCGGATGCTGCCGGATTGAATGTGTATGCCATCCGCACGCGGGCACTGGCAATCGGTGGCGCATTGATGGCGGTGGGTGGTGCATTTCTTACTCTGGCTCAACTTGGCTCTTTCACTTTTGGGATTGTGGCTGGCCGCGGATGGGTGTGCATCGCTCTCATCATCTTCGCGAACTGGCAAGCTGTCAGTGTTCTATGGGGAGCACTCATCTTTGGCGGTGTGCAGGCACTTCAGCTTCGTTTGCAGACCCTGGGTTTTAAACTGCCGTACGAACTTTTCCTTTCACTGCCTTACATTGTGACCATCATTGCGTTAACTCTGGCAGGCCGAAACGCCTCAGCGCCATCCGCCCTGCTAAAAGCTTATCGCCGCGAATAAAGCGGCAGGAGGTATCTCTATGGATCTCAAATATGTTGGCAAGACGTACATTCGGCCGGATGCCATCAGTAAGGTGACCGGAAAGGCCATCTATCTGGATGACATCAGACTGCCCGATATGCTGCATGCGGCGGTTTTACGGCCAAAGTATGCGCACGCGCGTATTAAGAAAGTGGATACTGCGGAGGCGGAAAAATGCCCGGGTGTTTACAAGGTGGTCACCGGAGCCGGCTGCAAATTCCGCTATGGCGATAATATCAAAGACTTGCAACCAATGGCGGTGGATAAGGTCCGTTATATCGGCGACCCGGTAGCCGCAGTCATCGCGGATACCCCCGCACATGCTCGGGCAGCGGTGGAGAAGATCGTGGTCGACTACGAACCTCTGCCGGTGTACACGGATGCCCGCGAAGCCGTCAAACCTGGGGCCGCGCTCATCCATGAGGGGCATGAGAAATACTGGCGCCTGCCTACTCTGCGCGAGACAGCCGGTTCGAACATCGCCAACACGTATCACCTGCGCAAAGGCCGCGGCGAAGAAGGGTTTGACGAAGCCGAAGTCATCATCGAAGAAGAATTCAATTACCCGCTGGGTTCCTGTGCTGCCATTGAACCGCATGGAACGATCGTCTGGTTCAAAGAAGATCGAACGATCGAAGTTTGGTCTACATCCATCTGCCCATTCATCATCCGAGAAGATCTGGCAAATTCGTATGGGGTTCCGGTGGGTGATGTGCGCGTCCATACCCCAGACCTGGGTGGTTGTTTTGGTTACAAGTCGGATATCACTACAGAACAAACCATCGCATGGATTGCATCCTTTGCTCCCGGAAGACCGGTGAAGTGGGTAGCCAGCCGTGAAGAAGATTTCACTGGCACATTACTGGCTCACGGAATTCGCACCCGTATGAAAATGGGAGCAAAGAAAGATGGCACTCTGGTCGCATTAAAAACCACCATCTACCATACCGGTGGTGCCTACGCGGATACTGCAGTCAATGTAACCATCGCCTCTACGCATAACTCCACCGGACCGTATGAGTTCAAACATTGCGACCTGACGGGTTATACGGTTTACACGAATACCCCGGCGGTGGGTGCCTATCGGGGTTACGGTCACCAGGAATCTCAGATTGCCACCGAACGCATGATGGACCTGATGGCCCGCAAGCTCGGTATGGATGCTCTGGCGCTGCGCAAGAAGAATTTCCTTTCTGAAGGCAAGGTCAATGCGGTTGGCGAGACCATGTGGAAGCATAACGGCAACTTGCTGGAATGCACCACCCGTGTCGAGAAGATGCTCTTCTCAAAGCCGAAACCGGCAGAAGACGCAGAGTATGTTTATGGCCGCAGCTTGGTCACCGTAATGAAATCACCCAAAGGTGCACCGTTTTCCACCAAGGGTTGCTATATGAAAATGAATATAGATGGAAGCGTGACCATCAATATGGGTGGTGCCGAAGTAGGGCAGGGCCTGCGCACCATCATTCGCCAGATCGCCGGCGAAGCTTTGAAGATCGCTCCAGAACGGGTGCGTGTGTACACGGAGATAGATACTCAATACTCACCGTATGAGTGGCAGACGATCGGTTCCATGTTCACTACCCAGGGTGGACGCGCCATCATCCGCGCGGCAGATAAGCTCATCGCGCTGCTTAAAAATACGGCCGCGCAAGTCTTGAAGACGGATGCGGATTACCTGGAATACGAAGGCGATTATGTCGTTCTGCGCAATGATCCCACCATCCGCGTGGCTACTGCGGAGCTCGCTCGCGGGTATATCACGGATGACGGTATTACGATCGGTGACCTGGCACACAGCGTCTCTGATGCCCGCCTACCTCGCTACTCCAACCCGGATAAAAATGGGCAGGGATCCATCGGTGTCACTTACACCATGGGCGCCCAGGCGGTGGAACTGCGCATCGAAAAGAAGACTGGAAAAATCCTCGTGGATCACTTCTATTCGGTCTTTGATGTCGGCCAGGTGATCAATCCCCTACAGATCCGTGGATCGGTGCTAGGTGGGGTCACGATGGCTATTGGTGCTGCGCTATATGAAGAAGTAGTCTTTGATGCGGAAGGTCATATCACCAACCCGCAGCTTTTCAAATACCATCTGCCTACCTATAAAGAATCGGTGGAGCAGACGATCGAATTTATAGAAACCCCCGATCCCATCGGCCCATTTGGCGCGCGCGGAATTGGCGAACACTCCGTGATCGGTGCTGCGCCGGCCATCCTGAATGCCATCTACGATGCCATCGGCGTGGACCTGTTCGAGATTCCGGCGACCCCGGAGAAGGTAAAAAAGGCGCTGGAAGCGCGAAAGGAGCCGAGATAATGGCAGAAAAAATGACATTGAAAGTAAATGGCCTCGATCGTACCGTCGAGATCGAACCAGAGATGATGCTGATCGACCTGCTGCGTGATGAGCTTAATTTAACTGGCACAAAACGCGGTTGTGACAATTCCACCTGTGGAACCTGCGTCGTTGTATTGAACGGCAAAGCAGTTAAGAGCTGCAATACCCTCGCCACCAAGGCGGCTGGAGCGGAAGTGATCACAGTGGAAGGGTTGGCCAGCGGGATGGAGCTTCACCCCATTCAGAAGGCGATCGCGGAATCTGGCGCTGTGCAGTGCGGTTTCTGCACCCCGGGTATTGTGATGGAACTGTATGGCTTGCTGGAAACCAACCCCGAAGCCGGTGAAACGGAAATGACGAATGCGCTGAACAAACATTTGTGCCGCTGTACCGGCTACGAGCCGATCCGCGATGGCGCGTTGATTGCCCAGAAAATGATGAAAGAACACGCGAAAGCGAAATAAAACGTTATCAAGGAGAATGCAATGGCTTACGATATTCTGATCAAGAACGCTAAGACCCGCACCTCTGGTGCAAAACTGATGCAGATCGCCATCGAAAAGGGGCGTATCGCGAAGATCGCCGAGCAGGTGACTGGTGATGCCGTAAAGGTGATCGATGCCGCTGGCAACCTGGTGACTGAATCTTTCGTCAATGGACATCTGCACCTGTGTAAGGTGTACACCCTGAACATGATGGACGATGAAGCCATCAGTGCTTATACCGATGGGGGTATGGGTGGAGCTATGACAGCCATCGAACTGGCTGCCCGTGTCAAAGAAAAATATGACGAAAAGTGGATCATCCAGAACGTCCGCAAAGCGCTGGATCTGGCTGTCAAATACGGCAATACCCATATCCGCGCATTCGCGGATACAGATACCACTGGCAAGCTGGAAGGCGTGAAAGCCCTGCTGAAAGCACGTGAAGAATACAAAGGCCGGGTGGAAGTTCAGGTGGTTGCCTTTCCGCAGGATGGTGTCGTTCGCGACCCCGGGGCAGAAGGGTACGTGGAAGAAGCCTTGAAGCTGGGCGCGGATGTGGTCGGTGGTATCCCATGGATCGAATACACCGATGCCGATTCTCAGGAACACATTGACCGTATGTTCCGTCTGGCAAAGAAATACAACAAAGACATCTCGATGTTGATCGATGATGCCGGCGATGCCACCTTACGCTCGTTGGAAATGCTGGCAGTCACCACACTGCGTGAAGGCTGGGAAGGACGTGTGACCGTGCAGCATGCCCGCGCCATGGCCCTCTACCCGGAACCGTATTACCGCAAGATCGAAGCTTTATTAAAAAAAGGCCGCATGGGCCTCGTCTCAGATCCGCAGACCGGGCCATTGTACGCCCGCGTGAAATCGCTGTACCATGCCGGTGTGAGCGTTGCGCTCGGCCAGGATGATATCGCAGACGCCTATTATCCATTCGGCCGCAATAACATGCAGGAAGTTGCCTTCCTGGCGGCTCACCTGATGAACATGGTCGGACGCCCGGATATGGAGATCCTCTACGACCTCATTACAACGAATGCCGCCAAAGCCCTGGGAATCCAGAACTATGGTTTGAAAGAAGGCTGTGATGCCGATCTGGTAGTGTTGGATGCCGGCTCGGTCTGGGAAGCCCTCTGGTCGCATGACTATCCGCTGCACGTCATCAAAGACGGCGTGGAGATCACTGTCAAGAGATAAATGCCGATACAGAAATACAAAAAGTGGAGGTTCATCCTCCACTTTTTGTATTAATCGGAAAATATGGCCTGTTATCCCGGATGGAAAGTGTTACAAAAATATTAACGAAAGATTAGTAAGGGGTTAGGATATTGACAATAACTGGCAAATCATTAGAATCAAATTAGATACGGGCAGGCAACACGCCGGTATCTGCTTAACAATCAAACCTCACACGGATGTGATGATCCGGTACCTTTGGTGGTCGCCCAAGTCGTAAAGGTACCGGGGAGCAAATGGCGAAACCGGCCGTCTTTTGAGACCGGTTTCTTGTTTTTTAATCGGCAATCCGGTAACTGGTCTCAATGGGAGGGAAAGACGGGCGCTCTGCTCAGGGCGCTGCCAAGGAGGACCAGATGGAATCAAAGCACAAAGTATTAAGTATCTTGCGGTTCTGTTTTATCCTGGTGTATATCTTCTCACTTGTGACCCCGGCCGCCGTGGTTCGGGCGCAAGATGAAATTCCGCCAGTGGTAACTGAACCCGCTCCGGTCGTGGAAGATCCCACTGAACCGGTCGTCCCACCTGAAGAAACAGTTCCGGTGGAAGATTTCACACCAGTTGAAGAGGGGGTCATCCCCGTGACTGGAGTGGAAGTACCTGCCCAGACCGAAGTCACTGCCGCTGTTGAAGCTATGGTGGATACCGGCGCGGTTCTGCTTGACTCGGCAGGAGAACCCATTCCGTTAGCTTCCAGCGAGGCGGTGGAGATCATCCAGAATACGGACCCCTGGTTCGCAACGACAGTGGGCGGACATAAGGACTACCACTTCTTTGTGCAGAACTGTGGTACCTTCGTCCTTCCTTTCACGGTTACCCTCCCCGATGAAGTATATTGTCATACCTCTGGTACCCCGATCCAGGCATCTATTGACTATGTTGGAAATGACCTGACGACGGCTCTCGATGACAATACGATCCATGTACTGAATGGCACCTATCAGGAAAATGTGACCATCAATGTTGATGGTCTGACCCTGCTGGGTGACCCCGGGGATCTGACTCTGGCTGGCGCAGCTAGCTCTGTCACTGCCCCGGTCTTAAGCGGTGGTTTCCTGGGTGATACGGGAACAGGTATTCATATCACTGCCCAGGGCGTGACAGTATCCGGTTTCATCATCAAAGATTTTGATGTAGGCATCTATGTAGATGTACTGGTAGGACAAACCACCACCAGCCTGACCAATAACACCATCAAGGATAATGAGATAGGCGTGGATATTGTGGGTGGCCAGGGGAAACCGGGCACCAACTTGCTCTATAACACGTTCTCTGGGAACACACTCTATGCCATCCGCAATAGTGTGGGCGATCATAACGTCCAGTTTGCTGATGCCTCCGGCAGCAATTTTGGGTGTGAAGAAGGGCCGATCGTGGCTCACCAGATTACTGAAGAAGTCTGTGTCCCTTCTAACGTATGTAGAGAGTATTACACAAATGGCCCGAAAGCAGGTCAATGTCATTTCTATGAAGACGATATCTGCCATACAGAAGTAGTCGATGTTGAGTATTACCTCTGGGCGGATGGCAGACCAACAGGCAGTTCAGAACCGATCGATCTTGCTGATTATCCCGGTTGCCAGGTTCTCTATGGCTGGGATGGGAATGGAACCCTGTATGACAATAATGGTATGGGCGGCACGTACGATCCATTCAAGATTGTTCTGGGTGATCTGCAGGCATGTCCCGAAGGACAAGCTCTGGTCAATGGTGTTTGTGTCATCGATAACTGCCCGCTCGACCCGTTGAAGACGGAAGCCGGAATCTGCGGTTGCGGCACAGCCGACACCGATGGTGATGGCGATGGCACTGCGGATTGCAATGACCTCTGTCCATCAGATTCAGGTAAGATCGCTGAGGGCATCTGCGGCTGTGGTGTAGCCGACACCGATGGTGATGGCGATGGCACCGCGGACTGCAATGACCTCTGTCCATCAGATTCAGGGAAGATCGCTGAAGGCATCTGTGGCTGTGGTGTAGCCGACACCGATGGTGATGGAGATGGCACCGCGGACTGCGATGACCTCTGTCCATCTGATTCAGAAAAGGTCACAGAAGGCATATGTGGCTGTGGTGTAGCCGACACCGATACGGATGGTGATGGAACGCCTGATTGTAATGACACCTGCGATGACACCATCGATACAGACGGTGACGGCATTTCAGACTGTGTAGACACCTGCGATGACACCATCGATACAGACGGTGACGGCATTTCAGACTGTGTAGACACCTGCGATGACACCATCGATACAGACGGTGACGGCACCGCGGATTGTGAAGATCTTTGTCCAACGGATGTTGGCAAGGTGGAAGGTGGTGTCTGCGGTTGTGGAGTAGCAGATACTGATGTGGATGCTGATGGCGTAGCCGATTGTGTAGATAACTGCCCGCTGGATTACAACCCTGACCAGACAGATACCAATGGCAATGGCCTTGGCGATGCCTGTGAAGGTGGCGGTGGTGGTGGCGGTGGTGGTGGTGGGGCCCTGCTCATCCCGGTAACCGGTGGTTCGTTGATCGGCAGTGGCATCGGCCACAGCTGCATGACGACCGCCGATGGACTGGTGATCTGCTGGGGCTTGAACACCTCTGGCCAGTTAGGAAATGCAACCTTCATGGACAACGCGGTTCCCGTGTTCGTAGAGGGATTGGACAGCGTCCTACGCCTGGGTGTTGGCGCCAACCACAACTGTGCTTTGAAGATCGATGGCACGGTCTGGTGCTGGGGTAGCAATGTCTACGGCCAGCTGGGTAATGCCAACACAATGAACAGCAATGTTCCGGTCCAGGTTCAAGGCCTGCCCGGCCTGGCTACCGATATCACTGCCGGTGAGCACTTCAACTGTGCCAACATTGAAGACGGCAGCATCTGGTGCTGGGGTAAGAATATGTCCGGTCAATTGAATGACGGAACGCTGACCAGTCAGAAGAAAGCGGTAGTCGCGGACTTCTCCACACTGCCTACTCAGATCTCAGGTGGCCAGAACGACATCGTAGGTGAAAATGGCGGGCTGGTATCCCTGTGGAAGAATAAGCAGGCCTTCGGTATTGAAGGGTTGAGCAATATCCTTAATATCTCTGGTAGCCGCTTCGCAATTGGTGGATGCGCAGCCGGACTGGATGGCAAGGTGAATTGCTGGGGTATGGATAATACCCCGGTGGAAGTCGCTGATATCGTGGATGCCATCTTCGTTGGTACCGGCCAGGCAAATGCTTGCGCCATCGACCTGAACCAGGAAGTCTACTGCTGGGGTGCAAACTCCAATGGTGAACTGGGCAACGGTAAATTCACGAACAGCACCGGCGGCGTAAAAGTCGTTGGGCTGGATCCGATCACCGCATTGGGTGTAGGTGCGCATCACAGTTGCTCACTACTGCCCGATGGCAATGCTATGTGCTGGGGTGACAACACCTGGGGTCAGCTGGGTAACAACAGCCATACCGACAGCAGTAAACCGGTAATGGTGATCTTACCTACCAGACCGTAAGGCACAATATCCGCTACACACAAACTCCCACCCGCAAGGGTGGGAGTTTGTTTTTAAGTCATTTGGCAGGTGACCGGGTACGAAGCGGTAGCTGCCATATTCATCCCCCCCTCCGTCTGGGAAGTGGGGTCTGGATGAGATTTGTTCAGTTTATGGGTTGATCGCGCTATCAATGGTGTTGATCAGCAGCCCAGAACCCGCGATGAGCTTTCCATTGACAATAAAGGATGGCGTTCCTGTCAGACCGGCATTTCTGGCGTAGGTCATATCTTCATTGATCTTGTAAAAGTACTTGTGCGTATTAAAGCATTCATTGAAGGCGGTCATATCCAGGTTCAGGGCTTCAGCGAATAATACCAGGTTATCCTGGTTCAACCCGCCGATCTTCGCGTTATCTTTGTTTAAGAATACCAGGTCGCGGTACTCAAAGAACTTGTTCTGGTCACCAGCGCAGTATGCACCTTCTTCCGGGGCGAACTGCTCTTCCGGAGACCATGAATAGGTAATGTAACGAAATTTCACTTTGCCGGTAGCGATATACTCATTAAAAATATCAGTCTCTGTTACTTTGTTCCCCGCGGTACCCAGAATGTCTCCCACGGTGAACGTTGTGCAATGCACACACTGAAAGTTGGATATCGCCTCTACCAGGACCGGCGCGTTATCATTCCCCATGGTATTGCCTTGCTCGTTCGGGCGTTCCAGTTTCAATGGAAGAATCAGGTCAGATATTTGGCTTTTCCCAGAGGATACACCAGCAGGTTGAGTAGTCGGTAATACCACTGCCGGGGCTTGAGCCGGGAGCTGTACGGTTGCATCTACTGTCCCATCCGCTGCATTCGAAGCAGCCATATACTGGTTCACCCGCGGGGCAATGACAACACCGATCGCGATCAACCCGATGGTGAGTAGCATACCGATCAAGATACCCAGAATCCACGGAACCGCATGGTAGTATTTTGATTGATCCGCATGATTTTCAAATTTAGACATTCAACCTCCATGTATGATCAAAAGTTCTGTGTTCATTATACCCACCTGTTGACCATCTTCAACTCCATGCAGAATCTTGGAATCTATATATAATTTAAACAACGAAAGTAGCAGGAGGAAGTGATGGATATCATGGTTCGCAATGCTGCCAGCGCAGATGTACCGGGGATCTCAACCATTCTGCGTGAATTGGGTTGGTTTGACACGATTACGGGAGAAAACGAAGCAGCCACTCTGGCACGTATCGGGGCGATCGTCAAAGCGGCTCAAAATGAAGAATGCCAGTCGGTTTATGTGGCTGAAGGGGATGATGAGCGGGTGATGGGGTATGCCAGTGTCCATTGGCTATCCTACGGTTACCTTCCCGGTCCTGAGGGATTCATCTCTGAGTTATATATCCTGGAAGCTGACCGCGGACACGGGGTAGGCACGCTGCTACTGGAATCGATCAAGGTGGAAGCGCGCGAACGCGGCTGCTTCCGCCTGCGGCTGGTGAATATCGCCAAAAGGGAATCCTATCATCGCGAGTTCTACAAACGCCTGGGCTGGGAGGAACGCCCGGGTGATTTCTCTTTTGAATATATACTCTGATGAGGTTGGTTGATAGCAGGTAAAAATTAGCCCCGGTGCTCCCGGGGCTAATAGGTTATTTCCAGAATGTCTGATCCAGAGACAGGTACCGCAGCTGCGGGAATGTGCTGAGTGGGTTATTGGCATAGCCCAGCACGTAAGGTTTCACCAGGGTCAAATCCAGCGGGTGCATCAGAAAGATGGCAGCGGAATCATCCACGAGGAATTGTTCAGCCTGCGCGTACATCTCCATCCGGACAGGCACATGGGTCTCCACGCGGGCAGCTTCCACCAGTTGGTCGAAATCCGGGTTACTGTAACCGCCGTAGTTCATTTCTGCACCCGAGTGGAAAAGCACATCAGTGAAATTTTCAGGGTCAGGATAGTCAGCACACCATCCGCCGCTCACCAGTTGGCCGTGATGGCCGGCATCGATCTCATCCGCCGCATTTTCCGGGTCCAGATTCTGGACGGTCACGGTGACTCCCAGATTCTGTTGCCACATCTGCAGCATGGCGGCAGCATCCGCATTTGCCGCGCTACCGTATCCGTTATCGGTATAAATGATTGGCGGCAGATTTTGTGCAGAGCCGTAACTGGAGGTAGTCAACATCTCTCTCGCAGTCTCTGGGTCATACTGCTGCCCCTGAAGAGACACGCTGTACCCGGGAATGGCGGGCGGATAAATACCTTTCGCGGGCAGGGCGGCATTGCGCATCACCACTTCCACCAGCTTCTGCCGATCGATCGCCAGACTGAAGGCTTTTCGTACCAGGGGATCATCGAACGGTGGACGCGTGGTGTCAAACTGGATATAGTAGGTGCATAACGAAACAGCGGTGTGTAATTCCGCGTTCAGCGGGTCGGCAGGATCCGTTACCCTGCCCAGATTGTAACCGCCGATACCGGTCAGATCGATCGAGCCGGATTCATAAAGCCGGATGCCTTCGCCGGTATACAGAGTCACCACAATATTGGGGATGGATGGCATCCAACCGGTGTACCCTTCATAACGTTGATAGATCTGCTTAACCATCGGTTCCCAGCGTACCAGGCGGTATGGACCGGCACCGTTCGGAGTGCGATACCATCCATCTCCTTGTGCGATATTCTCACGGTCTACCACGAAGGCAGTTGGATAGGTAAGCTTCTGGAGGAAGTACGCTTTGGGGGCGTCGATCGTCACGCGTAGAGTATGTTCATCTACCGGTACCAATCCGCTGATGTGAGCCGCTTCCCCCGCATGCATCTCTTTTACGCCGACGATGTCACCCAGATACGTCAACACGGTATCCGAATCCAGCGCGGGGTCAGCGGCACGCTCCCACGAATAAATCACATCCGCGGCAGTGAGCGGACGACCATTCTGGAAGGTTGCGCTTGGCCGAAGGTAGAATGTATAGATCAACCCATCCTCGCTCAGCTCCCAGTCATCTGCCAGGTCAGGAGCCAGCCTGCCATCCGGACCGAAGGTTACCAGGCCGTTGAAAACCAGCGTATCCCCGGCGGAGTGAGTCGTTGCCGGGTCATTCTCGCGCGGATTCTGACTCTCTCCCCCTTCCAGAACCAGAACCTGGCTGCGTGGAAATCCGAGTACCTGCGGGGTGGAAACTTCAGCAGTATCAAGCATTTGCGTGATGGTTTTTTCCCATCCTACGAAATTTTCGGGCAGCGAATAAAAAAGCAGACAGATTCCCTGTTGATTAACGATGAAGGTATAAACCCGCACCTCAATGGTGTAATCGTACTCCGTAATATACCCGGTGAAACGGCTGTACCAGGCGGGTAAACCGTTGCGAGTGGTAACTTGTTCATCTGCAAGATACTGTATCTGTTCCAGCCCGGAAATCTGTCCATCGCGGGTGTCTTTTCCAGTGGCCTCCAACCCGGCGGGGTTGACAGGGGTAGTAAACAGGTAACCAAACACCTCGGTATTGCCAAACTCATATTCCTGCAGGTTACCGCTGCCATCCGTAACCGATGCGGTAACCCGCGCGGGAGCCGTAATGCTGAATCCGGAGACCTCATCCACAAAAGCTTCGCTGGATGCGGACCCCGGAACATACGCAGTCGCAGTGGGGAAAGGAGGATATGCCGTAGAAGCCTGTGCGGCGGCCGCTCCGTTTTGGATGGATGTGGAGCTGATGAGCAGTGCCAGCGCCAGTGTGACTGGAAGGATGATGAGCGATATTTTTTTCATACGGCACCTCCCTGCCCGGCGTTGGCTGGCTTGCGCTTCTTACGCGCGATTACCAGGATGAGAATGATCGCAATCGTGATGCCAGTGCAGGCGCAGACAGCTGCAATCCCCAGTACAGTCTTTAACTCCGGAGAAGTTTGCCGACCCACAGGGGAGTTCGCAGGGGCAGTAGCCTGCGGCTCGAGGTTGATCGTAGAGGGGATGAGGGTGGCTGCCGGCTGAAACCCGGATATGGGTGGGATGGTAGGAACAACCGTTGGTGTGTCCGTGGCAGATCGCTTACGGGTGTCGCTCGCGGGCAACCCCAGCTGGGAGCGAAAATTATTCTCAAATTGTTGCATGTCCATGCCATAAACAGACACGAGCGATTCGTTTAATTCACCACCGGACCTCAAGGCAACTAGCAGATCCAGCAGCTTCTCCTTGCCGAATTGCTGAATCAAAAACTCCACCATTTTATAGCTCTGGCTGTAAGAAAGGTCAGCTTTCTCCGGATCTTCAGAAAATCCGCCAGATAACACCTGGAAGGTCAGCAGGGTATCCTGGCGCAGGTGCTGATCGAAAATATTCTGTGCTGTGAAATCTAACCCGCCTTCGCCGTACATAGCCAGACCTTCCACCAACCAGGTAGGCATATCACCCAGACAGGAGAAGGTGAAGTCACCCACCAACACATGGGTTAGCTCATGAGCCACTGTAAGTTTTCCCCATTCCAGGCTGTCGCTGTCGATACCGATGATCACAATATTGTATTCCGAGAAAGCAATTCCTCCAGTCCAACCGGGTTCGTAGAGCACTGCATCGCGCATATCTGTGAGGGATGCGTAGATGTAGAGGTCTATCGGAGCATCGGGTGTGATTCCGGTATCTTCGGCCAATCGGCTCAGGGCAGTCACCGCCGCCGTACGCAGGGTGACGGCAAAATCACTGCCGCCGGCGTAGGTGTGGATGCGCACCTTGCCTTCTTCAGTCACTTTCCAGGGATGGCTCGCATCGAGCCAGAGGGCATGCTGTTTCTGGGTGCGGGTGATGTTGCCATCGGTGTCTTGTACTTCCCACTGCCACCACAAATCCGCCCCGGGCGGTTCACCGCCACTTTTCCGCATCTCCCAGGTCCAGGTCGGCTTTACCTTCGTGCCGGGTGTAAATTCAGGAAAAGCAATAGCCTCTACCTGGCCGCAAGTATCCTGGGTTGAGCCATAAACAAGCCTGACGCTGTCGATCTCGGTGGCAGAGGTTAACTCAGCCGAGAATGCGACACTCTCGGGAAAGTGGATGACTGCCTGATCGTTGCGTACATCCACTGTGAGTGAGGTTCCCGCTGGATGGGGGAATAAAAGGGTAAACAGTAATAGAATGATGCTTGACCGCATAATACCTCCCCTTGATTTGCGCTGCCGGGTGAATCACCCCAACAGCTGGTTGACACGTGCTGCTCCGGCGATGATACTCTCACCAAGGTACTCGCCAGGAACTTTATCGCGTAATGCCGGCTTCAGGTTAAAGATTAATCCGCCGTAACCGAAAAGGACGCGCGGCTTTATTCTGGATAGTTTTTCGTTCATACGCGCCAGAGCCAAAGCGCTTTCTTCGGTGGTGGCACTCATGCAGACCATAGCGGGTTTCTCCTGTCGCGAATAGTCCACAATGTCATCCAGTGCCAGGTCGGTACCCAGATATTCCACCCGGTAGCCATCATGGCTGAGCAATACAGAAAGCATCAGGAGGGCGCTTTCGTGCATTTCATCTGGTGCGCAGGCAGTAATGATAAACGGCGCGCCGCGGCGGCTGGGAAAAGCCTGTAATAAGGTTACCAGGCGGGCTTGCAGCAGGCGGCTGGCGTTGTGTTGTGTCGTTCCGCGAATATCACCGCGATGCCAGGCTTCGCCAATCATCACCAGCGCTCCACCAATCACTTCCAGACAGACAGTGGTCAGATCATACATGGCGCTGGCTTGCTTCAACACCTCGCCGGCTGCGCCTTCATCATTCGCGACCAAAACCTGGTAAAGCTGTTGAGCCATGGTTTCTGGTGGAACCGGGACATAGCTGCGGTTGCGTGGTGTAATGGCGGGCAATACCTCCGGGTATTCGCCACGATTCAGCATGTTGCTCAGGTCACGAACAACAGCAGATATAGCCGATCCCTGATCCACCTGGCTTTTTACCCAGCGCAAGGTGGCAACGTCCCGGTCGGAATATAACCGGTAGCGGTTGTCTGACCGCAGTGGAGACAGTAGATTGTAACGGTTCTCCCAGGCGCGGATGGTGACAGCGCGTATGCCTGTCTGAGTGGTGACAGTTTTTATAGTGTAACGGGGGTCTGTGGATAACTCGGAAAGTGTCGGCATAGGTTTGTCAATCAATAATGGAAACATTATACAATAAAACCTGTCTGGATAAAAATAATCCAATTAAACTCGGTGATGACCTGTAATAAAACTGTGGCAAAATAGACCTGTGAAGAAACGCATTACGAGTTTTACCTTCTTAATCATCTGGTTGATCACCAGTGGATTTATTGCGCTTATACCCGGAAATCCTCAGGGCAGATACTCACTCCCCGCCAATGAGGGTACAGTTCGCCTGATAGTTGGGGTTCATCCGGGAAAAGCCACCGCCTTACCCGCGCCACAAAAGGCGCTTCGACGGCATGACCCGGCCGCGAATCAGCTGGAGAAGTTGGGTGTGATGGTACTGGATGTCCCGGCTTCAGAAGCCGAAGATCGAATCAGGGCGCTCGTAGAGAACCCCGGGATAGCATTTGTTCAGTATGATGAACCGGCCTATGCTTTGGACGTGTACCCGGATGACACTTACTTTTCTGCCCAATATGGGTTGACCAACATCCGGGCTCCGCAGGGGTGGAAATTGGAGACAGGTGCGGAGTATGTCACCATTGCGATCGTCGATTCAGGGGTAGATTTTACCCATCCAGACCTGGCACCCAAGGTGTTGGCAGGTTATGATTTCGTGGAGAATGACACGATTCCGCAGGATGCCTACGGTCACGGTACGAATGTGGCAGGTATTGCTGCGGCGGTCACCAATAATACGCAGGGAGTGGCGGGAGTATCGTGGGGCGCGCAGATCCTACCTGTGCGTGTGCTAGATGCTTATGGAGGCGGCAGCTACTCTATTGTGGCAGCAGGCATTGTCTATGCGGTGGATAATGGCGCGCAGATCATCAACCTTTCACTGGGAGGGAAGAATCCGGGCGCAGTGCTTGAATCCGCTGTGATGTACGCGGTGGAACGGGGATGTCTGGTGGTCGCGGCATCCGGTAATGATGCATCCGGGTCTCTGCGTTACCCGGCGGCTTACGGGGTAACCGTCTCTGTCGGGGCAACCAACTCGCTCAACCAGCGCTGGTCAGATTCAAACTACGGTTCAGGGTTGGATTTGATGGCTCCGGGGGATGAAATCTATTCATCCACTACCGGGGGTGGATACGGATACCGGTCAGGAACCAGCCTGGCCGCGCCTTTTGTTAGCGGAATGGCAGCAGTCTTATGGGGAAAAGCCGGCGCGACGACGCCATATCTGGTGGAAGTGGCGATGGAATCTTCTGCATTAGATCTGGGCCCAGCGGGTTGGGATGCGGAGTACGGTTTTGGATTAATACAGGTGGATAAAGCACTGCAGTACGCCGCGGCAATAGCCAAACCAACAGCAACGAGCTTCCCGGTGGGAGGTATGAGTGATACTGCACCTGCAACCACAACCACAACCGTCACATCCAGTCCTGTGCTGACTGCCACGATCGTACCGACCGTGAATGCCACCGCTACATTAGATGCTGTCCGTGCAAGCATTTTACAGACACAGGCAGCCCAACAAACCGTCGCAGCTGCAACTAAAATTTCCCAATCAGGTTGGCTGCCGGCATGGCTTGCATGCGGTTTGTCAGCTGGCGGGTTGGTGCTGGGGTTCGTGTCCATTTTGTGGATCAGACGGATCAACCAACCCAGGTTCAAATGATATACTCTGAATATGAAAGCTGATATGCAACTGCCGCACCTCCCCGATCTGAAATGGTTGGAACCACCCACCAGCCCCTTTCCTTTCCGCTGTCTGGATGTACGCTCCTTTTCAGCCCAGATGATTGCCGAGCCAGCCGATACGCGGGCAATCGAGCGGTTTACAACCCTCCGTAACTCTTCCGGGGGGCATGTAGTAGATCGGAAGCCTAAAGCGGAAATCCGCGTTCCCTGCGAACTTTCTTACCCCTATAATGGGAATTCTACGGATGGTGCGCTCTATAAAGCAGCCCGCATAGATGAAAAATGGGATATCTTCCTGATCGCAGACCGTCTTTATTTCAGCCGCAGTTGGACGGGAGAGCTGGTTTACCTGGCAGATGTCAGGTTTTCTTTTGACAGAGTAGTAGTACAGGCTGTATGGGCTGCTGGTCGGAGTTTGAAGGAAGGCGCCATCCAGGTTGCCTGCGATGTAGATTTTCTGATCAAAAGTCACCTCTTCAGGCGAGCAGCGCCTTTTCACATCCCCTCTTCCATTCCTGAGGATGATTATGCCGCAGCAACGTACGGTTTCTCCGCGTTCGGGCGATTTGCCAGTTATGCAACCAGAGAAGACCTGCGAGCATTGAAGCCAGCAGATTGCCCTGCTCTCGGTGTGTGACCAGACCCACGGTGATGAATCCAGCTAAGCTGATATTATCGGGGATTGTAGAGAGCGGCGTGAACGCGACTAAGTGCGCGAACTTGCTCCACCGCATGGTATGAGGAACGCACCAATGGCGCACTTTCTACCCAACGGAAGCCGATGGATAAACCGTATTCTCTCAATGCAGTGAATTCTTCCAGAGTGTAGTAGCGCTTGATGGGCAGATGCCGCCGGCTGGGTTGTAAGTACTGCCCCAGTGTTAATATATCCACACCCCAGTCACGTAGATCTCTCATGACCTCGCGTACTTCTTCCGTCTCTTCCCCGAGACCCAGCATCACACCGCTTTTAGTTAGCACATCGGGGTCTAATCTCTTGGCATTCATCAGCACCGCACGTGACCACTCATAATGGTCTTGCGGCTGAACATCTTTAAAGAGCCGTGGCACGGTTTCGATGTTGTGATTGAGGATTTCCGGTCTGGCAGCCAGAACGATTGCCAGAGCTTCGAGACTAGCTTTAAAATCAGGGATAAGCACTTCCACCGAACAGCCGGGAAGCAGTTGGCGAATACGGCGGATGACCATAGCGAAGATTGGAGCCCCTCCATCCATACGCTCATCCCGGTTAACGCTGGTGATGACGGCATGTTTTAATCCCATGGCTTTTACCGCCTGGGCAACCCGTTCGGGTTCCTGCCAATCCATCTCTTCGGGTTTGCCATGACGCACATCACAAAAACCGCAGGAGCGTGTGCAGATGCTGCCCAGCATGAGAAAAGTGGCGGTACCGCTGCCCCAGCATTCACCCATATTCGGGCAGCCGGCTTCTTCACACACCGTGTGCAGTGCTTTTTGCCGCATTAGCTGGTTTAACCATTCGCTAGTCTCCCCGGATGGAGCACGTACCTTGATCCAATCAGGACGCCTTAAAGGGGTGGTATCGATCTTTTCTGGATTGACGCGGTCGCGCGTGGGGGTACTGGCCATGGCGGGATTATAACACGCGTGATCAGACCCACTACTCTTTACAGGGTGGTGCAGTTATACGATATTAATCAAACAATGGAACAAATCCCGGCTTCACAGCGTTATAATGGTTATGAAACTGGAGAACGCTATGAAGACGCGTACTTTTCTGGCACTAATGGTCGCAACGATCTTGCTTTCTGCCTGCGGGCAGCCCACCCCGGTTATTCCAGATGCCCTGAAGCAGCAGATTTACACACAGGCAGCCCTTACCTATGTGGCACAGCATCCAGAGGCGACGCTGCCGGCACCACCACAACCTACCCTGGCTCCTCCAGTGATACTTCCCTCTGCGGCTGGTGAAACAATCTTACCATCCTCAACTCCATTACCGACAGCTACACCCCTGCCCAGCGCCACACCGCTGCCATCCCTCACACCACTGCCATCCCTCACGCCACTGCCATCCAGCACGAAGATGCCGAGTGTTACCAGCGCACCAGCGTGTATCTATGATGCCGCTATCATTGGCGAAACTGTAGTGGATGGTACAACCTTCTATCCCGGAGAGGTTTTTGATAAAACGTGGGTGATGTATAACAATGGAACCTGCAAATGGCAGCCCTATTTTCAGCTAAAGTTTATCTATGGAAAACGCATGAATGGCGACCCGGTGGATGTACTTAACCATGTGCTGCCGGGCAGCCATGCGCATCTGACTACCGAGCTCATTGCACCACTGACAACTGGCAAGTATTATGGCTACTGGCAGATGGCAGACGGAAATGGCAATCTGTTCGGTGATATTGTCTGGGTGAATATTGTTGTCATCCCTACACCCACTGCCACCACTACCGCCACCCGTACCCCAACTGCCACTGCCACCCGCACACCGACAGCTACCTCCACGGCAACTGCCACTGCTACAGCAACCGCAACGGCGACGGCCACAGCGACAGCAACGGCTACTGCCACTGAAACTGCAACAGCCACCCCTACGGAGACACCTACCGAAACTCCGACTGAAACCGCAACGTTACCTCCGTCTTGAGTCGTATCGGATCAAGCCAGGTAAAGACCGCCGGTTGCTTCCAGCCAGTCCGCTATTCGTTCCGTGGCCGCTGGTACATCGTCATCCGATATGTCCAGCTCTAGCACCGGCAGGCGTGACTCTGCCGCCAGTTTTCGCATAAGTTCCTGCTCTACAATAAATGGGCGTAGATCATCGTACTGTGATGGATTTCCAGATACCAGCAGGCGTTTTTTACGCGCTTTTTCAAAAGAGTTCGGCGAACGGGTAACAAGCACCAACCTGAAACCGAGGGGCAGCAGGCGATCTTCCAGCCAGGAGAAGTCCAGGTGAACACCACGGTTGGTAAGCTGCCAGGCAAGCGTGGAAATATGGAAGCGGTCCACGATCCAGGAATAATATTTTTGAAGTTCAAACAGACGCGCCCAGGTTGCATAGGTTTCAATCGCCTGGGTTTCTTCATCTGCATTGAAGTTGATCGGTCCGCGCCCCCAGGGGAAGTTGGTGAATCCGCACCATTCGGCGGAGATGAGAGGGGAGTGGTATTCGTACTTCCGCGGTCCGACAATACGCGGGTGGGAATTCAACGCGAACGCCAGGTCTGTTTTATGCGTCAGGCGCGTCCCTTCCAGAATAACCTTAGGAACCAGTTTGCTGCCCATCTTATTCTGTGGTGGAAAAAACTACATCTGCCGGCATTCCTGGCTTTAGCTTCAGCTCACTATTGGGTAGGCTGATCTCGATCGCAAACACGGTCGTGCGCCGACCATCCGCGGTCTGCACGTTGCGCGGTGTGAATTCTGCCTGATCCGCAATGCGTACCACGGTACCGCTGAAAATCTCGCCCGGGAACGAATCTACGCTGACTTCAACCTGCTGCCCCGGCGATACTTCTCCATAACGGTCCTCGGGTACATAAACTGTTAACTGCAAAATATCCAGTTGTCCAAGAACCATCAACGTCAAGCCAGGTGTAGCCATTTCACCGATTTCAATGGAGCGTGTGAGCAGTACTCCATCCACCGGAGCTTTGATGGCAGTTTTATCCAGCTGAACCTGCAGCACATCCCTGGCTGCTTTAGCCTGGTTGACACCAGCTTCCGCCTGGATAATGACCGCCTCTGCCTGTGAAAGCGCCGCGCGTGCTGCGTTTAATTGTAAAGAATCATCACCGCTCAGCAGAGTTTCATACCTCAAACGGGCATCTTCGTAAGTTTGACGTGCCAGGGAAACTTTAGCCCGGGCGTTGAGTAGGTCTGATGCCTGGTCATCTGTTAATAAATCGTCCAATTCCTGTTGAATATCATCCAGATCTCCACAAGATGCATCATAGGCATCCTGCGCGACATCCCTTAATTCTGATCCATCCACAGCCAGATTGGCCAGATCGCGCATCCCTTTGGCTGAGGTGCAGTTGATCTCTGCCTGCGCCAGGCGTGTTTCCACATCAGTCAGGTCCGCGATACCCAACCCGGAGATCAATGTCTGCAAGTCAGCCTGGGCTTGCACCAGGGTCTCATAGGTAGAATCACGCAAAGCGCGGGCAGCAGTCAGGCGTTCGGGTTTGTCAAAATACCAGCCGGGGGTATCCACCTCCGATATCTGCGGTCTCTTCCAGATGGCTGTGCGGGATGGGGTATCTGCCTGGTGGGCAGCGCTTTCAGCCAGGTCGAATTGGGCAGCCGTTGTATCTCGAGTCGCGCGGGCTGTACCCAGGTTGGCTTCAGCAAGAGCGACCGCAGCATCCGCCGAGTTGAGCTGTGCCTGAAGCAGGCTCGTGTCCAGCCGAATCAGCACATCGCCAGCCTGAACAGGTTGAGATTCATTCACCAGAACTTCTATCACCCGGCCGGAAAGCTCAGACGCAATGTTTACTTCACGGGCGGAGATCGTCCCTGAGGCAGTTAGCTTATCAGTTGGACTGGCAGAGGGTCCGCAAGCCGAAAGGATAAGAACAATCAATGACAGGAAAAACAGAATTCTTTTCATCTCTATAACCTCCGTAACTATCCACGGGTGTGTTCCCGATGGACCATTGTAACAAACGCATCCTCCAGGGATGGAATTACCTCTTCCACCCGCTGCACAGTAATACCCGCAGACTTTAAAACCTGCCGGATGCTGGTCGACACGCCGGCATTTACTGCAGAAGCGTGAAGCAACAATCCATGCTGGTTCACGCTGGAAATGCCTTGTATCTCTGCCAGCAATCCTTCCGCATGAGTGGGGTCAGAGCATTCTACTTCCAGTAAAACACCACCCATGCCGGCTTTAAGGGCGTCCGGAGCATCCAGCGCGATCAGGCGGGATTCGTACATCATACCCACCCGGTGGCAATACTCCGCTTCATCCATATAATGCGTCGTAGCCAACACGGTGACCCCACCAGATGCCATTTCATAGATCAAATCCCAGAACTCGCGGCGAGAAACTGGGTCTACGCCGGCTGTCGGCTCATCCAGGAAAAGCATAGCTGGCTGATGGACGATGGCACAGGCCAATGCCAGCCGCTGCCGCCAGGCGCCTGAGAGGTTAGCTGTCAGCTGGCGGTCGTGGCCCGTCAGCCCCGCCATGGCGATCAGTGTCTCCAACCGACCTTTTCTTACCTCTGGCGAGACGGAGTAGATGCGAGCGTAGAAGTCAAGGTTTTCACTGACTGTCAGGTCATCATATAGCGCAAATTTCTGAGACATATACCCGATCTGCTGCTTGACTTCCTCAGGGTGTGAGGCAACATCAACCCCCAGAACAGTGGCGCTGCCCGAAGATGGCAGTAGAATTCCGCAAAGCATGCGAATAGTAGTTGTCTTGCCTGCCCCGTTCGGGCCAAGAAGCCCGAAGATCTCACCCCGTTGAATGTTGAAGGATACCGCATCAACTGCGGTAAACTGCCCAAAACGGCGAGTCAGTGCTTGGGCTGTGACAGCCAGCCCTGAAAGGGGGTCCGGAAGGGTCATGATGCTTGGCCTTCCTTTGAAAGCTGTATAAAAACGTCTTCCATAGAAGGGCGAGCCGGACGGAGAAGCAGAGTCTCTGATTGGAGGGAAGAAAGGATCGATCTCAACCGGCTGAGTGCCAGGGGAGCATCTGGAATTGCCAGGCGCATACGGTCACCTACCATCCGCCAGGAAATAAGATCGGGTAGTTGATCCATAGCGTCCCGCGCGCTCGTAGCCGGATCGGTACGGATTTCCACCAGCTGATAAGGGAAGGTGGCGATCAATTCTTGCGGGGTGCCTTGCGCCAGCAGATGCCCCTGCGACAGCATGCCCACCCTGTGGCAACGTTCAGCTTCATCCATGTAGGGAGTCGTAACAATCACCGTCACTCCGCGGCCGATGACTTCGGTCAGCAGGTGCCATAGTTCGCGTCGTGATACGGGGTCAACCCCGGTGGTTGGCTCATCCAGCAAAAGCAGGCTGGGATTGTGAATCAGGGCACAAGCCAGCGCAAGTTTCTTGCGCATCCCACCGGAAAGGTGCTCGCTACGGCGGTTACGAAAATCTTGCAGGCGGGCAAAATCCAACAGGCGAGGGATACGCAGACCTTGATCAGCAGAACTCACCCCCTGCATTTCTGCGAAAAAGCGCAAATTCTCTTCAACCGAAAGGTCGGGATAGAGCGAAAAATTTTGTGGCATATAACCAGTAGCTCTTCGGATGGCTTCCGGGTCATGCCGAACATCGGCTCCGAAGATCGAAGCAGTTCCTGATGTGGGCAGCAGCACAGTAGCCAGGACGCGCATCAGGGTCGTTTTACCAGCGCCATCCGGGCCAACCAAACCAAACAGGCATCCGGCCTCTATGGTAAGCTGAAGGCCATCCAGTGCAGGATGGCTGCTTTTCTGATGTGGGTACGCCTTAATCAGAGAACTGATGACGATTTCGTTCATGGTTCTATTTTACACCCCGACGGATTTGTATAGGGGGTAAGAAAAACCCTCCCAGTTCAGGGAGGGTTGGTGGGCTTATGCTTCTGCAGCGCGTTCAAACTGGCTGTTATACAGTTCAGCGTAAAAACCATTTTTAGCGATCAATTCCTGCTGGCTGCCCTGTTCCACAATGTCGCCGTCGCGCATCACCAGAATAAGGTCAGCGTCACGGATAGTGCTCAGCCGGTGGGCTATGATGAAGGATGTTCTGCCTTTCATCAGATTGATCATCGCTTTTTGAATAAGCACTTCAGTGCGGGTATCTACGGATGAGGTCGCCTCATCCAGAATGAGGATATTAGGGTCTGTCAGGATAGCACGCGCAATGGTGATCAACTGCTTTTGCCCCTGTGAGATGTTACTGGCTTCCTCATTCAGGATGGTGTGATACCCCTCTGGCAGGGTATGGACAAAATGATCCACATGGGCTGCTCGGGCGGCAGCGTAGACCTCTTCATCACTGGCATCGGGTCGGCCATAGCGGATGTTTTCAATAATACTGCCATTAAATAGCCAGGTATCCTGTAGAACCATTCCAAACATGCAACGCAGATCTCCCCGGGTATATTCGCGGATATCGTGCCCATCCACCAGGATGGCTCCTTGATTGACGTCGTAGAAACGCATCAGCAGCTTGACCATGGTGGTCTTGCCTGCTCCTGTGGGGCCAACGATGGCTATCTTCTGCCCGGGAGCTACACTCTCAGAGAAGTTACGGATGATGATCTTTTCCGGGTTATATCCAAATTCCACACTGCGAAATTCTACGCTACCAGGAACCTGCGCCGGAAGATACGGGCTGGCAACTTCGGGGCTTTCTTCAGCTTCAGCCAGGAATTCAAAGACACGTTCTGCGGCTGCGGCGGTCTGCTGCAGCACATTGGATATATTGGCGATCTGTGATATGGGCTGTGTAAACCCGCGCACATATTGGATGAAAGCTTGAATATCTCCAACGGTAACCATCTTCCGAATGGCGAGATACCCACCCAGAACAGTCACAGCTACATATCCCACATTGCCGATGAAATTCATCATGGGCATGATCAAGCCAGAAAGAAACTGAGATTTCCAGGCAGTTTTGAAAAGAGTACCGTTATATTGGTCAAATTTCGCCACACTTTTGGCTTCTCCATTGAAGGCTTTCATGACAATATGGCCGCCATACATTTCTTCAATGTGCCCATTCAGGTGGCCCAGGTAATCTTGCTGGTCTTTAAAGTATTTTTGCGATTTTCCGATGACTACCATCGTAAGGATCATGGACAATGGGATGACCACCAGCGCTGCTAGAGTCATCTGCCAGCTGATCGTCAGCATCATTACCAGGGTACCGATCACACTCACTACTGAGGTGATGATCTGCGAAAGGCTCTGGTTCATCGTCTGACTGATGGTATCAACATCATTGGTGACGCGTGAAAGAACTTCCCCGTGGTTGGTGCCGTCAAAGTAGCCGAGGGGCATGCGGTTCACCTTCGCGGCAATATCCTTGCGGAAACGATAGGTGATCTTGGCGGTAATCCCAGACATGACCCAACCCTGGATGTATCCAAAAGCGGCAGAAAGGACATACAAACCGACCAGAGTGAGAAGGATGTTGCCAATATAGCTGAAATCCACTCCCGGCCCGGTACCACTGATTTTGCCCATGATGCCCTCAAATAGAGCCGTTGTGGCTTTACCGAGGATCTTGGGCCCGACGATACCGAATACTGTAGAAGCTGCAGCCAAAAGCATGACGATCACGATTGCCAGTCGGTATTCGCCCAGGTATTTCACCAGGCTGCGCATGGTAGCCTTGAAATCTCTCGCTTTGTCCCCTTTCATAAATTGCATAGGTCCGCCACCCATAGGACCGCGCCGTTGAGATGAGCGGTTGTTACCCGATTGTTGAGACATTCCTCCGTGCATCATGCCAATTCCTCCTGGCTAAGCTGCGAAAGCGCGATCTCACGATAGGTTTCGCAGGTTTTCATAAGTTCTTCATGGGTACCCCGGCCAACCATGTTGCCTTCATCCAGAACGATGATCTGCTCGGCATGGCGAATGGTGGAAACGCGTTGGGTAACAACGATCAGCGTTGCCGGCGATTGGCTGGTGTGCGCTCGTTCGCGTAAGGCGCGCCGCAGCGCGGCATCTGTTTTAAAATCCAGCGCTGAAAAACTGTCATCAAAAATATAGATCGGAGCACGTTTTACGAGTGCGCGGGCAATCGATAGACGTTGTTTCTGGCCGCCCGAGACATTGGCTCCACCCTGAGAAATCTCTTTATCCATTCCTTCCGGGTCGGCTGAGACGAATTCAGCAGCCTGTGATATCTCGATGGCTTCCTGCAAAACGGAATCTGCTGCGTTCTCATCGGCATATAACAGGTTGGTAGCTATAGTTCCTGAGAAGAGCACGCTCTTTTGCGGTATATAACCAATCTTCTCGCGAAGTTCGTGCTGGCTGACTTTGCGGATATCCATGCCGCTGATAAGGATCTCTCCATCACTGACATCATAGAAGCGCGGAATGAGGTTCACCACGGTGGACTTACCCGAACCGGTCGAGCCGATGATGGCCGTAGTTTCTCCTGGCCGGGCTATAAAGTTAATACTGCAGATCACATTCTCATCCGCGCCAGGGTAATGGAAAGATACATTGCGGAATTCCACGGTGCCTTTGAAAGGCTTAGGGAAGGTGACTGGTTTTTCGGGGTCTCTGATCTCCGGTTCCATGTCTATCACCTCAGCGATACGGTCCGCGGATACAGAAGCGCGGGGAAGGAAGATAAACATCATGGACATCATCAGGAAAGAGAAGACAATTTGCATGGCGTATTGAAGGAATGCGATCATATCGCCAACCAGCATTTTGGCTTCTGCCACCTGGTGCGCGCCAATCCAGATGATCAATACCGATACCCCGTTCATTATGATGGTCATGGCGGGGAACATACTGGCCATCAATCGGGTAACGAACAGGGTATTACCTGTCAGATCCTGATTAGCCTGATCAAACCGCTTTTCTTCAAAAGACTGACGGTTGAAAGCGCGGATGACCATCATGCCCGAGAGATTTTCTCGCATCACCAGGTTGAGCCGGTCTATCAGCGTCTGCATCCGTTTAAATTTGGGCAGAGCCAGAGTAAAAAGGACAACGATCAAGCTGAGCAGCATCCCGACGGCAACGGCAATGATCCACCACATGGACGAGTCTTTATTGATTGCCCGGATGATTCCGCCAACACCCATAATTGGCGCATAGAAGACCATGCGTAGCATCATCATGACAACCATCTGCACCTGAGTGATGTCGTTGGTGGTGCGGGTGATGAGAGATGCGGTGGAGAAATGGTCAAATTCACGGTTGGAAAAAGACTCGACGCGGGAAAATACCCGAGAGCGAGTGTCGCGAGCAAATCCAGCGGCTACGCGGGCTGAAATGAGGCTGACGATGATCATGCACGCTGCAGAAAGAAGGGTGATAAGCAGCATCAAACCGCCAACCCGCAAAATGTAGCCCTGTTGCATGCGTGTTGTATCCATACCCAGAGCATCATATTCTGAGCGCACAAGAGCAATGGCAGCCTGCTTAGACATCCCCTCGCCAAGGCTCGCCAGCTGCCCTTCCACAGTGGAAGAGATGCGAGTGACCATTGCCTGGCGCTGAGTAGCCGGCATAGTGCCAAGCACCTGGAAGAGGTCGGTTCCCGCAGGTAATGTAGAAAGATCGAAACCCATACCAGATGCAACTGCAGCGGCTTTTGTAGGGTCAGCCAGTAGTTTTTCCACGCCAGCCAGGGATAAGCTGGCACGGGTAAATGTAGAATCCATCCAGGTTTGTTCGTCTGCAGTCAGATCGTTGAGTGTGTAGATCGGTTCTGCTGCCAGAAGCGGAAATTTCTTCACCAGCTCATCTCCGGCAGTAGTCGGGTTTTGTAGTGTGAAATTCGCCTTTAGGCGAGCCGCGTCTGGCTCAGCCATGAAGAGGGAGAGTTTTTCCAGTTGGCTGGCTCGGATCGCATCAGGTGTTGGGCTGGTAATGCCGCCCTGCTGTATTCCGGTATTAACGATGCGAGAAAGGTAATCGGGTAAGGCCAGGTCTGCGTTTGCCTGTACGAATAGCAGCACGATCACAAGCAACATCTGGGGTAAATAGGGTTTTAAATACTTGAGTAACTTCATAAAGGCTCCTGTAATAGATCAGTCGGTTTCATGATCGCCGGTATGGTGATGCGGACAGATTGCCTGCTTCAATGCCCGGTCCAATTTGTGAAGAATGTGCAGTAATTCATCCTTTTCCTGGGATGAGAGGACAGCGTACAGACGGTTCAATGCCTGAATGCGTGCCGGGACAGTTCGTAATATCAACTGACGGCCTGTGTCCGAGAGGCGGATGCGGAAGATCCGCAGATCGGCCGGGTCGGTCACCCGCACGATCAGCTGCTGGCTTTCCAGACCGCGCAGTAAACTACTGATGGTGTTTCGGCTGACGCGCTGGGTATGGCTGAGGTGAGAAGGCGTCAATCCGCCTTCATTACCAATCTCTTCTTCAAAGAATAACCGCAGCATCAACCACCAACGAGGGCCCGAAAGTTCCAGCTCTTCTCCGTCTCCCTGCGTATCCAGGATGTTGCTCATGACCGTCACACGGTGCATGGCAGTAAGCAGTTCCAACCCCGTGGCATCTTCGATATTGAACCGCTCTCTCAGTACCTGCTGGATCCGTGCCTGTATCTGTTCAGGATCTCTGTGATTAGGCTGCATGCTGTTCCTTTCTTGAAATTAGTAACACATAGAACTATTAGGCGTGGAAATATACTCCCATCATATGAGCCTGTCAAGAGAACCATCAGATTGTAAAAGGTATCTGCGGGAGGCATGCTACAATACGAATGTGGAGGTGTGTATGTCTGATGCTTATATCGTAGATGCCATCCGCACGCCGATCGGCGCGCTGGGTGGGGGGCTCGCGAGTGTGCGGCCGGATGACCTGGCGGCACATGTACTCTCTGCGTTGGTAGAGCGCAATCACCTGGATCCTCATCAGATCGATGAAGTCGTGCTGGGCTGTGCCAATCAGGCAGGGGAAGACAATCGCAATATCGCGCGAATGTCCACGCTACTTGCCGGGTTGCCGGTAGAAGTCCCAGCACACACGGTCAACCGCCTGTGTGCCAGCGGACTGGAGGCAGTGACCCAGGCTGCGCGCTGTATCCGTACTGGCGAGGGTGATATCTACCTGGCAGGCGGGGTAGAAAGCATGTCGCGCGCACCGTATGTGTTTGGTAAAGCGGAGCAGGCATACGCTTTTGGTAATCTAACCGTTTTCGATACCGCCATGGGATGGCGTTTCACCAATCCTCGCCTGACTGAAAGTTACGGCACCGACCCGATGGGTATAACCGCTGAGAATATTGCTGAAAAATTCTCTATCACCCGCGAGCAGCAAGACGCCTTCGCGTGGACGAGCCACCAGCGTGCGATCGCTGCGCAAGATTCTGGCAAGACCGCGCGTGAGATCCTTCCGGTGGAAGTGGCTGGTAAGAAAGGTGAAAAACTTCTAGTAGAGCGGGATGAACGTCCACGGCGTGATACCACTCATGAAAGCCTGGCGCGCTTGAAACCCGCATTCAAAAAAGATGGCACCGTTACTGCCGGAAATTCTTCCGGCTTGAACGATGGCGCAGCGGGCATGGTATGGATGTCTGAATCCGGCCTTAAAAAATACGCGCTTGAGCCAATGGCGCGGCTCGTATCCACTGCGGTGGTTGGATTGGAGCCGCGTTGGATGGGGATGGGGCCGGTAGCCGCCACCCGCAAAGCACTGGCACGCGCCGGCCTGTCGCTCCGGCAGATCGGTCTGGCAGAGATCAATGAAGCTTTCGCTGTACAGGTTCTAGCCTGCATGCAAGAGTTGGGCTTAAACCACGAGATCACTAATGTGAATGGCGGGGCGGTAGCCCTGGGACATCCGCTGGGATGCTCAGGCGCGCGGATTTTGACGACCCTGCTAAACGAGATGTCTATCCGATCTGCGGATATGCCGCGCCCCTATTATGGATTGGCTGCGCTTTGTGTTGGGGTGGGTCAGGGACAGGCCATGATCGTTGAATGGCTCCGGTGATCGCAAAAAGGAGGTAGTTATGAAAAAGCGATTTTTCTTCGCGGGGGGAATGCTACTGCTGGTTGCTCTGGCATGCAGCCTACCGGCCGGGGGATATGTTACCCCGACCGCGGCTCCGCCAGAGTCGCAAGGGGAACCACCTGCTACTCAAGCTTTAGCCACCCAATCGCCCGCCACGGTAGCTAGCGTAACGGATATACCTCCCACCGTGGAACCGACCTCCACGATTGGGCCGCTCTTCACGTTCTCCTGGCTGCGGATCAACATCCCCGTGGTAGTGGCATCGGGTGGCCTTTCGGATGTGATCCCTGGCGTGAGCAATACCGCGGATGCCCCTCCCTGGGAGATTGCTCCTCTGCACGAAGAAGTCCCGTTGACAGGCTACGCGCTCAGTAATACTTTTCATGAACCGAGATTTTATATATATCCGGTGCAGGATTTTATTGCCCTGGATCCGGCGTTTGCCGATACGGTAGCCACGCTACAGGCGATCCTGGCTCAACGTCCGGCGGACCCTCCATTTGTGCCATCTTTACCGCCGTGGAATGCAGGAAGGATCTTTCACGCCCTGCCAGATTATATTGAATTTCAGAATGGTGTGGGGATCCGTTTTATCGCCCAGTACGGGCAGAGTTTCATGCCGGTCAACAACCACGAGTTGTTTTATATGTTCCAGGGGTTAACCGCGGATGGCAGGGACTGGGTGGCCGCTGTGCTGCCGATCCGGCATCCATCTTTGCCTTCCGGAGAGGAACCCCTCCCGAGTGATTTCGAATCGTTCGCGGCGAATTATGAAACCTACAGCCAATCGATCCGTGCGGATCTAGAATCACAGCCGCTAGATTCCTTCAACCCGTCCATCCAGTTAGTGGATGCGATGCTCTCATCCATGCAAGTCGGCCCCACCGGGCCGTAAGATCACAGGAGGAACCATGCCAGATTATTCAGCATCCTATCATTTTCCCAGAGGTTTCCTGTGGGGGACTGCAACTGCCTCTCACCAGGTGGAAGGCGCGAACCGCAATAACAACTGGTCCCGCTGGGAGGAAGATCCCGGCCGTGTGATTGCAGGCCAGAAAGCTGGTTTGGCGTGTGACTGGTGGGGAGGTCGTTGGAAGGAAGATCTGGATCGGGCTGTGGAGACTGGCCAGAACGCCCACCGTCTATCGATCGAGTGGAGCCGCATCCAACCTGCCCGTGACCGCTGGGATGAGGACGCGCTGGATCATTATCGCGCCATTCTCCGTGGAATGTATGACCGCGGGCTGGCTCCCATGGTCACCCTGCATCACTTTACCGACCCATTGTGGATGACCGAGTTGGGCGGCTGGGAGAACGCGGATGCGCCGCAGTGGTTCGAATCCTTTGTCCGCAAGGTGATACCTGCGCTCAAGGAGTACTGCACCACCTGGGTGACGATCAATGAACCGAATGTGTACACAGTCTCCGGCTATGTTTACGGCATGTTCCCACCCGGAAAGCAATCCATCCCAACCGCGCTGCAGGTGATGATAAACCTGGTACGGGGACATGCCCTGTCTTACCGCGCTATCCACGAGCTGCAGCCAGAGGCGCGGGTGGGCTTTGCCATCAATTACCGCAGCTTTCAACCCGCGCATGCCTGGTCACCGTTGGATCGGGTAGCAGCCGGGATTCAGCACCAGTTCTTCAATGATGCGATTCCTGTGGCGGCCATGAGTGGCCGGTTTGTGACCCCTTTCTTGAAACAACAGATAACTGGCGCGGCTGCTACGCAAGACTTCATCGGGGTGAATTATTATTCCCGCGATCTCGTGGCATTCGACCTAACCCGTCCGCAGACGCAGTTCATCCGAAATGATTATCCCAAAGGGTCAGACCTGAGCCCGACAGGCTTCATTGCCAATGTACCGGCGGGGATGTACGAAGCCCTGAAATGGTCTCTGAAGTTCAAACTGCCGATCATCGTCACCGAGAACGGAGTGGAAGATGCCGCGGATGAGTTGCGGCCGCGCTATCTGCTGCAGCATGTACATCAGGTCTGGCGGGCAGTCAATTTCAACTGGCCGGTGCGTGGATATTTCCACTGGTCCCTGGTGGATAATTTTGAATGGGAACGCGGCTGGACACAGCGCTTTGGCCTGTGGGGTTTGAACACAGAAACGCAGACACGTACCCGCAGGAAGAGTGTGGATGCGTACGAAGCCATCTGCCGTGAGAATGGCATCACCACCGAGATGGTACGCCGTTTTGCCCCCGAGGTATTGGATAAAATCTTCGCTGCATAGGCAGAGGGGCTGGGCTGCGTGGCTCCAACGCGCCTCCCCTCATTTCGTGATACACTGTTATCAGAAAGGGGGCTCTTGGATAAAAATTCCTCTGCTACTGAGATTAGTTTGTCACCAGATGATGTTCGCAAATTCGCGGAAGTTGGGTCTTGGATAATCTTCAATATGTCACTGTCAGATTTGTACACTAGATTAGCTAATTCATCGACTCCTCTTACCTCTGCAGGAATTACCGGGTTAGCATTAGCTGGGTTGTCATATTGCAATCAGTCAGTTGAATCCGAAGGAAAAATAACCACTAACGCTCTGGCCTAAAGTATATTGCTATACCCTGTCAATTCATTTCTAGTTTCTCCTACTCTCCATTAATTGACAGCATGACTTTCCACATCATCAGTCACACAGGTGATATCATTTCTATCAAGACTGAGATTGTCTTTAGCTGCTTTCATATTCGGGGTCATGAACTGAAACTTTTTACCGACCTTATCACAAACACCATAAACCTGCTCAAACGCGACATTGGATGACTATCTCTGCCTTACTTGGATCAGTCGGTATGATCCGGTTTCCCATTCGCATCCTCAACGATCGACTGGTTATCACTTCTTTGCTTCCCCTCTTGACATTGTCAATGTGTTGTGCTATTCTCTCTTTAGAAGGTCTTGTAGTAATAGTCTCCGGGCTGTTGGGAGCCGGGATGGGATTACTCCAAGGCCTTTCGATTTCCGAGATTTTTATTCAAAATATTCCTATATAGTATCTGTAGAAGGGAGGTATTTCTTCATGAACGCTTCAACTTTAGATAACAATTCCAAAGCGATTGATGATGATATATTTGATGCAGTGTCGTACGATCCTTCAACGGAAGGTTTCTTTGGTGAATGTGTCGAAGCCGCTTCAAAAGCACTCTTCCATATGTCATACAAGGAATTGGTGAAAGTTTCTTTGAAACGTGGGGTGATGCCGGATTCAGTACTTGTTGTCTCGCTGGCGATGGTTGGTAAATCTGTCCTCAATTCCAAATAAGCCTCAAAGT